>Ga0308165_1000050_pt1 | contig 355791 bp, 352 predicted proteins | sample PhyWR2_FD_201032 | JGI IMG/M metagenome (GOLD analysis project Ga0308165, IMG submission 201032) | Phyllosphere microbial communities from UC Gill Tract Community Farm, Albany, California, United States - DLSLW.R2 | ecosystem: Host-associated > Plants > Phyllosphere > Unclassified | place... | reverse complement strand
CGGGTTAACCCCGTAAACGCAATAAGCGTTATGCAGAAAACAATCAGACTGATTAAGAACAGTTTTTGTAGCATCTCGGTCTCCGCTTCCTTGCCTTTCGGCGGGTAAGAGGCTACCTTTATGTTGTCTGGCATAAGAGTGGCCTCGGGTTGATTTACTCAATTCGGGGCTTTTCTCTTTCTGAACCTTACAACATCGGTTTGACTGCTGCTCAGAACGGAAAGATCCTGAGCACCCGCGCGAAGTGTATCAACCTCAAGCTATCCCACAAGTGTTATTCTCCATTCTGCTTTGATAATTTATTTTATAATCAACAGGTTATTAGCTGTTTGAGTAAGCTTTTCTACTAATCTGCTAAAGCCCGCTGGGCTGGGATATTGAGGCGGCAGGGAAAGATTGAGAAGGCTAATTCGACGGTCTGCCCGCCATTTGGCTGGCAGAGTGGAGAAGGGGGCTCAGAGATCGATGCGCAACAACCAAGAGGCGGGGTATGACACCCCGCCCTTGGGTTGCCTTACCCGTTGGATTCGTAAGCCAGAGTGGCCGCAACCTCCGTCTCTCCTTGTTTGATTCGTATTTCACACAATGAATTACGGGTTAACCCCGTAAACGCAATAAGCGTTATGCAGAAAACAATCAGACTGATTAAGAACAGTTTTTGTAGCATCTCGGTCTCCGCTTCCTTGCCTTTCGGCGGGTAAGAGGCTACCTTTATGTTGTGGAGCATAAGAGTGGCCTCGGGTTGATTTACTCAATTCGGGGCTTTTCTCTTTCTGAACCTTACAACATCGGTTTGACTGCTGCTCAGAACGGAAAGATCCTGAGCACCCGCCCGAAGTGTATCAACCTCAACCTATCCCACAAGTGTTTATTTACTATCCAGCTTTAGCAATTTATTTGCTAATCAAAGCGTTATTAGTCACTTAACTAACCTTTTCCGCTACCTGATAATTGCCACATCTTCACTTCAGGCGCGCCGCTATGTCTTCGACTTCTCACTATCTTCATGCTCGTCAACGAGCCGATATTCACCAGCTTTCACAGGCGTGGTGGTGGCGGTTAGAAATGCCGACGTGGATATTGATGGTGACAGTCTACAGCGGGTGGTTCACCGTGATTTATTTCTGGCAAACTCTGGGGGCTTGGGTAGCAACACCTTTGTTGGTGCTGTTTACTACTTGGTATATGTCGCTACAGCATGAGTTGATCCACGGCCATCCGACTCGCAAAGCCTGGCTAAACCAGCTGTTTGGCAGCTTGCCATTGGCAGTCTGGTATCCGTACGGTTTGTACCGCGACTCCCATTTGCATCACCATCGCAACGATCACCTGACTCTGCCGGAAGACGATCCTGAAGGTTACTATTTTACCCGCGCGCGCTGGAAGAGATTCCCCGCGTGGTTTGTTGCCGTGATTAAGCTGCGAAATACCCTGCCGGGGAGAATGATTGTCGGCCCGCTGCTGGATATTTACGCCACGCTTTCCGGCGCGCTGCTTGCTCTGTTTAAAGGCGAGATAAAAACTATCGCCATGTGGGTGATCCATATCGCCATGCTGGCGGTTCTGTTGTACTGGATGAGTCTTCGCGGCTTGTCGCCAGTTTATTTCGTCATTGCCGTCAGTTACCCGGCGCTGAGTCTGACCAAGCTGCGCTCCTTCTTTGAGCATCGCGCCCATGAAGCACCAGAGGCCCGTTCCACGCTGAATGAGGCGGGTTTCGGCTGGCGTTTGCTGTTCCTCAATCTCAATTACCATCTGGTACATCATGACTTACCCGGCCTGCCTTGGTATGCCTTGCGTAAGGTGTATCTGGCGGAAAGAGAAGCCTACATTCAGCGCAGCGAAGGCTTTTTGGTAAGAGGCTATTCTCAGTGGCTAAATGACCACGCGGTGAAGCCGATTCATGTGGAAATCCACCCTCTGGCACCGGGTCAGCCGGATGCGCCTAAGGTGTTCAGCGGCTATGATTATCAGCAACAGGCCCGTCAGGAATATTGAATTTAGGAGTATCGCATGCTGGTTTCATTGCCGATGTACGGCGTAGAGCTCAACGACGTCGAGCAATTTTGGCAGGCGCTGCGTGATAAGTTAGCGGCGTCCGGTTTGGACTCGCTTCCCCCAACCCTCGAGTGGCCGCAGTCACTACTCGGGCACTGGCAGCAGGCGGATTTGCTACTCAGCCAAACCTGTGGTTTTCCACTGGTTGAATTCTTGCCGCAGGTCCAGCTGGTCGGCACTTTCAACTACAGCGCGCCGGGCTGCAATGGACCTTATTATCGCAGTTTCTTGGTGGTCCGCGCTGAAGATAGCCATGCCACTTTGGCTGATTTTCGCGGCCGCACCGTGGCTTTCAACAGCACGGATTCGCAGTCGGGATTTAACAGCCTGCGAGCTTTGATTGCGCCACTGGCTGAAAATGGAAAGTTCTTTGGCGACAAACTGGAAACCGGCGGTCACCGCTACTCTCTCGCCGCCGTCCAGCAGGGGCGTGCCGACATCGCCGCTATAGATTGCGTGACGCTAGAGCTGTTGCGCCGCTATGTTCCGCAAGAGGTTGAAGGCTTGAGCATTATTGGCGAAACCGCACCGGCACCGGGCTTGCCGTTGATCACTTCCGCAGCGACTTCGCCAGAATTACTTACAACTTTGCGGCAGGCGGTGGCTCAAACCATTGCCGACCCTGATAATCAGGCGCTGTGCGAAAAGCTGCTTATCAACGGTTTTACCGTACTGCCGCGCGAGGAGTATCAGGTGATTCATCAGATGAAAGATGCCGCCTTGCAGCTTGGCGTGAGCCAGTTCTAAGCCTCTCCAGATATAAAAAAACCGGACCTCAGCGTCCGGTTTTTTATTGCGACCAAAACCACGGTTTAGTGTGTTTCGATGGGGTAATCTTCGTCGATGCTGCCCCATTCGGCCCATGAGCCGTCGTACAGCATCACCTCTTTCACGCCAAGTGAGTCCAGCCCAAACGCCAACGCGGCGGCGGTTACGCCAGAGCCGCAGCTGGTGATAACCGGTTTATTCAGGTCAACGCCCAGACGTTCGAAGGTGGCTTTCAACTCTTGTGGCGACTTCAAATGGCCGTTTTGCGTCAGTTCGGTGAACGGCACGCTCAGGCTGCCGGGGATATGGCCGCCGTGCAGGCCCGGACGAGGTTCCGGCTGTTCCGCTTTGAAACGGCCCAGTGAGCGCGCGTCAATGATTTGCACTTTGCCCAGCGAGTCCAGAACTTGCTGAGAGTTAACCACCACCGGGCGAATCAATTTGGCGTTAAAGGTGCTCGGTACGCGAGCAATTTCGCCACTCTGGGTTGGGCGGCCTTCGGCTTTCCACGCGTTAAAACCGCCATCTAGCACGCGAACGGTTTTCGCGCCGAAGCTGGTTAACATCCACCAAACGCGAGGGGCGGAGAACAGGTCACCTTCGTCATAAAGGATGATGGTTTGAGTGTCGGCGATGCCTAAACGGCTCATCGACGCGGCAAATTCTTCGGCGGTTGGCATCATATGCGGCAGGCCGGTAGTGCAATCAGAAATGCTGTCGACTTCGACATAAATCGCGCCCGGAATATGCGATTCAAGATACTTGCCGTGGAAATCAATCGGCGGCGTGATGCCCGGTTTCGATTTGCTACAGTCGATGATCACCACGTCCGGCGCATTGAGGTTTTTCGCCAGCCATTCGGTTGAAACAGTATGTGCAGAAGAACTCATTTTGATGCCTTATCCTAGTTATTCGCAGGGAGGTTTTTAAATTTTTGAGGTTAATCAGTCGACCAGATCGCTGGGTATTAATGAATACATCCAAGCGTTTCGCGGCTGGCCGTGGAAGTAAAGGCGGTTGCGATGTAAGCCTTCAGAGACTGCGCCGAGCTTTTCAGCCACTCGGCGGCTACGCAAGTTCCCCTCCATGGCGACGATCTCCACGCGGGTAAGCCCTAACTCATTAAATGCAAAATGTGCCGCGGCTTTAGCGGCGATAGTTGCCAAAGATTTACCAGTAAAGCCGCTGCGGATCCAGTAGCCAACATTGCCAAATTTGTAATCAGTATTGATGCGATTCACACTCACCGCGCCGACTATCTTCCCGCTGTCGCGTTCAAAGATGCAGAAGTTATATTCCACGCCGCGAAGCTGTTTTTCTGCGCATTCGACTAAATATTTGCGGCTGTCTTTGAGTGCGTAATGCTCGGTGCACCAACCTTCCCACGCACCAATTTCTTTAACAGAATCGCTGATGGCGTCGAAATGAAGCTGAGCTTCAAGTTCGGTGGCAACGCGGATCTCAATATTGTCATCCTGATAAATTTGGCGAATTTGCATTGATGACTCCTGTCAGGGCGTTAATAAAGGGGATCGTTTAGACCAATTCAGCCTCACATATCTCTGATAAACCGTCAATTGGGCTTAGTGCTGTTCGATAAGCATCACCAGCTTGAATTCGGCATGGCCCGCAGGAAAGAAGGTCTGCTGGCGATATACCACTTCGCCCTGAGTCGGATGCTGGAAGCGCCGTTCACCGCCTTCGCGGCCCAGCACGTCCTGCTGAGTCCACCACTGGTCGAAAATGTCGCTCTCCTCGCGCAGGGCCATAACCCCTTGGCGAATATCATCCGAATGGGCGTAGTGGGCGCTTTCGGCGCGAAATTCGGCCACCACGCGCTTGGCGCGCTGCGACCAGTTGACGACCAGCGTGCGGGCCAGCGGATTGAGAAACATAAAGCGTAGCAGGTTCGGTTGCGGATCGACCCCCAACCAGCCAGCGAAAAGCTGCTCGGCCTGCGGGTTCCAGCTCAGCACGTTCCATGCGCTATCCAATAAATATCCGGGGCAGTTGAGCTGATGTACCGATTCACGAATAGGCGCATCCGGGGTGTTATCCGTGATTTTGGCCTGCGGATCTTTCACCTCGGCGAGGCTAAAGAGATATTCGCGCGCGGCGATCTCCAGCCGCAGCGCCTGCGCTAGTCGATCAAGCGTCGCGGCGGAAATAGACACATCCCGGCCTTGCTCGATCCACGTGTACCAAGTGGTGCTGATGCCGCTGATTTGCGCCAGCTCTTCGCGGCGCAAGCCGCTGGTCCGGCGGCGCGTCGAGCTGGGCAGCCCGACATCCTGCGGCGAAGTTCGCTCACGCTGTGCGCGTAAAAATGCACCTAATGCCTTCGGGCCGTTCAGAGGATCGTTGTTATTCATCGCCATCGCTACTCAGAGTAAACCCTCAGACAGGGTGTTATTAATACTAGTATAAATGCTCATATTGTACCCGTATAAAACAGTACCTATAGTGTTTCTACGGCCATTTTGGTCAAGTCCAGAAAACCGACAAAACAACAATAACGGCAGGCAGGAGCACACAATGGAAAGCAAAAACAGTCACAGTCAGACGGTCGATAAGCAGTTCGGTTCACAGGCGCAGGATTACTTAACCAGCACGGTCCACTCTCAAGGCCCTGATTTACAACGGTTAGTCCAGCTGCTGCAATCACACCCGGACGCCCGAGTTATCGACTTAGGCTGTGGAGCAGGGCATGCCAGCTTCGTTGCGGCGAAGGCGGTGAAAGAAGTGGTTGCCTATGATTTGTCAGCGCAAATGCTGGAAGTGGTCAGTCAGGCGGCGAAGGACAAAGGCTTAGCCAATATCAGTATTGAGCGAGGCGTGGTGGAGTCTCTGCCGTTTGCCGACTGCAGCGCCGACATCATTATCAGCCGTTACTCTGCCCACCATTGGCACGACGTCGGTCAGGCACTGCGCGAAGTGCGCCGCGTGTTGAAGCCGGGCGGTATCATGATCATGATGGATCTGGCTTCGACCGGCCAGCCGGTTAAAGACATCTTTTTGCAGACCATTGAAAAACTGCGCGACACCTCGCACGTTCACAACTATGCGCCGGGCGAGTGGCTGACGCTGTTTAGCGAAGCCGGTTTGTTAGTCCAAGAGTTAACTTCCGGGCGCTCACAATTAGAGTTTAAAAGCTGGGTCGAGAGAATGCGCACCCCAGAGCACTTCGTGGTGGCGATTCGTGAGTTGCAAAAGGCGATGTCAGACGAAGTGATTCAACACTTTGAGATCCAAGAGGACGGCACCTTTACCGTGGATTTGGCCTTTATCATTGCGAAGAAAAGCTAGCGGTTAGGCGAGTGTCTGTAAGCTATATAAAGAAGAGGGGCCGCGAGATACACCGCGGCCCCTCTTATTAACCTTTCTTAAAAATCTTAGCCTTTCTTAAAGATCTTCTGGCCGAGGGCGACGACACCCAGCACGGCGGCACCGACAATCAGGCCGACGGCCAAATCAGTTGCGCCAGTGATTAGCGTGCTGACAAAGCCCTGATGCCCGTGATTGAGCACTTCAACCAGACTGTGCATGAAGGGCAACCCGTGGCTGATGATGCTACCACCGACCAAGAACATGGCGATGGTGCCGACCACGGACAGGGTTTTCATCAGCAGCGGCGCGGCGTTAACCACCATGCCGCCAAACGCGCGGACGCCGTTCATCAGGCTGCTTTCACCGCGCAGCTTGCTGAGATACAAACCGGCGTCATCGATTTTCACAATCAGTCCAACCAAGCCGTAAACGCCCAGCGTCATGGCGATAGCAATCAGCACCATCACGGTCACCTGACTCATAAACGGCGCTGCGGCTACCGTCCCCAGCGAAATGACAATAATTTCGGCTGAGAGGATAAAGTCAGTGCGCACGGCGCCTTTAATCTTCTCTTTTTCTACCTTGGCAATATCAGCGTCGGATTTAACCTCGCGCGAGGCATCCGCTTTTTGGTGCTTATCTTCTTTGCCGTGCAACAGCTTATGCGCCACCTTTTCGAAACCTTCATAACAAAGGTATGCGCCGCCAATCATCAACAATGGCGTAATGGCCCACGAGGCAAACGCACTGATTAACAGCGCCAGTGGCACTAAAATTGCCTTATTAATCAATGAACCTTTTGCAACTGACCAGACAATGGGTAGCTCCCGGTCAGCTTTAACGCCGCTGACTTGCTGAGCGTTAAGTGCCAAGTCATCGCCCAACACGCTGGCGGTTTTCTTGGCGGCCACTTTGCTCATCGCGGCAACGTCGTCAAGGATTGAAGCAATGTCATCGATCAATGCCAGAAGGCTGGTTCCAGCCATATACGAACTCCCTTCTCAAATAAGTAAAAAGAATCATAACAGTGATTGCCATCGGGCGTCGATTTGTGCGAATCTGCTTCTCGGGTTGTAAATATCCGTCATCAAACTCCATCAAAAATCCTTAATTAGCTGCACCTTCCTGACACTGAAATTTTTGCTTTCACTCTCTCCTCATTTTCGTCACAAAGATTAACCATCTTTACGGCGCATTACGTCATCTTGCATTGGCTGGCGGATAATTAATTCAACGGAAAACATCCGCAAAAATTAATTAACCGAATTTAGAACAGCAAACAGCAAAGGTGTGCATCATGAAAATCTTACCTATTATTGCAGCAGCCATCATCACTACCGCTTCTTTCTCTGCTTTGGCAGCGACTCAAATAACCTCAGCTCAGGCTGACAGCGGTAATTACCAATCATTGGGTGTGGTTTCTATCAACCAAATGAGCGGGGCACCGGGCAGTATTAAAGATCAACTGAATGCCGAAGCTGCCGACAAAGGCGCGAGCCACTACCGCGTTATCGGTGTTAGCACCCCTGGCGACTCAAGCCTTGAACGCGCAAGCGTAGAGCTTTACCGCTAAGACTTACTCACAAGAAGGTGTCGGGCCATCCGATAATTTCTAACAGTAAACAGCTTCAAAAAGGCCGACTACCCGAGTAGCCGGCTTTTTTATTTTGTATTTCTTACTGTTTATTTTATTAATCTTTCTTACAAAGTAATCAAAAGGAATAAGCCAAAGGTCTACTTAAAAGAGAATGTTCTTATTCCGCTTTATAAACCCCGCCGGATTTGAAAACTAAATGCAGGAATTAATTATTTCTTAAGAATTTTTCTTTCTGATAGAGGTCTACTTTCCCAGGGGTTATAAAACATGTTAAATGCGACAAAACTGACTATCAGAAACACCCGGGTATCGCTGCAAAACCAATTTTTTTATCTACAGAATTTTATCTCTTCGCCACGAACGATGGGGACACTCATGCCGTCCTCGCCTTGGCTGTGTCGCTCGATGCTTAGCCAAATTGACTGGGCGAAGTCTTTAAAGATTGCTGAGCTTGGCTCGGCCGACGGCGTGTTGACCAAACGCATCCTGAGCAACATGCGGGCCGATGCTCATCTTCAGGCGTTTGAGATCCAACCCAGCTTTGTACACAAACTTAACCTGATTGACGATCCGCGCTTGCAGGTGATGGCTCATTCGGCGGAGTTTTTGGAAGGCGATTTCGACGCTATCTTCTCCTGCCTGCCGCTCTTGTCCATGCCAACGCGCATCAGCATGAAGATATTGCAACAGGCCCAGCAGCGCCTTAAAGCCAACAACGGCGTGATGGTTCAGTTTCAATACAGTCATTTATCCGAAAAAATGCTCTCTCGATACTTCACCTGGCAGAAGATCCGCGTAGTGAAAAATTTCCCGCCCGCGCTGGTTTACGTGTGTAAGCCGCGTTAAATCGGGAGATATCCCTAGGCAATATGGTTGCTCTCCGCAAATATTGCGCCATCATTATTTATGAGTATCATGCCCACTGCGCAGGCGATGAACGCCCGCAGTCGGGCTAATCAAAAGACCGCACGTCTTCTAAGCTTCACCAACGGGTGATAAAAACCTGTTGATGAGGCTTTTTTGTTGTACTATCTCGCGAGTACAATTTGGCGGTTTTGACACTCATCAGACTATTCATCCTTTGGATGGAAGAAGCTCCGGGGCTTAAAGGACAGCAGTAATGACTCAACCCATTTTCATGATAGGCGCACGCGGCGCAGGTAAAACCACGGTAGGCAGCGCGCTGGCGCAGGCGTTGGGCTTTAAATTTGTGGATACCGATAGCTATCTGCTGCAAACCTCCAAACTCAGCGTGGCTGAAATTGTTGAGCGCGAAGGCTGGGAAGGCTTCCGCCGTCGTGAAACTCAGGCGCTTGAAAGCACCAGTGCTCCCCAGACCGTGGTGGCAACCGGCGGTGGGATTGTGTTGGCGGCGGAAAACCGCGCCTTTATGCGCCGTACCGGCACCGTCATTTATCTGCGTTCTCCGGCGGCAACGTTAGCTCAGCGCCTTGAAGAGTCACCTTTGGAAGACCAGCGACCTACGCTGACCGGCAAACCTATCACCGAAGAGATGCTGCAAGTGCTGAATGAGCGTGAAAACCTGTATCAGGAAGCCGCGCATATCGTGATTGACGGCACCCAAGACCCGGCGAGCATTGTTGACGCCATTCTGGATGCACTGGCCGCGCCGGTAGCTCGCTAGTCACCAGCGCTTTCAGTCATTGCTACTTAACGGGCCTGTTGGCCCGTTTTGCTTTTCAGAGGCTTCCGACTCAGGCTTTCTCAGCTCGCGCGGTGGAGTGTCTATACTTAACTCACTGCAAGTTAATGCATTCACTCAAGTCCAAGGAGTTTTTATGCCGAGCCAGCCTCCCTATCCTCGTAAAGCTTACATTGTGCCGGTTGAAAAGGGCGAGCCGGGCAAAACGGTCACATGGTACGAGCTGCGCGCCGACCATCCGAAACCCAATACCTTGATCAGCGAACACGAAACCGAACAAGAAGCTGTAGATTCCAAACGTCGCTATGAAGATGAAGACATCAGTTAAGGCCGCCCCGGTCACAATTGATGCAATATTCTGACAATTAAATTCAATGCGGCTTAATGTGCTGAAAAGCCGCGTTGAATTGTCTGAAAAGGCTTCTACCTATCCCCTGTGAAGCATATTTAAACAACCTTATTTAACTTACAAAAAAGAAACATCTTGACCCTGTTCCTTATCGGATTTAATTTTTACTCAATCTTACAGGAACTGGGTTCCACATAACGGAACTGCAAGCATGACCACATTAGAAAACGCTTCTGCGGTATTAAAATTATTCTCCCAACAAGGAAGCCGGCAGGGCCATCCTGGTCTGTCGTTCAGTGATGTGGTCGAGCACCTGAAATTGCCAAAAAGCACGGCGTCGCGCTTATTAATGACGATGGAAGGGCAGGGGTTATTAGAACGCGATCCTGATAGCCGTTTATATCGCATTGGCAATTTACTGCTGTCGGTTGCCAGCCACTATTTATCGGCACCTTTGGTCGATGCTGCTTCGCCTTATATGGCGCAGCTCGGGCAATCCACGCAGTGTACGGGTTATATTTCGATGCTGTCGGGGCGCGATATTATGGTTATGCGCATGTTCCCCGGCAGAACCTATTTACAAGTGGTGACACCGGCGGGGAGTTTACTGCCAGCTCATGAAACTGCTATTGGTCGCGCAATTTTGGCGCGCCACAGTATTGATGATGTCATTCAACGATTTGGCACTGATTATCGTGTTAATTCGATCAATTCTCCGCAAACTTTAGAGGCATTATTAGCCCGCCTTGCGGAGATACGGGAAAACGGCGTGTCTCATGCCTGCAACGAAACTCTGCAAGGTATCAGTACATTAGCCACCAGTATTAGCAATAAGCACCGCAATGAGATGGTGGGACTGTGTTTATCGTTTCCTTCGCCACAAGAGGGTCATGATATTCCTGCCGGAATCAAAGAGGGGCTGCTGGCCGTCACTCAGCAATTAGCTGAAAAATTGGGTGATGAGTATTGGCAATAGACTGATACCTCACCGCGACTTTTTGCCATTTAAGAACTGTGGATCTTAATAGCGAAAATAACGCGTTTATTTGCACCAATCTCAGGGGCAGTTATGGCACAACATGAGCTTCAAAATAATAAGCAGAATCCACTCAGGGATGTTGGCACATTAATTGTGATGGTATTGCTCTCTTTATTGGGAGCCATCATCGGCGTGCAGTTGATAACCACATTGGGCGTGACGCCTAACACGTCAATTATTGGCGCGTTATTTGCCATGCTGTTGGCGCGCATTCCGATGCAAGCCTTTCAACGTTATCGTTCTATTCACACACAAAACTTAGCGCAGACGGTTATCTCTTCCGCCACCTTTGGTGCCGCGAACAGCCTGCTGATGCCGATTGCTATCCCTTACGTTATGGGGCAGCCGCAGCTTATTTTACCGATGTTTATCGGTGTGTCCGTTGCCATGTTGCTGGACGCTTACCTGCTCTACCGTCTGTTCGACACCAAGGTGTTCCCGGCCAGCAATGCATGGCCACCTGGGGTTGCCGCCGCAGAAGCTATCAAGGCGGGTGATAAAGGTGGGCGCCAAGCTTGGCTGCTGGTGGCTGGCGTGATTGTCGGCCTTGGCGGCGCGATGCTGAAGATCCCGATGGCCGCCTTCGGTACGGCGTTTATCGGCAATATCTGGGCCTTGAGCATGTTTGGTATTGGCCTGCTGATCCGCGCTTATGCGCAGCCTTTGGCGGGCATGGACCTCAACGCGATGTACATCCCACACGGCATGATGGTGGGCGCGGGGCTGGTTTCATTGATTCAAGTGGTGCAGGTGGTGCGGGCGAAAAATGCCGAAGCCAAAGCCAGCTTCACGCAGCCAGCCACCGAAGTGCGTAAAGCACTGGGCTTGGGCGCCTTTGGTTATATCGCCATTGCCGCGCTGCTGGCGCTGGCGGGCGGTCTGTACAGCGAGATGTCGCTCGGCATGCTGATTGCCTTCATCGTCTACGCCGCCTTTGCTGCCTTCTTCCATGAGTTGATTGTTGGCATCGCCGCAATGCACTCCGGCTGGTTCCCGGCCTTTGCCGTGGCGCTGATCACGCTGATTGTCGGCATCTTGATTGGCTTCCCGCCGCTGGCGCTCTGCGTGCTGACCGGCTTTACCGCCGCAACCGGCCCGGCCTTCGCCGACATGGGCTTTGACCTGAAAGCAGGCTTTATCCTGCGCGGCTATGGGAAAGATTTACAGGCTGAACTGCTCGGGCGTCGCATCCAGCTGTTCGCCGCACTGATTGCTTTTGTGATTGCCATTCCGGTGGTCTGGTATGCCCACATCGGCTACTTTGCGCAGGATTTAGTTCCGCCAGTAGCCCGCGTCTACGCCAAGACAATTCAGGCGGGTGCGCAGCCGGGCATCGCATACAGCTTAATGATTTGGGCCATTCCGGGCGCGTTAATTCAGCTTATCGGCGGGCCTAAGCGCCAGCTCGGTGTGCTGCTGGCGACCGGTTTGCTGATTAACAGCGTTATGGCTGGATGGGCGGTTATCACCGGTATCGTGCTGCGTATCATCATCATCCGTATTTGGGGTGAGAAGGGCCGCACGCCGATGGAGATTCTGGCGGCAGGCTTTATTGCCGGTGATGCCCTGTACAGCTTCTTTAACTCGATTTTCAGCTCCAAGGCTAAATAATACTCCAACCCTTTCGAGTCCGGTCAGCGTATCGGCTGGCTCGAGAGACGACGAGAATACTGCACCAACACCAGGGCTCACGAAGCCAAACGTAAAAAACAGACCGATTCATTCTTTCATCCAATAGTGAAAAGAAATGAACGGCTATCGCGGCAGTTTTGGCATGTGCGCTCTCGCAGCGTCTGTCGCGAAGTACCAAGAGGAAAGCACCATGAGTTTGCAACAGACATTAACGGTGTTCGAACTGATCGATAACGCGTACGTCAGCGGTCAGGATGTGGTGGATTTGTTCGCTGGATATTCTGGCGTAACGGCAACCACGCACCGCGCTGATGGCCCGAAAGGCGGCACCGATTTTGTAAAAATCACGCTGCCGGGTAGCGACGGTAAAATCAGCGGCGGCAGTGCGCCAACGCTCGGGATTATCGGTCGCTTAGGCGGCATCGGTGCGCGTCCGACGCGCATTGGCGTGGTGTCTGACGCCGATGGCGCTATCGCGGCGATCAGCGCGGCTCTCAAGCTGGCTGAAATGCAGCGTAAAGGTGATGTGCTGGCTGGTGATGTTATCGTCACTACCCATATCTGCCCGAATGCGCCGACTCGACCTCATGATCCGGTGGATTTCATGGACTCGCCAATCGACGACGTCACAATGAATGACAACGAAGTGGTAGCGGGCGTGGACGCTATTTTGTCCATTGATACCACCAAAGGTAACCGAATCATAAACCATAAAGGTTTTGCGATTTCTCCAACGGTTAAAGAGGGTTATATTCTGCGCGTATCCGAAGATTTACTGCGCATTATGGAAATGACCAGCGGCAAACCGGCGGTAACTTTCCCAATAACTACTCAGGACATCACGCCTTACGGCAATGGTGTTCACCACCTGAACAGCATTCTGCAACCTTCAACGGCCACTGACGTGCCGGTGGTGGGTGTGGCAATTACCGCTGAATCAGTGGTTCCGGGTTGTGGAACGGGCGCAAGCCATGAAGTCGATATTGCACTGACGGCGAAATTTGCCGTTGAAGTCGCTAAAGAGTTTGGTCGTGGCACCTGTCAGTTCTTTGATGCCGACGAATATCAACTGTTGTTGTCGCTGTACGGAAGCTTGCGCCACCTGCAAAGCCGGAACTAAGCATTATGATGACTTCCTTTGCGACGCTGACTATCGGTCAGGCTCCACGCAGCGACATTATGCCGCTGTTGATGGAATATCTTCCTGAAGAGTCTGTGACCCACGTCGGCCTGCTCGACGGACTCACCCCTGAGCAAATCGAGCAGCGTTTCTCGCCTGAAGAGGGTGAACCGCTGCTGGTTTCACGTCTGTTAGACGGCACGCAGGTGACGCTCGGCTCGTGGCACGTTGAGCGCGGGTTGCAGGAAAAAGTGAACTGGCTGGAAGAGCTGGGCTGCGAAACCATTTTGCTGCTCTGCACCGGCGAGTTTCACGGGCTTAAGGCCCAAACTGCCATGCTGCTTGAGCCGGACCGTATTATTCCGCCGCTGGTGGGCGCGATTGTCGGCACGCATCAGGTGGGTATCGTGGTGCCGGTCGAAGAGCAGATTGAGGAGCAGGCAAACAAGTGGCGCAAGCTGTCGAAAAAGCCGTGTTTCGCCGTCGCCAGCCCTTATTTGGCTGATGAAGCCAAGCTAACCGAAGCCGCGCTGGCCCTTGAAGAGCAGGGCGCGCAGGTGGTGGTGCTGGACTGCATTGGCTATCACCGCCATCACGGCGACTTGTTGCAAAGTAAGCTGGGTATTCCGGTTCTACTGTCAAACGTGCTGGTTGCCAAGCTGGCCGCCGAGCTTATCGTCTGAGTTACACCCAATCTGAATGCGAAAAAGGCCTGTTTAACAGGCCTTTTTTATGCGCGAAATTCAGCGGTTCAGCCGCGAAAGTGCTCCAGCACAAACTCCACCCATACCCGCACTCTCGGCGGTAAATCCGCCGAACTGTAATAGAGCCACAGCGGCACGCCGGGCTGCCAATGGCTTTCCAGTACCGGCACCAGCTCGCCGCTTTGCAAATGCGGGTTCACATACCAGTCGGCCAGACAGACAATGCCTAAATCGGCCAGCGCGGCGTTAATCAGCAAATCGGGCCGCGAGGCAATAATCCGCCCCTGTAGCTCACTGGTCTGGAAAGGCTCGGCCAGCGGCCACTTCACTATCTGATTATTGCCCGGATTGCGATGCAGCAGGCATTGATGATGAGCCAAATCACTTGGCGCAGAAGGCGTACCAAACTGCCGCAAATAGCCCGGAGAAGCAGCCAGAATATTGCGCATTGGGCTGAGCTGGCGGGCAATCAGGCGACTATCCGGGTCGACGCGATTGCCAATTCCCACATCAAAGCCTTCTGCCACTAAATTCACCACCCGCGCCTCCAAAGAGAGGTCGAGATTGATTTGCGGATAGCGTTTGAGGAACTCCGGCAGCAACGGCATCAGTATCAGCTGGCCGAATCCGGGGATCACGCTAACCCGCACGCTACCTGACGGCTGACCGTCGCGGCTGGTGGCGTTCTCCAGCGTCGAGGCGAGGGCTAGCCACAGTGGTTGGATCTCCGCCAGCAGGGCTTTGCCTTCATCGGTCAGCACCACGCTGTGGGTGTTGCGGGCGAACAGCCGCAGCCCAAGCTTCTCTTCCAGCACGCGGATGTTTTTGCTGATGGCGGCAGGCGTCACGCCGGACTGGCGGGCCGCGGCCGAAAAGTTCTCACTCTGCGCCGCGCTAATAAAAGCGGGCAGTAAACGATGGAGTTCCAGCGGCAAAGACATGCGGGTGACCTATCAATCGGTGGCGGAAAGTAGCGGATTCACAACTGTCCAGAATGGCACTGCGCCCCGGTGAAATCAAATCCCTTTCCTGCGTTTGCGGCACACCTCGGGACTCCTCCATAAACCAACAATAATCAGTGACAGCGGGCCTTTTCTGCCCCTAATATGGAGACTCTTAAAATTATCGCGAAGGGCCAATCTATGTTGAAAAATAATGAGTATTTTGCAGGGAAGGTTAAGTCGATTGGTTTTGACAGCGACAGCGCCGGCTGTGCAGCAAGCGTCGGCGTGATGGAAAAGGGCGAATACACCTTCAGCACCGACAAGCCTGAAGAGATGACCGTCCTGCTCGGCTCCCTGAAAGTGTTAATGCCGGGTTCCCCTGACTGGCAGGTCTTCGAGCCAGGCGAAAAATTCTATGTCCCAGGCCACAGCGAGTTCAACCTGCAAGTGGTTGAGTCAACGGCTTACCTGTGCAAATACCTGAATAAATAACGTCTGACCATCAACCGGCAGATAGAAAAAAGGACGCGAATCGCGTCCTTTGTTTTTAGCTTGGCGCGTGAATTAACGCTGCGCTTCGCCGCCCAGTGCTTCCACCAGATTCTGAATCAACGCGGCCAGTTCGCCGGTCATCAGGATGAAATCGGCATCAAAGCGCTGCGCAAAGTCGTCGCGGTCGATATCGTCATTCTGCTCACGGATAACATCGCTGAACTTCAGGCGCTTGATGCTGCCGTCGTCAGCCAGCACCACGGCGATGCGCTCCTGCCAGTCAACCGCCAGCTTAGTCACCAGCTTGCCATTTTCGATATGGGTGGCAATCTCATCACTGACCAAAGCCTGCTTCTTACAGCGGATCACGCCGCCTTCTTCCAGAATTGCTTTCAGCTCGGCTTCGTCTTGCAGCGTGAAGCCAGCAGGCGTCTCGCCTGAGCGAACCCACTCGGTCAGCGTCAGCTCAATCGGGCTTTCCATGGTCAACGGCACCACCGGCAGCGAGCCGAGGCTCTTACGCAGCAGGGCCAGCATATCTTCCGCTTTCTTGGCGCTGGCGGCGTCAACCATGATCAGGCCGTTGACGGTATCAATCCACATAAAGGTCTGGCTGAAACGACTAAAGGCGCGCGGCATCAGGCTGTGCAGCACTTCATCTTTCAGCGAATCTTTTTCGGTTTTCTTCAGTTTGCGATGCTGCTCGCTTTCGATCTGTTCGATCTTGGCCTGAAGCTCTTGCTTGATCACCGGAGAGGGCAGGATCTTCTGCTCCTGACGGGCGCAAAGCAGGATCTGGCCATTGTGCGAATGGGTCAGCGCGTCGCCGCCGTGTGAACCCATAGGAGAGACCCAGCCGGTCTTCGCCATGTCCTGACTGCCGCAAGGCGTAAAGGTAAACTGGCTTAACTGCTTTTCCATCTCGTCGGCAGACAAAGAGACTTCACGGCTCAAACGGTAGACCAACAAATTTTTAAACCATAACATGATGTTATCCCTGTCCGTGCGTACCCGTGGTACGCTGATTTATCGAATGCAGGGCGGCATGATACCCAATTGAGCGGCGGTCGTCGTTAGGAAATCTTCTCGCAGACTGGTCGCTGGGCTCTACACTGATTAACCTGAACACCAGAAATCGCAGACAAAACCAAGTGAGGCACCCGTGCGTATTGGCATTGACTTAGGTGGAACAAAAATCGAAGTGATCGCGCTGTCCAATGAAGGCCGCGAGCTGTTTCGCAAGCGCGTAGATACGCCGCGAAATGATTATGAAAAGACCCTAAAAGCCATCGAAGGGCTGGTGCTGGACGCCGAAAAAGCCACCGGCCAGCGCGGCAGCGTCGGGCTGGGTATCCCCGGCACGCTGTCGCCCTTCACGGGCAAAGTGAAAAACGCCAACTCGGTGTGGCTCAACGGCCAGCAGCTCGACGAAGACCTCGCCAAACTGCTCGAGCGCGAAGTACGCATCGCCAATGACGCCAACTGTCTGGCAGTCTCCGAAGCCACCGACGGCTCGGGCGCGGGCAAAAAAGCGGTCTTCGCGGTGATCATCGGCACTGGCTGTGGCTCCGGCATTGCGCTCAGCGGCGAAGTCCATGCCGGAGGCAACGGCAACGCCGGAGAGTGGGGCCATAACCCGCTGCCTTGGCCGGACGAAGATGAAATTCGTTTCTCGCAGGAAGTGCCGTGCTACTGCGGAAAATCAGGCTGTGTCGAAACCTTCTGCTCCGGCACCGGTTTTGAAGAGGACTATTTCCGCCTCTCAACCCAGCGCCTGAAAGGGCCGGAGATCATCAAATTAGCTGATGAAGGCGATGCCGTGGCCGAACTGGCGCTGGGCCGCTATGAGCGCCGACTGGCAAAAGCTTTGGCAAACGTGGTCAACATCCTCGACCCGGACGTCATTGTCCTCGGCGGCGGCATGAGCAACGTCGACCGTCTCTACCAGACCGTGCCTTTACTGCTCAAACAGTGGGTATTTGGCGGCGAGTGCGAAACCCCAATCCTCAAAGCCACCCACGGCGACTCCAGCGGCGTGCGCGGTGCCGCTTGGCTGTGGCCGCAGGAACGTATGCCGCTCTAATCCTTTATTATTTATATACTTCCCCCCAAAAGAAAAGGGTCTGCCATTCCCCCAGCAGACCCTTCTTCCCACCAAAAATTAGATCTTAACCGTCCAGTTATGCCCGATATCAGGGAAACTAAGGGGATGAGGTTCCCGCAGGGACGCCTCACCCCTTAGTAAGCCCGTCAGTCTCGATCAACTATCCATCGCAAATCCACCGCAAACCTCAAACAGCCAAAAGCAGACCCACTTCTTTTCACTCCCCCTCTAACATCAGATCTTTGGGGGCGCTGCTGCGCTGCTCCTTGGTGGCCGCGAAATAGAGATAGCCCGCCGCCATAAACAGCACGAACACCCCGGCAATCACCAAATTGAACCACAGCATCGCCAACAGACAGACCACGGCCAGCACCAGCGCAATGGCTGGAACCAGCGGATAGCCCGGCGCGCGGAAGCTGCGTGCCATCTCTGGGGCAATCTTGCGCAGGCGGAACAGGCTCAGCATGCTCATGATATACATCACAATCGCGCCAAACACCGCCATGGTGATCATCGCCGCGGTCAACGACATGCCCTGAAGATTAATCAGCCCGTCGCTGAAAATCGCCGCGATGCCAATCACGCCGCCGAGCAAAATTGCCCGGTGTGGCGTCTGAAAACGTGACAGTTTTGCCAGCCCAGAAGGCAAATACCCGGCGCGAGCCAGCGCGAAAAACTGCCGCGAATAGCCCAAAATAATGCCGTGGAAACTGGCAACCAGCCCGAACAGGCCAATCCACACCAGCATGTGCATCCAGCCGGAGTGCTCGCCAACCACCATTTTCATCGCCTGCGGCAGAGGATCATTGATATTGGAAAGCTTGCTCCAGTCGCCCGCGCCACCGGCCATCACCATCACGCCAATCGCCAGCACGACCAGCGTTAAAATCCCGCTGATATAGGCTTTGGGAATGGTGCGTTTGGGATCTTTGGCTTCCTCGGCGGCCATTGCCGCGCCTTCGATGGCCAAAAAGAACCAGATAGCGAAGGGAATGGCGGCGAAAATGCCGGAAAACGCCGATAAGCCGAAATGCTCGCCACCCGCCCAGCCATTGAGCACAAAATTACTCACGCTAAAGCCCGGCGCGACCACGCCCATAAACACCAACAGTTCCAGCACCGCCAGCACGGTGACTACCAGCTCGAACATCGCGGCCAGCTTTACGCCGAGAATATTCAGCGCCATAAACATAATATAGGCACCAAAGGCCGCCACTTTAGGATTGAGGTCGGGAAACTGTACGTTGAGGTAAGCGCCGATAGCCAAGGCAATGGCCGGGGGCGCAAACACGAACTCAATCAGCGTAGCCATCCCGGCAATTAGGCCGCCGGTTTCCCCAAAGGCGCGGCGGCTGTAGGCGAAAGGCCCTCCAGCGTGGGGAATGGCGGTGGTCAGTTCGGTAAAACTAAAAATAAAGCAGGTGTACATGGTGGCGACCAGCAGCGTGGTCACCAGAAAGCCCAGCGTACCGGCCACGCCCCAGCCATAGCTCCAGCCAAAATACTCACCGGAAATCACCAGCCCCACTGCAATCGCCCACAAATGTACCGTGCCCAGCGTCGGTTTAAGTTGTGTTGTCATTGTGCTCTCCTGAAACCAGTTAAAGGGATATTCAGAACATTTTGCTCAGGACGTTCTCCAGCGCGCCGACCAGAATCTCTGCGTGCTCGGCGGTAAACACCAAAGGTGGACGAATCTTGAGGATGTTGGCGTGCGGCCCGGACGCGCCAATCAGCACGCCTTCTTCGCGCAGGGCGTTGACCACCGCCAGCGCGGTCACCGAGTCCGGCGCGCCGTCAGCCGTGACGAAATCCACGCTGACAAATAGACCCGCGCCGCGCACGCTGCCAATGGCCGGGAAACGCTGGGCCAGCGCGCTGATGCCGTCGAGAATGGCTTTGCCCGCGCGGCCAACGCTCGGGATCAGGTTCTCCTGCTCAATCACTTCCAGCACCGCCAAGCCGACGGCGGAAGAGACCGTGTTGCCGCCAAAGGTGTTGAAGTAGCTCGATTCGCTGCCGAAACGCTGCAAAATATGCGGCTGAATGGTGATGCCTGCCATCGGATGACCATTGCCCATTGGCTTGCCGAGGGAGACGATATCCGGCAGCACGCCGTGGCGCTGGAAGCCCCACATGGTTTCTCCCGAGCGGCCATAGCCCGGCTGCACTTCATCGGCGATGTACAGCGCCCCGGCGTCGTGGATCACCTCAATCGCCTCTTTCAGGAATCCGGCCGGGTCGAAGAAGCCGCCGTCGCTGGTGAAGAAGGTGTCAATCATCAGCGCCGCCGGTTTGATGCCGTGACGGTGCATATCGGCCAGCGCCGCGCGGATGTCATTGGCGAAGCGTTTGCCCACTTCCGCCGGATTGGCCGGGTTATGGATAGGTGCCGGGATCACCCGCGCATCGCCATTCACCTTGACGTAAGGCCCCATCGACGCCGACAGCCCGGCAATGGCCTTGGTCATCCCGTGGTAACTGAACTCGGTCACAATCACCCCGGTGCCGCCGGTAAAGTCTTCGGCAATGCGCAGGGCCAAATCGTTGGACTCGCTGCCGGTGCAGGTGAACATCACCTGACTCAGCTCGGCGGGCATGGTGCCGACCAGCTTTTCGGCGAAATTCAGCACGTTTTCATGCAGATAACGCGTATGGGTGTTGAGGGTTGAAGCCTGACGCACCAAGGCTTCCAGCACGTGCGGATGGCAGTGGCCGACCGACGGCACATTGTTGTACACGTCGAGATAGCGGCGGCCTTCGGCGTCATACACCCACACCCCTTCGCCGCGCACCAGATGCACCGGATTCTTGTAGAACAGCTGATAGGCCGGGCCGAGTAAACGGCGGCGGCGCTCAATCATCGCCAAATTCTCAGCCGGAATATTGCTGCTGGCTGCGGCGTCAAAGGCATTGGTTTTCAACATGATAATTTCTCCTGACAGGCGATGAAGTTCTCGATACCGGAGGTCCCGGTGGTGAAGGTGTTTTGATAATGCGCTGGTCACTTCGGCAAAACTTGACTGTGGAATGGCGATTCGCGCGTCCTGAGGTCAAGTTTCCGCCTCGTGGGGGGCGAGGGGCGTCTGCGGTCAACATTTGCTATTGCCGGGTCAAGCAGCAAACGCCGCGGACTCTCATTCTGAAGGCAGATTCATTTGATTGATTGCCACCTGCCGGAGTGAACACTATGAATGCCAAACAGTCCGATACGCTTGATGCCGCCAGCCTGACCCAGTTAGCCCACGAGGCGCTGCTGCGCTATCCCGCCGCTTTTCGCGGGGAGTTATCTCTTTTGTGCCGCTCGGAAAACGCCACTTTCTTGGTGCGTGGTGACAGCGGCCAGCGTTTTGCCTTACGCATTCATCGCGGGGATTACCACCATCGCGACGAGATAGAGAGTGAGCTGGCGTGGCTGGACGCCCTGCGTAGCACCGGCATCATGGTGCCTGAGCCGATTGTGGCGCTCGACGGCCAGCGGGTGCAGACTCTGCCGGTAAACGACGGCGAAAGCCGCAACGTCACCTTCTTCCACTGGATTGAGGGCGAGATGCCGACCACCGAGGTTGATCCGCGCGCCTTTGCCCAGTTGGGAGAGGTGACTGCACGCCTACACCAACACAGCCGAAGCTGGGCCAAACCCGAAGGGTTCCGGCGCATCGTCTGGGATCACGACACTATGGTTGGGCCGCAGAGCCATTGGGGGCGCTGGCAGGATGCGCCGGGGCTGCGCGAAGAGGATTTCCCGCTGATAGAAGAGACCATCGAGCACATTCATCAGGTGCTGCAAGACTATGGCAAAAGCAGCGAACGCTACGGGCTGATCCACGCCGATCTGCGCCTCACCAACCTGCTGCTGCATGAGGGCGAAACCCGAGTAATTGACTTCGACGACTGCGGCATGGGCTGGTATATGCATGACGCGGCGGCGGCGATTAGCTTTGTCGAGCACCACCCGCGCGCCTCCGAGTGGGTCGAGCACTGGCTGCGCGGCTATCAGCGCGTCTGCCCGCTGAGTGAGGCAGATCTGGCGGTGATCCCCACGATGATCGTCCAGCGGCGGATCCAACTGTTGGCTTGGCGCGGATCGCACGCCACCACCGAAATGGCGCAAAGTCTAGGGGATGATTGGGAAGCCGAAAGCCTGCGTTTGTGCCGCGATTATCTCGCGCGCCTGCCGCAACATCAGGCTCGGGCGTGAAGCAGGCTGCACGTTTTCTGTGCGCCGCACGGGCTTAGTCCTATCCCTGCGGCGCTAACCCTCTGTCCTGACTGCATTTGTTCTTCCCGCCGGGCTGGTACGAAACTTGCAGAACTTCCTGACCTGTTTGCCTTATGGAGTGGAAGCGCATGCACACTGAACCTTTACTTCAACCACTAACCGGCTTCACGCCGGGTTTGAACGGTGCGCTCAGCGCGCTGGGGCAGCACGAGGCTGGCAATCGCGGCGTTCTGGCCGCGGCGGCATCGGGGCTTAGCGAATTTATTCTGTCGAAAGGGGCGGATGTCGATCGGGTTTTGGGGCTGTGCCGCATTAATCCTGAACTGCTGCAACAGCCGACGCTGAGTCTTGGCCTGCCGAACTACTGTCAGGTGCTGGAAGAGGCGGCGGTGCAGTCGGGCTGCGATAACTTCGGTTTGCACTACGGCAAGCAGTTCAAACCCCAATCATTGGGGCTGATTGGCTACATTGGCCTCTGTTCTTCTACGGTAGAAACCGCGATTCAAAACGTGGTCAATGCCTTCCCTTTTCATCAGCACAACACCCTGACCCGGCTGGTGGACAAAGGCGATCACTACCGCTTTGACTATCAGGTGCGCCACGGCAGTATTCTGTGTAAACGGCAGGATGCCGAGCTGACGCTGGGGATGATCCTCAATCTGTTGCGCCACGGGTTGGGCAAAAGCTGGGCGCCGCGCGAAGTGCATTTTGAGCATCCGCGCCCGCACCAGTGGCACGAACACTGCAAAATTTTCGACGCGCCGGTCTACTTCGACCAGCCTTACAACTCCTTGCTGATCGCCAAACGCGATTTGCAGCGCGCCATGCCGGAGCGCGACCAAACCCTGCTGCTGGTGATGCAAGACGCCATTCGCCGACTGAACGCCGACGCGCCTTCGCAGCAGTCAATCGTCGACAGCGCCCGTTCGCGAGTGCGTCAGGCACTGCTGCGCGGCGAGCCTGTGTTGGATGAAGTGGCGGACAAACTGGGCCTGTCGGCCAGCTCCTTACAGCGCCGCCTGCGCGAGCAAAACCTAAGCTTTACCCAGCTGGTGGACAAGGTGCGCTGCGAGCTGGCGACCCACTATTTACAGCAACAGCAGCTGCCGATTTCGGAAATGGCGCTGCTGCTCGGCTACTCCGAAGTCAGCGCCTTTTCGCGAGCATTTCGCCGCTGGTTTGGCGTCAGCCCGCGCCAGTGGCGGCAGGCCGGGGCCAGTGAGGAGTCAACTACAGCGCCATCTCGCGTTTAAACACTTCCAGCGTGTGGGCTTTGACGCGAATAAATTCGGCATGGCTCATGATCTCGGCGTCGCGTGGGCGAGGCAGGTCGAAAGGCACGATTTCCGCGATGCGGGTTGGCCTGCGGGTCAGCAGCAGGATCTCATCTGCCAGAAATACCGCGTCCTCTAGGTCGTGAGACACAATCACCATCGTTACGCCGGTCGCCATCTGCACTTCCTGCAACTTGTCGCGGATAAACAGCGTCATTTCGAAATCCAGCGCTGAGAAAGGCTCGTCGAGGAACATCACCTCCGGGCGCGTCGCTAAAGCGCGCATGATGCAAACCGTCTGCTGCTGGCCGCCGGAAAGCTCATAAGGATAGCGTTTGAGGTCAAAACGAATATCAAACATCGCCACCAGTTCGGCCACCCGTGCCTCCACCTCGGCTTTGTTCATGCCGTGGCGCACCAGCGGGTAGGCGATATTGGCCCACGAGCTCATCCACGGAAACAGCGCGTCGCGATAGTTCTGGAACACATAGCCAATGGTGGTTTGCGCCAGCGTTTTGCCGTCGAATAGCACTTCCCCCTGATCCAGCGGGATAAGCCCGGCCACCATGTTCATCAGGGTCGACTTGCCGCAGCCGTTAGGGCCGAAGATTGAGACAATTTTTCCGCGAGGCAGATCCAAATTAAAGTCGGTATACAGCGGCTGGCCGGCAAAAGATTTCGACAAGCCGCGAATAGTCACGTGGGTATCGGGGCGAGAAGGGTACTGCGGCAGCTGCGGCCCCTTGTAGTCATCGCGAAGTGAGAGAGGTTGCGTCATGCTTTGCTACTCCAGTGAACGATACGTTTTTCCACCAGCAGGAAGGCCAGATTGAGCAGATAACCGATGGCCCCGGTGATCAAGATTGAGGCATACATGTCTTTGATATTGAACACTTGCTGGGCGTCGATGATGCGATGACCCAAGCCGGTTTCTGCACCGATAAACATCTCGGCGACAATCACAATCACCAGCGCAATTGACACCCCGGTGCGCAGGCCGACAAAGGTTTGCGCCAGACTCTCCATCAGCATGATGTCTTTGAAAATGTGCCAGCGTGAAATCCCCATCACTTTGGCAGCCATCAGCCGGGTCTTCTTGGCATTCATCACCCCATAGGCGCTGTTGAACAGGATAACCAGCACCGCCGCGAAGGCCGCGATGGCGATTTTGTTGGCGTCGGTAATGCCAAAGATCAGCATAAACAGCGGGATAAGCGCCGAAGAGGGCGTGGAGCGGAAGAAGTCGATGAGGAATTCCAGACTGCGGTAGACCTTTTCACTGCTGCCCAGAATGACTCCCAACGGCACGCCAATCACTGCCGCAAAGGCGAATGACATCAGCGTGCGATAAAGCGTCGCGCCGATGTCGGTGCGCATGCTGGCGTCGGAAAACGACTGGAACATATAGCTCAGCGTCTCCACCGGCGAGGGTAGCAGCACCGGATTGAGCCATTTTGCGCTGACAGCTAACTGCCAAAACAGAAACAGCAGAATCGGGCCGATGAGGGGCAATAATTTCGTAGACCAGCGTGAAGTCATGGCGTTTCTCCCTGTTTAACCTTGGTAAATCAGCGATGCCACGTCCACCGGCTTGCTGAAGATCTTGCGTTCAGTAAACACGTCATAGAATTTCTGGAACCACTTGAGGTTGTCGCCGTTGAGCTGTGGATACATGACGAATCCCGGCAGCGGCACTTCGCTGACCAGCGCAGGCTCGATGCTGGTATACCCGGCGATGTCGGCGCGGGCCTTGTCAGGGTTGGCTTGGATGAACTCCACGGCTTGGGCATAGGCAGCGATAAACTTCTTCGCCGCGTCCGGGCTGCTTTTAATAAAGGCGGTATTCAGCGCCGCCGCGCCGCCAAACCATGGGGCGTCGGCATCGCCCAGCACATATTTCGAGATAACCCCGGTTTCCAGCGTGCGCGACAGGTGTTTCATGCGTCCGACGGTGCCGGTAGGTTCAAGGGTGTAAACGCCGTCAATCTGGCCCGCCGCCAGCGCGGGCGCGTGCTGGCCGACCGGCAGCTCAATCACCGATGGATTGGTGAAGCCGTTTTTCTCCAGAATAATTTTCGCCATGGTGACGTTCTGAATCCCCGGCCCGCAGGCGATTTTCTTGCCTTTCAGGTCAGCAATTGACGTGGCTTTACTGTCGAGTGGCACTAAGAATTCGTCCAGCACCAGCGTGCGATTCGACGGGTTCGAGCAGATGATTTTGAACAAATCCGGCTGGGTTATTGCGCCAAGCCCCAGCGCGCCGGTGGCCGTGCCGTTGGCGCAGCCGTGAATGCGGCCGGTGAGCATGCCTTCAATAATCTGCTGGGCGCTGGCGAACTTCACCCCTTTGACATTCAGCCCGGCCTGTTTGAAAAAGCCCTGTTCCAGCGCGACATAAAACGGTAGGCCGCCAACAATCGGCCAGTAACCAATGCGAATTTCATCGTCATCGGCGGCAAAGGCGCTGGCGGGCACCATGCCGCCGAGGGTCATGGCACCGCCGGTGATCGCCAGCCATTTCATCAGTTGGCGGCGGCGTGGATTGACGAGGGATGACTCAGGTTTGCTGTTTTTCATCGGCTGGCCTCTTGCGGGTTAAGAAGGGGTTGCAGCTTGTACCGCAACTTGTATACATAACCCTAAGCACAGGCCGTGCCATGTTGGTCAAAAGCAGAAAATTCAGTGTTTTCAGCAGACTAAAAATGCGGGAGTGCACTGCGCTGGTGCGCATGAAGAGAAAAGCTGAGTTATAGATGTGCAAATGGCTAGCGGTTGGCTAGCCATTTTGAAGTGAAGAACGGGCAGCAATCAGACTTTAAACTGGCTGCTCAGGCGGCTGACACCCAGACCATTGACCTTGGTGACTTTGATTTGCACCGGGATGCGGTCTTTCATAGCCTCTACGTGGCTGATCACGCCGATGGTTTTACCCGAGGCGTTTAGGCTGTCGAGGGCGTCCAGCGCGGTGTCCAGCGTGTCGGCGTCGAGGGTGCCGAAGCCTTCATCAAGGAACAGTGAGTCGATGCGAGTCTTGTCACTCACCAAATCGGAGAGCGCCAGCGCCAGTGCCAGACTGACCAAGAAGCTCTCGCCGCCCGACAGGGTGCGAGTGTCACGCACCGCGTCGGCCTGCCAAGTGTCCACCACCTGCAACTCCAGCGCGTCGCTGGTTTTGCGCTGCAACAGATAGCGGCCGTGCAGCTTCTCCAACTGCTTATTCGCCAGATACACCAGATGATCCAATGTCAGACCTTGGGCGAATTTGCGGAATTTCGCGCCGTCGCTGGAGCCAATCAGCGAGTTCAAATAGCCCCAGTCGTCGCACAGCTGCTGTGACTGAGCAATTTGCGCGATCAGGTTTTGCTGCCCCTCACGGCGCGTGACGTCGGTGGTCAGCTGGTTGCGGATCTCCCCCTGACGCTGCTGCAAGGCTTTCAGCTGCTGGGCTAGTTGCTCGAGGCGTTCGGCCAGCGGCGCGGTGTCGCTGTCGGTTTCGCTTAGTGTTTCCGGCCGCTGTTGGCGCTGCTGCTCAAGGGTTAGATTGGCCTGTTCCAGCAGGGCGCGATGCTCGGCCAGTTTCTGTTGAAGCTGCTCTTTGCGCTGCTGCAACTGCTGGCGCAGGGCGTCGTCGAGCAGGGCGAGGCTGACCGCCTGCTCGTCGGCGAAATCACTGGCGCTTAGCGCCTGCTGCCACGCGCTTTCGGCTTGCTGCAAACGCTCGGTCAACTGCTGCTGAGAGGCGATTGCGCTGGCGACCTGCCCGGCCAGCCTATCGCGCAGCTCCTGCGATTTTTGCAACTGCTCGCTGGCGGCCTGCAAGGCATTTTCACTGGCTTGCAGCTGGGCGCGCAGCTGCTCGCGTACCTGAGAAATCTGCTGTTCGCCAAACAACGCCTCCCGCTGCTGGCGGAGCTTTTGCAAGCTTTCGCCATCTTGAGCGACCTGTTGCTGAAGTTTTGCCAACAGCTGCTGTTGCTGAGTATGGTTGCTCTGCATCAGCGTGAAGCGTTCAGTTAATAACGCGGCCTGCTGCTGGGCTTTAAGCTGCTCGTTCTGCGCCGCCGTCAGGGCATCTTTCGCCTGCTGTAACGCCCGTGCCTGCTGCTCATGCTGGCTGCTAAGTTGCTGACACTGCTGCTCTTCTTCGTCGCGTTGTACCAGCCATTGTTCCAACTGCGCCGCGTCTTGTAATTCAAAATTGAGATTGAGCGGGGCAGTCAGCTGCTGCCAGTTCTCGAGATAGGCTTTTTGCTGGTTTTGATCCCGCACCAGCTGGTTTTGCAGCCGCGCCTGCTGCTCTTTCAAGCTCTCGGTTTTGGCCCGCAGCTCGGTGCCTTGCGTGTGCAGCGCCTCAGTTTTGGCGCGCATTTCTGTCACGCGTTGCTCGGTGTCTGACGGCTTAACTGACTGATATTGCTCAATGGCCGGGTGTTCGGTCGAGCCGCACAGTGGGCAAGCTTCGCCAGTTTGCAGACGCGAACGCTCGGCCTCCAGACTGACAATCAGCTTCTCCTGCTCGAGCAGTTTTTCGACGTCGGTCTGATGGGCTTTGTGCTGCTTAAACTCTTGGCGGATCTGCTCCAGCTGTTTCTCGGCAGCGGCCAATTCAGCCTGACGCTGGGCAAATTCTTGGCTCTGTTGCTCAACCCGCTGGCTGATTTGCGGATACTGCTGGGAGAGGGAAAACAGCTGTTGGCGCACCGGGCGCAGGCGAGTCAGCTCCGACTGGCGCTGCTGCAATGCCGCCAGCGGATGGCGTTGTTCCAGCTCGGCCTGCTGCTTTTGCTGGCTGCCCAGTGCTGCGACGAGAGTGGCCTGCTGGGCTTGATGCTGCTGACTCTGCTGCTCCAGCTTCAGGCGATCTGCGCTGAGTTGCTCTAAGGTTGCCGCCAGCTCAGTCGCTTGCTTTTGGGTGTCGGATAAAGCCTGTTGGCTGTCTGCCTGCGTTTTATCTAGCTGGGCAATCTGGTTATCTAGCGGCTGCACCTGCTCGTCAATCAGCTTCTGCTGCTGTTCTTGGGTTTGAACCTGCTGCTGGCGAGCCGCGCGGGCCTGCTCGACGGTCTGCGCCAGAGGAGCCATCTGTTGAAGCTGGGTGGCCTGCTGCTCGCCCAGTTCTTTGAGGTGCTGGCTGAGTGCCAGATTGTCCTGCCGCAGACGGTTGCGGTCATTGAGCAGGGGGCGAAGTTTCTCCGCCGGTTCGCTCTGCGCCAGTTGCAGTAACTGCGGCGCGGCCTGCGCGGCTTCCTGCTCGCTGGCCTGAAGCCGTTTTTGATATTGCTGCTGCTTGAGCTGCGCCTGCTGCCACTGTTGCAGCCAGTTGAGGTCGCGCTGCTGCGCCTGCGACTGCTGGCTAAGCTGCTGTTCTTGCAGGTTTACCTCGGCCAGTTGGCCTTCCAAAAGCTGGCGCTGCTCTTCGCTAAGCAGCTCAATTCCCGCCATGCGCTGGTGTAAACCTTCGAGCTGGTTTTTCGCCTGCTTGTGCTGCTCGAAAACCTGCTCGGACAGCCGACCGTAAATCTCGGTGCCGGTCAGCTCTTCCAGCAGCTCGGCGCGGTCATTGGCGTCGGCGTTGAGGAAGGCGGCAAACTGGCCCTGCGACAGCATCATCGACTTGGTGAAACGGCCAAAATCCAGCCCGGTGAGCTGGGCGATGGCGTCAAGCTTGTCGCGCACTTTGTCGGCCAGAATTTTGCCATCTTCCAGCAGCGCCAGTTCCACCTTCGGCGCTTGCAGGTTGCCGTCCGGTGAGTTTTTGGCCCGGCGCTGGCTCCAGAAGGCGCGGTAGCCGACACCCTTAACTTCAAACTCCACCTCGGCCAGTGATTCTGCGGTGTGGCGAGTCATTAGCTCGTTTTGGGTTGGCGACACGTTGAGACGCGGCGTCTGGTGGTAAAGCGCCAGACAGATGGCGTCGAGCAGGGTGGTTTTCCCCGCGCCGGTCGGGCCGGTAATGGCAAATAGCCCGTTGCTGGCAAAAGGCTCGGCGGTGAAATCGATTTTCCACTCGCCTTCCAGCGAGTTGAGGTTTTTAAGCCGCAGGCTGAGAATTTTCATTGTGCGCCGTCCTCCGCTGACTCGCCGCTTTGTACTTGTTCTACGATTTGCGCGAACAGGGTGCGCATTCTGCTTTGGCGGCTTTCATCAACTTCGGTTTCCAACGCCAGACGGCGCTCGAAAACCTCGCTGACGCTCAGCTCGCTCAAGGTCTCTTTTTCCTGCTGTGAAATGCTGTTCAGCCGCTGCTCTTTGCTGCGGCGCAGCAGCACCACTTCCACCGGCAGGTCGGCGGTGAGAGCCTGAATACGGCGTTGAATGTCGCTCAGGTAGTCCTGCGTGGCGACCTCGATATCCAGCCACACCGGCTGGTCGCGGGCGGCGTCGGTAAACTGTTTCAGCTGCTGTTCAATTTCCGCCAAAGAGCCTTTGATCATCTGCATAGGCTGGAATTGCGGGATCTCCAGCGTGTCGATGCTGTTCAACTGGTCTCCGGTGAAATCCAATAAATAGACGCTTTTCACCTTGCTCAGCTCGTCAAAGCTCAGGGCAATTGGCGAGCCGCTGTAGCGAATATGCTCGGTTTTCGCCACGCACTGGGCGCGGTGAATGTGCCCAAGGGCGACATAATCCACCGGCGGGAAAGCCTGCGCCGGGAAGGCGTCGAGGGTGCCGATATAAATGTCGCGCACCGAGTCCGAGGTGCTGACGCCGACGGTGGTCAGGTGGCCGGTGGCAATAATGGGCAGAGGCAGGCCCAGTTTCTGGCGTTCGGCCTGCGCCGCCTGATACAGCGCGTCATAGTGCGCGGCGATGGCTTCTTGCAGCGCCAGCTGTTTATCACTACCTGACTGCCCGGCCTGACTGGCAATCAGGTCGCGCGGGCGCAGGAAGGGAATGGCGCACAGCACCGCGCCCGGCGTGCCGTCGCGATGATTTAAGGTCAGAACCTGCTGGGATAAGTCTTCGCCCACGGTGGCAATCACGCGGGTATTCAGGCAGGAGAGCAGCTCACGGGACTCATTCAGCGTGGCGACCGAGTCGTGGTTACCCGCCAGCACGATAAGCTGGCAGCCGGTGGATTGCAGCTCGACCACAAAACGGTTGTACAGCTCGCGGGCATAGCTCGGCGGCGAGCCGGTATCAAAGATGTCACCTGCCACAATCACGGCGTCAACCTGATGGCGCTCCACTTGTTCTATCAACCAGCGCAAAAACGCCTGATGCTCGGCGGCACGGCTTTTGGTGAAGAAATACTGGCCTAAGTGCCAGTCTGAAGTGTGGATCAGGCGCATGAAACTCCCGTTGTTGGTGTGATGCAACAGTTTGCCGCAAAGTATAAACGTCAGGCTGGGGGCTGTCCTCGCTAAATCAGGCGGATTTCAACGACATGACGCATTAATGAAGGCTTAGCTACACTTAGTTTGGCTGCTGAGCGATTTTCATAAAAATGTCACAAAACTGACGCATAATCCCCTCCGCAATCAAACAATGATCGCTAACCTTTTGGCAGGACCTACGATGGCTAGACGTATTTTAGTGGTTGAAGATGAAGCTCCGATCCGTGAAATGGTGTGCTTTGTACTGGAACAAAACGGCTATCAGGCAGTGGAAGCAGAAGATTTCGACTCGGCAGTTGCCCGGTTGATTGAGCCATTCCCAGAGCTTATTTTGCTCGACTGGATGTTACCGGGCGGTTCCGGCATTCAGTTTATCAAACATCTCAAACGCGAAGCGCTAACGCGTGAAATCCCGGTCATGATGCTCACCGCCCGTGGCGAAGAGGAAGACCGAGTTCGCGGCCTGGAAGTGGGCGCGGACGACTACATCACCAAGCCTTTCTCCCCGAAAGAGCTGGTGGCGCGTATTAAAGCCGTGATGCGTCGAATTTCCCCGATGGCGGTGGAAGAAGTGATCGACATGCAGGGGCTGAGCCTCGACCCATCCTCTCATCGCGTCATGGCGAACGAGCAGGCGCTGGACATGGGGCCGACAGAATTCAAATTGCTGCACTTCTTTATGACCCATTCCGAGCGCGTTTACAGCCGCGAGCAGTTGCTGAATAACGTTTGGGGCACTAACGTATATGTTGAAGATCGCACGGTAGACGTTCATATTCGTCGCTTGCGTAAAGCGTTAGAAACCAGCGGACATGACAGAATGATTCAAACGGTACGTGGAACGGGCTACCGGTTCTCTACGCGTTACTGAGTCATTTATACCCTTGATAATTCAGGTTGTCGGTGCGCAAGGCCGCGCTCGGTAACCGGATTAGATTGGGTATAGTATGTAGGGGCCTTTTGGCTCGCCGCAGCGGAGAATCTGTGTGTTAGAACGTCTGTCCTGGAAGCGTCTGGCGGGAGAACTGTTTCTGTTCTGCCTGCCAGCATTAATTATCGGTATTTTCTTCGGCCATTATGGATGGCTGCTGTTTGCGTCGCTTTTGGCGGCGCTGGGCTGGAACTATTACAACCAGCTTAAACTCTCTCACTGGCTGTGGCTCGATCGCAGCATCACCCCGCCGAATGGCCGCTGGAGCTGGGAACCGCTGTTTTATGGGTTGAACCAGATGCAAATGCGTAACCGTCGGCGTCGGCGTGAATTAGGTCAACTCATCAAACGTTTTCGCAGCGGAGCCGAGTCTCTGCCCGATGCCGTGGTGCTGGCGACCGAAGAAGGCAATATTTTCTGGTGTAACGGCTTGGCTCAGGAACTGCTTGGCTTCCGCTGGCCGGAAGATAACGGGCAGCATCTGTTCAACTTACTGCGTTATCCCGAGTTTCGTAGTTGGATTCAAAACCGCGAATTTAACCGCGCGCTGAATTTACAGCTCAACAATGAACACTACGTTGAGTTCCGCGTGATGCCTTATTCCGAAGGTCAGCTGCTGATGGTGGCGCGTGATGTCACTCAAATGCGCCAGCTGGAAGGGGCGCGTCGCAACTTCTTCGCCAACGTCAGCCACGAGCTGCGCACGCCGCTAACCGTGTTGCAGGGCTATCTGGAAATGATGGAAGACGCCAAGCTGGAAGAGCCTTTCCGCAGCAAGGCGCTGGACACCATGCAGGAGCAAACGCGTCGCATGGACGGGCTGGTGAAACAGCTGCTGACGCTGTCTCGCATCGAAGCGGCCACCAACATTGATCTCAATGAGAAGGTGGATATGCCGCTGATGATGAGCATGCTGGAGCGCGAGGTGCAGACCTTGAGCAGCGGCCGCCACGAGATTGTGTTCCGCATCAACGACAAGTTGCAGGTGTTTGGCAATGAAGATCAGCTGCGCAGCGCGGTGTCGAACTTGGTGTATAACTCGGTGAACCACACCCCAGCCGGGACGCGCATTGAAGTCAGCTGGCAGCAAACGCCGCTGGGGGCACAGTTTCAGGTCAGTGATAACGGGCCGGGCATTGAGCCGCAGCACTTGCCACGCCTGACGGAGCGCTTCTATCGCGTCGATAAGGCGCGTTCAAGGCAGACCGGCGGCAGCGGATTGGGGCTGGCGATTGTTAAGCACGCGCTCAGCCACCACAATTCCAAGCTGGATATCATGAGCGAAGTGGGCGTCGGCACGCGGTTTATGTTTACGCTGCCACAGCGTCTGGTGGTGCCAGCCAACAAAGCGACGCCTAGCCGAGTGAAAGATTCTAAGTAACTGGCTTCGGCGTAAATGTTAAAAAATCAAAGCTGCTCACTGGGCAGCTTTTTTCTTTTCAACCAGCAGCTTAGCTCGTGCCGACACACGCCATTTTCACCCCGAATTAACACCTTATAAATGTGCGGGAAACGGCCGATTCTTGGAGGTTTCGCGCACTTTTATCAGCAATAGTCTGTATCTTGTGCTTAATTTGATTAATAATCATACATATCATGTTTTGCATATCTCTAGTGACTTAGTGATATGCACTGCTTTTTGGTAAAAGTCTGGTCTAAGGCTCTGCTTTTTGGATCTCGGCTTGCCTTTTTACGACATAAACGTTTACCTTAGCGCCCGCTGTCGCTGAACTATTCCTGAATTACAACATTTTCATCTGCATATCATCAGGCGTTTTAGGCTTCTTTCTCTCCTCGAAATGGCATTGTCAGGCGGTTATCTCGCTCATTGACGTTATAACGAAAGAACAGGCGTCAGCATCGGTCACTTTATTCATTTGAACAGGCAACACGACACCAATCATGAGTACTCGTTTATCAAGCAAAGATATTTTGGCGTTGGGCTTTATGACCTTCGCCTTATTCGTCGGTGCCGGGAATATCATCTTCCCGCCGATGGTCGGTTTACAGGCCGGTCCCGCAGTCTGGTGGGCGGCGGCAGGGTTTATGATAACCGCCGTGGGCCTACCGGTCATGACCGTGATTGCACTGGCTCGTGTTGGTGGTGGTGTTGACGCGCTAAGCTCGCCGATTGGCCGCGCCGCGGGCATCTTGCTGGCGACGGTTTGCTATCTGGCCGTCGGGCCGCTGTTCGCCACGCCGCGTACTGCAACCGTCTCCTTTGAAGTTGGCATTGCGCCATTAACCGGGGACGGCCCGCTGCCGCTGTTCATCTATAGTCTGGTCTACTTCGCGCTGGTGATTGGCATCTCCCTCTATCCGGGCCGCCTGCTGGACACCGTAGGCCACTTCCTCGCGCCGTTGAAAATGGTCGCGCTGGGCGTGTTAGGTCTGGCCGCCGTACTGTGGCCAGCCGGGCAGAGCATGCCTGCTGCCGAAGCCTATCAGCACGTGCCTTTCTCCAGCGGTTTCGTCAATGGTTACCTGACGATGGATACGCTGGGCGCGATGGTGTTTGGTATTGTCATTGTTAACGCGGCGCGCTCTCGCGGCGTGTCTGACGCCAAGTTACTGACTCGCTACACTATTTTGGCGGGCCTGATTGCCGGTGTTGGCCTGATGCTGGTCTACCTCAGCCTGTTCAAGCTGGGCGAAAACAGCGCCTCTCTGGTGCCTGACGCCACTAACGGCGCGGTTATCCTGCACGCTTATGTCGAACACACCTTCGGCGGCGTGGGCAGCTTCTTCCTCGGCGCGTTGATTTTCATCGCCTGTATGGTGACGGCAGTAGGCCTGACCTGTGCCTGCGCGGAATTCTTCGCCCAGTATCTGCCACTCTCTTATCGCTCGCTGGTGTTCATCCTCGGCCTGTTCTCCATGCTGGTGTCGAACTTGGGTCTGAGCCATTTGATTCAGATTTCTATCCCGGTGCTGACCGCGATTTACCCGCCTTGTATCGTGCTGGTGGTGTTGAGCTTCACCCTGCGCTGGTGGAATAGCACCACGCGCATCGTGGCACCTGTGATGGTCGTTAGCCTGCTGTTCGGACTGGTCGATGGTATCAAAGCTTCGGCTCTGGCTGACATCATGCCAGCTTGGACCGCGAATCTGCCGCTGGCGGCGCAGGGTCTGGCATGGTTGCCACCTTCGCTGGTGATGCTGGTTCTGGCTGGGATTTACGACAAAATTAGCGGACCGCGCAGCGTGACGGCTCACCAGTAAATGACATTGGTGGTTCACTGGCGTCACGTTTCAGTCATATAATTGCGTTTGAAGAATGTTTCGCCAATTAGGCCACGGAAAACCCTTCCGTGGCTTTTTCATTGGTTTGAGTCCCTCATCAGCCTTGATGAACAAAGGAATTGGATAAATTCACATGCAGCAATCAGTTGAGAAAGAGCCGCCAGCGACCAAGTTAAAGCGCGGCCTGACCACCCGGCACATTCGCTTTATGGCGCTCGGTTCGGCCATCGGTACCGGCCTGTTTTACGGTTCGGCGGACGCGATTAAGTTAGCCGGGCCAAGCGTGTTGCTGGCCTATCTGGTCGGCGGCATCGTGGCGTTTATCATCATGCGCGCGCTGGGTGAGATGTCGGTTAACAACCCGCAGAGTGGCTCGTTTTCGCGCTACGCGCAGGATTACCTCGGGCCAATGGCGGGTTACATTACCGGCTGGACTTACTGCTTCGAGATCCTGATTGTCGCCATCGCCGACGTCACCGCCTTCGGCATCTATATGGGCGTCTGGTTCCCCGAGGTGCCGCACTGGATTTGGGTGCTGAGCGTGGTGCTTATCATCGGCGGCATCAACCTGATGAGCGTCAGAGTCTTCGGCGAGCTGGAGTTCTGGTTCTCCTTCTTCAAAGTGCTGACCATCATCATCATGATTGTGGCGGGCTTCGGCATCATTATTTGGGGTATCGGCAACGGTGGCCAGCCGACCGGCATTCACAACTTGTGGAGCAACGGCGGCTTCTTCAGTCAGGGGATTATGGGCACCATTCTCTCGCTCCAACTGGTGATGTTTGCCTACGGCGGGATTGAGATTATTGGTATCACCGCTGGGGAAGCTGAAGATCCGAAGAAGTCGATTCCGAAAGCCATTAACTCCGTGCCGTGGCGCATTCTGGTGTTCTATGTGGGCACGCTGTTCGTGATTATGTCTATCTTCCCGTGGAATCAGGTCGGGACGCAGGGCAGCCCGTTCGTGCTGACCTTCCAGCACATGGGCATCACCATTGCTGCAGGTATTCTGAATTTCGTGGTGATCACCGCGTCGCTTTCGGCGATTAACAGCGACGTGTTTGGCGTTGGCCGTATGCTGCATGGCATGGCGGGTCAGGGCCACGCGCCGAAAATGTTCAGCAAGGTGTCGCGTCGCGGCATTCCTTGGGTCACGGTGTTGGTGATGATGGCGGCGCTGCTGGTGGCGGTGTATCTCAACTACATCATGCCGGAAAACGTCTTCTTGGTTATCGCCTCGCTGGCAACCTTCGCGACCGTTTGGGTGTGGATTATGATTTTGTTCTCGCAAATCGCCTTCCGCCGCAAACTGAGCAAACAGCAGGTGAGCGAGCTGGAATTCCCACTGCGCGGCGGGGTGTTTACCTCGGCGATCGCTATCGTCTTCTTGTTCTTTATCATCGGCTTAATTGGCTACTTCCCAACCACGCGCGTCTCTCTCTACGCCGGGCTAGTGTGGGTCGCCGTGCTGCTGATTGGCTACGCGTTTAAACGCCGCAACGACCGCAAGAAGCTGGCTGCACAAAGCTAAGCAAGTACTTACATCCGTTAAAAGAAAAGCCCCGCGCTCAGAAGAACGCGGGGCTTTTTCATATTTATTTTTAACCAAACTCATTCGCGCTGTATCAAGGCGACAACTGCACGAATCCTCAGGAGCTTACATCAGTAAGTGACTGGGGTGAGGGCAGGCAGCCAACGCCGATACGGTGCGAAGGATGAAGGTTAAGGTTAATAGCCGATGGCCGCGCCAGCCGGTCGCCGCACATCATTCGCGCCATACAGATAGCCTTCGCGCACCTTGCCCGACACTGCCGAGTCATTGCCCGAGTTAGCTGGCGTCACGCCAACCGCGCCCGGCAAGCCGACCATAATCAGCTCTGCCGCGCCCCACGGGGTCTGCTCAACCATCTTGTAGCCCATCTTGGCCAGAATGTTCAGGCTGTCGGCTGAAACGCCGCGCTGCTCGTAATAGACCTCATCCGGCAGCCACTGGTGGTGAATACGCGGCGCATCGACGGCTTCCTGCGGAGGCATGCCGTAGTCAATCACGTTGAGGGCAGTTTGCAGGGTGATCGTGATGATGCGTGAACCACCCGGCGAACCCAGAACCATGAAGATCTTGCCGTCCTTAGTCACTAAGCTTGGGCTCATGGAAGATAGTGGGCGCTTACCGGGGGCGATGGAGTTGCGCGTGCCTTGCACCAAGCCGTAGAGGTTTTTCTCACCCACTTTGACCGTGAAGTCGTCCATTTCGTCATTCAGGAAGAAGCCGGTACCCGGCGCGATCACCACGGAACCAAAGCGGCCATTGACGGTGTAAGTGGTGGAAACCGCGTTACCCATGCTGTCGACAATCGAATAGTGCGTGGTTTCTGGCTTCTCGTGTGGCTCCATGCCCGGCTGAACTTGTTCAGAAGGCGTGGCTTTATCTGCTTGAATCTTCTTACGAATCTCTTCAGCGTAGCTTTTGCTCACCAGACGATCGATAGGGTTTTTGATGAACTCAGGGTCGCCCAAATAGGTGTTGCGGTCCATGTAGGCGTGGCGCATGGCCTCGGTCATGTAGTGAATGGACGCCGCGGAGTTAAAGCCCATGCTCTTCAGGTCATAGCCTTCGAGGATATTGAGGATTTCGCACATGGTCACGCCGCCAGAGCTTGGGGGCGGTGCTGAGACAAACTTGTAGCCGCGATAGCTACAGGTGATTGGCGCCGTCTCGGTGACTTTGTAGTTGGCGAAGTCGGCGGCGGTCAGGATGCCTCCACCCTTGTTTGACGCGGCTTCTACCGCAGCAGGGATTTTACCTTTGTAGAAAGCATCCGGGCCCTGTTTTGAAATGGATTCCAGCGTGTTGGCTAAGTCGGTTTGCACCAGTTTGTCGCCCGGTTGCAGGGCAGTGCCATCTTTGCGCAGGAAAATGCGCGCGGCCTCCGGGTCTTCTTTGAAACGTTTTACCGTGGTGTCGAGGATATCGGTGTCGGCGCGGGTGAGGATAAAGCCTTCACGGGCCAATTTAATCGCCGGAGCCATGACTTGTTCGCGGGTCAGCTTGCCATATTCGCGCTGGGCGGTGTCCATGCCGAGCACGGTACCCGGAATGCCGGAGGCGAGGTAACCATACAGGCTGGCGTCTTTTTTCACTTTGCCATCGGCGTCCAGATACATGTTGGCACTGGCGGCGGCTGGGGCGGTTTCGCGGAAGTTGATAAAGGTGTCTTTGCCGTCGGCAAGATGCACCGTCATGAAGCCACCGCCGCCGATGTTGCCGCAGCATGGGTTCACCACGGCTTGAGCGTAGCCAACGGCCACGGCGGCATCAATGGCGTTTCCGCCCATCTTGAGAATGTCGACACCCACCTGAGAGGCCAGATATTGCGAGGTGACTACCATGCCGTTTTTGGCTTCTACTGCGGGGTTAGACGCCGCGTGAAGTGAGCCGCTGACCAGCAATGCCATTATGGTTAACGGCTTTTTCCATTTAAGTAACATATAAACTCCTGTTCGATACCCTGTCAGTACAGAACCTTCAGGTTCTTGTGTGATAACGCTTTTTTTCTGTACAACATTCATTCTTGCCGGAGGAAACCATGCAAGGTGCAGGCCAATTTATCGCGCAGCACGGCAGGCAAAAATGAGACGTATTTAGGTTAGATGGAATAGGGCTGAACGCGCAGAGTTTTATGAAATAAATGTGAAGGCGGTGATGACTATTGGGGAAAAAATGCGGGAAAAAATCCAAAAAAAACGGCCAGCTGGGCTGACCGTTATCGCTTTGTTATTTTTTAAAGCCCTGAGGCTAAAGAAAAATTACAGGTTTGAAGCGTTTTCTGACAGGTATTTAGCTACGCCGTCTGGAGAAGCGCCCATACCTTGTTTGCCTTTTTCCCACTGAGCTGGGCACACTTCGCCGTGCTCTTCGTGGAATTGCAGCGCGTCAACCATACGCAGCATTTCGTCGATGTTACGGCCCAGTGGCAGGTCGTTAACAACCTGATGGCGAACCACGCCTTCTTTGTCGATCAGGAAAGAACCACGCAGTGCAACGCCCGCTTCTGGGTGTTCGATGCCGTAGGCTTTCTGAACTTCACGTTTGATGTCAGCAACCATCGCGTATTTAACTTCGCCGATGCCGCCTTTCTCAACAGGGGTTTTACGCCATGCGTTGTGAACGAATTCAGAGTCGAAAGAAACACCAACAACTTCAACGCCACGCTTCTGGAATTCTTCGTAACGGTGATCGAAAGCGATCAGCTCAGAAGGACATACGAAAGTGAAGTCCATTGGCCAGAAGAACAGAACAGTTGGTTTGCCCGCAGTGTGTTTTTTGAAGTTGAAGTTATCAACAACTTCACCGCTACCAAGTACAGCTGCTGCTGTGAAATCTGGGGCCGGACGAGTTACCAGGACCATAAGTACTCCTATTGGTGAGGTAAAAGAATTAGGGGTGTATAAATCGACAGCCAGTATAGAGGCTGGGGGGAAGCGAATAAACCCCATCAGACCAATCAATCAGATAGTATTCGACTATCAGTCTGTGGAGTAAGTCGCAATTCTGATTATGAATAACCGGCTGATTTGCAGAGAATTGTGTCGCGATTCACGATTATTTTCTGCTTAAGTCAAATTTCCTGCTGTCTGGCTTGCAGCATCATCTGCGGATAAAACTGCCAAAAAAGTTGTTCCAGCGCGTCATAATTCAATTCAAGGTCGTGATATGACCCAGCCAGTGCGCTGAGTTTCGGGCGGCGGGCGGCCATATTCGACAACGCATTGCCGATATTGGGCAGCGCAGCATAGCTCTGCATCCAGCGATCTGACCACAAATAGCGATTCAGATTGATAAAGCGCTCCGGCATTCCATCCAGCTGCGGCTCAATCTCTTGGCGGCAAGCCTCGATAAACTCTTCCAGCTCAATGTCCGGCGAGAGGGTGGCCCAGTGGCGGCAGAGGAAGTGGTCCCACACCATGTCCAGCGTGATAGGCGCGACGCGGCGGAAATCATCGCGGAAATAGCTGCGGGCGATTTTCACTTCCGGCAGGGTGTCGGTCATGACGTCGACCCGCCGATGCATGCGAATGCCGCTGACGATCTCAGTGGAAAATAGCGAGTCAGGATTGCCACGGACGAAGTCGGCCAGCAGGTTTCCGAGTAGCGAACTGTTGGCGAGTGAGGCCAGATGGAGATGAGCTAAAAAATTCATCCGCACAGTATAATGCAAGAAACATGATCAATGACATGTCAGGATATGCCTTTCTTGGGGGAGAAGCTTGCAGCAAAAGGCCCGTACCACTAGACTAAGCCGCCTGTTTTTGTCCGTTAACTGAAGTGAAAAGCCATGCGCGTTGCCGATTTTTCTTTTGAACTCCCCGAGTCCCTGATTGCCCGCTATCCGCAGACCCAGCGCAGCGGCTGCCGTTTGTTGTCGCTGGACGGGCCAAGCGGCGAACTGACGCACGGCATTTTCACCGACCTGCTCGACAAGCTCGACGCCGGTGACCTGCTGGTCTTCAACAATACCCGCGTGATCCCCGCCCGCGTCTTTGGCCGCAAGGTCAGCGGCGGCAAGATTGAAGTGCTGGTGGAGCGCGTGCTTGATTCCAAACGCATTTTGGCTCACGTGCGTGCTTCTAAGTCGCCAAAACCGGGCGCAGAACTGCTGTTAGGCGATAACGAAAATATCAAAGCCACCATGGTGGCGCGTCACGATACGCTGTTCGAGCTGGAATTTAATGAAGATCGCGATGTCTTCACTCTGCTGGAAGAGATCGGCCACATGCCGTTGCCTCCTTATATAGACCGCCCGGACGAAGACGCCGACCGCGAGCTGTATCAGACGGTTTACAGCGAGCGCCTTGGCGCGGTGGCAGCCCCGACTGCTGGCCTGCACTTCGACCAGCCGCTAATGGACGCGCTGAAAGAGAAGGGCGTGGAGTTTGCCTTTGTGACGCTGCACGTCGGCGCGGGCACCTTCCAGCCCGTGCGCGTGGACACCATTGAAGACCACGTAATGCACGCCGAATACGCCGAAGTGCCGCAAGAAGTGGTTGATGCGGTATTGGCCTGTAAAGCTCGCGGAAAGCGCGTGATTGCGGTGGGAACCACCTCAGTACGCTCACTGGAGAGCGCCGCCAAGGCGGCAGAAGACGCGCTGATTGCGCCATTCTTCGGCGATACCAAGATCTTTATCTATCCGGGCTATGACTATCAGGTGATTGACGCGCTGGTGACCAATTTCCACCTGCCGGAATCCACGCTGATCATGCTGGTTTCCGCGTTTGCCGGGTATAAAAACACCATGAATGCTTACCATCAGGCAGTGGCTGAGCAGTACCGGTTCTTTAGTTATGGTGATGCAATGTTCATCAACCGTAACCCGCTGGCTCCGCAAGAAGCGGTCGGCCAGTAACCATTGGCCCGGACGCATTCGATGCATTCGGGCTTTCTTTTTCTGCGGATAACTCTGCGGAGTAACCCCATCAGACTGTTTCTCTGATGCTGGAGGCACTGTGAAGTACGAATTAAGCACTACTGATGGCCGCGCACGTCGCGGACGTCTGGTTTTCGAACGTGGCGTGGTTGAAACCCCGGCCTTTATGCCCGTGGGCACTTACGGCACGGTAAAAGGCATGACGCCGGAAGAAGTGAAAGACACTGGCGCGCAGATCCTGCTCGGCAACACTTTCCATCTCTGGCTGCGCCCGGGTCAGGAAATCATGAAGTTGCATGGCGACCTGCATGACTTTATGAACTGGCACGGCCCAATCCTGACTGACTCCGGCGGTTTCCAGGTGTTCAGCTTGGGCGCGATGCGTAAGATCAAAGAAGAGGGGGTGCACTTCCGTAACCCGATTAACGGCGATCCGGTGTTCCTCAGCCCTGAAAAGTCGATGGAGATCCAAAACGATCTCGGTTCCGACATCGTGATGATCTTTGACGAATGTACGCCGTACCCGGCGGATTGGGACTATGCCAAGCGTTCAATGGAGATGTCTCTGCGCTGGGCGAAACGCAGCCGCGATCGTCACAACGAATTGAATAATAAGAATGCTTTGTTCGGCATTATTCAAGGTAGCGTTTACGAAGATTTACGAGATGTATCATTAAAAGGGCTGGTAGAGATTGGCTTTGATGGTTACGCTGTGGGCGGCTTGGCGGTAGGTGAGCCGAAAGAAGACATGCACCGTATTCTTGAGCATGTTTGTCCGCAGATCCCGGAAGATAAACCGCGTTATCTGATGGGCGTCGGTAAACCAGAAGATTTGGTCGAAGGCGTACGTCGTGGCGTCGATATGTTTGACTGCGTAATGCCTACGCGTAATGCGCGTAACGGTCATCTGTTCGTCACTGACGGCATCGTGAAAATCCGTAATGCCAAGCATAAAGATGATACCTCGACCCTCGATGAGCATTGCGATTGTTACACCTGTCGCAATTACAGCCGTGCCTACTTGCATCATCTCGACCGTTGCAACGAAATACTGGGTGCGCGCCTGAATACCATCCACAATCTGCGCTATTACCAGCGTCTGATGGCGGGTTTACGCCAGGCTATCGAAGAGGGTAAATTAGAGCTGTTTGTAAAAGACTTCTACGAGCGTAAAGGGAAAGAGGTTCCACCTCTTAATTTTTGAGCCTGAAGTGTTAACGACCTGTTCTATTTAATGATTTACCGGCGTCGCTCTTTTGGCGGCGCTTTTAAATGAGTCGCTTAAACAGAAACAGACGATTTAACGTTATGTTTCATAACAACAATGAGGGAATTTAAATGAGTCTTTTCATTTCCGATGCAGTCGCAGCTACCGGCGCACCGTCACAGGGAAGTCCTTACTCTCTGGTCATCATGCTGGTCGTTTTTGGTCTGATTTTCTATTTCATGATCCTGCGCCCGCAACAGAAACGCTCTAAAGAACACAAAAAACTGATGGACTCCATCGGTAAAGGTGACGAAGTGATGACCACCGGTGGTCTGATCGGTCGCGTAAGCAAAGTTGCTGAAACTGGCTTCATTGTTATCGCGCTGAACGACACTACTGAAGTGATGATCAAGCGTGACTTCGTGGCTGCCGTTCTGCCGAAAGGTACGATGAAGGCTCTTTAATTTTCGATTTTCCCGAAGGGAACTGCCGTGTTAAACCGTTATCCTTTGTGGAAGTATCTGATGCTGATCGCTGTGATCATCGTCGGTTTGCTATACGCACTTCCCAACCTTTATGGTGAGGATCCGGCTGTTCAAATTACTGGCGCTCGGGGCTCCGACGCCAGTGTTGCAACGCTGGACCAAGTCAAAAACGTATTAGATCAAGACAAAATTCCAAGCAAATCTATTGCACTGGAAAATGGTCAAATCCTTGCCCGCTTTAAAGACACTGATGTACAGCTGCGCGCTCGCGAAGCCCTCACCAGCGCCCTGGGCGACAAATTTGTTATTGCTCTTAACCTCGCGCCAGCAACGCCGCGCTGGTTGAGCGTAATGGGCGCTGAGCCAATGAAGCTCGGTCTTGACCTGCGTGGTGGTGTTCACTTCCTGATGGAAGTTGATATGGATACCGCGCTGAGCAAGCTGCAAGAGCAGACCATGGACAGCATGCGCAGTGATCTGCGCGAGAAAAATATTCCTTACGCCACGGTCCGTAAACTTGACAACTATGGTGTCGAAGTGCGTTTCCGTGATGCCGCAACTCGCGACAGCGCCGTTAGCTATCTTTCCCCGCGTCACCGTGATTTAGTCATCACCGCCAGTGGCGACAATGCCGCGCGCGTCGTTATGACTGATGATCGCCTGAGCGAAGCCCGTGAATACGCCGTTCAGCAAAACATCAACATTTTGCGTAACCGTGTAAACCAACTGGGTGTGGCTGAGCCGCTGGTACAGCGTCAAGGTTCAGACCGTATCGTGGTTGAGCTGCCGGGGATTCAGGACACTGCCCGCGCCAAAGAAATTTTGGGTGCGACGGCAACGCTGGAATTCCGTCTGGTTAACACCAACGTTGATGCGACTGCCGCAGCTTCTGGCCGCGTGCCGGGCGACAGTGAAGTGAAAAATACTCGTGATGGGCGTCCGGTTGTCTTGTACAAGCGCGTGATCCTGACCGGTGACCACATCACTGACTCCACGTCTAGCATGGACGAGTACAACCAGCCGCAGGTTAACATCTCCCTCGACAGCGCAGGCGGCAACGCCATGTCTAACTTCACCAAGGACAATATCGGTAAGCCGATGGCGACCCTGTTTGTGGAGTACAAAGACAGCGGTAAGAAAGATGCTAACGGCCGTTCGATTCTGGCTAAGCAAGAAGAAGTTATCAACGTCGCGACTATCCAGTCACGTCTGGGTAACAGCTTCCGCATTACCGGCGTTAACGATCCGAATGAAGCTCGCCAGCTCTCCCTGCTGCTGCGTGCGGGTGCCCTGATTGCGCCAATTCAGATTGTCGAAGAACGTACCATTGGTCCAACTTTGGGTATGCAGAACATTACTCAGGGTCTGGAAGCCTGCTTGTGGGGTCTGGTCGCGTCAATTCTGTTTATGGTGGTTTGGTATCGTAAGTTTGGTGTGATTGCGACAACCGCGCTGGTGGCTAACTTGGTTCTGATTGTTGGGATCATGTCTCTGCTGCCGGGAGCAACGCTGACCATGCCGGGTATTGCCGGTATCGTACTGACCCTTGCGGTTGCGGTTGATGCCAACGTACTGATTAACGAACGTATTAAGGAAGAGCTGAAGAACGGGCGTTCCGTTCAGCAGGCGATTCATGAAGGCTATAAAGGCGCGTTCTCCAGTATCGTTGATGCCAACATTACTACCCTGATCACGGCGATTATTCTTTATGCGGTGGGTACCGGTTCGATAAAAGGCTTTGCTATCACCACGGCTATCGGTGTTGCAACCTCGATGTTTACATCAATCGTCGGAACCCGTGCCATCGTCAACCTGCTTTACGGCGGCAAACGCATTAAAAAGCTGTCTATCTGAGGAGTGCGTTGTGGCACAGCAACAATATACTGTTGAACAACTGAACTACGGCCGTAAAGTCATCGACTTTATGCGCTGGGACAACTTGGCCTTCGCCATTTCTGGTCTGTTGTTGATCGTTTCTATCGCGATCATCGGTGTTCGCGGGTTTAACTGGGGTCTGGACTTTACCGGCGGTACGGTAATTGAAATCAGCCTCGACCAACCCGCTAACCTTGATGACATGCGTGCATCAATGGAGAAAGCCGGGTTCACCGACCCTGTGGTCCAGAACTTTGGTAGCAGCCGTGACATTATTGTCCGTCTGCCGCCAACGTCAGGCACTGCGGGTCAGGAACTGGGTAACAAAGTCATCGGGCTTATCAACGCCGACATCGACAAAAATGCTTCAGTAAAACGTATTGAGTTCGTGGGTCCAAGTGTTGGTAGCGATCTGGCTCAGGCCGGTGCGATGGCGCTGTTGATTGCGCTGATCTGTATCCTGATTTACGTCGGTTTCCGCTTCGAGTGGCGACTGGCGTTGGGTGCGGTTATCGCGCTGGCGCACGACGTCATCATCACCATGGGCGTGTTGTCTCTGTTCAGAATTGAGGTTGACCTGACCATCATCGCTTCCCTGATGTCGGTTATTGGTTACTCTCTGAATGACTCCATCGTGGTTTCGGACCGTATTCGTGAGAACTTCCGTAAGATCCGTCGCGGTACGTCTTACGAAATCATGAACGTGTCTCTGACCCAGACCCTGAGCCGTACCATCATGACCTCAGCCACCACGCTGATGGTTGTTCTGATGCTCTACATCTTTGGCGGCGCGTTGCTGGAAGGCTTCTCACTGACCATGTTGATCGGTGTATCAATCGGTACGGTTTCATCTATCTATGTGGCATCCGCGTTAGCGCTGAAACTTGGCATGAAACGCGAACACATGTTGCAGCAGAAAGTCGAGAAAGAAGGCGCAGATCAGCCTTCGATCCTGCCTTAATCTGTTCAGCATCAGCCATGAAAAAGCCTCGCAATTGCGAGGCTTTTTTTATGCTTTGAGAAAGCGGTTATTGGGCGGCGGCGGGCTGTTGAACTGCTGGCACCGGGCCAAGAATGTTATGCAGGCGAACAAAGCCGAGGGTTTCGACGCGAATATTCTGGAAGTTCACGTCGATGACCTGTTCCGCGCTCGGCAGCAGGGTCGGCACGCTGGCGATGTTTTGCGTTTGCATATCCACGGTCAGAGGTTTGCCAGTGACCGGGTCGAGCTGTCCCCAGTCCAGCGAGGCAGTGAATGGCGGTAGTGGCTGCCCCGACACGCTTTTGATCCGCAGTAGCCCCTGAACACCGCTGGCATCTGGAGAAACATTGGTCAGGGTTACGCTTAACTCACCAATATCACTCTTCACCACCGCCGCGCTTTTCGCCGCAGGCAGGATATACAGACCGTCGGTTGACTGGCGGTTGAGCAGGGTTTGCTGCTCCAGCGCGCTGGCTAAATCGGTCAGACGCTGTAATTTTTGGTTCAACTGGCCGACTTCAGACCGCAGTTCTGTCACTTGGGGGTCTTGTTGGGCACAACCTGATAAAGCCAGCAGGGCTGTAACGGCTAAAGTTGCGCGAAAATGCACTGTCATGTCGGTGAGTTCCTTTTCTTGTGCTCTGAGAGCGAGTTGCTCAGAGCCTGTAAAATCATAGGGTGAAGGGGGAAACGTGCAGCTCCTCCCGCTCAAACAAGGGGTTAAGTTTAACCTGATGTGCACCAAAGTAGCGACAGCCTTTGTTGTCGCGCCACTTCGCGCTAAACTAATCACCCATCAAGACCGCCATCAGGAACTGCTATGCATTGCCCATTTTGTGCTGCTGTTGATACGAAAGTCATCGATTCCCGCCTGGTTGGCGATGGATCGCAAGTTCGCCGCCGTCGCCAGTGTCTGGTTTGCCACGAACGCTTTACTACTTTTGAAGTGGCCGAGCTGGTGATGCCCCGCGTGATTAAAAGCAATGACGTTCGCGAACCCTTCAATGAAGACAAACTGCGTCGCGGTTTCTTGAAGGCGTTGGAAAAACGCCCTGTCAGCTCCGATGACGTTGAAATGGCCATCAGCCACATTAAGTCACAATTGCGAGCTACGGGAGAGCGCGAAATTCCTGCCAAAATGATTGGCAATCTGGTTATGGATGCACTTAAAAAACTGGATAAAGTCGCCTACATTCGCTTTGCTTCGGTATATCGCAGCTTTGAGGATATCCGCGAGTTCGGCGAAGAGATTGCTCGTCTTCAGGATTAAGGATAGTTATGTCCACAGAATCATTGCATGCAGATGAAAAATATATGGCTCGCGCCTTTGAACTGGCGCGACTCGGCCGCTTCACCACCACGCCAAACCCGAATGTTGGCTGCGTTATCGTCCGTGATGGCGAAATCGTGGGCGAGGGATATCACATCAAGGCCGGTGGGCCACACGCCGAAGTTCACGCGCTGCGCATGGCGGGTGAGAAGGCCAAAGGCGCCACGGCTTATGTCACTCTTGAACCTTGCAGCCACCACGGCCGCACGCCTCCTTGCGCCGACGCCCTGATTGCCGCCGGTGTCGCACGCGTGGTTGCTTCAATGCAAGACCCTAACCCGGAAGTCGCCGGGCGTGGGCTATACCGTTTGCAACAGACTGGCATCGAAGTCAGTCACGGTTTGATGCACAGCGAAGCCGAAGCCATTAACCTCGGCTTCCTCAAGCGCATGCGTACCGGCTTCCCTTATGTGCAGCTAAAAATGGCGGCATCGCTGGATGGCCGCACGGCGATGGAGTCCGGCGAAAGCCAGTGGATCACCTCCGCCGCCGCGCGTGCCGACGTGCAACGCTTCCGCGCGCAAAGCTCGGCGATTCTTAGCTCCAGCGCCACGGTACTGGCAGACGACCCTTCACTGAACGTTCGTTGGGACGAGCTGGATAGCGACACTCAGCGCATTTATCCGCAGGATTCTCTGCGCCAGCCGCTGCGCATTGTTATCGACAGCCAAAACCGCGTGACGCCGCAGCACAAGCTGGTTAATCAGCCGGGTGATACTTGGCTGGCCCGCCTTGCCGCCGATGAGCAATCCTGGCCTGAATCCACCGAGCAGTGGGTGGTTCCGGGGCGAGACAACCGCGTTGACTTAGTGCTGCTAATGATGCAACTCGCCAAACGCCAGATAAACAGCGTTTGGGTGGAAGCCGGGGCAGAGCTTGCCGGGGCGCTATTGCAGGCGGGTCTGGTGGATGAGCTGATTGTCTACATGGCACCAAAATTACTGGGTGAAAACGGACGTGCACTTTGTGTGCTCCCCGGCTTGCAAAGCCTGTCCGATGCGCCACAATTCACCCTCAGCGATGTGCGTCAGGTAGGAGCGGATTTGCGTCTGCGCCTGAAACCTCAGTACTAAGCAGCACGGGCGAGTGCCGCGAAAACATCGCCAAAACTCTTCGGCAGGTAAGCTTCGGCTGATCTGCTAGGCCTTTTGACGGAATGTGTTTATAAATCGCATGTCCAGACAAGGTAATAATATGATAGAATCCGCCCCCCTGCGGCTGGGCTGGGCCGGGGCTGTCAAAAGCTGAACTCTTGAACCCATTTAAAGGAAAACCTATGAACGTTATCGAAGGTGCTGTAGCCACGCCGAACGCGCGCGTAGCAATCGCTATTGCCCGTTTCAACAATTTCATCAACGACAGCCTGCTGTCTGGCGCAGTTGATGCCTTGAAACGCATTGGTCAGGTTAGCGATGACAACATCACCGTAGTGTGGGTTCCAGGCGCTTATGAGCTGCCACTGGCAACTCGTGCTCTGGCGAACAGCGGCAAATATGACGCCGTTATCGCACTGGGTACCGTCATCCGTGGGGGCACTGCCCATTTCGAATTCGTGGCTGGCGAATGTAGCTCTGGTTTAGCCAGCGTTGCGCTGAACAGCGAGATCCCAGTTTCGTTCGGCGTGCTGACTACCGAAAGTATTGAGCAAGCTATTGAACGCGCAGGGACAAAAGCCGGTAACAAAGGTGCTGAAGCAGCCCTGACCGCGCTTGAAATGATTAATGTTATCAAGGCTATTAAGGCCTGAATCTAGTTAAGGGGAAATCCGTGAAACCTGCTGCTCGTCGCCGCGCCCGTGAATGTGCCGTACAGGCGCTTTACTCTTGGCAGTTGTCGAAAAACGACATTGCCGATGTTGAATTAGAATTCCTGACCGAGCAGGATGTCAAAGACGTCGACATTACCTATTTCCGCGAATTGCTGACCGGTGTTGCTACCAGTGCAGAGAAGCTCGATGCGCTGATGGCTCCATACCTGTCTCGCCAGCTCGACGAATTGGGTCAGGTGGAAAGAGCAATCCTGCGTCTGGCTCTGTTTGAACTGAGCAAGCGTCAGGACGTCCCTTACAAAGTGGCGATTAACGAAGCGATCGAACTGGCGAAAACCTTCGGCGCTGAAGACAGCCACAAATTTGTTAACGGCGTACTGGATAAAGCGGGCCCGCACATCCGTAAAAAGTAACAGTACCGCGCGTTCACAAGTCACAACAATAAATGCATGTTGGTCATACAGCCTTTAATTTGGTTGAAGATTATGTGAAGTAACATCGTTTACCATGGCGTTGACCAACCTGTTGAGGCCGGATATCCGGCCTTAGTCATTTTTCTCCCTCATCATTCAGGTTGCAGGCGCGGGTTCCCACCTTCCGCAGCGAGGCAACAGCACGAGTGACGTGGGTGACTCAATTTGGAATTTTACTATGGCATGCGGCGAATTTGATTTAATAGCTCGCTACTTTAACCGGTACAGAACGGCCCGCCGGGATGTCCAGTTAGGCATTGGCGACGACTGTGCTCTGCTGACTGTCGCTGAAAAGCAGCTATTAGCAGTAAGTACCGATACCCTGGTAGAAGGCATTCATTTCCTCAAAACAATCGATCCGGCCGATCTCGGCTATAAAGCGCTGGCCGTTAACCTCAGTGATTTAGCCGCCATGGGCGCCGATCCCGCGTGGGTTTCGCTGGCCTTAACTTTGCCGGAAGTGAACACCGAGTGGCTGGAAGCCTTCAGCGATAGCCTGTTTGAGCAGCTCAATTATTACGGCATGCAGCTGATTGGCGGCGACACCACTCGTGGCCCGCTCAGCATGACGCTGACCATTCAGGGGCTGATCCCTGTCGACCGCGCCTTAACGCGCGGCGGTGCCAGCGTCGGTGATTGGATCTTCGTTACCGGCTCGCTGGGTGACAGCGCGGCTGGCTTGGCCCTGTTGCTAGACCAGCTGACCGTCGACAACGCCGAGCACCGCGACACTCTGCTGCAACGCCATCTGCGCCCGACGCCGCGTATCTTGCAGGGTCAGGCGCTGCGTGGCTTAGCTACCTCGGCCATTGATATCTCCGACGGCTTGATTTCAGACCTCAAACACGTGCTGACCGCCAGCGGCTGCGGCGCGCGTATCGACTTAGACGCGCTGCCGTTGTCAGAAGCCTTGCTGGGCAGCGTGGATGGCGATCAGGCGCTGAAATGGGCGCTGACCGGCGGCGAAGACTATGAGCTTTGCTTCACCGTTCCCGAAATTAATCGTGGCGCGCTGGACGTGGCTCTCAGCCATCTGGGCGTTGATTTTACCTGTGTCGGCCAGATGGCTCCGCTGTCTGAAGGCATCACCTTCTTGCGTTCAGGTGAGCCGGTGGAACTTGATTGGCAAGGGTTTGATCACTTTTCAGCAGGAGTTGTTGCGTGACCGTTAGTCATAAAAAGCGACCTGAGAACTACAAAGGTAAAACCGGCGACCATAAACGAGATATGGCCGCTGCGAAGAAGCGACTGAACCTGCGCAACCCGTGGCACTTGTTGGCTACCGGCTTTGGCAGCGGGCTTTTCCCTTACGGGCCGGGCACTGCCGGTTCGATTGCCGCGATCCCTTTCTGGATCCTACTGACCTACCTGCCGTGGCAGCTTTACTCGCTGGTGGTGATGTTCAGTATCTGTATCGGGGTTTACCTCTGCCGCCAAACGGCCAGAGACATGCAGGTTCACGACCACGGCAGCATCGTTTGGGATGAGTTTGTCGGCATGTGGATCACCCTGATGGCGCTGCCGGTCAACGATTGGCAGTGGGTCGTCGGCGGTTTCGTGGTGTTCCGCATTCTGGATATCTGGAAGCCGTGGCCAATCCGCTGGTTCGACCGCAATGTCCACGGCGGCATGGGCATCATGATTGATGATGTGATCGCCGGGATTTTTGCCGCAGGGATTATCTATCTGATTGGGCACCACTGGCCGATTGGCCTGTTCTAAGCCAGTTTAAGATGTGAAAAGGCGCTGAGCTTATGGCTTCAGCGCCTTTTTTTATGCTTTCGCGGAGCGCGATTATTTATAACCCGTCGCCTCATGCGGCTGATAGGCCATCTCCAGCTCGGCAATCTCCTCTATCGACAGCTTCACTTGCAGCGCCGCAATGGCATCTTCGAGGTGCGCAGGGCGCGATGCTCCGATGATAGGCGCAGTGACGGCGGGCTTCGCCAGCAGCCACGCCAAGGCTATTTGCGCGCGCGGCACGCCGTGGTCCTGAGCCACTTTCTCCAAACGCTCGGCAATTTTGGCATCGGCGGCCTCGGTGGCGTCATACAGCCTTTGGCCAACCTCGTCGGAAACCGAGCGCGCGGTGGTTTCACCCCAAGGCCGCGTCAGCCTGCCTCGCGCCAGCGGGCTCCACGGAAGGACGGCGATATTCTCCTGCACGCAAAGCGGATGCATGTCGTTCTCCTCTTCGCGCTGGATCAGGTTGTACTGGTCCTGCATTGAGACAAACGACGCCCAGCCGTTTTTTGCCGACACCTCTAGCGCCAGCTTGAACTGCCGGGCATGCATGGAGGAGGCGCCGATATAACGCGCCTTGCCTGATTTCACCACGTCATTTAGCGCGTCCAGCGTCTCTTCGATTGGCGTTTCATAGTCCCAACGATGGATTTGCAGCAGGTCCACGTGATCCATGCCCAAGCGTCGCAGGCTGTCATCAATGGATTGCAGAATCGAGGCGCGAGACAGGCCCGGCTTGAGGCCGGTAACGGCGTTGTAGACCTTGGTGGCGACCACCACGTCTTCGCGCCGGGCGAAATCTTTCAGCGCGCGGCCAATAATTTCTTCGCTACTGCCATCGGAGTAGTTGTTGGAGGTATCGAAGAAATTAATCCCGGCGTCCAGCGCCTGCTTGATGATAGGGCGGCTGCTCTCCTCGGGGAGAGTCCAGGCGTGAGAACCGCGGCCCGGCTCGCCAAAGGTCATACAGCCCAAACACAGGCGTGACACCTTAAGATCGGTTTTTCCTAGTGTAATGCGTTGCATCATTCCTCCTGCTTGTTGTTTTTATTCAAGAACAACCTGTGCAGATTCATAGCACGCTATAAGTGTAGTTCAGGCAGGGCGGAGAGCAGGATAACGGCGGGAGTAAGTGTGAAATTCCCCTCTTTAACAGCGTAAAGAGGGGAGTGGGGCGGCGGTTAAGCCAGCCAGTGGTTGATTTGGCGTTCGATGCCTTCTGCGTCCAGACCAATGTCGCGGCGGACTTCGTCCTGCGTGCCTTGGGAGACAAAGTGGTCCGGCAAGCCAATATTCAGCACCGGCACCATCAAGCGTTTGGACATCAGCAGCTCATTCACGCCGCTACCCGCGCCGCCCATGATGGCGTTCTCTTCCAGCGTCACCAGCACTTCATGGCTGGCCGCCAGTTCGAGCACCAGAGCTTCATCAAGAGGTTTGACGAAACGCATGTCGACCAGCGTCGCATTCAGCTTTTCGGCCACGGCGTTGGCTTCTGGCAGCAGGGTGCCGAAGTTTAAGATAGCCATCTTCTCGCCTTCGCGACGCACAATGCCTTTACCGATTGGCAGGGAAGCCAGCGGCGTACACTCCGCGCCCGTCCCGTTGCCGCGCGGGTAACGCACCGCCACCGGACCCTCTTGATAGTGGTAGCCGGTGTGCAGCATCTGGCGACATTCGTTCTCATCGCTCGGGGTCATGATGACCATGTTCGGAATGCAGCGCAGGAAGGAGAGGTCAAACGCACCCTGATGGGTCTGGCCGTCCGCACCGACGATACCGCCACGATCGATGGCGAACAGTACCGGCAGATTTTGGATCGCCACGTCGTGGATCACCTGATCGTAGGCGCGCTGTAAGAAGGTCGAGTAGATGGCGACGATTGGCTTATAGCCGCCAATAGCCAATCCGGCGGCAAAGGTCACCGCGTGCTGCTCGGCAATGGCCACGTCGAAATACTGCTCCGGATATTCTTTGGAGAAGCGCACCATGCCGGAGCCTTCGCGCATCGCCGGAGTAACCGCCATCAGCTTGCTGTCTTTGGCGGCGGTTTCACACAGCCAGTCGCCAAATACTTTGGAGTAAGTCGGCAAACCTTCTTTGCTTTTCGGCAGCGTGCCTAACAGCGGATCAAACTTCGGCACGGCGTGCCAGCTGATCGGATCCTTCTCGGCTGGCTCATAGCCTTTGCCTTTCTTGGTCATGATGTGCAGCAGCTGCGGGCCTTTCAGCTCGCGCATGTTTTTCAGCGTCTGCACCAGCGCCAGCACGTCGTGGCCGTCGACCGGGCCGATATAGTTAAAGCCCAGCTCTTCGAACAAGGTGCCCGGCACCATCATGCCTTTCAGGTGTTCTTCCGTGCGGCGCACCAGCTCTTTAATCGGAGGAATGCCGGATAGCACTTTCTTGCCGCCTTCGCGCAGGCGCGAGTAAAGCTTGCCGGAGAGCAGCTGTGCCAGATGGTTATTCAGCGCGCCGACGTTCTCGGAAATCGACATTTCATTGTCATTGAGCACCACCAGCATGTCTGACTTGATGTCACCCGCGTGGTTCATCGCTTCAAACGCCATACCGGCGGTGATCGCGCCATCGCCAATCACGCAGATGGTTCGGCGGCCTTTGCCTTCGCGCTCGGCGGCCACGGCCATGCCTAAACCAGCACTGATTGAGGTGGAGGAGTGGCCCACGGACAGGGTGTCAAACTCACTCTCACCGCGCCACGGGAAAGGATGCAGGCCATCTTTTTGGCGAATGGTCGAAATTCTGTCGCGGCGACCCGTCAGGATTTTGTGCGGGTAGGCCTGATGGCCGACGTCCCACACCAGACTGTCGAATGGCGTGTTATAGACGTAGTGCATCGCGACGGTCAGTTCAACCGCGCCCAGACCGGACGCAAAATGCCCGCTGGACTGGCTGACGCTGGCCAATAGGTATTGGCGAAGTTCGTCGCAGAGCTTTGGCAAGCTCTCTTTAGGAAGCGAACGGAGTTCTTCGGGATTCTCCGCCAGCGCCAAGGTCGGGTATTTGGCTAATTCAAGACTCATGAGTTGCTCATAGTAAGTTCAACGGCATATAGGCTGCCTCGCGGACGTTGTTGCTTCCCTGTCGCAACGCCCATGGCCCGGCTATATCAATTATCGCGTTCAATCACGAAGCGGGCTAATGCGTGCAGCGGTGCCGTGTTGTAAGAAAGTGCGGCCAGCTGTTCTAATGCCGAGACCGCTTCTTGGTAGAGGTCTTTGGCTTTCGCTTGTGCGCCATCCAGTCCCAGCAGTGCGGGATAGGTGCTTTTGCCGAGTTGCTGATCGGCTCCCTGACGTTTGCCGAGTTTTTCGGTGTCGCCAATCACATCCAGAATGTCGTCCTGAACCTGAAACGCCAGGCCAATAGCTTGTGCGTAAATATCCAGTTGCGGGAGTGCCGCGCGGCCTTTTTCACCGGCTGCTAACGCCCCCATGCGAACGGCGGCGCGGATCAGTGCGCCGGTTTTGTGGCGATGGATCTGCTCTAAGGCTTGCAGATCGATCTGTTGACCTTCTGCCGCCAAATCCAGTGCCTGACCGCCACACATGCCCGCGATACCACTGGCAGCCGCCAGTTCGGACATCATGGAGAGGCGGTCTTGCAGGCGAACTTCGCCCATTGGGCCGTCGGCCAGAATAGTGAAAGCCAGCGTTTGCAGAGCATCACCGGCCAGAATAGCGTTCGCCTCGCCAAATTTAATGTGGCAAGTCGGTTGGCCGCGACGCAGGTCGTCATCATCCATGGCGGGTAAATCGTCATGGATCAGCGAGTAGGCGTGGATGCATTCAATCGAGGCCGCCGGGGCGTCCAGCGAGTCCAAATGCAGACCAAACAGCTGACCTGTAGCATAGACCAAATAAGGACGCAGGCGTTTTCCGCCCAGCAAAGCCCCGTGGCGCATGGCTTGAGCCAGCGGCATCTCGGCAAAAGGTTGCGCATCAATATAGGTAGTCAGCGCCTGATCGACACGTTTTTGCACCGCGCGGAGCTGACTGTTGAAGTCGATACCTTCGGCTTGTTGTTCAATATCAGCCATGACAGATCACTCAGCGTCCGGGGTAAAAGGTGTCAGCGGGGCGTCATTGTCGCTATCAAGCAGGATTTGTACGCGCTGCTCGGCCTGTTGCAATTTCTGCTGTCCCTGACGGGCCAATTGCACGCCGGTTTCGAACTCATTCAGCGCGTCTTCCAGCGGCAATTCGCCAGATTCGAGGCGAGAGACAATCTGTTCCAGTTCGGCCAGAGCAGTTTCAAAGTTGGCGGGTGCTACAGCTTTTTTCGGCATAATTCTCTTTCAAACTCGTTGGTCAGATAGGTAGGGCAACAATGTGACGCTGCAATGTAAGTCATAGCCCTTGCGGGATTCCGTCTCGACGTCATACCCGATGTGTGGTTTTGTGCGCAGAGTCCCTATTTAAAGTGGTATACTTTGCGCCGCTGAATCTTGTGAAACAAAAAGTATTGTTAAGCTAAAGCTATTCAACGCTGAAAAGCCAACAGGCTCTATTACTCGTTAGTGTTAGTCGGCGTTGGGCTTAACAATAATAGGCGCTTTAAGCCTGATCCAGCCACTCATTCCCTGTTTTCTCACTGCTAACAAAAGACTGCTATGAAGTTTATCATTAAATTGTTCCCAGAAATCACCATCAAGAGTCAATCTGTGCGTTTGCGCTTCATTAAGATCCTCGCAAGCAGCATTCGCAACATCATTAAACCTCAGGATGAGTCATTGGCAGTGGTTCGCCACTGGGATCATATCGAAGTTCGTAGTAAAGACGAAAGTAAACACGACTTGATTATCGAATTGCTGTGTCGCATTCCCGGCATTCGTCACGTCGAAGAAGTGGAAGATCGTCCTTACACCGATATGCACAATATCTTCGAGCAGGCGCTGGAAGCTTATGGTCCTGAAGTTGAAGGCAAAACCTTCTGCGTGCGCGTGAAGCGCCGTGGCAAGCACAGCTTCAGCTCCGGCGACGTTGAGCGCTATGTTGGCGGTGGTTTGAATCAACACGTTGAATCTGCACGGGTTAATCTGACTAATCCGCAGGTGACGGTGAAGTTGGAAATCAACGACGACCAGCTGGTGCTGATCAAGAGCCGCCACGAAGGTCTGGGCGGCTACCCGATTGGTACGCAGGAAGACGTGCTGTCGCTGATCTCCGGCGGGTTTGACTCCGGCGTGTCGAGCTACATGTTGATGCGTCGCGGCTGCCGCGTGCATTACTGCTTCTTCAACCTCGGCGGCTCAGCGCATGAAATCGGCGTCAAGCAGGTGGCTTACTACCTGTGGAACCGTTTTGGTAGCTCCCACAAAGTACGTTTCATCGCGATCGACTTCGAACCAGTGGTGGGCGAAATCCTTGAGAAGGTTGAAGACGGCCAGATGGGCGTGGTGCTAAAACGCATGATGGTGCGCGCGGCCTCGCAAATCGCCGAGCGTTACGGCGTTCAGGCATTGGTCACCGGCGAGGCGCTGGGACAGGTTTCCAGCCAAACGCTGACCAACCTGCGTCTCATCGACAATGCCACTGACACGCTGATCCTGCGCCCGCTTATCTCTCACGATAAAGAACACATTATTAATTTGGCCCGCCAGATTGGTACGGAAGACTTTGCGAAAACCATGCCGGAATACTGCGGCGTGATCTCTAAAAGCCCGACCGTGAAAGCCGTGAAAGAGAAAATCGAAGCCGAAGAGCAGATGTTCGACTTCTCGATTCTCGACAAAGTGGTCAGTGAAGCGCAGAACCAAGATATCCGTCAGATTGCTGAACAAGCCGCGCAAGAAGTGAAAGAAGTCGAAACCGTGGCCGAGTTAGTAAGCACTGACATTCTTCTGGATATCCGTGCGCCAGACGAAGCGGAAGAGAAGCCGCTGGAGCTGGACAATATCGAAATCAAAGCCGTGCCTTTCTACAAGCTCAGCACCCAGTTTGCCGAGTTGGATCAGAGCAAGACTTACTTGCTGTACTGCGAGCGCGGCGTGATGAGCCGCCTTCAGGCGCTGTATCTGCACGAGCAGGGCTACACCAACGTTAAAGTTTATCGCCCATAAGTTTTATGGCGCGCTAAAAACAAAACCCGGCCATGCCGGGTTTTTTTATGGTTTTTTCAACGCAACCAGAAAGAGAGTGAGCGGTTACTCACGTGCGCCTTCATCAGTGAAATTATAAATCCCCGGCGACATCACTAACTGGGCGGCAATCTCCGCCGCTTTGGCGCGGTCGAACAACAGTTCGATCAGTTTTAGGGTGAACTCCATTGAGCTTCCCGGCCCTTGGCTGGTGAGCAAGTTAACCCGTGGGTCATGCATCACCCGGCGATCGGACCATTTGTTGGCGGCAATTTTATCTTTCAGCCCCGGAAAACCGGTGATATTGGCGATGGGGAATAAGTCGTGATATTCCAGCACCAGCGCAGGCGCGGCGCAGATAGCGGCGACAACTTTACCGGCGAAGTGCATCTGGCGAACGGTTTCCACCAGCAGCGGGCTGTCGCGGAAGCACTCGGCTCCTTTCACTCCGCCCGGCAGAACAATGGCGTCATAGTCGTTATCGGCAACGTCCACCAGTGCGGCATCGGCCAGTACCCTCACGCCGCGAGAGCAGGTGATTTCAAGCGCGCCGTCGCCCGCCACGCTTGCCGTGGTGACCTTGGCACCGGCTCTTACCAGCAGGTCGATGGCCGTAACGGCCTCAATTTCCTCACTCCCAGGAGCCAGGCAGACCAGAACCGAAACGCTCATAGCCATTTTCCTTTCTTTTAACGGTATCGAATAAGCGACTGTTCACCGGCAGAGTCAGCCCGTGCTTGCGCCCGCGACGAATAACATAACCGGTAATATAGTCGATTTCTGTGTGACGCTGGGTGCGGATGTCCTGCAACATCGACGAGTGGTTGGCGGCCGTGGTGTCGATCACTTGATACACATAACTCAGCAGGGAGTCGGCGTGCGTCTGGTAGCCTTCAATTGCCATCACTTCGGCCACTTCAGAGCAGATCTGCTCGATTTCGCTGCCGAATCCCAGCAAATCCCCATTGGTACAATTATGCACGGCGGTCAGTGGGTTAATCACACAGTTCACCGCCAGCTTGTTCCACAGGGAAGGGTAGATGTTGTTATGCCAAGCCACGTCGGGCAGGGCGTCGTGCAGCACGTCGGCGATATGGCTGGAAGCCGCGCCGCGCGCAGAAACCGGGCCGATATGAGTTATCCCGGCGGCAACGTGCAGAATGGCATTGCCCTCGTGGCGCGCGGCGTGGGTGGTCGCCCCTTGCAGGATGGACAGACGGCTGGCGGGCAATTCGTCGATGGTGCCCATGCCGTTATGCAGCAGCAGCAGGGTGCAATTGTCGTTGAGCATCGGCATCAGCGCGCTCACCGCGCCGGAGACTTGCCAAGCTTTTAGCGTCACTAACAGCAGTTCGCTTTCGGCCAAATGCTGTGGGTCATTGGTCGGGAGGTTACGGTTGAACGCCACGCCTTCCGGCGATATCACGTTAACGGCAACAAAAGGCTGTGGAATACGCACCCAACCTTGTACGTCGTGGCCTTGCTGGTACAGAGCTGAAAGCCAAAGTTGGCCCAATGCACCGCAGCCAAGAACTGTAATTTTCATTATGCCTCCTGAGCAATCAGATCAAACATACTCAGTAAATCGAATTTAATGTTTCTAATTTGTTATTAATTTGTATTTTTTAGTATAGCATTCTGTGCTGTGTGTCACATATTTTCGCGCATCGGCCCTATCTTAACCCTCATCCTGATAAAAACCGACGGCTTATTTTTGGCTTCAATGAGCGAAGGCGGTATTATGCACGCCATCATAAGACTTATCATCATAACGACATGGGTTAAAGCCCCAGGGAGAAGCGATTATGCCGTCATTCGACATTGTTTCTGAAATCGACATGCAGGAAGTGCTCAACGCGGTCGACAACGCCAGCCGTGAACTGCAAACCCGTTGGGATTTCCGCAACATTCCTGCCAGCTTCGAGCTGAATGAGAAAAACGAAACCATCAAAGTCGCCAGCGAATCTGATTTTCAGGTGAACCAACTGGTTGATATTCTGCGTGAAAAGCTGGCAAAACGCGGCATTGAAGGCGCGGCGCTGGAGATCCCTGAGAAGATGGATCACAGCGGCAAGACCTACAGCGTAGAAGCTAAACTGCACTCAGGGATTGAATCTGCAGTTGCCAAGAAGATTGTTAAGCTGATTAAAGACAGCAAAATCAAGGTGCAGACTCAGGTTCAGGGCGATGAAATCCGCGTGACGGGTAAAGCGCGTGATGACCTGCAAGCCGTGATGGCGCTGGTGCGCAAAGGTGATTTGGGCCAGCCTTTCCAGTTTAAGAACTTCCGCGACTGATTGCCCTGCGGGGAACAAAAAAGGACGCCCTGTGAGCGTCCTTTTTTATTATCTAATCAAAGTATTAGGCAACGGCGACCAGTTGCTCTAGCGCTTTGCGGTTGGTCTGTTTGGTGTCGACTTTGACGTAAGCACTCAGCTCTTCCGGCACCACAATCGCCTCGGCGACGCCCGGCTGGGCTTTGATGCGTGCCTCAAGGGCCGAGTCTTTCACCGCCAGCTCAGACAGCGTAATGCGCAGGCTACTGACGTAAGGCGGTTCGCTCATGGTGGCGCTGACAATCAGCCAGACCACGGCAATGGCCGCGCAAACCAAGAAGACTGCGCCAGCGCCGCCCGCTCCGTAAACATAACCCCCCAGACTGCCGCCGATGGCCACGCCGATAAACTGGCTGGTGGAGTAAACGCCCATCGCCGTGCCTTTATAGCCCGCCGGAGACTCTTTGCTGATAAGCGAAGGCAGAATGGCTTCCATCACGTTGAAAGCTAAGAAGAACAGCTGGATGCCGGCAATCACTACCCACAGGCGCAGACCGGCGTACCACAGCACCAGCTCAGCCAGCAGCAGCACCGCCACACAGCCCATGAAAACTTGCTTCATGTGACGCTTAGATTCGGCATAGATGATGACCGGAATGACCGCCACGAATGACACCAGCATAGTTACCAGATAGACGCGCCAGTGCTCGCTCGGCGGGAAGCCCGCGTGCTCCATCACTTGTGGCAGCACCACGAAGCTCGACATCAGCAGAATGTGCAGACAGAGAATGCCAAAGTTAAGCTTCAACAGTTTCTTGTTCGCCAACACCTTGCCAAAGCTGCCTTTCACCATGCTCGATTCACGGTTGAGGATGTGGGTTGCCGGAGCCGGGACCACCAACAGCGTGATAACAATGGCAATAATCGTCAGCAGGGCGATGGCCCAGAACAGGGCGTGCAGGCCCCATGCATGGGTAATGATGGGGCCAAGCACCATGGCGATAGCAAAGGTGATACCAAAGCTAATGCCGATAAAGGCCATCGCCTTGGTGCGGTTCTGCTCGCGCGTTAAGTCGGACAGCAGCGCCATCACGGCGGCGGCAATCGCGCCCGAGCCTTGCATCGCGCGGCCAATGATCACGCCCCAGATTGAATCTGTTGACGCGGCAACCACGCTACCGATACAGAAGATTATAAGCCCAAAGACGATCAGCGGCTTGCGCCCAACGCGGTCGGAGAGCAGGCCAAAAGGAATTTGGAAGACGGCTTGTGCCAGTCCATAGATACCGATAGCAATGCCGATAAGTGTTTCACTGGCACCCGCGAGCGCCATGCCGTAAGTGGTCAGGACCGGTAGCACCATAAACATGCCGAGCATGCGTAAAGAGAAAACTATCCCTAGTCCCCACGTCGCCCGGCTTTCCTGCGGGGTCATTTGGTTATCGTTCATTACTACCTCAAGACTAAAACCTGCGACATTGTAATGTCTTTAACTTGTGCCGGTAAATTGCTGGATGTTTAGCAGATATTACCGCCGCCAGTGGGCCAGAAGCACAACGTTATGAAAATTCTGACTGGATAAAGCAGGGGAGGGCTCAAAAAAATGACCAGTATCGCTACTGGCCATTGTTGTGCTGTATGTCGCTAAAGAACTCAGCGCGTCATGCTTACCAGACGTAGGTTAACAAGTTGTTCGGCGAAGCGGCATTGAAGTCGATAGACATCATGACGCTCAGCGAAGTGATCGCGATAATCGAGAAGACAAACAGCTTTCTTGCCCAGACGATGTCGTTTTCAGTTTTGTAACCTTTCAGGGCCATGCCCAACCACCAGACGCTTACCGCGGCAGCCACAATCAGGTATTTATAACCCGCGTAGCCGCTCAGGGTCAGCATCAAAGTCGCCACCATAAAAGCAATGATGTAGACGGTGATGTGGTGCTTCGCCACTGAAATGCCTTTCACTACCGGCAGAACCGGAATGTTAGCGGCCTGATAATCTTTAAAGCGGAAGATGGCAATCGCGTACGAGTGCGGCATCTGCCACAGGCTGAAGATCAGCAACAGGATCAGCGCGCCCATATCGAACTGGCCGGAAACGGCACAGTAACCAATAACCGGAGGCGCTGCCCCTGACAAGCTGCCGATCAGCGTGCCATATACCGATTTGCGTTTCATATACAGGCTATAAACCCCGACATAAACCACAAAGCCCATCACTGCCAGCCACATCGCCAGCGGATTGGCACCGATATACAGCAACGCAAAGCCCGCAATACCCAAAATGGTCGCGTAAACCAAGGTTGTTTTCGGCGGAATCAGGCCCTTAACCAGGACCCGGTTCTTCGTTCTTTCCATGATCTTGTCGATGTCGCGGTCGATAAAGTTGTTGAAAACACAACCCGATGCGACAACCAACGAGACGCCCACTAAGGTGGCGAGAAAGAGAGGGAAGTCGATGCTGCCTTTGGCAGCAAGGAGGAATCCCCCTACGACAGAAATTAAATTACCGAAAATAATTCCTGGTTTCGTTACTTGCAGGTATTGCTTAATCATCACGTGCAGCTCGGCTCTTTAACTGACCATCATATTGAGGTTGAGGTTATACATAATCCACAGTGAGCCCACAACGACGATAAAGATAATCACAGCGGTGAACAGAAATGCCACCAGGTTCCAGCGTGCTTCCGATGCAGTACTTAAGTGCAGGAAGTAAACCAGATGTACAACGATCTGGATAATCGCAGATGCGACCACCGTGCCAATGATAAGCGAATGTGAAGCTGTATCGCTCATTACCATGGCAAACGGGATAACCGTCAGAATAACTGACAGGATGAAGCCAATCAGGTATGACTTCACGCTGCCGTGGCTTGCGCCGCCATGGGAAGTGGCAGAATGACTCATGCTAATACCCCCATCAGATAAACAACGGTGAATACGCAGATCCATACCACGTCCAGGAAGTGCCAGAACAAGCTCAGGCACATCAGGCGGGTTTGGTTAACTGCGGTCAGGCCGCGACGGCTAACCTGTACCATCATGGTGATGATCCAGATCAGGCCACAAGTTACGTGCAGACCATGGGTTGCTACCAGCGCGAAGAACGCTGACAAGAAACCACTGCGATCCGGACCGTAGCCTTCTTTAATCAGGTGATGGAATTCATAGAGTTCCATCGCGATGAAGCCAAGACCAAACAGGAAGGTCAGGAACAACCAGCTGTTAACAGCTTTTACGCTGCCTTTAGTCATGCCCAGCATCGCCATGCCGTAAGTAATACTACTGAACAGCAGGAAGAAGGTTTCTACCAGTACGAATGGCAGTTCAAAAATATCTTTACCAGACGGGCCGCCAGCGGTCCCGTGCACCAGTACTGCGTAAGTTGCGAACAAGCTCGCGAACAGTACGCAGTCGCTCATCAGGTAGATCCAGAAGCCGAAGACTTTGGTTTCACCTGCGTCGTGGTGCCCATGCTCTGCATGGGCTGCGTCGTGGTTAGTCAGGGTATCAGTTGCCATGTTTCAAGCCTGCTTTGCTGATTTGTTCAAAATGTTGGCTTTCAATACGTTCGATTTCATCAACCGGCACGTAGTAATCAACATCTTCATCGAAGCTTTTCACAATCCAGGTCACTACCAGGGCGATGAAGCTTACCAGCGCCAACCACCAGATATCCCAGATTAATGCAAAACCGCTTACCAGGCTGAGCATCGCAATGATGAAGCCTGCGCCGCTGTTACGTGGCATATGAATTTTTTCATATTTCGCTGGTTTAACATAAGCTTCGCCTTTCTCTTTCATGTCCCAGAACGCGTCGCGGTCGTGTACCTGAGGTACTACTGCGAAGTTATAGAACGGAGGAGGAGAAGAGGTTGCCCACTCCAGAGTACGTGCGCCCCACGGGTCACCCGTCAGGTCACGGTTCTGGTCGCGGTCACGAACACTCACAACGATCATGATCAGTTGGCAAAGAATACCGATTGCAATCAATGCTGCACCACAAGCTGCCACTACCAGTAATGGGTGGAACTCAGGGTCGATATTCTGGCTAACGCGGCGAGTCATACCCATGAAGCCCAGTGCATAGAGCGGCATGAAGGCGACGAAGAAGCCGATGATCCAGAACCAGAATGAACGCACACCCCATTTCTCATTCAGCGTGAAGCCGAAGGATTTAGGGAACCAGTAAGTCAGGCCAGCGAAGCAACCGAATACCACACCACCGATAATCACGTTATGGAAGTGAGCAATCAGGAACAAGCTGTTGTGCAGCACGAAGTCTGCGCCCGGAACAGCCAACAGAACGCCGGTCATACCACCCACAGAGAAGGTGATGATGAAGCCGATGGTCCACAGCATCGCAGCGTTAAGCTGGATACGGCCTTGGTACATGGTGAACAGCCAGTTGAAGATTTTTACCCCTGTTGGGATAGAAATAATCATCGTCATGATACCGAAGAAGGCATTGACGTTGGCGCCTGAACCCATGGTGAAGAAGTGGTGCAGCCAAACAACGAACGACAACACGGTGATGGCGATGGTTGCCCATACCAGTGAGGTGTAGCCGAACAGACGTTTTTTGGAGAAGGTCGCAGTAACTTCTGAGAACACACCAAATACTGGCAGAACCAAGATATACACTTCCGGATGGCCCCAGGCCCAAATCAGGTTGATGTACATCATCATGTTGCCGCCCATATCATTGGTGAAGAAATGGGTGCCCAGATAGCGATCCAGGGTCAGCAACGCAACGGTTACGGTCAGAATTGGGAACGACACGATGATCAAGACGTTGGTACACAACGCAGCCCAGGTAAATACCGGCATTTTCATCAGCGGCATACCAGGCGCACGCATCTTGAGGATGGTGGCGAAGAAGTTAACACCGGTCAGCAAGGTACCAATACCGGATATCTGAAGACTCCATATCCAATAATCGACCCCGACACCCGGACTGTACTCCTTACCTGACAACGGCGGATAGGCCAACCAACCTGTCTGCGCGAACTCACCAACCCCCAGAGAGATGTTGATCAGTACAACGGCAGCGGCGGTGAACCAGAAGCTGATGTTGTTCAGGAACGGGAATGCAACGTCACGAGCACCGATTTGCAGCGGCACAACCACGTTCATCAGACCGATAACGAAAGGCATCGCCATGAAGAAGATCATGATCACGCCGTGCGCGGTAAAGATTTGGTCGTAGTGATGAGGCGGTAGGAAGCCCGGTTCTCCCGCAGAGGCGAGGACTTGCTGGCTACGCATCATGATCGCATCGGCAAAGCCACGCAACAGCATGACGAAGGCCAGAATGATGTACATGATACCTAATTTTTTGTGGTCAACGGAGGTGATCCATTCGTTCCACAAATATTTCCATTTGCCGAAATAGGTGATGCCGGCCAGAACGGCCAAGCCACCAATAATTATCGCGGCAACGGTGACCACGATAATCGGTTCATGATACGGGATCGCATCAAGTGTTAATTTTCCCAACATCGTTTATTCCTCGGCTCCGGCTGCGTGAGCATGATCGCCCATGTCCATGCCTTTCATGTCAGTGCCGGCTGGCATTGGCATTGTCTGGCCTTTGTGCATGTTCATATCACCCATGAATTTGCCAATAATTTCTTTGAACAATTCAGGTTTGACGCTTGCGAAGTATTCAACCGGGTTGTCGATACTTTGCGCTGCCAGTTTGTTGAAGTCGTCAGTGGTTGCCAGTTGGTTTGGCGCGCTCTTCACTTTCGCAACCCATGCGTCAAAGTCTTCACGCGTAGGAGTAGCAATGGTGTTGAACTTCATGCCAGAGAAACCGCGGCCACTGAAGTTTGACGAGATGCCTTTATAGGTACCAGCTTCGTTTGCAATCAAATGCAACTGAGTCTGCATACCTGCCATCGCGTAAATCTGTCCGCCTAACTGAGGAATAAAGAACGAGTTCATCACAGAGTCAGAAGTGACTTTGAACTGAACCGGAACATCTTTAGGGATAACCAATTCGTTAACAGTTGCGATGCCTTGTTCTGGATAAATGAACAACCATTTCCAGTCCAAAGAAACCACTTCAACTGTCAGGGTCTTTTGGTCAGATACGATAGGCTTGAACGGGTCAAGTTCGTGAGTGGTTTTCCAAGTTATCGTTGCCAGAATGGCAATGATGATAATTGGAACCGTCCATACCACGGCTTCGATTTTGTTGGAATGGGACCAGTTCGGGCTGTACTTAGCGTTTGTATTAGAAGCGCGATACTTCCATGCAAATGCAAAGGCCATGATAATAACTGGTATAACCACGATCAGCATTAATCCGATTGCGGTCAGTATCAGCGTTCTCTGCTCGAGTCCAATTGCTCCTTTGGGATCCATCAATGCCGTATTGCAACCACTTAACATTAAAGCAGATGCAAATAAGGACAACATCCCAATACTTTTATTGTATTTCTTAAGTCTCATCTAACGACCTCAATAAATCAGGGCTCTATTGTCGCTCCATGTGTGCGGGCATTTTACGGGAAGGTTGCAGTACTGTAAACACGCTTAAGGAAGTGTCAGCGGGCCACTGCCACTTTATGTTAACGAAGTCACACATGTCACGGAGAGTGACAATTTCTCAATGTCAACAATATGTTGCGTGGGGTTCTTTCACTATGGTGAGTAAAAACAAGGTATAGCAGTAACACCTAATATTTAATGCGAAGTGTAATGTTCTTGGTAAGTTTAATTAATGTTAACGCAATGTATAAATACGGTGAATTTAAAAATAAAAAGCAGGTAAAAAAAAAGTGTATTTGAAAGATGCTGTAACTTATTAAATATATTTTATTGAACGAAGTTTATCTCAGCGCAGGGAAATGTTGCTTAATTTAGGCTGGGTTTTGAGCAGGAAATTATCGCCGAAAAGCCGCGCCAGCCTTGATACGCCTGTGTTTTGCACAGACATATCAGGCCAGAATTCTACCAGTGGGGCAAGGGAGAACTGTCTTAAACTCGGCTAGGCCCGACGCAGGCGACGCAGAGCCATAAAGTCGAGCACGCTGCCCAGCGCGATGCCCAGAAGGCAAATCACGGCCCCAGCTTCGATCAGTTTTTGCGGCAGCGAGGTGAAGGCGGTCCACTCCAGCGAGTTGGTGATCAGCAGCACCAGCCAGACAGCTAACAGTAAACAGCCTAACATCAGGATGCGCAGCGCCAGCCGGTAGCTGCTGCCAAACAGCGTGCGAGGCAGAAACTCGTCGGTATTCTGCGTATGTTCAAGGGTTTGGCGGCAAATCGCCAGCAGTAGCAGCCCCGGCACGGCGGCGGCGATTGAGAACAGATAGAACAGCGGCCAGCCGTGAGCTTCGACAAACCAACCGGCGATCGGCCCGACGTACACCCGGCCCACGGCGGAGAGCGCCGAAAGCAGCGCAAACTGGGTGGCGGAAAACGATTTGTTGCACAGCGTCATTAACAGTGCGACGAAGGCCGCAGTTCCCATCCCTCCGCACAGGTTCTCGAAGAAGATTGCCGCGCCCATGGAATAGATGTGCTTGTCCGTGACCGCCAGAATCCAGTATCCGGCGTTGGAAACGGCCTGCAAAATGCCAAAAATCATTAATGCGCGGAACAGGCTAAGTCGCTGCATCACCATCCCGCCATACAGCGCGCCGAAAATCGTCGCCAACAGGCCGAGGGTTTTGTTCACCAGCCCGACTTCACCCGCGTCAAACCCCACGCCGCGAATCAAGAAAGTGGTGCTCAGGCTGCCCGCGAAGGCGTCGCCCATCTTGTACATCACGATCAGCAGTAAAATCAGCCATGCATTGTTACGGCTGAAAAAGTCCTTAAGGGGAGCCACAACCGCGATTTCTATGGTGCGCGGCGCGGGCTCGGAGACATCAGGCTCCGGCGCCATAATGGTGGCCACCACGCCAATCAGCATCAGCCCGGCCATCAGCCAGTACATATGTTGCCAGCCGAGGTAGCGGTCGGCTATCCACAGCGCCAGCCCGCCGGAAACCAGCATTGCTAGGCGATAGCCCAAGACAGAGACAGCGGCACCGCTGCCGCGCTCGGCGGCGGGCAGAAGATCGGTTTTATAAGCATCAAAAACAATGTCTTGCGAAGCAGAAGCAAAGGCGATCAGCACCGCCAACGCCGCCAGCCAGAACAGCTCTTTCGACGGATCAAGATAGCCCATGGCGAAAATCGAGGCGACGAGCAGCAATTGGGTGAGGATCAACCATCCGCGACGGCGGCCGAAGAAAGAGGGCGTGTAGCGGTCCATCATCGGCGACCAGAGGAACTTGAACACGTAGGCTTGGCCGACCAGAGAGAAAATCCCAATGGTTTTTAAATCGACATTCTCGACGGTCATCCAGGCTTGCAGCGTGCCCGAGGTCAATGCAAGAGGTAAGCCGGATGCAAACCCGAGCAGCAGTAATATCAGCGTGTTGCGCTGTGTGAAGATTTTGAAGTACTGGCTGACCATTAAAATGTGTTCCCGCAGACCGATAGAGTAGAGGCGCAGGGGAATGATAAATGAAGGCGGGAAATAATGGTAAAAACAATTCTGCCCGACAGTGCCGGGCAGAAGAGGGGGTCAGCTAAGCCAATTAAGATTAACGAGCGTTAGCTTTGATGAAGTCACTGATGCTGGTGTCTTGAGCCATGTCGTTGATGACATCGCCCAGCGTGCTGTTAACCGCATTGGTGATTTTGTCGTTGGTCGCAGTAAGCGCGCCCTGAACGTTGTAAGTCGAACGGTAGTTTTTAACTTGTTTGTTACCGTTTTTCGCCGTGGCGATGATGGAGATATCCGCTTTGGTCGTGATGTTGTAGCGCAGGTTGCCTTCTTGCACGTCAGCAAACAGGTTGTTCACCACCACTTGCAGGTCAACGGCGCCGTCAGCACCAATCATGTAACCGCGCGCGGTCATCTGCTTCTCCAGAGACTCTTGCAGCAGGAAGCGCAGGTCACGAGAAGGTGTCAGAGAAACCAACTGGCCGTCACGGTTCACTTTAGCCAGCGCCTGATCCTGACGTTGGTCAGCACCGTTAATGCTGATAGTGATGCCCTGAAGGGTAGGATCCTGCGTTGGCAGGGTGATTTTTGGCGAAATATTCAAGGTGTTGGTGCTGGTAGCGCAACCTGCAAGCATGAACAATGCTAATACAGGGAAAATGATTTTTTTCAACATGTTAGGTTCTCAATTAATGCATCTGATACCAGATGTAAAATGGGATCGGTTACTGAATGTAGTCACATCATAACATCGCCATTTTAGGGTGTAAGCCCTGACTGGTGGTTAAAGCGACATTTGATTAAATTTAAAGCAAACTGACTTATTGATATGTAATGGTTTCGCCTAAAATGCAGATTAATGGCTAAATACCACTAGGTAAGACAAACCGATTGCCTTTTTTATCAATCGCAGCAGAAATTTTGTTTCTGTAACATACTAATAAATCGCAAAGCCGCCTATCCTTAATAGTGTGACATATGGTCAAGTAAGGATGCAGTTCCCTGCTAACGGCGTAAGGAGATTGCTATGATTCGCGAGCAAATAGAAGCAAAATTAGTTGCAGCATTTGAACCTGCGTATCTGGAAGTAACTGATGAGAGTTATCGTCACAATGTCCCAGCCGGTTCAGAAAGCCATTTCAAAGTAGTGGTGGTGTCCGACAAATTTGTCGGTGAGCGCTTCCTTTCACGTCACAGAGCGATTTATGGCGTACTTTCAGAGGAGCTCGCGGGGAGTGTTCATGCCTTGGCATTACACACTTACACGCAAAAAGAGTGGGAAGGGTTACAGGACACTGTACTGGCTTCGCCTGCTTGTCGAGGTGCAGGAACCTTAGCCTAAACGCCAAGGATCTTGCTCCCAAAAATCATAAAATTCCCTTCTAGGGTACGGTATCACTGGAACTTTCTCCATAAGATGCGGTATTAGTAGGGGCAAATTCTGAAACGGCCTGCGGGCCGTTTCTGTTTTAACCGAGAAGAATAAGTGGCAGGCAGGCGACAGGGTTGTTTAAGCCTTTGCATCGACTACGTTTTCCGAGGGATCGACCGCAATGCGAGTTTTCCTCCCACGCAGTAGATTACCGTCCTCGACTCGCCGTCTATGCGCCGCTATAATGTCGCGTCTTATTTTTCCGGAATGGTTTCGGGACGCTTTCGAATACAGGGCTACGTTCTTAATCAGGACTGTCCCGGTTCTTAGAAGTCGTTTTCAAGGTAAGTTCGTTCTTTTCCACGCTTCTCATCTTGAGAACGACTTCTGGAGTTGACCGAGCACTGTAATTTTTTTGAGGTAACAAGATGCAAGTTTCTGTTGAAACCACTCAAGGCCTTGGGCGCCGTGTAACTATTACTGTTCCTGCTGATAGCATTGAAAAAGCAGTGAGCAGCGAACTGGTCAACGTATCGAAAAAAGTACGTATTGACGGCTTCCGTAAAGGCAAAGTACCAAAACACATCATCGAGCAGCGTTATGGTGCTTCCGTTCGTCAGGACGTTCTGGGTGATCTGATGCAGCGCAACTTCGTTGACGCGATCATCAAAGAGAAAATCAATCCAGCTGGCGCACCTAACTATATTCCGGGTGAGTACAAACTGGGCGAAGACTTCAACTACAGCGTTGAATTCGAAGTGTACCCAGAAGTTGAGCTGAAAGATCTGGAAAACATCGAAGTTGAGAAGCCAGTTGTTGAAGTTAACGACGCTGATGTTGACACCATGCTGGAAACTCTGCGCAAGCAACAAGCTGACTGGAAAGAAACTGACGCTGCCGTTACTGCTGAAGATCGCGTAACTGTTGATTTCTCAGGTTCTATCGACGGTGAAGATTTCGAAGGCGGCAAAGCCTCTGATTTCGTACTGGCTATGGGCCAGGGCCGCATGATCCCAGGCTTCGAAGAAGGTCTGGTTGGTCACAAAGCAGGTGAAGAATTCGTCATCGACGTAAACTTCCCAGAAGATTACCACGCTGAAAACCTGAAAGGTAAAGCGGCTAAGTTCGCGATCACCCTGAAGAAAGTTGAAGAGCGTGAGCTGCCAGAACTGACTCCAGAGTTCATCAAACGTTTCGGCGTGGCTGATGGTTCTGTTGACGGCCTGCGTGCTGAAGTGCGTAAAAACATGGAACGCGAGCTGAAAGGTGCTGTTCGTAACCGCATCAAAACTCAGGCAATCGACGGTCTGGTTAACGCTAACGAAATCGACGTTCCAGCTGCACTGATCGACGGTGAAGTTGACGTTCTGCGTCGTCAGGCTGCACAACGTTTCGGCGGCAACGAAAAACAAGCGCTGGAATTACCGCGTGAGTTGTTCGAAGAGCAAGCTAAACGTCGCGTAGTTGTAGGTCTGCTGTTGGGTGAAGTTATCAGCCAGCACGAACTGAAAGCTGACGAAGATCGCGTTAAAGCGCTGATCGAAGAGATGGCTTCTGCTTACGAAGATCCGTCTGAAGTTGTTGAGTTCTACAGCAAAAACAAAGAGCTGATGAACAACATGCGTAACGTCGCGCTGGAAGAACAAGCGGTCGAAACTCTGTTGGCTAAAGCGAAAGTGACTGAAAAAGCCACTACCTTTACTGAGCTGATGAACCAGACTCAACCTGCATAATTGATTTGCCGGTGATTGAGCCGTTTGCCGAGAGGTTAACGACTCTACATAAAAGCCCGCGGTTTTTACTGCGGGCTTTTTTATGCTCTACGGATGACATTTTTCTTTTTTGCTGTTGTTTTTGCACTATATTTATCAACGTAAGCAAAGAGAGTAGGCCGGCAAGTGAGTAGCAGAGGCCACTTTTATAGACTCTGCTATTGTTAAGCCAATCGATGAAAAATGCGCAGCCAGAGAAAGAAATCTCGCCGCGGGCTTGAAAAGGGGCGTTCGTTCCCCCAATTGTTAAATACAAACCAGGTAGCTTTGCTGCTAAATTCAGACTGATAACAACCGTCAGCCGTGTTAACGGCGACTTGGCCGCTTGAGCGTAGTCATCAATGCCTATCTCAAGTAGAATCGGTTTTAACTAGCGCCAAAAGAGAATTCTATTAGGAGACGGTTATGTCATACAGTGGTGAACGAGATCAATTTGCACCGAACATGGCTCTGGTACCCATGGTTGTTGAGCAGACTTCACGGGGTGAGCGTTCTTACGACATCTACTCCCGTCTGCTGAAGGAACGTATTATCTTCCTGACAGGCCAGGTTGAAGACCATATGGCTAACCTGATTGTGGCTCAGATGCTGTTCCTGGAAGCTGAAAGTTCAGAGAAAGACATTTTCCTGTACATTAACTCTCCGGGCGGCGTGATCACTGCGGGTATGTCTATCTATGACACCATGCAGTTCATCAAACCGGATGTCAGCACCATTTGTATGGGCCAGGCCTGTTCAATGGGTGCATTCCTGTTGACTGCGGGTGCTAAGGGCAAGCGTTTCTGCTTACCAAACTCGCGTGTCATGATTCACCAGCCGCTGGGCGGCTATCAGGGGCAAGCAACGGATATCGAAATCCATGCTAAAGAGATCCTGAAAGTGAAAGGTCGTATGAATGAGCTGATGGCGAAACATACGGGCAAAACTCTTGAAGAAATAGAGCGTGACACTGAGCGCGACCGTTTCTTGTCTGCTGAAGAATCTGTAGAGTACGGTTTAGTTGACTCCGTATTTACCCATCGCGTCTGACGACTTATTTCTGCCGGACTGATGGTCTATAGTTAAGTCATGCTGTGGCGCGTAGGAGCAGTGCTGGTTGCTGCGAATACGCGTCAATTCGTCTTTGACGGAACTGACATTGGTCAACGATATGGCAGCAGTTTAAAATAGTCGTGCCGCAGTCACCCTGCGAAACAGATATTAAAGAAGAGGTTTACTGATGACAGATAAGCGCAAAGACGGTTCAGGAAAGCTGCTGTACTGCTCTTTTTGCGGCAAAAGCCAGCATGAAGTTCGCAAGCTGATTGCCGGGCCGTCAGTGTATATCTGCGATGAATGTGTCGATCTGTGCAATGACATTATTCGCGAAGAGATTAAAGAAGTTGCTCCGCATCGCGAACGCAGCGCACTGCCAACGCCACATGAAATTCGCCAACACCTCGATGATTATGTCATCGGGCAAGAGCCTGCGAAAAAGGTTCTGGCCGTTGCGGTTTACAACCACTACAAGCGCTTGCGTAACGGTGATACCAACAACGGTATCGAACTGGGCAAGAGCAACATTTTGCTGATCGGTCCAACGGGTAGCGGTAAAACGCTGTTGGCTGAGACTCTGGCTCGTTTCCTCGACGTTCCATTCACCATGGCAGATGCCACCACCTTGACCGAAGCCGGTTACGTGGGTGAAGACGTTGAAAACATTATCCAGAAACTGCTACAGAAATGTGATTACGACGTACAGAAAGCGCAACGCGGTATCGTGTATATCGATGAAATCGACAAGATTTCCCGTAAGTCTGACAACCCATCTATCACCCGTGATGTTTCAGGTGAAGGTGTTCAGCAGGCGCTGTTGAAACTGATTGAAGGTACCGTTGCTGCTGTGCCTCCTCAGGGCGGTCGTAAGCATCCGCAACAAGAGTTCTTGCAGGTTGATACCTCAAAAATTCTGTTCATTTGTGGTGGTGCTTTTGCTGGCTTAGATAAAGTCATTGGTCAACGCATTAACACCGGTACAGGTATCGGTTTCGGTGCAGAGATCAAAGGCAAAGCTGAGAAAGCGACAGAAGGCCAATTGCTGGCTCAGGCTGAACCAGAAGATCTGATCAAATTTGGTCTGATCCCTGAGTTCATTGGTCGTTTGCCAGTGGTTGCTACCCTGAGCGAACTGAGCGAAGACGCGCTGATTCAGATCCTTAAAGAGCCGAAAAATGCCCTGACTAAGCAGTATCAGGCGTTGTTCAATCTGGAAGGTGTCGAGCTTGAGTTCCGCGACGAAGCGCTGGTGGCCATCGCGAAGAAAGCGATGATCCGCAAAACCGGTGCTCGTGGTCTACGCTCCATCGTTGAAGGGGCACTTTTGGACACTATGTACGACTTGCCATCCCTCGACAGCGTCGACAAAGTGGTAATCGATGAATCCGTCATCGCGGGCCAATCTGAGCCGTTGATGATTTATGGCAAACCCGAGGCGCAGCAAGCATCTGGCGAATAATTCACCAGTTGTTCCAGAGGGTTAGTTAATAAATGGGGGATTTTGTCCCCCATTTTTTTTTACTCGCATTCTTGTCGTTGAATGTCAGATATTCATCCCCATATACTCCAATAACGACTTGCTGAAACCCGTCTGACTCGTGTTTCACGAGATTTCCTTAACCTGGCGGAAGCTAAACTAAGAGAGAGCTCTATGAACCCTGAGCGTTCCGAACGCATTGAAATCCCCGTATTGCCTTTGCGCGATGTGGTGGTTTATCCGCACATGGTGATCCCGTTGTTTGTTGGCAGGGAAAAATCGATTCGGTGCCTTGAAGCCGCGATGGATCACGACAAAAAAATCATGCTGGTGGCGCAGAAAGAAGCCTCTACCGATGAGCCGGGCGTTAATGATCTCTTCTCTGTAGGCACGGTTGCCTCCATATTACAGATGCTGAAACTGCCCGACGGTACCGTGAAGGTGCTGGTTGAAGGTTTGCAGCGTGCGCGTATCACCACGTTGTCTGACAACGGTGAGCATTTTGCCGCACAGGCTGAATATCTCGACTCTCCGGCCGTGGACGAGCGTGAACAAGAAGTTCTGGTTCGCACCGCCATTAATCAGTTTGAAGGCTATATCAAACTGAATAAAAAGATTCCGCCGGAAGTTCTGACTTCACTTAACAGCATTGAAGATGCAGCCCGTCTGGCTGACACCATCGCTGCACATATGCCATTGAAACTCAGCGACAAACAGTCCGTTCTGGAAATGTTTGATATCACTGAGCGTCTGGAATATCTGATGGCGATGATGGAATCGGAAATCGACTTGTTACAAGTTGAGAAACGCATCCGTAACCGTGTCAAAAAGCAGATGGAAAAGAGCCAGCGTGAGTACTATCTGAATGAGCAAATGAAAGCCATTCAGAAAGAGTTGGGTGAGATGGACGACGCACCTGACGAGCACGAGGCGCTGAAACGCAAAATCGAAGCGGCGAAAATGCCGAAAGAAGCGCGTGAAAAAACCGAAGCTGAGCTGCAAAAGCTGAAAATGATGTCCCCGATGTCTGCCGAAGCGACCGTGGTTCGCGGCTACATCGACTGGATGCTTCAGGTGCCGTGGAATTCACGCAGCAAAGTTAAAAAAGACCTGCGTAAAGCTCAGGAAGTTCTGGATACCGACCACTTTGGCCTCGAACGCGTCAAAGACCGTATCCTTGAATATCTTGCGGTGCAAACGCGCGTCAGCAAAATCAAAGGGCCAATCCTCTGTCTGGTTGGGCCTCCAGGCGTGGGTAAAACCTCTCTGGGTCAGTCCATTGCGCGTGCAACGGGCCGTGAGTATGTACGTATGGCGCTGGGCGGCGTACGTGACGAAGCCGAAATCCGCGGCCACCGTCGTACTTACATCGGTTCTATGCCGGGTAAATTGATCCAGAAGATGGCGAAAGTTGGGGTTAAAAACCCACTGTTCCTGCTCGATGAGATCGACAAAATGTCTTCTGACATGCGTGGCGATCCGTCGTCAGCTCTGTTGGAAGTGCTTGATCCAGAACAGAACGTGGCCTTTAACGATCACTATCTGGAAGTCGATTACGACCTGTCAGACGTGATGTTCGTGGCAACGTCTAACTCAATGAACATCCCAGCGCCGCTGTTGGACCGTATGGAAGTGATTCGTCTCTCCGGTTATACCGAAGATGAAAAGCTGAACATCGCCAAACAGCACCTGCTGCCGAAGCAAATTGAGCGTAACGCCCTGAAGAAAACCGAGCTGACAGTGGATGACAGCGCGATCATTGGCATTATCCGTTTCTACACCCGCGAAGCCGGTGTGCGTAGTCTGGAACGCGAATTGTCCAAGCTGTGTCGCAAAGCGGTTAAACAGCTGCTGCTGGATAAGTCTCTGAAACACATCGAAATCAACGGCGATAACCTGAAAGATTTCCTTGGCGTTCAGAAAGTGGATTACGGCCGCGCAGATACCGAAAACCGCGTGGGTCAGGTGACTGGCTTGGCGTGGACCGAAGTGGGCGGCGAGCTGCTGACCATCGAAACGGCCTGCGTACCGGGTAAAGGCAAATTGACCTATACCGGCTCACTCGGCGAAGTGATGCAAGAGTCGATTCAGGCGGCGTTAACCGTGGTTCGTGCTCGTGCGGACAAACTGGGCATCAATGCTGACTTCTACGAAAAACGTGATATTCACGTCCACGTACCAGAAGGCGCGACGCCGAAAGATGGCCCGAGTGCCGGTATCGCCATGTGTACCGCGTTGGTTTCTTGTCTGACAGGTAACCCGGTTCGCGCCGACGTTGCTATGACTGGCGAAATAACTTTACGTGGTCAGGTTCTGCCAATTGGCGGCCTGAAAGAGAAGCTGTTGGCTGCTCACCGCGGTGGTATCAAAGTGGTGCTGATCCCTGATGACAACAAACGCGATCTGGAAGAGATCCCAGCTAACGTTTTAGGTGATTTGGAGATCCATCCGGTCAAGCGCATTGACGACGTTTTGAATCTTGCTCTGCAAAATCCAGCGTTCGGCGCACTTCCGGTAGCGGCAAAATAGTGATCACGACCATCACAGTTCAATAAAACTCAGGCTGGCAGGTGAAATCCCACTTGCCAGCCTTTTTTTGTGTCGTTAAGTTAGTCAGTTGTCAGTGCGTTTAAGACTGGTTTCGGTTGCTTGCATAGCCCTGACAAGCTTGATATAAAAGCTTCGCTGTCATATTCGCAGGGAAAATGCGACGTGACGATAGAATTTCAAGAGGGGATGAATAGAGTGAATAAGTCACAATTGATCGACAAAATTGCCGCCGGTGCTGATATTTCTAAAGCGGCTGCTGGACGTGTATTAGATGCAGTACTGGGATCGGTAACTGAAACTCTGAAATCAGGGGAAGAAGTTGCACTGGTTGGCTTTGGTACGTTCTCTGTACGTGAGCGTTCTGCGCGTACCGGCCGTAACCCACAGACTGGTAAAGAAATCAGCATTGCTGCGGCAAAAGTGCCTGGTTTCCGTGCTGGTAAAGCGTTGAAAGACGCAGTTAACGGTTAATTACCTGCAGGTCAGGCGTCAAACCTGCGTGACAAAAGCGAGCATGGTGCTTTTACTCTCAGGTCTGGTTGTTAAACAATAACCTGACGTCACCGGGCTGGTAAGGTAAGATACAAGGCGCATCGAATTCGATGCGCTTTTTTTATTACAGCGGAGTGTTGCCACACTATGATGGACAATTTACGCGCGGCCGCCAATCACGTCGTGCTCAAAATCATTCTGGCCCTGATTATTCTGTCCTTTATTTTGACAGGGGTGGGCAACTACCTGATCGGCGGTTCAGGCGACTATGCAGCGAAAGTGAATGGTCAGGAGATCGGACGTGCTCAGTTGGAAGAAGCTGTGCAAAATCAGCGTAGCCGACTGCAACAACAGCTTGGAGATCAATTCTCTGCGCTGGCTGGCAGCGAAGGTTATATGCAACAACTGCGTCAAGAGTCCCTGAATAACCTGATTGACGTCACTTTGCTGGATCAGTATTCCAAGAAGCTAGGCATCACCGTTAGCGATCAACAGATCAAAGACGCGATTCTGGCGACCCCACAATTCCAAACCGACGGCCATTTCGACAATGCCAAGTATCTGCAAAGTATCCAAGGTATGGGTTACAGCGCGGACAACTTCGCCAAATTGATGAAACAGCAGTTGGTTAGCCAGCAGTTAGCTCAGGCATTTGGTACGTCAGATTTCGTTCTGCCATCTGAAACCAGCGCGATGTCAGACTTACTGCTGCAAGAGCGTGATGTTCGTACTGCGACGCTGGATACCGCAGCCCTTGCTGCCAAACAGCAGGTTAGCGACAGCGAAGCGCAAGCGTTCTACGACCAGAACAAAAACAACTTCGTTTCTCCTGAAGAAGTCAAAGTCAGCTACATCGAAATTGATGCTGCTGCTTTACAAGGGAAAACCACGGTTACCGACGCGGATATCAGTGCTTACTACGATCAGCATAAGAGCGAGTTTGGTCAGCCGGAGCGCCGTCGTTATAGCGTTATCGTGTTGAAAAACCAAGCTGACGCCGATGCGGTTGCTGCTGAACTGAAAAAAGGCGCTGATTTTGCCCAGCTGGCTAAAACCAAATCTATCGATACCTTGAGCGGTAAGCAGGGCGGGTTGATGGACTGGGTTGAGCCTGAAACCACACTGCCAGAGTTCAAAAGCGCGAATTTGACCACCAAAGGTCAGGTGTCTGGCGTGATCAAATCTGACAGCGGTTTCTTCATTCTGCGTCTGGAAGACATTCAACCAGAGCAAATCAAGCCGCTGGCACAGGTTCATGACAGCATCGTTGATAAGCTGAAACAAGAGAAAGCCACTGATGCTTACTACGCGTTGCAGCAGAAAGTCAGCGAAGCCGCTAACAACGACAACGAATCTTTAGCTTCTGCTGAAGAAGCCGCTGGCGTTAAAGCGACTCACACTGACTGGTTCACGCAGCAATCTATCCCTGCAGGCATCAACTTCAAACCTGTCGTTCAGGCAATCTTTGATGGTGGCCTGATTGGTCAAGACGGTACGCCGGGCAGCAACTCTGACATCATCACCGTGGATGGCGATCGCGCCTTCGTGGTACGTGTTGATGCTCACAAAGCGGAAGGCGTTAAACCTTTTGCTGAAGTGAAAGAGCAGGTTGTGACCATGGTGAAGCGCCAGAAAGCTGAAGATCAGGCGCGCGTTGACGGTGAGAAGCTGTTGACGGCTCTGAAAGCAGGCAAGGGTGATGAAGCTCTGAAAGCCGCTGGTTTGAGCTTCGGTGACGTGCAGAAGGTTCAGCGTTCACAACAGCCATCTGCTTTCGAGCAGAATGTCTATGCGCTGCCTCATCCGCAAAAAGACCAGCCGGTTTACGGTTTGTCTCAGGATGACCAAGGCAACAGCGTACTGGTTCAGCTGACCGCGGTTAATCCAGGCAAGCTGCCTGACAATGAAACCACGCGTTTCGAGCAAGAACTGCAGCAATCTTCTTCTAACGTAACCTTCGATGCTCTGCTGTCGAACCTGCGTCAGGAAGCAAAAATTAAGCTGGGTTCTGCTGCACAAGTCCAGTAAACCTCGCAGCGTTATGCAACGTGTTGCAACAAACAAAGGCCGCTTTCGCGGCCTTTTCCACATTTTGAATCTGCCAATTGTTGCCTGAATAAACTTGCTGCACTCTGTCCGTGCTGAAAACACATGGAGGATACAGCATGAAAAAATTGGGTATTACATCTCTGTCACTGGCCTTAGCCCTTGGCCTTTCCACTCTGCCGGTCATGTTACAGGCAGCCCCGGCGGCCACCAGTAAGGTGGCGACGACGGCAACCACCGCGACTCAAACACCTGCTAGCAAGCTTGATGCGGCTCAGGCCAAGAAGGAGAAGGCCAGCACCGCTGACGACAGCACGGTGAGTATCAACACGGCTTCCGCAGAGGATTTCGCCCGCGTAATGAACGGCGTCGGCGTGAAGAAGGGGCAGGCTATTGTCAGCTACCGAGAGGAGCTTGGGCAGTTCACCGAGGTCGAACAGTTGCAGGAAGTGCCGGGGATTGGTGCCGCGCTGTTTGAGCGCAACAGGGACCGATTGAAATTGTGACGAAAGTCGCGGCGCTGACCTGTTAACAGTTGGTGCCGTTTTCTTCTGCTAATCTCATAAGACATCTGACCAGTTGTCAGGGTTTAACGATTATTTTGTCGGAGTCGGAAAGCAATTATGCATACTTTTATTACCGTTCGTGGTTTTCATATTGATGTTTATCAGCACGTTAACAATGCCCGCTATCTGGAATTCTTAGAGACGGCGCGCTGGGAGTGGCTGGATAACAAAAGCGGATTTAAGTGGATGAGCGAGAATAACATCGCGTTCATCGTCGTGAATATCAACATTAACTACCGCAAACCCGCCACGCTGGGCAACGTGCTGCGTATCGACAGCAGCCTCCAGCAGCTCAACACCCGCAGCGGCGTGCTCGAGCAAGTGGTGACCCACGATGGCGATATCGTCGCCGACGCCACGCTGACCTTCGTCTGCATTGATCTGCGCACCCAGAAGGCACTGACGCTGGAAGGCGAGCTGTTGGAAAGATTGCGTGAGTTGGAGCTGAAAGAGGAGTAGGCGCTAGGCTAAGGAAGGCGCGAACGACCGGGCTATAGTGCTAGCCCGGCCAAGCACAGGGGCAGGTTAGTTCAGCCCGGTTTTCTGCTTCAGGCTAGCCATAACGCCGACCTTGTCTTGCTGATACTGCTGCAGGCCATTGGCGCGCAGGTTACAGGCGGCACACTCGCCGCAGCCATCGCCTGCAATGCCGTTATAGCAAGTCAGGGTGTGATGGCGAATCAGATCCAGCTGCTGGTAATAATCGGCCAGTGCCCACGTCTCGGCTTTGTTCAGCCACATTAGCGGCGTGTCGAAACGAATATCACGGGCAATGCCCAATGAAACGGCGTGTTTCAGGGCTTTGACGAACTCGTCGCGGCAGTCCGGGTAGCCGGAGAAGTCAGTTTCACACACGCCGGTGATCACTGCTTCAGCCTGTACCTGATAGGCATAAATAGCCGCCAGCGTGAGGAACAGAATATTGCGGCCCGGCACAAAGGTGCTCGGCAAGCCGTTCTCTTCGGTTTCACCCAATGCCGGAACCGGAATATTGTCGCGGGTCAGGCTGCTGACCGCCAGCTCATTGAGCAAACCGACGTCCAGAACCTTGTGAGCCTTAGCGCCTAGCTCTACCGACAGCTTCTGAGCAATGTCGATCTCAGCGCGATGTCGTTGACCATAATCGAAGGTAATACAATGTACTTCGTCGTATTGCGTCAAAGCCTGAATCAGGCAGGTTGTTGAATCCTGACCGCCGCTGAAAACCACTACTGCTCTTTTCATGTTTTTATCCATTTGTACTTGAATGCATTGCCGCCGATCCCGGCAAATTTATGGCGCTCATGTTACTTTTCTTTGAGATAGCTGAACAGCCTCAATCATAGACTCTTAGGAGAGCGGCGGGGGGATCCACGCCTGACAAAAATCAAACCAGCCCCACGCGGTGAGCTGCACGCCGTTGACGCGCGGCGGTGCGCTGACCTGATACTGATAGTTAAACAGCGGCGTAATGCTGCCGCGCTTCATCAGATGGTAAAAATGGTCGCGCAGCTCCTCGGCTCGCTTGTCCGCCAGCGGGAGCTGTTGAATGGTCTTGAGGCGCTGTGCCTGCTGCGCTAAATCTTCATCACTCAAAATGCCCGACCACAGCATGTCTTGGCGCAGCCAGTTCTCCAGCGTGGCCTCCGGCGCTTCGCCGATCAGGCGATCGCCCAATATCAGGTCGGCCTGATTGATCCCGCTCTCGTCGTCCCACACGCGGCCCTGATGATAAATGATCTCCAGCTGGCAATTCTCGGCGAGCAGTGCCAATTGCAGCGCCTGTGCGACAAACTCCAGCTCGACCGGCGGGTGGAACAGCAATCTCAGCGTCTTTGGCAACACCACGCCATCGGCCTGATGCTCGGGGATCGGCCATTCGGGCAGCATCTCGCGGCTGGGTTTCACCAAGTCGTGATCAATCGGCAGATGATTCAATAGGCCAGAGCGCTGAATAATCATCACCACCTTTTGCGCCTGCTCGGGGGTTAAATGCTGGCGTCGCAGGTTGGCGGCGATATAGCAAAAGCCCAGACTGGTGCTGCGTTTTACCGGTTTAACATCCGCTAGCTCGTCCTGTTCTCCGAGCATGATGCGCACCGGATGCTGACAACTGACATTATCGCGTTGCGCGAACAGCTGCGGGGTTATCCAGAACTCAATGGCGGCGAGGAAAGGGCGCTGTAGGTGGTAGTAGGCGTGCTGCTCAAGGCGCACCAGCTCGGAGGCAAAGCTTGCCAGACGGAAAGGCCCCGCGCCGCAGAAGGCATCATCGGGGTGAGACAGCAAACAGCTCAGATCGGCCAGACGGTGCGCCAGCCAGTAGTCCGGCACCTCGAGATCAAATTGCAGGCAGAGCGCGTGAGGCAGCTTTATCTCCGCCACGGCGGCAAAGGCGTGCTTGCTGCGCGGCGAATGGCGTAGTCGCTCAAACTGCTGGCGCAGCTGTTCGGCGCGGATCGGCTCGCCGTTGTGCCAATACAGCTGGCTGCGCAGGAAGAAATGCCACGTTTTGCCGTTATTACTGATTTGCCAATGGTGCGCCAAATCAGGCTGGGGCAGAGGATTGCCCGTCGTGAAGCGAGTTAGCCCGGCGTGCATGGTATGGGCCAAGTGCTGCTCGGCGCGGCCGGTCAGGGTTTGCGGGTCCAGCGGCTGCATGCTGCGATAATAAGGAATGCGCAGAGTCGGGGCGTCGGCCTGCCACTGGCCGCCAAGATGGGGGGCGAGCAAGGCGTTTAAGTGATTCGGATCGACTTCGCTAAATTGCAGCGCTGCCGAGTGTTCCCCATTTTTCAGCAGCTGCTGTAAGTAATTTCCCCGTAAACTTTCTGGTGTATACAGGCACTGTAGCTCGGCGCGTTTGCCGCGCCCGGCCTGCGAATGCCAGTTTATCCAGCCTGCGTGCTGAAACTGCGACAGCAAGGTGCGGGTGTGGCGTTCGCTACAGCAGAAGATTTCCGCTAGCTCGCTGACATTCACCGTCGCAGGCTGGCTGCCCACGCTGGCGTACAGCCGCTGAAACTGATTAAGACGATTTTGCAAACGCATTCCAAACCCACTTTCCACTGAAGAGAAACCCGAAGCTGGAGCATAACCCAGCGGCTGGCGGGGGACATGGGGCAAAGTCACGGAGTGTGAGCTAAATCAGGAACACTATTTTTAAACTGTTCACTATTACTTCCGCAAATCGAGTTGCATACTCGTTTTGCTAACTTTCTACACCACGGCGGCTGAAATTGTTCATCCTGCCCGGTGGGATAATCGCGAGGTGTTATGTTTCGTTTGGCTGCATTTGATATGGACGGCACGCTGTTAATGCCTGATCACCGTTTAGGTGAAAAGACACTGGCCACGCTGGCTCAGCTGGCTGAAAAGCCAATGACGCTGACTTTTGCAACCGGGCGTCACTATCTTGAGATGAAAGACATTCTGGCCAATCTGGGGCTGGAAGGCTATCTGATCACCGGCAACGGCACGCGCATCCACAATCTGCACGGCGATCGCCTGTATGCCAGCGATTTACCCGACGACTGCGCCGAAGAGCTGCTGAGAACCCAATGGGACACCCCGGCCAGTCGCCACGTTTTCCGCGATGAAGGCTGGTTTACTGACCTCGACGACCCTCAGTTGCTGGTTCCCCACGAGTTCAGCGGGTTCCGCTATCAGCTGTGTAACTTTGCCGAGCTGCCAATTAGCGGCAACAGCAAAGTCTGTTTCTGTGCGCCACACGACGTCCTGCTGCAACTGGTTCCGCAGCTGGAAAGCCACTTTGGCGGGCGGGTTGATTTATGTTTCTCGGCGGCAGACTGTCTGGACATCATGCCTGCCGGGAGCAACAAAGGCAGCGCGCTGGCTCTGCTCACCCAGCAACTGGGCATTGAAATGGCCGAGTGCATGGCCTTCGGCGATGCCATGAATGACCGCGAAATGCTAGAAAGCGTGGGCATGGGACTGGTGATGGGCAACGCCCTGCCGGTACTCAAGCAGCAGGCTCCACACCTACAAGTTATTGGACATTGCCAGCATCAGGCGGTGTCTCACTTTTTACAACATTGGCTGCATTCACCACACCTCACCTATTCCCCCGAATATTAAGGTTATTTCAGCCAGCCGGGCTATCTGTCCCGGCTTTTTTCTGCCTAGCGTGCATCTGTCACAAAACTGTCATATGACTTTCATATAGTTCGCCCATTCTCCGCCACGCGTCTTTTTCTTAATTCCGCTTTTATTTATAGTCCAGACAGGTAGTTAACCTTTTAAGGATAAAATAATGATCACTACTCCACGAGTGACCCGCGTTGCTCTTGCTTTAGCTTTTTTGATTTCTGCCAACGTGTCCGCCAGGGCCATTGATACCGTTCAGCCACAGGCTGATTACCACCAATATATTTCCGAACGCCAAACCGTTGATTTTCTGATCCAAGACGCGCTGACGGCGTTTAAATCTCCGGCGCGTATTTCTGACGCAGGCTTTACCGGCAAGCTGCCAACCAATATGGAGATTGTCGCCGACAGGCTGCAGCAGGCCAGCAAATTGGAGCCTTACCGCGCCGATCTGCTGTTCAGCACCGCCAGCGCTTACATCTACAATAACAACGTGGATAAAGCCCTTGAGCTGTACAAACAGATTCTGGAGATCGCGCCGGACGATGTTGACGCCCACAGCTACATCGCGGCTTGGGATCGTTTCAAGGGCGATACCGCCGGAACTGACGCCCAGCTGGCCGAATTGCAGCAGCTGAATCCGGGCCGCGTGGACCAACTGAAGAAAGTGTTCGCGGTAATTGACCACGTCACCACCATGCCGCTGCGCGACCATCTGCCTGCTGACGAAGCCAAATCCTTCACCGGGCCGACGGCGATTGTGACGCTGGGCTACGCGCTGGACCCGGATGGCTCAATGAATAAAATCCTGATTCAGCGTCTGGAGAAAACGCTGGAGCTGGCTAAACAGCTGCCTGACGCGATGATCGTGGTCACCGGCGGCGTGCCGCAGAACCATCAAACCGAAGGTAAACTGATGGCGCAGTGGCTGGTGGAGAAGGGCGTGGACAGCAAACGCATCTATCAGGACAACTTCGCCCGCTCGACGGTGGAAAACGCGCTGTTCAGCCGTTACGCCTTGGCTAAACACCGCATTAAGAATGCCGTGATTGTCAGCTCTGGCAGCCACGTGCGCCGCTCGCAGGCTCTGTTCACCATCGCCAGCTGGGAAACCGGCCCGCGTGACATTAAGTATGTTTCGGTGGCCGCCATCGACAAGCCGCTGGCTGAGATGCAAAGCGTTTCTCAAGGTGATAAGCAGGGGATTTACCGCGACGCGCTGAAAACCATGGGGTTGTGGAGCTTCCGCAGCTATCCGTTGGAAGAGCGTTAACAGCCTGATATACCAGACGTTGATGCAAAAAAGGCGACCTCAGGTCGCCTTTTCACTTTTGAGCAGTCTTAGCGGATGCCCGCCAGCTGCGCGCTGTAGTGGCTGATATCGCCGATATTCGCCGCCACCCATTCCGGGTCGAAATAGGTGTTCAGGTAGCGTTCGCCGCTGTCGCACAACAGGGTGACGATGGAGCCAGTTTCGCCTTTCTCGCGCATCTGTTTCGCCAATTGCAGCGCGCCCCAGACGTTGGTGCCGGTTGAACCGCCGACTTTGCGACCCAGCACCACTTCCAGCCATTGCACGGTCGCCACGCTGGCGGCGTCGGGCACGCGCATCATGCTGTCGATAACGCTCGGAATGAAGGACGGTTCGGCGCGCGGTCGGCCAATCCCTTCAATCTTACTGCTGCACTGCGCGGTGACGCTCGGGTCGCGCTGCTGGTAATAGTCGTAGAAAACCGAGTTTTCCGGATCAACCACGACCAGTTCGGTGTCGTAGCCCTGATAGCGAATATAGCGGCCAAGCGTGGCGGAGGTGCCGCCGGTCCCGGCGCTCATCACCAGATAACGCGGCACCGGATTAGGTTCCAGCGACATCTGGCGGAAGATGCTGTCGGCAATATTGTTGTTGCCGCGCCAGTCGGTGGCTCGCTCGGCATAGGTGAATTGATCCATATAGTGACCGTTCAATTCGCGCGCCAGCTGCTCGGAGGCGGCGTAGATCTGGCTGGAGTTTTCCACGAAGTGGCAGCGCCCGCCGTAGAACTCAATTTGCTGAATTTTACGCGGCGCGGTGCAGGATGGCATAACTGCGATAAAGGGTAGGCCGAGTAAACGTGCAAAATAGGCTTCGGAAATGGCAGTACTGCCTGAAGAGGCTTCAATGATTGGCGTATTTTCACGGATCCAGCCGTTGCACAGCCCGTAAAGGAACAGCGAACGGGCCAGACGGTGCTTCAGGCTGCCCGACGGATGGGTGCTTTCATCTTTCAGATAGAGCGCGATGCCGGGGAAATCGCTGAGGCTCAGGCGCATCAAGTGGGTATCGGCTGAGCGCTGGAAGTCGGCGTCGATTTCTTTTATGGCGTGGTTTACCCAAGCATTAGTCATGATGAAGTCCGTCGGCAAAGAGATGTTGATTGCGCTTAGATTAACGCATTGTGCAGAGAAATAAGTTACTCTTTAGCCCATAAATGAAGACCTAAAGAGAATGATTTTCTCTCAGGAGGCGACTTGGTAGATAAAATTGACCGCAAGCTGCTGTCGATGCTGCAACAGGACTGCACCCAGTCCATCAATGTGTTGGCTGAGGCGGTGAACCTGACCACCACGCCTTGCTGGAAGCGTCTGAAGCGCCTCGAGGACGAGGGCATTATTCGTGGCCGGGTGGCGTTGCTCGACAACGAGAAGCTGGGGCTGGATCTCACAGCCTTCGTGCTGATAAAAACTCAGCACCACAGCAGCGATTGGTACCAACATTTTGTCGATCAAGTGGCAGCATTACCCGAAGTGTTGGGCTTTTATCGCATGGCGGGGGAGTACGACTATTTGCTGCAAGTGCAGGTGGCCGACATGAAAAGCTACGACAGCTTTTACAAACGTCTGGTAAACGGTGTGCCGGGATTGATCGACGTGACCTCGAGTTTCGCGATGGAGCGGATTAAATCCACCACCGAGCTGCCGCTGTAACCAGCTCTTGAGCTGGCAAGCCGTTAAGGCCAGCTCGAAAAAAGTTTCATCTGTCTGGCATGTTAAGGATGGTATTCTTGCCGCTGCTTGATAATAAAAATCTTAAGAATATGGATAAATCTGCGTGAGACTGTTTGCTCAACTGGGTTGGTATTTCCGCCGCGAGTGGCGACGTTACCTCGGGGCCGTTGCATTGCTGATCATTATCGCTATTTTGCAACTGCTGCCGCCGAAATTGGTCGGTATTGTTATTGATGGCGTGACCTCTAAACAGATGACTTCCGGCGTGTTATTCGCCTGGTTGGGTCTGATGCTGGGCACCGCCATTTTGGTCTACCTGCTGCGCTACGTCTGGCGCGTGCTGCTGTTCGGCGCCTCTTATCAGCTGGCGGTGGAGCTACGGCAGAACTTCTTCAAGCAGCTGAGTCGCCAACATCCGGCGTTTTATCTGCGCCATCGCACTGGCGACCTGATCGCGCGCGCCACCAATGACGTCGACCGCGTGGTGTTTGCCGCCGGTGAAGGGGTGCTGACGCTGGTGGACTCGCTGGTGATGGGGCTGGCGGTGTTGATCGTCATGGCGACCCAAATCAGCTGGGAGTTGACGCTGCTGTCGCTGGTGCCGATGCCTATTATGGCGATTGTTATCAAGCGCTACGGCGACCAGCTGCATCAGCGCTTTAAGACCGCGCAGGCCGCGTTCTCTTCCCTCAACGATCAGGCGCAAGAGAGCCTGACCAGTATTCGCATGATCAAAGCCTTCGGCCTTGAGAATCACCAGTCTTCGCAGTTTGCCGACGTCGCCGCAGATACCGGCGTGAAGAACATGCACGTCGCGCGCGTGGATGCCCGTTTTGACCCGACGATCTATGTCGCCATCGGCATGGCTAACATGCTGGCGATTGGCGGCGGCAGCTGGATGGTGGTCAATGACCACCTGACGCTCGGCCAGCTCACCAGTTTCGTGATGTACCTTGGCCTGATGATTTGGCCCATGCTGGCGCTGGCGTGGATGTTCAACATCGTTGAGCGCGGAAGTGCCGCCTACAGCCGTATTCGCAGCCTGTTACAGGAAGCGCCGAGCGTGGTGGATGGCAAAACGCCTCTGCCTGCCGGGCGTGGCACGCTGGAGGTGAAGATTGATGATTTCCACTATCCAGAGAACAGCCAACCTGCGCTGCAAGCCGTGGACTTTGTGCTCAAGCCGGGCCACATGCTGGGGCTGTGTGGCCCGACGGGCTCAGGCAAAAGCACCTTGCTGGCTCTGATTCAGCGCCAGTTCGACATCACGCAGGGTGACATTCAGTTCCACGGCCTGCCACTGCCAGAAATCCAGTTGGACGACTGGCGCGGGCGCATGGCGGTGGTCAGCCAGACGCCGTTCTTATTCTCCGACACCGTCGCGCAGAACATCGCGCTCGGCCGCCCTGATGCCACCCAGCAAGAGATTGAAGAAGCCGCGCGCTTAGCCAGCGTCCATGAAGATATCCTGCGCCTGCCGCAGGGCTATGAAACGGAAGTGGGCGAGCGCGGCGTGATGCTCTCCGGCGGCCAGAAGCAGCGTATCTCCATTGCCCGCGCCTTGCTGCTACAGGCTGAGATCCTGATTTTGGACGATGCGCTCTCCGCCGTCGATGGTCGCACCGAGCACCAAATTCTGCATAACTTGCGGACTTGGGGCAGTGACCGCACGGTGATCATCAGCGCCCATCGCCTGTCAGCGCTGGTGGATGCCAGCGAAATTCTGGTGTTCAGCAATGGCACCGTGGCCGAACGCGGCAACCACGAGCAGCTCTCCTCAAGGCCCGGCTGGTATCGCGACATGTATCGCTACCAGCAGTTGGAGGCCGCGCTGGACGACGTTCCGGCGGATGACCTTCCAGTGGATCAGCTTCCTGTGGATCAACAACCCCCGAGTTTGGTTGATATAAAACATGATTAAAATTCAGAAAAGCTGGCCGACGCTCAAAAGGCTATTGAGCTACGGCAAGCCTTACAGCAAACCCCTGTCGATAGCCGTGTTGATGCTGTGGGTGGCGGCGGGCGCGGAAGTGCTCGGGCCGATCCTCATCAGCTACTTTATTGATAACTATGTGGCGAAGGGCCAGTTGCCGCTGGGCATGGTCAGCCTGCTGGCGATAAGCTTTATCGTGCTGCAATTCCTCGCCGCCGGACTGCACTACTATCAGGCGCTGCTGTTCAACCGCGCCGCGGTGGGCGTAGTTCAGAAGCTGCGTACCGACGTGATGGATGCCGCGCTGCGCCAGCCTCTGAGCGCTTTCGACACCCAGCCGGTGGGGCAGTTGATCTCCCGCGTGACCAACGACACCGAGGTGATCCGCGATCTGTACGTCACCGTGGTATCCACCGTGCTGCGCAGCGTGGCGCTGATTGGTGCTATGCTGATTGCCATGTTTAGCCTCGACTGGCGGCTGGCGACCATCTCCGCCTGCATCTTCCCGGCGGTGTTCATCGTGATGGCTATCTATCAGGTGTACAGTACGCCGGTGGTGAGACGCGTCCGCAGCTATCTGGCTGATATTAATGACGGTTTTAACGAAGTCATTAACGGCATGGGCGTTATTCAACAGTTCCGCCAGCAGAAGCGTTTCGGGCAGCGTTTGACCAATGCCAGCCAGTCCCACTACGCGGCGCGCATGCAGACGCTGCGGCTGGAAGGCTTCCTGCTGCGCCCTCTGTTGAGCCTGTTTGCCTCGTTGATCCTCTGCGGCCTGCTGCTATTATTCGGTTTCAGCGCCGAAGGGACGATTGGCGTCGGCGTGCTTTACGCCTTCATTAACTACCTTGGGCGTTTAAACGAGCCGTTAATTGCGCTGACCTCGCAGCAGTCTATCTACCAGCAAGCCGTGGTGGCCGGGGAACGTATTTTTGATTTGATGGATCGCACCCAGCAGCAGTACGGCAGTGACGACAAGCCGCTGTGCAGTGGCGAGATTGATATTCGTAATGTCAGCTTCGCCTATCGCCCGGACAAATGGGTGCTGGAGAATATCTCCCTGCAGGTGCCGTCGCGCGGCTTTGCGGCGCTGGTCGGCCATACCGGCAGTGGTAAAAGTACCTTAGCCAACCTGCTGATGGGCTACTACCCGGTGAATCAGGGGGAGATCCGCGTGGACGGCCGCCCGCTGTCCGAGCTTTCCCACACCAGCCTGCGTAAAGGCATCGCCATGGTGCAACAGGACCCCGTAGTGCTGGCGGAGTCGGTTTTTGCCAACGTCACGTTGGGCCGTGACATTGATGAAGAACAGGTGTGGCACGCACTTGAAGTGGTGCAACTCGCGCCGCTGATCCGCGCAATGCCGGATGGCATCAACACCCGTCTTGGCGAGCAGGGGAATAATCTGTCGGTCGGACAGAAGCAGTTGCTGGCCATGGCGCGCGTTCTGGTGCAAGCGCCAGAAATTTTGATCCTTGACGAGGCAACCGCCAACATCGACTCCGGCACCGAACAGGCGATTCAGCGCGCGCTGCGGGCTATTCGCCAGCAGACCACGCTGGTGGTCATCGCCCACCGCCTTTCCACCATTGTCGATGCTGATAATATTCTGGTGCTGCATCGCGGGCAGGCGGTGGAGCAGGGTAACCATCTCCAACTGTTAGCCGAAAAAGGCCGTTATTATCAAATGTATCAGTTGCAGCTGGTGGGCGAGGAGCTCGCCTCTTCGCAACACGAGCAGCCGGTAGCTGAAAACGGCTAAGTCTCTCGCGGTGGCCTGACGCCCTCCGGTCACCGCGCTTCTTTTCTCTCCAGTTTCCCAAGCCTTGCCCTTTGCTGTTGCACCATCTTCATGCAGCCTTTCTTTAGGTCAAATTTCCCTTGCACTGAAAAATAGCGTCGCGCACTTAAATAGTGCGCTAGGGGTTGGGCTATTTGCACCATTTTGAGCCTCGCCCCTGCAACGACTATTCCGAAATCCCGCCTTTAAGCCACAAAACGCCAGATCTCAGCTCTTAAACAACTCTGGCACAGCCTTTGCTTTATCCATTGCGTATCGGCGAGAGTCCTCTCGCGGCAGGCTCTTAATTCGAGGAGTGGCAACATGAAGCTGGTTACTGTGGTGATCAAACCTTTTAAGTTGGAAGACGTGCGTGAAGCACTGTCAGCTGTAGGAATTCAGGGCCTGACCGTGACGGAAGTCAAAGGGTTTGGCCGCCAGAAAGGACACGCAGAGTTATATCGCGGCGCGGAGTACAGCGTTAACTTCCTGCCAAAAGTAAAAATCGATATTGCGATCGCCGACGATCAGCTTGATGAAGTGATCGACGTGATTAGCAAAGCGGCCTACACCGGCAAGATCGGCGATGGCAAAATTTTTGTTGCTGAACTGCAACGCGTTATTCGCATCCGTACCGGCGAAACCGACGAAGCAGCACTGTAATTTCAGCCTTATTACTTTAAATCACAATTTGCAGTTTTTGAGAAACGGGGTGGGTTAACAATGAAAAAACTTCTCGCGATGATGGGGCTCGGTGCAACTGCCCTGTTGCCATCGATTGCCATGGCTGCTGCACCTGCGGTGGCTAACGGCGCAGATAACGCCTTCATGATGATCTGTACCGCGCTGGTACTGTTCATGACGGTTCCGGGCGTGGCGCTGTTTTACGGCGGCTTGCTGCGTTCCAAAAACGTCTTGTCTATGCTGACTCAGGTCATCGTGACCTTCGCGCTGGTTTGCGTACTGTGGATGCTTTATGGCTACAGCGTCGCGTTCAGCGAAGGTAACGCCGTGTTTGGTGGCTTCAGCAATGCGATGCTGAAAGGCATCGGCCTTGACTCTGTTACTGGCACCTTCTCACAGCTGATTCACGTTGCGTTCCAATGCTCCTTCGCCTGTATTACCGTGGCGCTGGTGGTTGGCGGACTGGCAGAGCGCGTTCGCTTCTCCGCGGTACTGATTTTCACCGTGATTTGGCTGACCTTCTCTTACCTGCCAATCGCGCACATGGTTTGGGCGGGCGGTTTCTTGGCGGCTGACGGCGCGCTGGACTTCGCGGGCGGTACTGTGGTTCACATCAACGCCGCGGTTGCTGGCTTGGTAGGCGCATACATGGTGGGCAAACGTGCTGGTTTCGGCAAAGAAGCCTTCAAACCGCACAACCTGCCAATGGTCTTCACTGGCGCATCGATTCTGTATGTTGGCTGGTTCGGCTTCAACGCCGGTTCTGCTAGCGCAGCAAGTTCTATCGCCGCCTTGGCCTTCCTCAACACTGTTATGGCGACCGCGGGTGCAATCCTGTCTTGGACGCTGGTTGAGTGGATGGTGCGCGGCAAACCTTCACTGCTGGGCGCAAGCTCCGGTGCTATCGCGGGCCTGGTTGCTATCACCCCGGCTTGCGGTACCGTAGGCGTTGGTGGTGCATTGATTATCGGTCTGGTAGGCGGCGTTGCTGGCCTGTGGGGCGTGGTCACGCTGAAACACTGGCTCAACGTCGATGACACCTGTGACGTGTTCGGCGTTCACGGCGTGTGTGGCATCGTGGGCTGTATCCTGACTGGCGTGTTCTCCTCCAGCTCTCTGGGCGGTGTGGGTTATGCAGAAGGCGTGACCATGGGTCACCAAGTGTGGATCCAGTTGCTGAGCGTTGGCGTGACCCTGATTTGGTCTGGCGTCGTAGCCTTCATCGCTTACAAAGTGGCAGACGTGCTGGTTGGCCTGCGTGTTCCTGAAGAACAAGAGCGCGAAGGTCTGGACGTGAACAGCCACGGCGAAAACGCTTACAACCAATAATTGGTTAAGCGTCTGATTTCAAAGAGAGTAGTGCGCTAATTTCTGTTCAACAGAAGCATAATAAAAAGCAAACACAACAAACTATCCGGCGTGCTTAGAAACACTTAACGGATAATGATGAAAGCAAAAAGGGGCGATAGAGATATCGCCCCTTTTTTATGCATTTTAGATGCAGTTCTAACCTAACTTAAGGGATTTCGCGCTGGCGAATCACCCCTTCCTGCACCGTGGTAGCAATCAGCACGCCTTCGCGAGTGTAGAACTGGCCGCGCACAAAGCCGCGCGCGCCCGAGGCCGAAGAGCTTTCAACGGCATACAGCAGCCAATCGTCCAGCTTGAACGGGCGGTGGAACCACATGGAATGGTCGATGGTCGCCACTTGCATGCCCGGCTCAAGGAAGCCGACGCCGTGCGGCTGAAGGGCCGTAGGCAGGAAGTTGAAGTCCGAGGCGTAACCCAGCAGATACTGATGCACGCGCAGGTCATCCGGCATCTCGCCGTTGGCTTTGAACCACACCGCGCGGTGCGGCTCTTCTTTACTGCCTTTCAGCGGATTGTGGAACTTCACCGGGCGCATTTCGATGGGCTTCTGGCCGATAAACTTGTCGCGCACTTTCTCTGGGATCAGGTGCGCGAGGCTCTTGGCGATATCCGATTCTGAAATCAAGGACTCCGGCGGCGGCACGTCCGGCATGGTGTTCTGGTGCTCGAAGCCCTCTTCATGGCTCTGGAAGGAAGCAGTCATGTAGAAAATCGGCTTGCCGTGCTGAACCGCTTTTACGCGGCGGGCGCTGAAACTGTTGCCGTCGCGTAGGATTTCGACGTCATAAATGATTGGCTTACTGCTGTCGCCGGGGCGCAGAAAATAGCTGTGGAAAGAGTGGATACCACGGTCGCTAGGCACGGTTTGCTTGGCGGCGTAAAGTGCCTGTCCAACCACCTGCCCGCCAAAGACCTGACGCAAGCCAAGATCTTCACTTTGGCCACGAAACAACCCTTCTTCGATTTTTTCCAGATCTAGCAGATCCAGTAATTTTTGTAGTGCCTGACTCATCGGTGGCCTCATGAAAGTTAACCTTTTGCTGCCTCGGAAAACTCTGATAAATCAAGGTGCAGCATCAGGAAATGTGGGGTATCTCATTCATAATAGTGGATAAAAGCATGGCTCAGAAGCTGATTTTGGGCTGCGACAGGAAAAGGTCAGTTTTTTGTGCCATGATTAATGCGCAAGGTGGTTTAAGCCACTACTCATAGTCGGCGTTTATTTGAGCTTGTCGACAAGCGAATAATAAAAAGGAGAACGATCAATGAAACTTTGGCAGATTGTAGGTGGAACCGCGCTGTCTATCACACTGGCCGGTTGTGCATCGCACCCAGCACCAACACAGGAAGCGCCCGCGAATACGTCGGCGAGTCCATCAGGGCCAGCTATCACCGGGCCAAACGTGTCGGGTACGGTAAACATCTCACAGCGCGTGGCATTGCCACCTGATGCTGTGCTGACAGTTACCCTGTCTGATGCTTCTCTGGCTGATGCGCCTTCACGCGTTATCGCGCAGAAAGTGGCACGTACCGGTGGGAAACAGGCTCCATTTACCTTTATCCTGCCTTACAACCCGCAGGATGTCCCGCCTAACGCACGCGTAATTCTGAGTGCGGCGGTGACGGTGAATGGTCAGCTGACCTTCATTACGGATAGCATCAAAGAGGTGGTTAACCGTGGTCAGGGTACCAAAGCTGACTTGCAGTTAGTCCCAGTTGCCTCAGTGCCTGTGACAACCAAACCCAATGGATTAGGGCCAGAAAGCAACCCGAACCAGCCGGGTCTTGAAACCCCTCCGGGTGGACCAGGTGCGCCAGCACCCGCTCCGGCACCGACTCAGCCTAGCTATTAATTCTTAGCAAATTAATTCTTAGCAAATTGAGAGTCAGTCGAGCAAAAGAAAAACACCGCCTAGGCGGTGTTTTTTTATGACCAGAATTCACCATTTCCAGCCATATTTCTGCAGATCAATCTGCCCGCCTTCGAACATAATGCCCTCTTCGAGCAGGGCCTGACGCTGGCGCTTAAAATCTTCCCCTTGCTGGGAAATTTCGCCGTGGCGATTAATCACCCGGTGCCACGGCAGGGTGCTGCCCTCGGGCAATTTGCGCAACACGCCGCCGACCTGTCTCGCAGCGCGCGGCGACCCGGCCAACTGGGCGACATTGCCATAAGTTGTCACTTGGCCGTAGGGGATGGCGGCGATGATCTGTAGGACGCGATGGCGAAAGTTATCTGTCTCCGACATGGTTGGCTCCTTGTGGGTTGCATTGCCATTATGCCGCAAACTGCCGCTGGATAAACGAGGTATCAGGCGTGGTTGTATAAGAAAACAACGGTCGTCGGCGGTTAACTTGCAATTGCCACGGCCATCACTGATAATGCCCACCGCTTCGATTATTCAGCAATGAGTCGCGAAGCCAACAACGACAATGGAGGCCCTGTTGGTTCTCCCGCAACACTAACTTGTTAACTCGGTCAGGTCCGGAAGGAAGCAGCCATGGCAGGTGTCGTGTGTGCCGGGATGTAGCTGGCAGGGCCTCCACCATTTCAGGCTTTCCGCGTTTTTCCCTCACTCCCTACTTAGTATTGATTCCCTAACTTTATTCACTTATCGCTAAATTATTGGCGGGATTTGTCGTGCAAAAAAAGCTGGGACTCAGCCCAGCTTTGGGTCTTAGCGTGCTTTATTGGCTTGAGCAATCACTGAACCGGCCAGCGTTTTGGCGACCTCGCTTGAGGAGGCGCTTTTTAAAGCTTTGGATGCGATAGCTTCCATCTCGGCACCGGTTTGGTTTTTAGAGCTAGCCTGTGAAAGCACCGAGCCTGCCAGACTTTTTTCAAGGCTACTGGCTTTGGGATTATTGAGGGTTTCGGCCGCGAGGCGGGCGACGCTTTCTGAGGATTGTTTTTCGTTACGTGTCATGTTTATCACCTATCCATGTGGGAAATAATCAAAGATGTAGTATTCCATATATCTATTAATGGCTATATATGGTGTTTCATCTTAGGGCGATATGTTGAATTTCTACAACAGTATTTTGGTTTTTGTGCTTTTTATAGGCATAAAAAAGGGCACGATGAACGTGCCCTGATGAAGAAGTATGGCGTTGCTAGTGGTGAACTAAGGTCGCGAAGTAGTACGCCAAAGGGACAGCCAGAATATACAGGCCAATCGGCACCTCGCGCGCTTTCCCCGCCACCACTTTAATGATCACATAGAACAGCAGACCACCGGCGATACCCGTGCCGAAGCTGTTTGAAATCAGGGTGATCATCACCATCATCAAGACCGGCAGGCCATCGGTGAAGTTGCCCAAATCGACTTTGCGCAGGCCGCTGAACATATTCAAACCAATCAGAATTAACGCCGGTGCCGTGGCCTCTTTCGGGATCATCAGCGCAATTGGCGTAAACAGCAGCATCAGCAGGAACATCAAGGCCGCCGCCAGCGCGGTCAGGCCTGTTTTGCCTCCGGCTTCGGCTGCCGCTGAGGACTCAATGAGCGCCGTCGCGGCTGGGATACCGACAATCGGCCCGAGCGCCGCTGCAATAGAGTCAACCACGAACGGACGGTTGATATTCGGCATGTTGCCTTGCTCGTCGAGCAGTCCGGCCTCGCCGCCAACCGCCAGCGTGGTGCCCATGGTGGAGAAGAACTCGGATGCGAAGAAGATGAACAGGAAAGGCAGGAAGGCGATGTTAATCGCGCCCAGCAAATCGACTTTACCCAGCAGCGGCCCGACGGAGTGCGGCAGGGAGAACCACTGCTGCGGCAGATGGGTGACGCCAAAAGGAATGCCAATCAGCGTGGCGAACAGAATGGCCCACAGCAGCGCGCCGGGGACTTTGCGCGCCTGAAGGGCAACAGCAACCAGCAGGCCGAGCAGGGCGATAATGGCACCGGGCGCGGTGAAGTCACCCAAGCCTAAGGCGTTGGTTTTCGCCGACGCGGCAACCAGACCGGCATTGCGAAAGCCCAGCAAAGCCACAAAGATACCAATCGACGCCGTTAAGCCCAGCTTGATGGACTGCGGAACGGAGCGGGTGACCACTTCGCGCAGGCCGAGCACCGTCATCACGAAAAACACGATACCTGACCAGCAGGCGATACCCAGCGCGATGGGCCAGCTGATGCCGTCACCGGCCAGCGTAATGCCGACTAACACTGAACCGCCAATACCCGGCCCGACCATAAACGGCAGGTTGGCGTAGAACGCCATCAACAGGCTTCCCAGCACAAAAACGATGATCACGCCGGTAGTGGCCGCGCCTTTATCAATACCGCCCGCCGCCAGCAGGCTTGGGATGACAATCAATAAATAGGCGGCGGCTAAGAAGCCGGTAATGCCCGCCAGACACTCGGTTTTCACTCGGGTGCCGCGCTGGTGTAGTTTAAAACGACGCTGCAACCAGCTTTCTTCGGCTGGCGCAGTGGCATGCTTAACAGAACTGTCACTCATGTTGAAAATCCCCTGAAACTTTATGTTTTTTATGATGTTGTGGTTGCTATCACTTTGTTGCAGTACGGCTAAATCTGGTCTTCCCATATTTCGAGGATCGGGTCGACTATTTCTCTTAACCCGCCGTCGGTCAATCCTAAATCAGTCAGGTGCGGACCGGCGTTACAGGCCAAACAGGTGCCTTCGATGGCTTTGAAGACGCGATAAGGCGGCTCCCAGTCGGCAACTTTAGAACTCAGGTCACGCAGGTTTTTAAACTGCGCCGCCAACTCTTCTGCCGGTAAATCCGAAAGCATGCCGGCAATCGGCATGGCCACGTGGGCCAGCAATTGTTCATTTTGGCTCAGCGCCATGCCGCCACCGCTGGCAATCAGCTGATTGGCGGCCAGCACCATATCCGCAGGGCTTCTGCCCAGCACCACTAGATTGTGGGAGTCGTGTGAGTAAGAGGTGGCAATGGCTCCGCGCAGCTCGCCCCAGCCTTCCAGCAGGGCTATGCGCGGCGTGGCGTCATGGCGGCCGTGGCGGTGCTTGACCCAAATCAGGCTGAAGCCGTCAGGGATTTGCACTTGGCCGTCGCGCACGTTAACTATCACTTCGCTCCACTGGGTGAAGCGCGCGCCTTTGATATTTCTCAGGCGAGCTTTGCCATTTTTCAGGCCGGGAATGCGCAGCACAAAGTCGTCTGCCGACAGACTGGAGATCTGCATGGTGTCGCGCGGTGGAGTGACCCCGGCGGCTTTCTTCGGGCTGAATAGCAATTTGCCGTCTTGTGCCACTTTCTGACCATTGACGTAAACGGCTAAAGGATTGAGCGACTCCAGCGAGTCGAACACAATCATGTCCGCCGTGCGCCCGGCGGCAATCAGCCCAAGATCGGCACGCTGCATGCGGATCGCCGCGTTGAAGGTCGCCATGCGCAGCACGTCTTCAGCCGCTAATCCGTGGGATATCAGCAGTTTAATCAGGGCAATCAGGCCGCCTTTTTCCAACAGAAAATCGGGTGGGACGTCATCGGTACACAGCGTGATTTGCGAAGAGAGGTGCGGCAGGGTTTTAAGCGCTGCGACAATCTCCGGCAGTAAATAGGGGTGTGAACCGCGAATTTGCAGCGTCAGGCCAGCTCGCAGCTTCTCCAGCGCATCTTCGGCGGAGGTTAACTCATGGTCAGAGGTGATGCCCGCTGCCAGATAGGCTTGCAGTCCGGCACCTTTCAAGCCGCGCGCGTGGCCTTCAATCAGTTTGCCGCTGCTCAGGCCAGCTTCGAGGATCTCAATCATGCGTTCGCTGGCGTTGAGCACGCCGTGCATATCCATGACTTCCGCCACGCCCGCGACTTCCGGCCAGCTCAGCATGGTTTGCATTTCACGCCCTTTGAAATCGGCCCCGGACATTTCCAAGCCCGGAGTGGAAGGCACGCTGGACGGCGCGGCGCAAATCACCCGCAAAGGCAGGTCGCGGCTGGATTCGACGGCATAACGCACGCCGTCTACCCCAAGCACGTTGGCTAATTCATGCGGATCCCAGAAAACCGTGGTGGTGCCTTGGGCAACCACGATCTCGGCGTAACGCTCTGGCGGCAGGTGGGAGCTTTCGATATGCACGTGAGTGTCGATAAAGCCGGGGGAGAGCAGCGCTCCGGCGAGATCGTCAACGTTTTCGGTCTGCAAAAACTCGCCGCAGGGATGCACGCTGGCGATCATAGGGCCGACTAACCCGACGTCGGCGTCGCGGATCTCTCCCGTCACCATGTCGATGACCCGCGCATTGCGCAGTAAGCGGTCGAAAGGAATTTTGCCTAAAGCGGCCTGTACGGCGCGCTGGCGCAGGGCGATCGCGGGAGAAGAAACGGTCATAGGAGTGTCCAATATCGGGAAGTCATCCCGCTAATGTAGGCAGCGCGAAAGGCTTTGGACAGATGATTTATTTTATCGGGTTATAAGATGGGGTTATGCTGGGCAAACGTTTACTTTCTTTCGACTGGAACACGGGAAACTATGTCTGAACCTTGGCGTCGATTGCCTGCTTTATCCCTCAAACAGATACAATATTTTGTCACTCTGGCACAGCTGCGCAGCTTTACGGAAACCGCGAATCGCTTGGCTATCAGCCAGCCCGCGTTGAGCAGCGCGCTGCGCCAAATTGAGTCAGTATTAGGTGGGAAGCTGGTAAATCGCACCGCGCAGGCGGTGACGCTCACCGAGGAAGGCATTGCCATTTTGCCTCACGCCCAGCGTCTGCTGAATGCAGCGCATAGCGCCTTTGATGATATGCAGCAGATTATGGAGCAGGGCGGTGACGGCACGCTGAGAATTGGGCTGGTGCCTTCGGTCAGCACTTTGCTTTTTCCTGCGGTGCCTCAGCTGCTTTCCGAACACTTTCCGAATATGCGCGTAGAGTTTCACGATTTGACCAATGACGCCTTGCTGGTGGAGTTAGAAAACGGTTCTCTGGACTTTGGTATCGGTGCCACTGACAGCACGGTGCCGGACAGCCTGACGGTCTATCCGCTGCTGGAAGACCCCTTCGTGGTGGTGATGCGCAAGGATGATCTATTAGCAGAAACACACAATCTGCCGTGGCGGCAGTTGGCAAAACGACCGATAGCGCTGTTTCTGAAAGGCAACGTCAGCCGCTTGGTGGCGTCGCTGATTGAAAGCCATAAATTGAATCTGAGCATCAATTATCGCGTGGATTTTCAGGAGACGCTTTACGGGTTGGTTCGCTCACGCTTGGCACTGGCTATATTGCCGGAGTTATATACCGCAACGCTTAACGATGACCAATTAACGGTGGTTCATTTACAGCAACCGACCTTAAGCAGAACCGTGGCGATGATGCGTAAACCTGCTCCACTGCGTTCGGCGCAAACAGAACAGTGTTTTCAATTTCTATTACTGGCTTTTTTAGAAAGGATTAAGAAAGGAAATAAAGAGTTTCAATAATTGGAACTGATAAAGGAAGTGAATGTTTTGTCTGAATAATAACCATAGGGCCGCAGTTAATTACGGCCCTATGAAGTCATGTATGGAAACGTTACCGGACGAATTTCCAGACGGCGACAGGAACTTTGTCGTAAAGCTTATTCATTGTTAATTCTGCCAGGCGATGGTCGGCCGCAGAGTAAAACAACTCCAGTTCATCGTCGGAAAGTTCGTACTTATTTTTCTCAATAACGCGTTCAAGGGTGTCAATAGTGGTGCATTTTCTCAAACGCATCAAATAGTCGATTTTGTTCATCATGACCTTTTCATTATTTATCTAAATTACTGCTGGTGTTGGTTAAAGTATTACTTAAGTTTTCATCAGGGTACAGACATACTCGCCTGAGAACATTCTGAATAATCGCTTTTTGGTCTTTTGCCATTGACGTAGGTCAGAATCGTTTATTCCGTAATTACTGAAGAGGGTGTAGGTGTCGTCCAGATATTCCTCAACCAAATCGGTGAGAGGAGAATCATCAGGATATTTTATTTTAAAGCTCATCACAAAAGAGGCGATGTGCTCGATCAGTTCGTTAAGTTGCAGGTTTACCGCGGAAGTAGGATCGTTGACCCAACCGTGGTGGCTATCCCCCAGCGTAGCTATCCCTTCATCATACAGACTTTCATTCAGGAACCGCAGCTGCGCTATATCGTGTCGCTTAGGCGAGTACTCATCCATATCATCCCCTCCGTAATGGCTTATTCGGTGTTGACAACACTCTGTGAGTAAACAACAAAACTTGATGGTTTACGGGTACTTCACTGACAACTAAACACTATGAACTAAACCTAAAATACCGATGAGATTTAGCGATAATAAACACTTTCTTCAATAACCGTGGGGAATCGGATTAATTCCAAACATTACGTTTTAAATATAATTCATTTTGGCAATTATGCATCAATGCATTACTTAAAATTACAGTTCTTCGGCTGACGTCGATCGCTGCGTATCAATAATATCAAATTCAAGCCCGTGGCTTTTAACTTTAAATGATACCCGCTCAGTGGTGTACTCGTCGGCGTTAATGTCAAGGCAGCCGTTGAAGATAGTCCACTTGAAACCATAACTCATTGAATACTGATCATCACCGATAGCTGTGATAGAGATAATCTTCAAAGAGCCGGGGGTATATTGAGAATTTTCGGAGTAATAACTCAAATCCCCAACTAAATCTGTTTCTAATTGTGAAAGATTAGGCTCAATTGCCTTTTGCAAATACTCAGCTGAAACTTTGTTCCCATCGATTTCATAAGGGATTAGTTTTTTCATCTTTGTTCCCCAAGTGAAATACTCTTCTTACTATTATCGCATATTTTCAGCCACTTTGCCTGAGCCGCGGCGAAATTCTTGCGCAAAAGCCTGTGGTTATCCCCATGATTTCTCTGTTATTTATCAATGATTAATATTTAATTACCTTTTCCTTACAGTTAACGCCAGCCTGTGATTAATAAAAAAATATTGAAGATTTCGCCTTCTATTTATTGCTAGCAGCAAAAGCTAGCAAGACACGAAAGATTACAACTTTGTATCTTGAATATTCGCTGAGCTTGTGATGTTATATTGTAACATCTCTGAGGTTTATCCATGAACAAGACGCTGTTTACACTCTCCGCCGTGACCCGATGCGGGGCTGCTGCCATTTTACTGGCCCTACTTTGGGGCGGTATTTATTGGGCTATTTCGTTGCCATGATTTCTGTCTCTCAACTTAGAGTCGGCTATGACCGACGCGCCGTCGCCATGCCGATTGATGGCAATTTTAGTGAAGGCTCCCTCACCGCCGTGATTGGCGCCAATGGTGCAGGCAAATCTACCTTTCTTAAAACGCTGGCCGGTTTACAGCCTGCGATTTCTGGCACCTTGTCCTTTAATACGGCAGGCAAGCCCACTTCGCGGCCGCGTTTAGCTTATTTGCCGCAGCAGGCCGAGTTGGATCGCGCCTTCCCAATCAGCGTGTTTGATCTGGTGGCGATGGGCTGCTGGCCGCAGAGTGGACTGTTTGGCGGCATTAATCGTCGCTCCAGCGAACTTGTCGAGCAGGCGCTGGAAACCGTGGGAATGACTTCGAAGGCCCATTTACTGGTTGGCGAACTCTCTGGCGGCCAGCTGCAACGCACCTTATTTGCTCGATTACTGATCCAACAAGCTCCGCTGATCATGCTGGATGAGCCTTTTACCGGCATCGACAGCCAAACCACCGAGCTGCTATTGAAGGTGATTGGCCAGTGGCATCAGGAAGGGCGCACGGTGATTGCCGTGCTGCACGATATTTCCATGGTAGCGCGTCACTTCCCGCACGTTTTATACCTCAGCGCACAGCGTAATATTTGGGGGACCACCGACCACGTGTTGGGCCATTTCCCTAATCCGACTCACGCCTGCGTCTCCAACGACACCTTTACCCTTGCCGCTGGGGTCACCGCTTCATGATGTTATTCCACATAATTGCCGACCCTTTTATTGAATTTGGTTTTATGCGCCGCGCGCTGATTGCCTGTCTGGCGCTCTCTATTAGCGCCACGCCGCTGGGCGTGTTCCTGCTGCTGCGTCGAATGAGTCTGGTGGGCGACGCCTTATCCCACGCGGTTTTACCCGGCGCGGCAATCGGCTATTTGATTTCCGGCATGTCACTGGTCGCCATGGGCGTCGGCGGGTTTATTGCGGGTCTGGCGGTTGCCATGCTGTCAGGCTTGGTGAGCCGCCGGACGCAGTTAAAAGAAGATGCCAGCTTTGCCGGTTTCTATTTGGGATCGCTGGCCTTGGGCGTCACGCTAGTCTCTCTGCGCGGTTCGAGCGTGGACCTTCTGCACGTGCTGTTTGGCTCGATTTTGGCGATTGATTCGCCGTCAATCATCATGGTCGGCATCATCACCTCGGTTTCAGTCATCGTGCTGGCGGCGGTCTATCGCGCGCTGGTGATTGAGTCCTTCGACTCGCTGTTCTTGCGCGTTAGCGCGGGGAAATGGCTGGCGGCAATTCACGGCATCTTTTTGGCGCTGGTAGTAGTCAATCTGGTCGCAGGGTTCCAGATCCTCGGCACGCTGATGTCTGTCGGCCTGATGATGCTGCCCGCCGCGAGTGCGCGCTTCTGGGCGCGGGACCTGCCGCACACCATCTTAAGTGCCATGGTGATTGGCGTTATCAGCAGCATTGTTGGCCTTGAGTGGTCATATTACGCCTCGCTGCCAGCCGGCCCGGCCATCGTGCTTAGCGCCAGCGCTATATTCTTTATTTCAGTCTTATTTGGAACGCGCGGCGGCATGTTAACCGCCTCGCGCCGTTAAGCAGTACCACAAGAAAGGAGAAATGATGAAACGTTTACCTGTTGCTCTGGCAGTAGCTGCCCTGCTGTCGAGCCCACTGGCAATGGCGAAAACCGTCACCGCCGTGGCCAGTTTTTCAATTTTAGGGGATATCGTTCACCAAGTTGGTGGCGACCACGTCAAAGTAAATAGCTTGGTTGGCCCGGATGGCGACCCGCACAGCTTCGAGCCTTCGCCTCAAGACAGTAAAGAGATCAATGCTTCTGACGTGGTATTCGTCAGCGGCTTGGGTCTGGAAGGTTGGATCGACCGTTTGGTGTCAGCTTCAGGTTATAAAGGCAAAGTGGTGACCGCCTCCGAAGGGGTGAAGTCCAGCCAGATGGTTGACGATGGCAAAGAGATCACTGATCCGCACGCCTGGAATAGCATGGCAAACGGCGTGATTTATGCCACCAACGTGATGAATGCCCTGATTGCCGCTGATCCTGAAGATGCCGACTATTTCCGTAAACGCGGCGGTGCTTACATCGAGCAGCTGAAAAAGCTGGATGAGTGGGCGAAATCTGAGTTCGCCAGCATTCCACAGGAGAAGCGCAAGGTTCTGACTAGCCACGATGCTTTCGGCTATTTTGGCCGTGAATATAACGTCACCTTTATGGCACCGGTAGGCTTCTCAACTGAAGCTGAAGCCAGCGCCAGCGGCGTTGCCTCGCTGATTAAGCAGATCAAAGAAGAGAAGGTGAAAACCTACTTTATCGAGAACCAAACCGATCCTCGCTTAGTGAAGCAAATTGCCGCAGCGACCGGGGCTCAGGCCGGTGGCGAGCTTTACCCAGAGGCGTTGTCTGGTCCTAAAGGCCCGGCGACCACCTATGAGAAAGCGTTTAAGCACAACGTTGAGACTATCGTCGCCAGCATGAAGTAAGCAGTAAACCTTCCCGCAGTCACTGATTGCGGGAAGGGAATTCATCATTTCTGAAAAAAGAAAAAGCCCCGTCCGGGCAAGCGGCGGGGCTTTTTTATTAAGGTGTTGGCGTAAGCAATCGCCTTTTAGCGTTTCTTCTTCTTACCTTGAACCGCTTTAAATCGCGGATTTGTTTTGCAAATCACATAAACCCGGCCTTTGCGACGCACCACGCGACAGTCTGGATGGCGGTTTTTCGCCGAGCGAAGTGAACTTAAAACCTGCATGACGGACTCCTAAGCTTATGACTTCTTTTTGCCAAGGAAGCTGCCAAAACGCTGGTTGAAGCGCGCGGTGCTGCCTTCTTTGGAGAAGTCTTTCTGCTTACCGGTGTAGTACGGGTGAGATTGCGAAGAGACTTCAATCGTGATGTAAGGGAAGGTGGTGCCTTCCAGTTCAATGGTGCGATCGGTCTTGATGGTTGATCCCACTTTGAAATATTCATCGGCGCTGGTGTCATGGAACACCACGGTGCGATAGGCAGGGTGGATGCCTGGCTTCATAATAACCTCAAATGTTATGTTATACTATAACAAATAGTATGCGCCAGTTACTGCTTGGGTTCAAGTCTTGAAATAAAAAAAGGCCGCTATTCGCGGCCTTTTCAATTTGCTTCACACTGGATTAGTGTTTTGGTTGCTGCTCTACAGGATGGCTGTGTTCAAGATCCTCATTCTTCTTACTAAAGCGGCGGCGGACCACCACGAAGAAGACTGGAACAAAGAAGATAGCCAACAGCGTTGCGGTGATCATCCCGCCCATTACGCCAGTACCTACGGCGTTCTGAGAACCGGAACCTGCACCGCTACTGATAACCAGTGGCATAACACCGAGGATGAATGCCAGTGATGTCATCAGAATCGGACGCAAACGCATACGAACTGCTTCGAGAGTCGACTCAACCAGACCTTTGCCTTCCTTGTCCATCAAGTCTTTGGCGAATTCCACAATCAAGATGGCGTTCTTCGCCGATAGCCCGATGGTGGTCAACAGACCTACCTGGAAGTAAACGTCATTGCTCAGACCACGCATCGTTGCTGCGATCAACGCACCAACCACGCCCAGCGGAACAACCAGCATGACCGAGAATGGAATTGACCAGCTCTCATACAGTGCTGCCAGACAGAGGAATACCACAATCAACGAAATAGCATACAGGGCAGGGGCCTGGTTACCTGACAAGCGTTCCTGATAAGAAAGGCCTGTCCAGTCAAAGCCGATACCATTTGGCAGCTTCGATGCCAAAGATTCCATCATTGCCATGGCATCACCACTACTCTTGCCCGGTGCCGGTTGACCAAGGATTTCCATCGATGGCAGACCGTTATAGCGTTCAAGGCGAGGTGAACCGTATTCCCACTTCATCGTAGAGAAGGCAGAGAACGGCACCATCTGACCTGAACTACCACGGACATACAGGTTGTTGATGTCTGATGGCAGCATGCGGTATTTGTTTTCCGCCTGCACGTACACTTTCTTCACGCGGCCACGGTCGATGAAGTCATTGACGTAATTACCGCCGATTGACGCACCCAAGGTGGTGTTGATGTCAGACAGTGAAACGCCCAGTGCTGACGCTTTCTCTTGGTCGATTTCCACTTTGAACTGTGGCGTATCTTCCAGACCATTAGGACGAACCTGCGTCAGCAAGTCAGGGTGTTGTGCCACCATGCCGAGCAGTTGGTTACGCGCCTGAGTCAGTTTGTCGTGACCCAAGTTAGCCTGGTCAATCAACTCGAAGTCGAAGCCGCTGGCTGTACCCAATTCCACGATAGCTGGCAAGTTGAACGCGAACACCAAACCGTCTTTGATTTGGCTGAAAGCACCCATGGCACGAGCCGCAATCGCCGGAACTTTGTTTTCAGCGCCGCCACGCTCAGACCAGTCTTTCAGACTGATAAACGCAATACCAGTGTTCTGGCCACGACCTGCGAAACCAAAGCCGTTTACGGTAAACACAGATTCAACGTTGGCTTTCTCTTTAGTCAGATAGTAATTACTGACTTCATCCAACACCTTCTGAGTACGTTCCTGAGTAGCACCCGCCGGTAGCTGGGCCATGGTCAGGAATACACCCTGGTCTTCTTCTGGTAAGAACGAGGTCGGCAGGCGGATAAACAGGAATGCCATGCCCACAACGATCAGCAGATACAGAAGCAAGTAACGACCGGTGCTGCGCAGAATGTTGCCTACGCTGTCGGTGTAGTGGTGCGTACTTTGTTCGAATTTCTTGTTAAACCAGCCGAAGAAGCCTTTTTTCTCGCCGTGGTCACCCTTAGCGATAGGTTTCAGCATGGTCGCACAAAGTGCCGGAGTCAGGATCATCGCCACCAGCACTGACAGCACCATCGCGGAAACAATGGTGATGGAGAACTGACGGTAGATAACGCCGGTTGAGCCACCGAAGAACGCCATCGGGATAAATACCGCTGACAGAACCATGGCGATACCGACCAGTGCGCCCTGAATCTGTTCCATCGATCGTTTGGTGGCTTCTTTCGGTGGCAGGCCCTCTTCGACCATGACACGCTCGACGTTCTCTACCACCACGATGGCGTCATCCACCAAGAGCCCTATCGCAAGCACCATACCGAACATCGTTAGGGTGTTTATCGAATAACCAAACGCGGACAAAATAGCAAAAGTACCTAACAGTACGACCGGCACGGCAATCGTTGGAATAAGCGTTGCGCGGAAGTTTTGCAGGAACAGGTACATTACCAAGAAGACCAAAACGATGGCTTCAAACAGGGTTTTGCCTACTTCTTGAATCGAAATCTTAACAAATGGCGTGGTGTCGTATGGATAAACCACTTTCAAGCCAGCAGGGAAGAACGATTGCAGTTTGCCAAGCGTTTCTTTTACTGAGGATGCGGTATCCAGGGCGTTAGCACCTGTTGCCAATTTAATCCCCAGACCTGCCGCCGGTTGGCCGTTGTAGCGCGCAACAACGTCGTAGTTTTCACCACCCAACTGGATTTTAGCCACGTCTTTCAGGCGAACCTGAGAGCCATCTGGATTCACTTTCAGAATGATTTTGCCGAACTCATCCGCAGACTTCAGACGGGTCTGAGCAACGATTGATGAGTTAAGCTGCTGGCCCGGAACCGGCGGAGTACCACCCAACTGGCCTGCTGCAATCTGGTTGTTCTGTACTTTAATGGCGTTGATAACATCAACCGGCGTGAGCTGGAAGTTGTTGAGCTTGTTCGGGTCCATCCAGATACGCATCGCGTACTGAGCACCAAACAGCTGAACGTCACCTACACCCGCAGTACGGCTGATAGGGTCTTTGATGTTTGAACCAACGTAGTCGGCGATATCATCCTGAGACATGGTGCCGTCAGTGGAGATAAAGCCCGCAACCATCAAGAAGCTACTACTTGATTTTTCTACCGAAATACCTTGCTGCTGAACCTCTTGCGGCAGCAACGGCGTCGCTAGCTGCAATTTGTTCTGCACCTGTACCTGTGCAATATCTGCATCAGTACCGGAAGCAAAGGTCAGGGTTATCTGAACCGTACCTGATGAATCACTGGTCGACGACATGTACATCATGTTGTCGATACCGTTCATGTTTTGTTCGATAACCTGAGTTACGGTGTCCTGAACCGTTTGTGCATCAGCACCTGGATAAGTAGCCGTCAACTGTATCGCTGGCGGAGCAACGGTTGGATACTGTGCGATAGGTAGCGAGATTATCGCTAACCCTCCCATCAACATGATGATGATGGCGATAACCCACGCAAATATCGGGCGATCTATAAAAAACTTAGCCATAAATTACCGGCTCCTATTAAGACTTCGGCGCTGTATCAGATGCAGCCTGTTTCTTAGCGTCTGCGTTTTGATCGACTTCCTGCGCATTAACCTGCACGCCTGGTTTGATTTTTTGTAATCCGGTCACAATCACTTTGTCACCCGATTTCAGACCCTCGGTAACAACCCATTTGTCGCCGATCGCTTGCGTCGTGGTAACAGTGCGCAGTTCAACTTTGTTGTCTGCACCCACCACCATGGCAGTGGCGTCACCACGTGGGTTACGGGTGATCCCTTGCTGTGGAACCAATAATGCGTTGTTGTTTACACCTTCATCCAGACGGGCGCGAACGAACATACCCGGCAGCAATGCGTCATCTGGGTTCGGGAACACGGCACGTAAGGTAATGGAGCCGGTGGTTTCATCAACGGTAACATCAGAGAATTCCAATGTACCCGCTTGCTTATATTCACTACCGTTATCTAACAGCAGCTTAACTTGCGCTTTGCCATTAGCTTGCTTCAGAGAGCCATCAGCCAGTTCCTGTTTCAGACGCAGGAAGTCATTGCTTGATTGGGTCACGTCGACATAGATAGGGTCGAGTTGTTGCACCGTCGCCAACGCGTCCGCCTGACCGTTAGTCACCAGCGCACCTTCGGTGACAGCAGACTTACCAATACGACCGGAAATCGGAGAGGTGACTTTGGTGTAAGCAAGGTTGATACGCGCAGATTCAACCGCTGCTTTCGCTGCAACCACGGCCGCATCGGCCTGTGCTGCGGTAGAGAAGGCAGTATCGTAATCTTGTTTACTGACGTAGTTGGTGCCTAACAGTGGCTTGTAACGGTTAACCGTAACGCGAGCAACTTGAGCACTGGCTTGAGCTTTAACTAAATCGCCTTTTGCACTGTCGTACGCAGCCTGATAAGTCGCAGGATCAATCTGATACAAGGACATGCCGGCTTTAATGTCACTGCCTTCCACGAAGTTGCGCTTCAGGATAATGCCGGTGACTTGGGGACGGACTTCTGCAATGCGGAAGGAGGCTGTACGACCAGGAAGCTCAGTGGTCACATTCATGGCTTCAGTTTTCAGTGTCACTACACCGACTTCTGGAGCTTTTGGCGCGCCTTGTTGAGCTTCTTTATCATTACATCCTGTAAGTGCTAAGCTTCCGGAAAGCATCAGAACTACCGCCAGAGGCGTTAACCCTCTGTTTCTGTTCATAAATAAACCTCAAGTGTCCGATTTCAAATTGTTCAATGGATCACAAGCTTTTAAACCCATTGCTGCGCTTTTAATATGTGCATGCTATGTTACATACATTCCCGAATGTATGTAAATCAAACGCCCCCAAAAGCTGACGCCATGGCACGAAAAACCAAATTACAGGCCCTTGAAACTCGACAACAGATTTTAGATGCTGCTGTTCAGGAGTTCTCTGCCCGTGGCGTTGCTTCAACTTCGCTGACTGATATTGCTAATGCCGCTGGAGTCACTCGGGGCGCAATCTACTGGCATTTCAAGAATAAGGTTGAATTGTTTAATGGAGTCTGGGAAGAGTGTGAGTCCCAGATGCACTCGCTCGAATTAGAGTATCAGACAAAGTTTCCCAATAATCCACTGCGGGTTTTGCGTGAGATACTGATTTATTTCTTACGTGCCACAGTAAACAATCCCCGTCGTAGAGCTTTGATGGAGATAATATTTCACAAATGTGAATTTGTTGGGGAGATGACGTCAGTTCATGAAGCGCGAAAGGCGCTTTATCTTGAAGGCTACAGCAAGATAGAACGTATTCTTCAACGCTGCATTGAGGCCGACGAATTACCCCGCAATTTACACCCTCGTCAAGCAGCTATTATTCTCCGCGCTTATATCACTGGGTTAATGGAGAATTGGCTGTTCGTCCCCGAAAGCTTTGATTTAGAAGGGCAGGCGGCTCAACTCATTGATACCTATATTGAAATGCTTCGGTTCTGCCCCAGCCTGTTACTGCCAAAATCAGAGGCTTAACACGCCCCCTTCCTTATGTGAGTTTTTTGTCATTTTGTGACGTATTCTGACACGCTTTTCCGACTTCATAACCCTGTGTCACCTGTTAGTGTAGTGTTAATATCAATCTCTCTTTTTCCATACAATGTGCATCCATGTTTAAGCGATCCTCTGCGTTGCCAACCTCGCCTGTTTTATTTCTATTTCCGCTGACTTTTTTGCGCGCCCTGACATTTGCATTACTGGTGTCTTTGGCGCTTTCATTTATTACCTACGCTAATGCGGCTGTTAATAATGATCTGCCTACTCGTTCTGAAGTACAGAATCAGTTTGACGCGCTGAGTAAGCAAAAAAGCCTGACGCCGGTCGAGAAACTTTCGCAGCAGGATTTAGTTCACACGCTGGAATATTTAGACGCCCTTGAGCGCGTGAAGCAGGACGCGGCGCAGCTGCGCCAGCAGGTCACCGACGCACCGGTTAAACTGCGCACCGCGTCGGATGGTCTGGATAAGCTGAAAAACGGGGGCAACGACGGCGTCACCAAAGAGTCTCTGGCGACGCTCTCCCTGCGCCAGCTGGAAAATCGCCTGAATGATACCCTCGACGATTTGCAGTCCTCGCAGGAGGATTTGTCGACCTTTAACACCCAGCTTATCTCGCTGCAAACCCAGCCTGAGCGGGTGCAGGGCGCGATGTACAACTACTCGCTGGCTATCCAGAAAGTGCGTAACCAGCTCAACGGCATGGCGCCGGGGCAGCAGGATTTGCGCGCCACCCAGCAAACTATGTTGGTGACCGAGCAGGCCCTGCTCAACGCGCAGATTGATTACCAGCGCAAAAGTTTGGAAGCCAACACCACGCTGCAAGATTTGCTGCAAAAACAGCGCGATTTCACCAACGCACACATCAACCAGCTGGAGCGCGTGGCGCAAATGCTGCAAGAGGTGGTGAATGGCAAACGCCTGACCCTCTCCGAGCGCACCGCCAAAGAGGCGCAAACGCCGGATGACACCTCCAACATTCAAAATGACCCGCTGGTGGCCCAAGAGCTGGGAATTAACCGCACCCTGAGCCAGCGACTAATTGCCGCCACCGAAGAGGGCAACCAGCTGGTTCAAAAGAACATTACGGTCAAAAACTGGCTCGATCGTTCTTCGCAGGCCGAGCATGACCTGAAAGAGCAAATCAGCGTGCTGAAGGGCAGCCTGCTGCTGTCGCGCATTCTGTATCAGCAGCAGCAAAATACCATTCCGCCGACGGGCTTGATGACCGACATGAGCGCCAAGATTGCCGATTTGCGCCTTGAGCAGTTCACCATCAACCAGCAGCGCGACGCCTTATTCCAAGGCGACAGCTACATTCAGGGCGTGGTGGATAACAGTAAAGAGAAGATTAACGACGACATCAGCGACGCGCTGGATCAGATTGTCGACATGCGCCGCGAGCTGCTGGATCAGCTCAACAAGCAGCTAGGAAATCAGCTCTCGTTGGCGATCAATCTGCAAATTAACCAGCAGCAGCTGCTGAGCATCAATGAGTCCTTAACTCAGACGCTGACCCAGCAGATCTTCTGGGTGAGCAGCAACAAGCCGATGAACTGGGACTTCATCAAAACCCTGCCGAGCGAGGTCAAAAGCCAACTTAGCGAGCTGCGAATCAAGATGCCGCTGGGCGAGCTGATGATGGGAGGGTTACACTCGCTGCCGGTCAACGTGCCGCTGCTGGTGGTTATTCTGGTGCTGCTGCTTCGCCGCCGCGCCTTGCAAAGGCATCTCGACAAGCTCAATAGCGACGTCGGCCAGCTTAAGCGCGACACCCAGCTGCACACGCCGCGCGCCTTGATGATCATCATGCTGAGCACGCTGCCGGGCGTGCTGCTGACCCTCGGCATCGGCTATTGGTTCTCGCAGTGCGATATCGAACTCAGCGACTTCCTCTGGGCGCTCTCCCAGCGTCTGGCGGTCTTTATGCTGGTGATGGGCTTCTGCTTCCGCCTGCTAAAACCTAATGGCGTCAGCGAAAAGCATTTCAACACTTCGCCAGCCCAATGTGCCCATTACCGGCGCTCGGTCGTTCGGCTGGTGCTGGTGATGCTGCCGCTGATTTTCTGGTCGGTGCGTGGTGAGAAAGCGCCGCTGGGGCTGGTGGATGACATTATTGGTCAGGTGGTGATCCTCTTGACCTTAATCGCGCTGGCAGTGCTGGTATTCCCGATTTTCCGCGACAGCTGGCGTGAGAAGAACACCCACAGCGTGCGGCTGGTGATTGTGGCGGCGATCGCGATTGCGCCGCTGTTGCTGGTCGGGCTGATGGTCGCGGGCTACTTCTATACCACGCTTCGGCTGGCCGGGCGCTGGATAGACAGCTTCTATTTACTGATTCTGTGGAACATCACCTACCTCAGCGCGCTGCGCGGTTTGAGCGTTGCCGCCCGCCGTCTGGCCTATCGCCGTGCGCTGGCGCGCCGCCAAAGCATTAATGCCAAAGAGGGTGCGGAAGGAAGCGAGCCGGTGGAAGAGACGCCATTGGGCTTGGACCAAATCAACCAGCAGTCGCTGCGTTTGACCACCATGGTGCTGTTCTTCATTTTCGCCAGCGTGTTCTACTGGATCTGGTCCGATTTACTGACCGTTATCTCCTATCTCGACAGCATTTCGCTGTGGCATTACTCGAGCAATGTCGCGGGCAGCGTGGTGCAGCAGACCGTCACCCTCGGCAATCTGTTGCTGGCCTTTGTGGCGGTGATTGTGGCCTATGTGCTGACTCGTAACTTGCCGGGCCTGCTGGAAGTGGTGGTGCTCTCGCGGCTACAGCTGCGGCAGGGCACCTCCTACGCCATCACCACCATCATGACTTACTCGATTACGGTGATTGGCACGGTGACCGCACTCGGCTCGCTCGGCGTGTCGTGGGATAAACTCCAGTGGTTGGTAGCCGCGCTGTCGGTCGGCTTAGGTTTTGGTTTACAAGAGATTTTCGCCAACTTCGTTTCCGGTTTGATCATCCTGTTCGAACGCCCGGTGCGCATCGGCGACACGGTCACCATCGGCACTTTCTCGGGCACGGTTAGCCGTATTCGTATCCGCGCCACCACCATCATCGACTTTGACCGCAAAGAGGTGATCATCCCGAACAAAGCCTTCGTGACCGAAAGGCTGATCAACTGGTCGCTGTCCGACACCGTCACTCGCATCATCATTAAAGTTGGCGTGGCTTACGGATCGGATCTGGATAAAGTGAAAGAGATCTTGCTGCAAGCCGCCCATGAAAGCTCACGCGTCATGAGCGATCCGGCGCCGCTTGTCTACTTCCTTAACTTTGGTGCCAGCACCTTAGATCACGAATTACGGGTTTATGTGCGTGAACTCGGGGATCGCAGCCACACGGTGGACGAACTCAACCGCACCATCGACAGGCTGTGCCGCGAAAACGATATCAACATCGCCTTCAACCAGTTGGAAGTGTATCTACATGATAAAAATGGGGGAGAAGAGGTGCAGGAAGTGAAGCGGGAGCTGCGTCAGCCGGGTGAACCTTTGCCACCAGAGGCGATTTAAAGCAGGTTTATAGGGAATGTGCTGAAGACATTCCCTGTTTTATCCAGCCAGCAACTGACCGAAATTATAAATAGCTAACAGACAGCGTATTCAAGCTGCCTTTAAGCTTTTCCTGATAATCGCGTTTGACGATCTCTAGCGCGGCGAGCGCGGTTTCAGGTGCAATTTCATTGCACTCAAGTAAGTAGATCAGATCAACGGCGAGTTGTAGCTCGGGTGGCGCATTTTCGACAGACATGGGAGCCAACGTTCAGTGTATTGTGCGATGTAAATAAAGATCCGCTTTTGTTCAAATGACAGTTTTACGCGGATCCGAAGTCAACCTGAAGCAGGTAGGCAGTGGCTCAGTTGAGCAGCAACCAGCACCTTTTGAGAACATCAATCATTCAGGTATGGAAACTGATTATAGATAATAAATGTCTTCGCCTGCCTGCACATTTCAAAAAATGTGATAAACATTCAAAAACCTTTTTCCTGCCTCTCAATTTGCCGCTCAATTTTGGCTAACGCCTGCCTGCAGCGCATCAATCGACCCTCCAGCGCGGCCAGCTCTTTCTGCACTCGCTGCTGGTCGCTGAAGGTGGCGAGCTGCCCAAGGGTGCTCTCGCGGTCTTCAATCATGGCGATTAAACGGCGCTCAAACTGCTGGGTTTCTGCCAGCCGGGTGTAGTTATCGTGGCTTTTGCGCTCCGGCGTTTGGTGAGTTTTGCGTAGCGCCTGCGTCGCCAGTTCACGCTGCAACGCGGTAATTTGCGAAATCAGCCGCTCGGCGACAAACGCCACCTGCGCCTGACGCTTCTCCGCCACCACTTGATGCAGCTGGCCGAGATTAACCCTGACTTCGGCGAGATAATCGCGCAGCCGGGTGCCTTTGGTGGCAAACAGCGTCACGTCGAAACGTGCCTGCTGGGCCGAAACGTGGCCGACAGGTTCGATTTCGTGCGCTAGCGCCTCTATTTGTTGGCTCAGGGCGTGCAATATTTGTTCAGTGCTCACAGGGGTTCTCCGCGTTGGACCTGATTAGCTTACCCTGAAGCGCAACAGATACAAGGCACGCGGCGTTTGGCAGGGGCAGGGCAGTTGTTTACACTGGCGAGATAGCGACATCGATAACATAGACAAGTCGACAAGGATTGTATGAAACGTGTTTTGTTGATCATTCTGGGATGGGTATCCGTGGTGCTGGCCACTCTCGGCGTGGTGCTGCCTTTATTACCTACGACGCCATTTCTGCTGCTGGCGGCATGGTGCTTTGCCCGCTCTTCGCCGCGTTTTCACTACTGGCTGCTCTATCGCTCGTGGTTTGGCAGCTATCTGCGCCACTGGCAGGAGCATCGCGCACTGCCGCCCAGGGCGAAGGGCAAGGCGGTGCTGGTGATCCTCATTACTTTCGCCGTTTCTCTCTATTTTGTTCCCCTGTGGTGGGTACGCGTTTTACTGCTTTGCATCATGCTTGGGCTGCTTATCATGATGTGGCGCTTACCAGTGGTTGACCTAAAGCAACAAAAAAGGTGATCATGTCCGGCTGCGGGTTGCTTTTTAAAGCGGCTTTGCATAGATTTGGGCATCTCGCGCACCCTCGGTGCGCGCCAATTTCCTTCCTTAAACAGCCAAACACTTTTGTAAGGCAAGGGCCATTTACTGGTTCGCGTTTAAGTATGAACAGCAGTTTTATCAGGCACTTATTATGACAGCTACCGCACAGCAGCTAGAGTTTATCAAAAATAGCATCAAATCCATTCAAGACTACCCGAAGCCGGGCATTCTGTTCCGCGACGTGACCAGCCTGCTGGAAGACCCGGCAGCCTATGCCGCCAGCATCCAACTGTTGGCTGACCGCTATCGTGACTCCGGCGTCACCAAAGTGGTGGGTACCGAAGCGCGTGGTTTCTTGTTTGGTGCTCCGGTGGCCTTGGCTCTGGGTGTAGGTTTTGTGCCTGTGCGTAAACCGGGCAAACTGCCGCGCGAAACGCTGAGCGAAAGCTATGAGCTGGAATACGGCACTGACAGTCTGGAAATTCACACTGACTCTATCAAGCCAGGCGAGAAGATCTTGGTTATCGATGACCTGCTGGCAACCGGCGGCACCATCGAAGCTACCGTGAAGCTGATCCGCCGTTTAGGTGGTGAAGTAACTGACGCAGCATTCATCATTAATCTGTTCGATCTCGGCGGTGCAGAGCGCCTGAACAAGATGAATATCAACTGCTACAGCCTGGTCGACTTCCCAGGCCATTGATTGACACAAGCCTCGCCTGCCCAGGCGAGGCTGTGATAGCATGACCCTCCCGACCACTCGACTTCTCCGGTATTAATGAGCTATCAGGTTCTGGCCCGTAAGTGGCGCCCTCAAACTTTCGCCGACGTCGTCGGACAGGAACATGTGCTGACCGCACTGGCTAACGGCCTGTCGCTCGGACGCATCCATCACGCTTATCTGTTTTCCGGCACCCGCGGTGTTGGCAAGACCACCATTGCGCGCCTGTTAGCGAAAGGGCTGAACTGTGAAACCGGTATTACCTCTACGCCGTGCGGCGTGTGTGATAACTGCCGTGAAATCGAACAGGGCCGTTTTGTTGATCTGATTGAAATCGATGCCGCGTCCCGTACCAAAGTAGAAGACACCCGCGAACTGCTGGACAACGTGCAATATGCGCCAGCGCGCGGTCGCTTCAAAGTTTACCTGATTGACGAAGTCCACATGCTCTCGCGTCACAGCTTCAATGCGCTGTTGAAAACGCTGGAAGAGCCGCCTTCGCACGTCAAATTCTTGCTGGCGACCACAGATCCACAGAAGTTGCCGGTAACTATTCTCTCCCGCTGCCTGCAATTCCATCTGAAGGCGCTGGATGTTGAACAAATTCGTAAGCAGCTCGACGTGGTACTGACCGCCGAGCAGATCAGCAGCGAGCCGCGCGCTCTGCAACTGCTGGCCCGCGCGGCCGACGGCAGTATGCGTGACGGCCTGAGCCTGACCGACCAAGCCATCGCCATGGGGCAGGGTGCGGTAACCACCGAAACCGTGTCGCAGATGCTTGGCACGCTGGATGACGAGCAGCCGCTGGCCGTGCTCGAAGCGCTGGTGAGCGCCGACGGTGCGCAGATGATGGCGCAGGTGGAGCACGCTGCTTCTCGCGGCGTTGACTGGGAAAACCTGCTGGTGGAAACGCTGGCGCTGCTGCATCGCATCGCCATGGTGCAGCTGTTACCCACGGTGCTCGACAACCATTACGCCGCCATTGAGCAGCGCCTGCGCGAGCTGGCGCGGGTTATTCCGCCAGCCGATGTGCAGCTCTATTACCAAACGCTGCTGATTGGCCGCAAAGAGCTGGCCTACGCGCCGGACAAGCGCATGGGGGTCGAGATGACCCTGCTGCGCGCTCTGGCTTTCCACCCAAAAGTAGTGATTGCTGAACCTGTGGTCCAGCAGCCGGTCGCCCGAGCGCCAGCGCCTTCTGCTGCGCCAGAGGCCCAGCCGCAGAGCAGACCTGCTCAGCAAGAAGCACCGCCGCCGCAAGGCGCGCCGCAGCCGGGTATCTCAGATACCACGGCGCAACTGTTACAGGCCCGAACACAACTACTCAGGCAGCAGGGGAGTACCACCCCAAAAAAAGCTGAGCCGGCAGCGCCAGGAAAAGCGCGGCCGGCAAACTCAGCGCTGGAGCGTTTAGCTTCGGTGACTGAGCGTGTGCAAACGCAGGCCAGCGCCAGAAAAGAGAAAGAACCTGAGCAGCCCGTAAAAGAAGAAGCGTATCGCTGGAAAGCCCTGACTGAGCCAGAAGAGGCACCCGAGCCGGTTGCGACGCCCAAGGCGCTGCGTACCGCGCTGGAGCATGAGAAGTCGCCGGAACTGGCCGCGCGTCTGGCGGTCGAAGCCACAGAGCGCGATAGCTGGGCGGCTGAAATCAACCAGATGGTAATGCCAAAACTGGTGCAGCAGCTGGCCCTGAACGCGTGGTGCGAAAAGGTAGAAGCCGGGAAAATCACTCTGCATCTGCGCCCTTCGCAGCGCCATTTGAATTCCCCTTCGGCACAGAAAGTGCTGACGGAAGCACTGTCGACACTCCATCAGACGCCGGTTGAACTCACCGTGCTAGAAGATGATAATCTGGCGGTCAAAACGCCTCTGGAGTGGCGACAAGCCATATACGAAGAGAAGCTGGCGCAGGCGCGCCAGTCGATTATTGCGGATAACAACATTCAAACTCTGCGCCGTTTCTTCGACGCCGAGCTGGATGAAGAGAGTATTCGCCCTGTTTAAACGCCGCAAATCCCCGCGGCCCGACGCAAAGAGAGATGATTATGTTTGGAAAAGGCGGCATTGGTAACCTGATGAAACAGGCCCAGCAAATGCAGGAAAAAATGCAGCAGGTACAGGCAGAAATCGCCCAGTTAGAAGTGACCGGCGAATCTGGCGCGGGCATGGTTAAAGTCACCATTAACGGCGCGCACAACTGCCGTCGTGTGGAAATCGACCCAAGCCTGCTGGAAGACGACAAAGACATGCTGGAAGACCTGATCGCTGCTGCTTTCAACGATGCGGCTCGTCGCGTTGAAGAAACTCAGAAAGAGAAAATGGCTTCTGTATCCGGCGGCATGCAATTGCCACCAGGCTTTAAGATGCCATTCTGATGCAAACCAGCCCACTCCTTGAATCATTAATGGAGGCGTTGCGCTGCCTGCCGGGCGTTGGCCCGAAATCAGCGCAGCGCATGGCATTCCAACTGTTGCAGCGCGATCGCAGCGGTGGAATGCGGCTGGCGCAGTCGTTAACGCGTGCGATGTCTGAAATCGGCCACTGTGCTGATTGCCGCACTTTTACCGAGCAAGATATCTGCACCATTTGCGCCAACCCACGGCGCAAAGAAAACGGTCAGATTTGCGTGGTAGAAAGCCCGGCGGACATCCATGCTATAGAACAAACCGGTCAGTTCTCCGGCCGCTATTTTGTGCTGATGGGCCACCTGTCTCCGATGGACGGCATTGGTCCGGATGACATTGGTTTGGATCGTTTAGAGCAGCGTCTGGAAAGCGAAAGCATGAAAGAGGTGATTCTGGCGACCAACCCGACGGTCGAAGGTGAGGCGACGGCTAACTACATCGCCGAAATGTGCGGCCAGTACGGCGTGCTGGCGAGCCGCATTGCTCACGGCGTGCCGATGGGCGGTGAGCTGGAGATGGTAGATGGCACTACGCTGTCGCACTCTCTGGCTGGGCGCGCACCTTTCAAATTCTGATCTGTTAATTGCCGCCACGCGCGCGATTTCACGCGTGGCGGTTCAGTTTTAAGCCAAACGCTCTCTTTTCCCTTGAATTATCCTCCTGATAACCCCATCTACTCCTCAGCGTTTTATTTTGGCCAATGTGCCGCCTATAAGGCTGGGCTTGCCAGCATAATGACAATTCAAATAGCGTAACTGAGGTAATTTGATGAGTATGAAAGGACAAGAAACCCGCGGCTTCCAGTCTGAAGTTAAGCAGCTGCTGCATCTGATGATCCACTCCTTATATTCCAACAAAGAGATTTTCCTGCGTGAGCTGATCTCCAACGCCTCAGATGCCGCCGACAAACTGCGTTTTCGCGCGCTTTCCAAGCCTGAACTCTATGAAGGTGACGGCGAACTGCACGTGCGTCTGGCGTTCGACAAAGAAAAACGCACTCTGACTCTGAGCGATAACGGCATCGGGATGACCCGTGACGAAGTGATCGACAACCTCGGCACTATCGCTAAATCCGGCACCAAAGCCTTCCTGCAATCTGTCGGTTCCGAGCAGGCGAAAGACAGCCAACTGATTGGCCAGTTCGGCGTAGGCTTCTACTCCGCGTTTATCGTGGCGGACAAGGTGACAGTGCGCACCCGCGCTGCTGGCGCGAGCAAAGATGAAGGCGTGTTCTGGGAATCTGCTGGCGAAGGTGAGTACACCTTGGCCGACATCGAGAAAGCCGAGCGCGGTACTGAAATCACCCTGCACCTGCGCGAAGATCAGGACGAATTCCTCGACGATTGGCGCGTACGCTCGATCATCAGCAAATATTCTGACCATATCGCCTTGCCGGTTGAAGTCGAAACCCGCAATGAAGAAGACGACACCGTGACCTGGGAGCAAATCAACAAGGCGCAGGCCCTGTGGACCCGTGGCAAAGCGGAAGTCACCGACGAAGAGTACACCGAATTCTACAAACACATCTCCCATGACTTCAGCGACCCACTGAGCTGGAGCCACAACCGCGTTGAAGGTAAGCAGGAATACACCAGCCTGCTGTACATCCCTTCACAAGCGCCTTGGGACATGTGGAACCGCGACCACAAGCACGGCCTGAAACTGTACGTGCAGCGCGTGTTCATCATGGACGAAGCCGAGCAGTTCATGCCGAACTACCTGCGTTTCGTGCGTGGTCTGATAGATTCCAACGACCTGCCGTTGAACGTCTCGCGTGAAATCCTGCAAGACAGCCGCATCACCCAGAACCTGCGCAGCGCGCTGACCAAACGCGTATTGCAGATGCTGGAGAAACTGGCGAAAGACGACAACGAGAAGTATCTGCAATTCTGGCAACAGTTCGGTCTGGTGCTGAAAGAAGGCCCGGCAGAAGACGGCGCGAACAAAGAAGCCATTGCCAAGCTGCTGCGCTTCGCCAGCACCCGCAACGACAGCTCCAGCCAGACTCTCTCTCTGGAAGAGTACGTTGCCAAGATGGTGGAAGGTCAGGACAAAATTTACTACATCACCGCCGACAGCTATGCCGCCGCGAAGAGCAGCCCGCATCTTGAGCTGTTCCGCAAGAAAGGCATTGAAGTTCTGCTGCTCTCTGACCGCATCGACGAGTGGATGATGAGCTATCTGACTGAGTTTGATGGCAAAGTCTTCCAGTCAGTCAGCAAGGCTGACGACACGCTGGACAAGCTGGCTGACGAAGAGAGCGAAGAGCAGAAAGAAGCTGAGAAGGCGCTGGAGCCGTTCGTTGAGCGCGTGAAAACCCTATTGGGCGACCGCGTGAAAGAAGTGCGTCTGACTCACCGTCTGACCGACACTCCGGCGATTGTCACCACCGGCGCTGACGAAATGACCACTCAGATGGCGAAACTGTTTGCCGCTGCTGGTCAGGAAGCGCCAGAAGTGAAATACATCTTCGAGCTGAACCCTGACCACGCGCTGGTGAAACGTGCTTCCGACGTGGCCGACGACGCGCAGTTCAGCGAGTGGGTTGAACTGCTGCTGGATCAGGCGCTGTTCGCCGAGCGCGGCACGCTGGAAGATCCAAACCTGTTCATCCGCCGTATGAACCAACTGCTGCAAGCATAAGGTTCAGGTTCTTGGTTTCAAGTTCTTAGTTTCACGTAATAGTAGAAAAGCCCTGTCATCGCGACGGGGCTTTTTTTTGCTTATTGAGGAAGGAGAGCGGATCAGCCTCTGCTGGCTTCTTCCAGCAACCAGCCGCGAAATGCGGTGATCTCCGGCTCATGGCTGCGATCGCTTTTCACCAGCATATAGGTGGCGCGATCCACCTCGGCGAAGCCCAGTGGTGCGATCACTGTGCCATCTTGAAGCTCCTTCTTCACCAAGATCTGCGGCGTCATGATGATCCCCAGCCCGTTTTTTGCCGCCTGAATCGCCAGCGTCAAATTGTCGAAATGCTTACCCGCAATAAAATCGCCTTTGGCATTAGTCTTCTTGGCCCACTCCTGCCAAGCATTAATTTTGGTGTCGGCGTGCAGCAATGGCAGGGTGGAAAAATCGGTCTGATAAGTAAAACGGTGGCGGAAATTCGGCGAACAGACCGGGCCAATATAATCGACGGTGATCAGCGTCGACTCAATATCGCTGGTCAGCTGGTTCTCATTACTCTTAATTAGAATATCTGTCCGCTGTTCATGGACTTGCTGAACATCGGTATGCGTTTGGAAAGTCAGGACAATATTTTCATGGCGCTCCGAAAAACGGCTAATACGCGGAATAAGCCATTGGGCTAAAAAACTTGGCGCGCAGGAGATAATTAAATTATTTTCCTGCCGGGCTTTAATTTCACGGCAGGTATTTTCTATTTCAACAAATACCTGATCGCAGCATTTTTTTAATTTCTCACCCTCACGGGTTAAATAGACTCGGCCCGCCGCGCGTTTAAATAACGGCGTACCCAGCCAGCCCTCTAAATTCTTAATTTGATGACTCACCGCGCTGTGAGTCACGTTCAGCGATTCCGCCGCCAGACTGAAGCTTTCAAAGGTCGCAGCCTGCTTGAAATAGTGCAGGGCGCGCAGGGAAGGCAGGTTTGCCATATCAACACCTTGTTAGAAAAATTCAACTCAACTGTCTGTTTATATCATTTTCTTGTACCGAAAAAACCCATTAGTCTCAACCTCGTTCCGAAGCACATCTCTCTAACAGGCGCTGTAATTCTACTGAAGGAAATTCAGTAAGTGCGCCAGTCTGCGCCTTGCGCGCTGGTTAAGTCTGTATAAAAAATAAGGATGACTATGAACAACTCACTTTCTGGCACAACGACTTCAACAGCAAATACGACTCCACGAACGCAGTTAGTTATGTTCACAGGTGGCCGCGATAGCACGCTGGCCGCATGTTATTTAATGTTACAGGGTATCCCTGTGCATCTTTACTCGGCTAACAGCGGCTGCTCCCTGCATCGCGGCATTCTCGCCCACCGTGTCGACGAACTGCGTAATCGCTTTGGCGATTTAGTGGTGGAACACACCGTCGAGGATATCAGCGGGACCTTCCGTTCCATTGCCATCGAAAATATCGAAAGTGATATTTTGCGTCATCGCAAAAATCTGGTGTTACTCGGCGAGAAATTAGCGATTCACGCTCACTTAGTGGATTTCTGCCGCCGCAACGATATTAGCGTGATCAACGACGGAATTACCCATTACCAGCAAGAATTCCCCGAGCAGCGTCTGGTCGCCAAAGAGTTTTTGGTCAACCTGATGAATGAATACGACATTCAATACCATTCGCCAATTTATGAATTCGCCCAATCTTCTGATGACGTGAAATACCGCCTGCTGCAATTGGGTATTTCCACTAAGTCGCTGGAAGGCGTGAGCATTTTCGGTGACAGCTTCTCGACGCCAAATGACGAAACCATTCTGGCTTACCTGAATGAGAAAACGCCGCTGGCCCGCAACATCATTAAATTCCTCTCCGGCGAAACCCTGAGTCTGGGGTTAAAAACGGCGACTCACGCTGCGGCGTAATGAAGGACAAACCGATGAAAACTATCGTCAAATGTTCGGCAGTGATCATCCGTGACCGCGCGTTATTACTCACGCGCAAGCGCGGAACCGACATCTTTATCTCTCCCGGCGGCAAGCCGCTGACCGGGGAAGACCACATCAGCTGTTTGCGTCGCGAGTTAAAAGAAGAGCTTAACGTCGACACGGCCAAAATCACGCCACTGGGCTTATTCCACGGCGTGGCGGAGTTCGAAAAAGTGGCGATTGAAAATCATGTATATCAGGTGGAAGTGGTGGGGCAGCCCGTCGCCAGCGCGGAGATCGCTGAAATCGCCTGGGTGAATTACCGCAAGCCGCCTTGCGAAGTGGGAGTGGGATCCGTGTTTCGCGACAATGTCCTGCCGTTACTGTACCAGCGTGAGTTGATCGACTGATGGACCCTTCATCTCTCTCTCCCGCCTTGCAGCAACAGCACGGTGACCACTATTACAGGGAAGTAAACCGGCTGCGGGAAGTGCTGCGCGACAAGCTGACGACGGTCTATCGTCTTGGCGATTATGACATTTTTCTGGTGCAGTCGGTGCGCGTGGGCTTAGCCATGCTCTCCCATTTGTTGCATAAACATAAAATGTCGCTGAATCTGGCCGCGCATCACCACTATCAGCCCATTGAACTGCTGTTTTCCAAACCGGTGCCGATTGACGCGCCGGGCCAAAACAGCGGCATTAATATGGTCACCCACGTTAACCCTTACACCGGGGCTATCAATGACCTTGATGGCTTGAACCATAAAACCGTGGTCGACGGGTCGCACAGTTTCGCCACCGGTCTGCATGACGAATTGGTCAATAACAGCTCGATTTTCCTCGCGCCTCTGCATAAACACGCGTCGGTGGCGGTGGGCTTGACGCTGATTGCCGTGCGCCCCGAGCACTACAGCTGCTTGTTCCGCAGCGAGCTGCGCCTGTTCGAAGGGTCGACCGTCTCTCAGCGGCCTTTGCAGGAAGCCATTGCCGCGATGGAAGCACCGGACTGGCAGCCTTACAACGTGGCGAGCGTCGAGAAAATCGACCTGCCGCTGGCTAACGGCCTGCGTCTGACTTCGCTCAGCGCGTCCGGCTTGCCTTTTGCCTGCTTCCCGGTGGCTACGCTGTCGGATGACCAACTGCGTAAGGTCAAGCAGATCAACGGCAGCTATTTCGAGCACACCCATACTTTGCGTATTTCCCGCTGGGCGCGGGGCAATCGCTTTCAGCAAGTGGATAGCACCGGCAGTGTTATCGACGATTTAGCCCGACTTTGGAGTCAAAAATGAGTAAATCTACCCCGGTTAACGGCAACCTGATCGGTATTCTCGGCGGCATTATCCTGAGTACCGATTCCGTGTTTATCCGACTCATGAGTATTGATAATTCATGGATGATTGTGATGCTGCGCGGCCTGTTTATGTGGGGGCTGGTGGTGCTGGTTTACCTGCTGTGGCCGAAAAGCCGTTCGGTGCTCGGCGTGCCGTGGATCACGCGCCAAAATGCTTTGCCGACGCTGTTTTTCTGTATCGCGTCGGCCTGCTTCGTCAATGCCTTAAATCGCGGCAGCATCGCCACCGTGCTGGTGATCATCTCCTCGACGCCTTTCGTCTCGGCGATCATTTCGCGCCTGTTCTTCGGCACCAAAATCGATAAATCGCTGCTGATGGCGGCTATCGCGGGCATGCTCGGCGTGGCAATCGTCATGACCGGCCGCGCGACGGGTTATGACCCATTAGCCAACTATTTCGCGCTGGCGACGGCAGTTTCTATGGCGCTGGCCTTTATCTTTGCCTCAAAAGTGGAAAACGGCACCGTCGGCTTGCCTTCCATTGGCGGCGTGCTGGCCTCGGTGTGCGTGGTGGGCTTCACCGGCGGCGGCGTGCTGCATGCTGTTCCGCTGCTCAGTGGTTCGCAGTGGCTGTGGCTGTTTGTTGAAGGCGCGGTGATTATGCCGCTGGCGATGGGGCTGATTTCTCTCTCCACGCGCTTTGTTTCTCCGGTCAACGCAGGACTATTTTTACTGCTCGAAACGGCCCTCGCGCCGCTGTGGATTTTCCTGTTCCTCGGCGAAGCGCCAACGCTGCAAGCCGTTGTTGGCGGGTGCATTATTGTCTTTGCGGTTATCTCCCAGACCTTGCGAATTAAACGCCAAGAGGCGTTGGCTTAACCTTGACTGCGCGCAGCCTGTTCCTTGAGGAAGGGCGTGCAGAATGATATGGTTGGTCGTTTTGTACGTTTTAATAAAAATTACATGCAAGGGGATTTACGCAATGCGTATCATTCTGCTGGGCGCTCCGGGCGCTGGTAAAGGAACTCAGGCGCAATTCATCATGGAGAAATATGGCATTCCGCAGATTTCTACCGGTGACATGTTGCGCGCAGCTGTTAAAGCTGGAAGCGAGCTCGGCAAGAAAGCAAAAGAAATCATGGACGCCGGTAAACTGGTGACCGACGAATTAGTGATTGCACTGGTTAAAGAGCGCATTCAGCAGGAAGACTGCCGCAATGGTTTCTTGCTCGACGGCTTCCCACGCACTATCCCTCAGGCTGATGCCATGAAAGACGCTGGGATCAAAGTGGACTACGTGCTGGAATTCGACGTACCTGACGAACTGATCGTTGATCGTATCGTGGGTCGCCGCGTTCATCCGGGTTCAGGCCGCGTTTATCACATCAAATTCAATCCACCAAAAGTGGAAGGCAAGGATGATGTGACCGGCGAAGAGTTGATCACCCGTAAGGACGATCAGGAAGAGACCGTGCGTAAGCGTCTGGTTGAATATCACGACCTGACCGAGCCATTGGTATCTTACTACAGCAAAGAAGCTGAAGCGGGCAACACCCAATACGTTCGTATCGACGGTACGCAGAAAGTGGACGAAGTTCGCCAAGAGCTGGCTTCTATCCTCGGTTAATGCCGCTGTTATCGTAAATAATAAAAGCGACCAAAGCGACTTCGGTCGCTTTTATCATTTCTGCTCCCCGCACTTTTATTCATTAAATGAATGCTATTGATTACTTCTGCCATTAGCTGTTATCGGTTCCGCTCCCCGTCTTTTTGGTTACAATGTGCAAAGTTAAGTCGAAGCGCTGCTTTTGGCTTCCAGTCACCCAGGCCCAAGAGCCGTAATAATTTAGGAAATTCAGCATGATGCAGACGAAATTCGGTGTGTTACTGGTCAATCTCGGTACGCCCGAAGCACCAACGCCGCAGGCCGTAAAAAAGTATCTGGCTGAGTTTTTAGGTGATCCACGGGTTGTTGATACTAATCGTTTGATTTGGCTGCCGATCCTTTACGGCGTGATCCTGCCTCTGCGATCTCCACGTGTCTCCAAACTGTACAAAGGCGTGTGGATGGAAGAGGGCTCGCCGCTGATGGTGTTTAGCCGTCGCCAACAAAAGGCACTGGCCGAGCGCCTGCCGGGCACTCCGGTAGAACTGGCAATGAGCTACGGCAAACCAAGCATGGAAGATGCCATCGGCAAACTGCTGGAGCAGGGCGTCACCAAAATGGTGGTTCTGCCGCTTTACCCGCAATACTCCTGCTCGACCAGCGCCGCGGTGTTTGACGGCGTCGCGCGGGTGTTAAAAGAGAAGCGCCGCCTGCCTTCCCTAAGCTTTATCCGCGATTACGCCGAGCATCCGGCCTATATTTCTGCGCTGAAAACCACCGTGCTGCGCTCCTTTGCCGAGCACGGCGAGCCTGACCGTTTAATCCTCTCCTTCCACGGTATTCCGAAGCGCTTTGTTGCGTTGGGCGACGACTACGAACAGCGTTGCCGCGACACCACGCAGGCGCTGACTCAGGCACTGGGCCTGCCGACCGGCAAAATTATGCTGACCTTCCAGTCGCGCTTTGGCCGTGAGCCTTGGCTGACGCCTTACACTGATGAAACGCTGAAAGGCCTGCCGGAGCAGGGCGTGAAGAACATTCACATCATGTGTCCGGGCTTTGCGGCAGACTGTCTGGAGACGCTGGAAGAGATTAAAGAAGAGAACCGTGAGATCTTTATGCACGCAGGCGGCGAGCAATTCCATTATATTGACGCCCTTAACGATCAGCCTGAGCATATCGATCTGCTTCAGCAGTTAGTGACTCAACATTTTTAACGTTTTTTGATCCACAGAGAGCATCAATGAAATTTCCTGGTAAACGTAAGTCCAAACACTATTTCCCAGTCAGCGCGCGCGATCCTTTACTGCGTGATTCAATGTTGCAGAGCATGATGCCTGACAGCGAAGTAGGGGCTTCTTATATCGTCGGTATCGATCAGACGATGGTAGATATTGAAGCGCGCGTAGACGAAGACTTCGTTGCCCGTTATGGCCTGAAGGCCGGCGAGTCCAGCGTTATTGACGATGCGACCGCCGAGGCGTTGTATCAGGAATTAATGAGTCAGGCGCTGATCACCCATCAGTTCGCCGGTGGCACCATCGGCAACACCTTGCACAACTACTCGGTGCTGGCCGACGACCGCTCAGTGCTGCTCGGCGTGATGTGCAGCCACGTACAGATTGGCAGCTACGCCTATCGCTACCTGTGCAACACCTCGAGCCGCGTGGATCTGAACTACTTGCAAGGCGTTGATGGCGCAATTGGCCGCTGCTTTACCCTGATCAGCGACAGCGGCGAGCGCACCTTTGCGATTAGCCCTGGGCATATGAACAATTTGCGTCAGGAAAGCGTGCCGGAAGACGTGATTGCTGGTGCCTCGGCGCTGGTTCTAACTTCTTACCTGCTGCGCAGTAGCGAAGGCGAGCCGATGCCAGAAGCCACGATGCAGGCTATCGCCTATGCCAAGAAGTATCAGGTGCCAGTGGTGCTGACCTTGGGCACTCAGTTCGTGATTGCTGAGAACCCGCAGGCGTGGCGCGACTTTATCGCTGAAAATGTCTCTATTTTGGCGATGAATGAAGATGAAGGTTTTGCGCTGACGGGAATGAAAGACCCATTGATGGCGGCCGATAAGGCGCTGGAGTGGGTTGATCTGGTGCTCTGCACCGCCGGTCCGAACGGCCTGTTTATGGCCAGCTACACCGAAGAAGAGTACAAGCGCGCGACGAATCATCCGCTGCTGCCGGGGGCGATTGCCGAGTTCAACCAGTATGAATTCAGCCGCGCCATGCGTCGCGACAGCTGCCAGAACCCGCTGAAAATTTACTCCCACATCGCGCCATACATGGGCGGACCGGAGAAGATCATGAACACCAACGGTGCCGGAGACGGCGCGCTGTCAGCCCTGCTGCACGACATCGCCGCCAACGGTTTCCACCGCACCAGCGTGCCAAACTCCAGCAAGCACGCCCGCGACTATCTGACCTACTCCTCACTGTCTCAAGTCTGTAAATACGCCAACCGCGTAAGCTATCAAGTCCTCAACCAGCACTCCCCGCGCCTAACGCGTGGCCTGCCGGAGCGCGAAGATAGCCTCGAAGAGTCGTATTGGGAGCGTTGATCCGAAGCAAACGTTAGCAGACTAAAAACGCGGCACTCGCCGCGTTTTTGCTTGCAACCGGTTAAGCGTTGCGACCGGCCATAACGCCGCCGTCGATGTCCCAGATGGCGCCGGTGACCCACGTCGTTTTGTCAGACAGCAAGAAGGCCACGGTGTCGGCGATGTCGCGCGGCGTGCCGACGCGGCCGATTGGGTGGAAGCTGTCGAAGCTGTTCATCACGCCGCCCACGTCCTCTTTCGGAATAAAGCCTTCATAGATTGGCGTGTGTACCACGGCTGGCGAAACGGCATTCACGCGAATACCGCTCTGGCCGAGTTCCAGCGCCAGATTTTTGGTCAAGGCGTGCAGGCCCGCTTTTGCCATCGAGTAGGCCGAGGATGGCGTCGCGCCGATAGCCTGCTGCGCCCACATCGAGCCGATGTTCACAATTGAGCCTTTGATGCCCGCCGCCACCATGTTTCTTGCCACGTCGCGAGTGATGAAGAAGGTCGCGCGGTTGATGTTCATATACATGTCATAGTCGGCTTCTTCGTTTTCGACGAAGGCTTTGGGGAAGAACACCCCTGCGGCATTGACTAACAGGCTGATATCGCGATGGTCGCGGTTAATTTCCGCCATCACGTGCTTCATACCGGCTTCTTTCATCAGGTCAGCGACGATAATCGACACTGAGCCAAGGGATGAAAGTGCCTGACGCGCTTCTTCTGCTTTGGCCTGACGATTGCCCACCAGCACCACGCTGCCGCCGTTTTCTAACACAATGCGCGCCGTTTCCAGACCCATGCCGCTGGTGCCGCCGACGACTAACAGTTTTTTACCTGCAAATGATGCTGACATATTGACCTCGAGTTCTTATTTATCAATCAGTTATTAACAAGGCATCTGTCAGATTCAGCTGCCCGGCGATGAACCCAGATTGCCACGGGGCGAGCAGGCTGACGAATCAGAAGATGTTGCCTGATGACAAAGAAAATCTATGTTGCAAGCCATTTTCTGAGCTAGGATGAAGACATGACAAACCAGCAGGTAATTTTGCGATGCGCTCCTTAAACAGACTTAAATGGCTGCACGCCTTTGAAGCGGCGGCCCGACATGGCAGCTTTACCGGCGCGGCGGAAGAGCTGGGCGTGACGCCCGCGGCGGTGGGGCAGTTGGTGCGTTCGCTCGAGGAGTGGGTGGGGCATCCGCTGCTGACCCGCACGCGTTCCGGCAAAAAGCGGCTGATGGTGGTGACCGAGGCGCAAGACGCGCTGAAAGAGATCACCGACGGGTTGGATAAGCTCGAAAGCGGCCTGAAGAAGCTGCGCGGACGCCGCGCGCGCTCGGTGATTGTGGTTACCGCGTCGCAGGTACTGGTGATGAACTGGCTGATGTCGCGCCTGAACCTGTTTGCCGAATACCACGAGGATATCGACCTGCGCCTCGACGTCTCGGATAAGCATATCGATTTGGCTCACGGCGAGGCGGATATCGGCATTCGCTGCGGGCCGGGCAACTGGCCGGGGCTGTACGCGACCTGGATCATGGATGAAGAGGCAGTGGTGGTGTGCAGCCCGCTGATTTTAAAAGCTGGGCAGGAGGCCGACTGCGATTGGCTGAATAAACAAAAGCTTATTTATGATGACACCCCGCATCCCGGCGCCAATATGCCCTCGTGGAGCGGCGTGCTGGACACCATCGGCTATGGCCATGTGAGCCAGAACAGCCTGCATATCAACTCTACCTCGGCGGTGATTCTGGCGGCGCTCGGCGGGCGCGGCGTGGCTATCGTGCGCCGCGCGCTGGTGCAGCAATCCATTGATAGCGGCCAGCTTCTCCAGCTCTATCCGTCATTTAAATGGCCGCTGACGTGGTCTTATTTCATGGTGCGCTCGGAGCACGCGCTGAGTCGCCCCGAAGTGCAGATTTTCCACGACTGGATGCTGGAGTATCAGCACTCACTGAGCTCAAACACCCCCGCCTAACTCTCTCTTCAGAGGATGGCCAAGCCACGGCTGGCTATCCTCTGCTCTCAGCATTTCCAGCAAGATAGTTTTTCTTTGCCATAAGGCAAGTTTATCTCATTTGTTTAACACTCTTAACATTTCAATAATGCCTGCGACGAAAGGGGCGTGATGGGTCACGTCGCCTGATTGAAGAAGAGATTTTCTATGTTGCTGAACTGGAATGAACATCGCGATGAGCTGCTGGGGAAAGTGAATGAGTTCGCCAAGCTGACACCGGAATTTATGCGCGGGCTGGTCAAGATGGATGCGGGCGCTTCCGCGACTGGCCATTTGGACCCGAAAATCCATGAACTGATTGCGCTGGCGGTGGCGGTGACCACCCGCTGCGACGGCTGTATCTCCGTTCATGTTAAAGCTGCCGCCAAACACGGCGCGACGCGCGAAGAGATTGCCGAAGCGCTGGCCGTGGCGATATCCCTTAATACCGGCGCGGCGCTGACCTACACCGCCCACGTGCTGGACGCCTTCGACTCATTGCCAAAAGCATAATTTTTCCGGCGCTTAGCTGCGCCGGTCTGCTCTCTTATCGGAAACGCATCATGTTAGTCAATCACGACCTCTCCCTGCGCGCGCTAGTCACGGCGGATGAATATGAGTGGGTAAGCTCGCCGCAGTCTGGCGTTCACCGCGTCATGCTAGACCGCGTTGGCGCAGAACAGGCGCGGGCCACCAGCATTGTTCGCTATGACGCGGGCTCAGATTTCCCCGCACATTCGCACCCTGACGGCGAGGAAATTTTGGTGCTGGAAGGCGTGTTTTCCGAAGGGGAGCAGCACTATCCGGCGGGCTGGTATCTGCGTAATCCGCCGGATTCTTCCCATCAGCCTTCCAGCAAATCGGGCGCGACGATTTTTGTCAAACTGCGGCAGATGGCCGCAGAGGATACCCAGCGAGTGCGCATCAACACGCTGGAAGCCAGCCGCTGGCAGCAACGGCAGGGCCGTGAAATTTGCACGCTGTACCAGAGCGCACATGAGCTGGTGCGGCTGGAAAGCTTAGCCGCCGGAGAGCCGATTTTTAGCGATGAGCTGGTGGCCGGAGCCGAGCTGTTGGTGCTGGGCGGAGAGATAACAGAGGGCGCTGGCAACTATTCCACGGGCAGTTGGCTGCGGCTCCCTGCTGGCACTCTTACTGAGCTGGTGTCCGGCAAGGCCGGGGCGCTGCTGTATATCAAAACCGGCCATTTGGCCGGGCAGAAAACATTGGCGGTGACGCAATGAAACAGGTGCAAGTTGCCATTGTCGGCGGTGGGCTGAGCGGCCTTTATGCCGCCGCGCTTCTGGAGCAGGCGGGCGTGGATTATCTGCTGATTGAAGGGCGCGAGCAGGCCGGTGGCCGCATTCAGTCGCTGCACGCCGGGGATGAAACTCAGCGTTTTGACCTCGGTGCTACGTGGGTCTGGCCAGCCTTTCAGACCCAGTTAGCACAACTTTTACAACAGCTCGATATTGAGCTTATCGCGCAAGAAGAGCAGGGCGACATGCTGCTGGAGCGCGGCCTGCATCAGCCTATTTCGCGACATCCCGGTTACGTTTCATCCCCGCCGTCCATGCGCGTTGCAGGAGGAATGCGGCGGCTGATAGAAAAACTTCAGCACAGGCTCAATCCGGCCAAGCTGCTGTTCAGTCACCTTGTCACCCAAATAGCGGCGAATGCCGAAGGAATACAGCTGACGGCCCAAACGCCACAGGGGGAGAGCCTGTCGGTTCGCGCCGAGCAGGTGTTTCTGGCGCTGCCACCGGCCTTGGCGGCGGGAATTAACTTCAGCCCCGCTCTGCCGGGATCCGTCGCCCGAGAGTGGGCCAATACCGGCACTTGGATGGCGCCGCACGCCAAATACGTGGCGGTTTACTCCCAACCTTTTTGGCGGCAGCAAGGGCTGTCAGGCGAAGCACGCAGCGCCGTCGGCCCTATGGCGGAGATCCACGATGCCTCGGCGTCAGGGCAGGCTGCGGCACTGTTCGGTTTTCTGGGAATGCCGGCGAAAACGCGCTGGACCACCAGTGAAAGCAACCTGAAAGATCTCTGCCGCGCGCAGTTGGTCAGGCTGTTTGGCGAGCAGGCGGCGCATCCGGTTGCTGAGTTTTTCAAAGACTGGGCCGAGGATCCGCTGACCGCCACGGCGAGCGATCTGACCGTGGAACCGGGGCATTCGATCCCTCAGGCTTTTATCCGCGAGGGCGTCTGGCAGGGGAGATTACAGGGCATCGCCAGCGAGTGGTCGGCGGCCTTCCCAGGTTATATCGCCGGGGCAATAGACGCCGCGACCCGGGGCTTCACGACTTTCACCACGCAATCAAACCAACCCACTCAGGGAGCACAGTATGAGATTGAAAAATAAACGCGTTTTGATCACCGGCGGCACCAGCGGCATTGGCTTAGCTACCGCCAAATTAATGCTGCGCGAAGGGGCGCGGGTGGCGATCACCGGGCGCGATGCCGAGAAGTTGCAACAGATTAAACAGCAGCTGGCAGGGGATGTGCTGGCGATTCAGGCTGACGTGCTGGCGCCAGAGGATTTACGGCGTATCCATGACCAAGTTTCCGCTGAGTTTGGCGGGCTGGACGCGTTCTTTGCCAACGCCGGTGTGGCCTTCGGTTCGCCGCTGGCGAGTACCAGCGAGGCGCGTTACGACGAGTTGATGGATATCAACGTCAAGGGCGTGTTCTTCTCTATGCAGGCGATTTCGCCGCTGTTGCAGCCGGGTGCGTCGGTTATCCTCAACACCTCGTGGCTGAATCAGGTCGGCACGCCGGGCCTGTCTTTGCTTTCGGCCTCCAAAGCGGCGGTGCGCTCATTGGCGCGAACGTGGTCGGCGGAGCTGCTCGAGCGCAAAATCCGCGTTAACGCCGTTAGCCCGGGGGCGATGAATACGCCTATCCACGGGCGCAGCGGCGGCACAGAGGCTGAAGTTGACGCTGGCAAACAGCGCATTGCGGCGCGAATTCCCCTCGGGCACTTGGGGGACGCCGAAGACATCGCCAACGCGGTGGTGTTCCTTGCCAGCGATGAATCTCGCTACATGCTTGGGGCTGAAGTGGTGGTCGACGGCGGCTTCTCGCAGATTTAATCCCTAATTTAACGCACTAAGGCCAGCCCTCGCGCTGGCCTCAATTTTCAGCCCCTTCACCTCGCCGCGTGCTACTCTTTTGATTCATTTACCCGCAGCAAAGCGAGGAAAGCATGTCCCAGACCGCCACGGAAACTCCCACTCTTCATCTGCTCTGCGGCAAAATTGCCTCGGGCAAATCTACGCTGTCTGCTCGGCTTGCTGCTCGCCCGTTAACCGTGATTATTAGTGAAGACCACTGGCTGGCGCGGCTTTACGTCGAGGAGATGCATAGCGTGGCCGATTACGTGCGCTGCTCGGCCAAGCTGCGAGAAGCCATGGCCCCGCATCTGATTGCCTTGCTGCAAGCCGGTATGTCGGTGGTGCTCGACTTCCCGGCCAATACGCTGGCAAACCGCCAATGGATGAAGGGGATTGTCGAGGCGTCCGGCGCTCACAACCAGCTGCACTATCTCGACGTGCCCGACGAGGTGTGTAAAGCCCGCCTTCGCGCCCGCAATCAGGCCGGAGAGCACGACTTCGCCGCCACCGACCAACAGTTTGATTTCATCACCAGCCACTTTGTCCCGCCGACTGAAGAGGAAGGGTTTCAGGTAGTGGTTTATCGCTGAGTGAAATAAAAAAGCCTCCCATTGGGGAGGCTTTTTGCTAGTCGAGAAGGCGTTAAATCGGGCAGTAAGGCCGCTTTTCGTCTTCGTTCATCACGTCGACGTGCAGCATGTTCAGCATGCTGTTGGCGATCTCGCGTTCACCCATCACCACTTCGTTTGCGCCGCGCTCCATGATGTAACGCACTTCGTCGTCATAGTGGGCGCGGGCGATGATCTCGATATTCGGGCGTTTGGTTCGCGCCGAGGCGACAATTTCACCGGCTTCGTAACCATTGGGAATGGTCACCAGCAGCCAGCGGGCGCAGTCCAAACGGGCCAAATCCATCACTTCCTGATTGGCGGCGTTACCCAATACCGTGCTGATGCCTTGCTCGCGCAGGGCTTCGACCCGTGGCCGGGAGTTCTCAATCACCACCAGTGGAATGCCCGCGGCCTGAAGCTTCTCGCCCAGCAGGCTACCCACGCGACCATAGCCCACCAGCAGTGCGTGATTGCACAGGTCGAAGGGGATCTGCTTCTCGTCTTCGACGGCTTCTTCCACGCTCTGATCGTCGATGGTTTCGGTCTTCGCCAGATATTTCTCCAGCAACGTGAACAGCAGCGGGTTGAGCATAATCGACAGAATTGCGCCCGCCAGCACCAGATTGCGGCCGTGCTCTGACAGCATGCCCAGCGTGATGCCCAGACCGGCGAGGATAAACGCGAATTCACCAATCTGCGCCAGACTGACGGAAATCGTCAGCGCGGTGCGCCGCGAGTGGCCGAAGGTTTTCACCAGCAGGAAGGCCGCGATGGATTTACCGAAGACGATAATACCCAGCGTCGCCAGCACCGCCAGAGGCTCGCGGATGATGATCAGCGGGTCGAACAGCATGCCGACGGAGACAAAGAACAGCACCGCGAAGGCGTCGCGCAGCGGCAGGGTGTCGTGCGCCGCGCGTTGGCTCAGTTCGGACTCGTTTAGCACCATGCCTGCGAAGAACGCGCCCAGCGCAAAGGAGACGTCGAACAGCTCCACCGCGCCATAAGCAATGCCCAGCGCCAGCGCCAGAACCGCCAGTGTGAACAGCTCTCGCGAGCCGGTACTGGCGGTGCGGGCGAGGATCCACGGCACCAGACGGCGGCCAACCACCATCATCAGCACCATAAAGGCGATCACTTTGCCGATGGTTATCGCCAGTTCCATACCCAGCGCGCCAAAGCTTGAATGCTCACTCTCAATCATGCTGCTAAACGCGGGCAGCAAGACCAGCGTCAGCACCATTACCAAGTCTTCGACTATCAACCAGCCAATGGCGATTTGCCCGCGCTGGCTGTCAATCAGTTGCCTCTCTTCCAGTGCGCGCAGCAGCACCACGGTACTGGCGGTGGAAAGACAGAGGCCGAAGACCAGACCGGCGGCTAAATCCCAGTCCAGCAAGCGTGAAAGGCCGATGCCGAGCAGAGTCGCCACCGCGATTTGCAGCACCGCGCCGGGAATAGCGATGGATTTTACTGCCAATAAGTCTTTGAGAGAGAAGTGTAAACCTACGCCGAACATCAGAAGGATGACGCCAATTTCCGCCAGCTCAGGAGCAAGAGAAGTATCGGCGACAAAGCCCGGAGTAAAAGGGCCAGCAAGCACGCCAGCGGCAAGATAGCCGACAAGAGGGGAAATTTTAAGGCGATTGGCGAGCATCCCGAACAGGAAGGCCAGTACCAAACCGCCGACGATGGTGGTTATCAAGGGCGTAGAGTTGTGCATCCATACTCCTTCTAGTTATGCGTCAGTGCAAAGTGTAAGAGAGTGTTAATGATTTTATGGCATATCGGCGGCCGATGTGTAAGAAAATGTGCCTTGAATGTCAAAAAATAACGATTTTGATGTAAATCAGGATGAAAGTGACATTTCACAGGGTTTTGGACAGCGATGTTTCAGTGGGCAAGGTGAGTGTGCTGCCGATAACGGAGTATCGGCAGCAGAAAGGCAGAAGTTTAGGACTGCTTTTGTTCAATATTCGGTAAGAATGCGGTGAGAATCCCCAATAGTGGCAGGAAGGCGCAAATCTGATACACCAATTCGATGCTGGTCCGGTCGGCAACATAGCCCAGCACCGCAGCGCCAAGGCCGCCCATGCCGAAGGCCAAACCAAAGAACAGGCCGGACACCATGCCGACTTTGCCCGGAATCAACTCCTGCGCAAACACCAAAATCGCCGAGAACGCCGAGGCCAACACCACGCCGATGATCACGCTGAGAATGCTGGTCCACATCAGGTTGGCGTGTGGCAGCAGCAGGGTGAAGGGGGCGACGCCGAGAATCGAAGCCCAAATCACGTATTTACGCCCAATCTTATCGCCAATCGGCCCGCCAATGATGGTGCCCGCCGCCACGGCAAACAGGAACACAAACAGGTGGATCTGCGCGCTTTGAATCGACACGCCAAATTTGTGGATCAAATAGAAGGTGTAGTAGCTGCTCAGGCTGGTCAGGTAGAAGTATTTGGAGAACACCAGCACCAGCAGGATACCCATCGACATCGCCACCGTGCGGCGCGGCAGCACGGTGATATTGCCCGCCACGGGGCCGCGCTTCTTGATGATCTGCTGCTGTTGGCGATACCACTTACTGATTTGCAGCAGCACCACGATACCCAGCAGGGCCGCAAGTGAGAACCAAGCGACATTGCCTTTGCCATAAGGCGCGATGATCAGCGCAGCCAGCAATGGCCCGAGCGAGCTTCCCAAGTTGCCACCCACCTGAAACACCGACTGTGCCAGACCGTGACGGCCACCGGAGGCCATACGCGCCACGCGGGAGGACTCTGGGTGGAAGACCGATGAGCCAGTACCGACCAGCGCGGCGGCTAACAGCACCAGCGGGAAGGTCTGCGCCACGGCGAGCAGCAGCAGGCCGGAGAGGGTAAAGCCCATGCCAATCGGCAGCGAGTAAGGCTGCGGATGCTTATCCGTGTAATAACCAATAATAGGTTGCAGCAGCGAGGCAGTTATCTGATAAGTCAGGGTAATCATGCCTATCTGGGTAAAGCTGAGTGAGAACTCGTTTTGCAGCAGCGGGTAAATCGCCAAAATCAGCGACTGGATCATGTCATTGAGCAGGTGGGAAACGCTGATTGCGCCGAGTATCCCGAAGGCCGTGCGCTTGGCGGCGCTGGCTACGGGTTGGGTAGGGAGGTCGGTACGGTCGGTCATCTCTATCTAAGCCTTTATTCTTGTAGTAAGTAGCGGAAGGGGTCAGTCAACTTTAGCGATGTCGGCAAATTTTCCGCGCAGCAGGGTACAAAGATCGCCCGCAGCCAGTTCAATATCAAGCCCGCGTTTACCTCCAGAGACAAAAATGGTGGCAAAGTTTTGCGCCGGGCTATCGATAACCGTAGGTAGCAGCTTTTTCTGCCCCAGAGGGCTAATGCCGCCGACCAGATATCCGGTCACGCGCTGGGCAATTTGCGGGTCAGCCATATCGGCCTTCTTCGCGCCAAGGGCTTTGGCGACTTTCTTGAGGTCTAACAGCGAGGCGACTGGCGTGACGGCCACGGCGAGGTTTTTTGCGTCACCGTTGAGCGAAACCAACAGGGTTTTATAGACCTGATTAGCATCCAGACCGAGCTTCTGCACGGCTTCGTCGCCGAAATGAGTTTCATCGCTGCTGTGTTCATAAGGGTGGAGAGTAAAAGCCACCTTGTTTTTTTCCAATAATTTGACTGCTGGCGTCATAACCTTCCCCGACAAAAGATCCCAATAAAAAAAGTCACCGGGTCTATAGGGGCAAAATAGCCTCAGACGTTCACGATGACTTAATTAGCGGAAAAATAATAACTCTGCTCAATCTTTTGATTGTAAAGCATAAAGCGTATTTCTTGAACGAATGTTAAATATTAGTCTAGCGAATGTCTGTTGCCAAGACCCAATACAGATTGCTAACCTACTACCGCCAGTGTTCTGTCCCGCAAGAGACAAATGCTGAAGCTATAACTAATAAAATGAAATTCCTCTTTGACTGGCCAATAGAAATATTGGCCACTTTTTTGATCCTCTTCATCCTTCAAGCCAGCTCTGCGTTGGCTTCCTTCGCTCGCCCTAGTCACTTACTTGTGTAAGCTCCTAGGGACTCGCTCAGTTGCCGCCTTGATCTGACTCGAATGATTTTGAGGATCTCGAGTTTTGGTTTTGTTCTGGTTCAGGCACAACCCAACTCAGCGCCGATCCGCTGTCAGCATATCTGGCAGGTTGCCTTCGCCATAAAGATGCAGCGCGCCGACGGCGACCACGTATTTGCCGGGCGGCAGGGCGTTGAGCTGTTGCTTCCAGCGCAGGTTGCGTTGATTCATCAGCACGTCGTACAGGTCATTGCTGAAGGTGTTGGGCAGCGGCTCCATGCTTTGGCTGGGTTGGGATTCTAGCCACCAGCTGATCATGGTTTGCAGCAGCCGCGCGTTGGTGTGCCAGTGAGTCAGAGTATCTTCCAGCAGCGAGCGGCCGTCGTCCGGCAGTTGCTGAAGCAGGGTGAGCTGCTCCTGCGGGCCTTCCAGCTCGATGATCTTCTTCTGCTCGCGCCGTGCTGCTTTTAATAGCTGATAATCAATGCCGTATTCGCCGCGCAGCCCGAGGCGCTGGGCCTGACCGGCTTGCAGCATCAGCGCGACCTGCCAGCAAGGCAGGTGATTCAGACTATAGATTGATGTCCCCAACTCCTCGCAAAGGCTCTCCACCTGCAAATATTGCTGCTCGGTCAGGCGTTCGCTAAGAGGCGACAGATCTTCCGCGATGCCGAAAGGCGACTCCGCCTCGCTGATATCAGCTTCGACAATCAGCGCATCGGCCTGTGACAAGCGTTTCAGCAAGATATCCGGCAGTGGCTGCATATTCATGGTGCCCATGTGGATGCTGCCCACCAGATGCAAATGTCGGTCGCCGGGAAGCTGGATATCCATCGCCGGATAGTGATATTCCGCGGGAGAAAGCAGACCGAGCCAGCGGGCAAGCTGGTAAAAGATATGGCCCATATGGCGTTGTCTCCTTGCAAGGGTGAAGGGGCATGCTAGCGCGTCGCTGGCTTAGCGAACAGGGGGAAAGTCTTGATTTTCGGGGGGAAGACGAATTAAAAGCATGAAAAGTCACGTTTATCGCCGCGGGCAGAGTTGCCAGCGGCGATGGCGCAAGGTCTTAAGCGACGGTCGCCTGATAGCCCGCTTCTTCGACAGCGTCGATCAGTTCTTGGGTTGGCGCAGAGCCTTCAACCACGGCTTTGTTCAACTCTACCTCCACTTTGGTGGTGCCTGACACGGCTTCCAGTGCTTTGCGCGTAGAAGCCACGCAGTGTCCGCAGGTCAAACCTTCAAGGTTTAAAACGGTAGTGGTCATATTGTGTTCCTCTGGATACTGTTGGTTGGCCTTTAATCGATTCAGGGGTAGGATAAACCTTCCAGCAAGGTGAAGGTCAAGGGGGCAAAATGAATATCAGCGATGTGGCAAAGAAAACCGGTTTGACCAGCAAAGCGATTCGCTTCTACGAAGAGAAGGGGCTGGTGACGGCGCCGATGCGCAGTGATAACGGCTATCGTACCTACGCTAAAAAGCATATTGAGGAGCTTACGCTGCTGCGGCAGGCGCGGCAGGTGGGCTTCACCTTGGATGAGTGTCAGGAGCTGGTGGCGCTATTCCACAATCCCGACCGCCATAGCGCCGATGTAAAAGCACGGACTCTAGAGAAAGCGGCAGAAATAGGCCGCCATATTGAAGAGTTAACCGAGATGCGCCAGCGGTTGCTGGCGCTAGCAGAGTCCTGTCCGGGCGATGAAGGGGCGGCGTGCCCAATCATCGACAATCTCTCTTCGCCCTTGGCACCGCAGCTGCGTTAGCCGCTTTCGGTCACCCGAATCACTGACTGATGTCAGCTCATCGGGATTCCCTCTTTTGCTGCCTTGCTGCAGCACCAATGGCTTTGAGAGAGCTTAGAGGCGGCTGTTGCTCGGCTCAACCTTCAGCGTAATGCCTTCGCCCTTGGCATCGCAGCTGCGTTAGGCGCTTTCGGTCACCCGAATCACTGACTGATGTCAGCTCATCGGGATTCCCTCTTTTGCTGCCTTGCTGCAGCACCAATGGCTTTGAGAGAGCTTAGAGGCGGCTGTTGCTCGGCTCAACCTTCAGCGTAATGCCTTCGCCCTTGGCACCGCAGCTGCGTTAGCCGCTTTCGGTCACCCGAATCACTGACTGATGTCAGCTCATCGGGACACCCTCTTTTGCTGCCTTGCTGCAGCACCAATGGTTTTGAGAGAGCTTAGAGGCGGCTGTTGCTCGGCTCAACCTTCAGCGTAATGCCTTCGACTTGGGTGATGACCACGTCGTCGCCCACGCTGAGTTGCGCGGTGCTGGTGATGCGCCACGTGCTGTCGCCAATGCGCACGCGGCTGTAGCCGTTGCTCATGGGTTCAAGCACAGTGGCATGCATGCCGACCAACTGCTGGCCGCGCTGATTGAGCGAACCATTGTGTCGGTCCGGCCTCTGGCGCGTGCTAAGCCACTTCCACCACAGCCACGCGGCGACCATCGTCAGTACGGCAAAGCTCACACCCTGCCATTCCCACGACAGCGGCAACAGCCAAGTCAGTAAGCCGACCAACGCCGCCGCAATGCCACTCCACAGCAAATAACCACTCGCACCGAGCAGTTCTGCTGCCAGCAACAGGCCGCCGAGTGACAGCCAAAACAGGTGCGGGCTTGCTATAAGCTGTTGCAGCATTATTTTCCGCCTTTAGTTTCTTTCAACAGTTCCGCAATACCGCCAATGGAGCCCATCAGGCTGCTGGCGTCCAGCGGCATCATGATCACTTTACTGTTATTGGCTGAGCCGATTTTGGTCAGCGCGTCGGTGTATTTCTGCGCCACGAAGTAGTTGATGGCCTGCACGCTGCCCGCGGCGATTGCCTCAGACACCATTTTGGTGGCCTGAGCTTCTGCTTCTGCCGCACGTTCACGGGCTTCAGCTTGCAGGAATGCCGACTGGCGCTCACCTTCGGCTTTCAGGATCTGAGACTGCTTTTCACCTTCGGCGCGCAGAATGGCTGACTGGCGCACACCTTCGGCTTCAAGGATATCCGCGCGTTTGGTACGTTCGGCTTTCATCTGGGCGTTCATCGCCGAGATAAGCTCTGCCGGTGGGCGCACGTCACGAATTTCGATACGGGTGATTTTTACGCCCCACGGGTTGGTGGCTTCATCGACGATATGCAGCAAACGTGCGTTGATATTGTCGCGTTGTGACAGCATCTCATCCAATTCCATCGAACCCAAAACGGTACGGAAGTTGGTCATGGTCAGGTTAACAATCGCCTGCTCAAGGTTGCTGACTTCATAGGCGGCGCGCGCTGGGTCAATCACCTGAATAAAGCAGACGGCGTCGATGGCCACATTGGCGTTATCGCGGGAGATCACTTCCTGAGAAGGAATATCCAGTACTTGTTCCATCATATTGATTTTGCGGCCGACGCGGTCGACGAAGGGCACAACCAGATTCAGGCCGGGCATCAGGGTTTTGGTATAACGGCCAAAACGTTCGACGGTCCACTGATAGCCTTGAGGAACGATTTTTACACCGGCGAAAACCACCAGTAGGGCGAGAACCACAATAATCGGGATTACGGTCAACATAGTTTGAACTCCTGTAATACCTTAGATATTTCAAGCTAGGCAGGCGTGAGTTGCTTTCCTGCAACTGGAACTATTTGGGGTATGGCTGCGTGTCCTATTGTTTTCGGGAGATTCTCCAGAAAAAACAAATTCATGTGAGCACAATGCATATATTTTGCTCATAGAAGATTGTCGCACAAAACAGGCGTAAGTCGTATTGAATAAGGATAGTTCAGGACAAATGAAGATCGAGTTCAAGGACCAGCGCGACGAGTGCCGCGCTGGGGGAAGCATCTGAGGATCAGTAAAGTAAGGAGTACAGCTGGCGGCGATATTTGGCGGCCAGCGCGTCACCGGTGCCGAGCGCAGCCAGAATATCCATCAGCGTTTTGCGCGCAGAACCATTGGCCGCGCCGAGATCTTTCTTCAGCGGTGCCATCAGCAGCTCCAGCGCCTCTTCGTTACGGCCAACCGCGTGCAGCTGCAGACTGAGCTTAACCGCCAGCTCAACGTTGTCCGGCTCTTGCTGAAGTTGTTGCTGCAATTGCTGGATTTCTGGGGTGTCGGCAGCTTGCTTCAACAACTCGATCTGCGCGATAAGCCCCTGATAGCGCGAGTCTTTATCTTGCAGCGGAATAGTCGCCAGCACGGCTTCGGCATCTTCACTGCGGTTGAGCTGAATTTGCACTTCAGCCAGCAACAGGCCGATATCACTGCGCTGTTGGCTGAGCTGCCAGGCTTCTTTCAGCAGCGGCAGGGCGCCGGTCAGGTCACCAGCTTGCAGTAACTCTTGAGCCTGAGCGACTTTCAACTCTTCTTCTTTCGGCAACACTTTTTGCAGCAGTTCGCGGATCACTTCTTCCGGCTGCGGGCCTTGGAAACCGTCAACCGGCTGGCCGTCTTTAAACAGATAAACCGCTGGAATGGAGCGCAGCCCGAACTGCTGAGCAATCATCTGTTCCGCGTCGCAATCGACTTTCGCCAGAATCAGCTGCCCGGCGTATTCAGCCGCCAGCTTGTCGAGGATCGGCCCCAGCACCAGACAGTGCTGGCTGCGTTCGGACCAGAAGTAAAACATCACCGGAACCGACATGGACTGTTCTAACGTCTGGTGCAGGTTGGTTTCATTGATATTAATGACAGAAGATTGTGCCAGCATAAATCAGTCTCTCTTATCTTGGTGAAGCCATGTCCCTTGTTGAACAGTTTCGCACCGAGATTGTGATAAATAATAAGATGTTAAAAGCTAAATGGGGGCACTTGTGCCAGCTTCAACCCCTGCTGCTAGCTATTACCGCGCAGGATTTTATCCAGCACGCGGCTGGGTAACAGGCGGCGCAGCACCGTGATGCCGTGCGCCAGCAGCGTCACCGGATAGCGCAGTCGCGCCTTCGGGCTTTCTAAAGCATGGCGCAATTTTGGCAAAACTGCCTCTGGCGTCAGGGTAAAACGCTTGGCGATGCCCGGATTATTCACCGGCTTGTCGGCCTGCGACTGATTAACGTTCTGCGTGAAGTTGCTGGTCAGCGGGCCGGGCTCAATCAGGCTGACCTGAATCCCGGTGCCGTGCAGCTCCATGCGCAGCGCGTCGGACCAAGCCTCCAGCGCGTATTTACTGGCGGCGTAGACCCCGCGCCCCGGCGTGCTGATTAAGCCCATCACCGAGCTAGTCTGAATGATGCGCCCTTCGCCGTGGGCCAGCATGGCGGGCAGCAGCAGTTGGGTGAGCTGATGAGTGCCGAACAGATTGGTGGAAAATTGTTGCTCGAACTGCTCCCGGCTGATGCCGCTCAACTGCCCGTAAACCCCGTAACCGGCGTTATTGAACAGGCCGTACAGGTGATTGCCGGTCAGCGCGATGACTTGTGCGGCGGCGCGTTCGACGCTCTGCTTATCATCCAAATCAAGCTGTACGGTTTCGAAACCCTGCTGTTGAAGATTCTCAAGATCCTGCGCTTTGCGGCAAGCCGCCAGCACGCGATAGCCGCGCTGACGCAAATCGTGCGCGGCAACCAGCCCAATGCCGCTTGAGCAGCCGGTGATCAATACTGCTTTTTGCATAACTTTACCTGTCAGAAGCCCCTATTTTTCAGGACTGTGGTTTACTTAGGGTTTCGGCCTATTTGACCAGCGGCGCGAGCTTGTCCGCCATCCAGTCAGCGATAAATGGCTGAGCTACCTGAGCCGGATGCAAACCGTCATCCTGCATCCACTCTGGCTTCACGGCGACCTGTTCCATAAAGAAAGGCACCAGCGGAACATCATTCTGCTTCGCCAGCGCCGGGTAAATGGCATAGAAGGCGTCAGTATAACGGCGTCCGTAGTTCGGCGGCAGGCGGATTTGCATCAGCAGCGGCTCGGCGTTGGCCTGTTTCACCAAGCCAATGATTTGGTTCAGCGTCTGGGAGATAGCCGTAGGCGCAAAGCCACGCAGGCCGTCGTTAGCCCCTAGCTCAATCAGCACCCAGCGCGGCTGATGCTGTTTGAGCAGCGCGGGGAGGCGAGCCAGCCCCTGTGCCGCGGTGTCGCCACTGATACTGGCATTCACAATGGTGGGTTTGCCTTGCTCACTCTGCCACTTGTTGTTGAGCAGTGTAGGCCAAGATTGAGCAACCGGCAGGCGATAAACCGCGCTTAAACTGTCTCCAACAATCAGTAACTTATCAGCCGCAGTAGCGCGAGCACTCAGCGTTGCAGCGACCAGCATTGATACAAGTAAAAGGAAAGGAAGATGCCAGCGGGAAACGTTCTTGAAGTTCATCATCTTAGTAAACACGTCGGTCAGGGTGAAAGTCAGTTAACCATCCTGTCCGGTGTCGAGCTGGTTGTCAAACCGGCGCAGACCATTGCGCTGATCGGCGAGTCGGGGTCAGGTAAATCTACCTTGCTGGGTATTTTGGCCGGGCTGGATGATGGCACCGGCGGCGATGTAAAGCTGCTCGGCCAGTCGCTGACCGACATGAACGAAGAGGGCCGCGCCGCGCTGCGCGCCAAAAACGTCGGCTTTGTATTTCAGTCTTTCATGCTGGTGCCGACCCTCAACGCGCTGGAAAACGTCCAGCTTCCGGCCCTGCTGCGCGGCGAGTCTGACGCCAATAGCCGCGCACAGGCGGTGCAACTGTTGCAGCAGCTTGGCTTGGGCGCGCGCCAGCACCATCTTCCGGCCCAGCTTTCCGGCGGCGAGCAGCAGCGCGTGGCGCTGGCTCGGGCGTTTATCGGCAAACCTAAACTGCTGTTCGCCGACGAACCGACCGGCAACCTTGACCGCGCCACCGGCGAGCGCATCGTCGACTTGCTGTTTTCTCTCAACCGCGACGCGGCTACCACGCTAATTCTGGTGACCCACGACGAGCAACTGGCGGCCCGCTGCCAGCGTCGCCTGCGCCTGCGTGACGGCAAATTGTGGGAGGAAGCATGATTTGGCGCTGGTTCTGGCGAGAGTGGCGCTCGCCTTCGCTATTAATCGTCTGGCTGGCCCTGACGCTGGCGGTGGCCTGCGTACTGGCATTGGGCAGCATCAGCGACCGCATGGAAAAGGGGCTGAGTCAGCAAAGCCGCGATTTTATCGCCGCTGACCGCGTGCTGCGTTCTGCCCGGCCCATTACCGAAGCTTGGTTGCAGGATGCCGAGAAGCAGGGGCTGAAAGTCAGCCGCCAGCTCAGCTTTATGACCATGACTTTCGCCGGAGACACGCCGCAGCTGGCGGACGTCAAAGCGACGGACCTTGCTTATCCGCTGTACGGCGATTTGCAAACCCAACCGCCGGGCATGAAACCTGAGCCGGGCACCGTGCTGGCCGCGCCGCGCCTGATGGCGCTGCTCAATGTGAAAGTGGGCGACAATCTAGAAGTCGGCGATTCAACCTTCAAAATTGCCGGAGAGATTATTCAAGAGCCGGATACCGGCTTTAACCCCTTCCAGACGGCGCCACGTCTGATAATGAACTTGGCGGACGTACCTAAAACCGGCGCGGTGCAGCCGGGCAGTCGTTTGACCTATCGCTACATGTTTGCCGGCCCGCCGGAGGATATTCAGGCTTACGGCGACGCCATCAAAGGGCTGCTGAAGCCAGACCAGCGCTGGTACGGCATGGAGGAGTCCGAGGGCGCGCTGGGTAAATCCTTGCAGCGTTCTCAGCAGTTCTTGCTGCTCTCGGCGCTGCTCACGCTGATGCTGTCGATTGCCGCCGTGGCCGTCGCCATGGGCCATTACTGCCGCAGCCGCTATGACTTGGTGGCGGTGTTGAAAACCCTCGGCGCGGGCCGCCGTTCGCTGCAAAAACTGATTATCGGCCAGTGGGTGGCGGTGCTGCTGCTGGCGGCGGTGTCGGGCAGCGTGATTGGTTTGCTGTTCGAAGCCTTGCTGATGAAGATGCTGACGCCAGTGCTGCCCACTGCCTTGCCGCCGTCAGGCGTTTGGCCGTGGATCTGGTCGATGGGCTCGCTGCTGGTGATCTCCCTGCTGGTGGGCGCGCGGCCTTATAAACAGCTGCTGGCGACTCAGCCGCTGCGGGTGCTGCGCAATGACGTCGTCGCCAATGTCTGGCCGCTGCGCTGGTTTATTCCGGTGATGCTACTGATTGTGGTCGGCCTACTGGCGGCATTGGTCGGCGGCAGCACCTTGCTGTGGTCGCTGCTGGCGGGCGTGGTGGTTCTGTCGCTGCTGCTTGGCGCGATTGGCTGGGGCAGTCTGCTGTTACTGCGCCGCGTCACCGTCGGCAAGCTGCCGCTGCGGCTGGCAATCAACCGTCTGGTACGCCAGCCATGGGTGACGCTCAGCCAACTGGCTGCCTTCTCCATGTCCTTTATGCTGCTGGCGCTGTTGCTGGTACTGCGCGGCGACCTGCTCGACCGTTGGGAAAAGCAGCTGCCGCCGGACAGCCCTAACTACTTCTTGTTGAACATCACCAAGGATCAGATCCCGCAGGTGACGGAATTCTTGAATCAGCATCAGACCAAGCCGGAAGAGTTCTATCCGATTGTGCGCGTGCGGCTGACCAAAATTAACCAGCAGGTGTCGACGGATATCATTAAACCGGACGACGCCGCCGGTGAGGCGGTCAACCGCGAGCTTAACCTGACCTGGATGCAAGGCCTGCCGGACCACAACCCGCTGGTGGCCGGTGACGGGCCGCCAAAGGCCGGAGAAGTGTCGATAGATGAAGGGCTGGCGGGGCGTCTGGGCGTGAAGCTTGGCGATACGCTGACCTTCAGCGGCGACACGCAGGACTTCAGCGCCAAAATCACCAGCCTGCGCAAAGTGGACTGGGACAGCCTGCGGCCAAACTTCTACTTTATCTTCCCGCCGGGCGCGCTGGATGCTCAGCCGCAAAGCTGGCTGACCAGCTTCCGCTACGAAGGGGATGCCAAGGCGATCACCGAGCTTAACCGCCAGTTCCCAACCCTCAGCCTGCTGGATGTCGGTTCGATCTTGAAACAGGTGGGACAGGTGCTACAGCAGGTGAGCCGTGCGCTGGAAGTGATGGTGATTCTGGTGATGCTGTGCGGCGGCTTGCTGCTGCTGGCGCAGATTCAGGTCGGCATGCGCCAGCGCCGTCAGGAGCTGATTGTGTACCGCACGCTGGGAGCCAGTAAGAAGCTGCTGCGCGGCACCCTGTGGTGTGAATTCGCGGTACTGGGACTGGTCGCGGGGATTGCCGCCGCCGTCGGTGCCGAAGCCGCACTGTGGCTGCTGACGCGCAAAGTGTTTGATTTCCCTTGGGAGCCGAACATGGTGCTGTGGTGGTCGGTGCCGCTGATCAGCGCTATTTTGCTGTCACTCTGTGGCGGTTGGATGGGCGTGAGATTACTGCGGGGAAGGGCGCTGTTCAGAGCTTACGGCAACTGATTTAGCGCAACTGACTTACGGCAACTGAACTACGGTAAATAAAAAACGGCTCCCTCAGTCTTGCGGGAGCCGTGCTAATCAGAGCTTCGCCAAGGCCCAATCAATGCCGCTGGCGTATTCCGCCGGTAACAGCGGGATCAGTGATTTCAGGTTATCTTTCAACAACTCCGCGCTGGCGTCATTCAGGTTGAGATGCCCGACTTTACGCCCGGCGCGCACTTCCTTCTCATACCAATGCAGGTTCACCAGCGACAGGCTCAGCCAGTCGTTGGAGACATCCGTGCCAATCAGGTTGACCATCACGGACGGCGTGCTGACCACTGGCTTAGGCAGCGGCAGGCCGAGAATGGCGCGTAAATGCATTTCGAACTGGCTGTAAGACGCGCCGTTTTGCGTCCAGTGGCCGCTGTTGTGTACACGCGGAGCCAGCTCGTTGATCAGCAAACCTTCGCTTACCACGAAGCACTCCATCGCCATCACGCCGACATAGTTCAGTTCGTTGAGGATGGCGGCCAGCATGCTTTCAGCCTGCTGTTGCAGAGCGGCGTCAGGAGTTGGCAGGGCCACGCTGGTGCGCAGAATGCCGTCCTGATGCAGGTTGTGAGTCAGCGGGTAGAACACGGTTTTGCCATCGTGGCCGCGTGCGCCTACCAGTGACACTTCACCCGAAAAATTAATGCCTTGCTCGACAATGCACTCGCCGTAGCAGTCGGCGGGCAGGGTCTGCTCTTCCCCGGCACGTAAGCGCCACTGGCCGCGACCGTCATAGCCGCCGACGCGGCGTTTAACGATGGCTAACTCGCCAAGTTGGGAAAAGATCTGCGGCCATTCGGCGGCGTCAGCCAGCAACTGCCAAGGGGCGGTGGCTAAACCGAGTTGGTCGAGTAACTGTTTTTGCGTCAGGCGGTCGGCCAAACGCGGGAAAATGTCGCGGTTAACAAAAGCGTTATGGGTTGCCAACTCGCGAGTTAAGGCGGTTTCTGGCCAGCGCTCGATTTCAGCGGTGATCACGCTCTGCTGAAAAGGCACGGCTTCCGGCTCGGCGTCCAACCCGACTGGGTAAACGGCGATGCCTAAAGGCTCACCGGCCTGACGCAGCATGCGGCCGAGTTGGCCATTTCCGAGTACGCAAACCGGCTTCATGCTTCCTCCCGAGGATCGGGATTGTTCAGCACTTCGTCAGTCTGCGCCTGACGCCATGCGGCGATATCTTTACCAATTTGCGCGTCGTGCAGCGCCAGAATTTGCGCCGCCAGCAGCGCGGCGTTGGCGGCTCCGGCTTTGCCGATAGCCAGCGTACCCACTGGGATACCGCGCGGCATCTGCACAATAGAATAGAGGCTGTCGACGCCACTCAGCGCGGCGCTTTGCACCGGCACGCCAAGCACTGGCACCAGCGTTTTAGCTGCCAGCATACCCGGCAGGTGAGCCGCGCCACCGGCTCCGGCGATAATCACATCAAACCCGTTGGCAGACGCCTGTTCAGCAAAGCTAAACAGCTTGTCTGGCGTGCGGTGAGCAGAAACAACTTCGACATGGAAAGGGATATTCAGCGTCGTGAGGATCTCGGCGGCGAACTGCATGGTCGCCCAGTCACTTTTTGACCCCATAACAATCGCGATTTTGGCTGGGGTAACGTTGGATGACATGTCGGTAATGCTCCTGTGATAATCAGTAAGTAACGCGCAGAGGCCGCAAATCATATCATGCTCAACTGGCAAGGAAAACGGTTGCGTCGCCGGAAACAGTTGGTTTTATGGTGAGAAGTCAGCGCGGGATTTGTATAATCCGTACCAATACGATCCTAAATAAATGAACTGGAAACTGATTTATGACACAGGCCTTGTTGGCTCCGATTTATGATTTTTTGCATTGCGAAACCCCGGCGCGTTGGGTGGACGTGGCGCTGGAGAATCAAGAGATCATGCTGATTGACCACGCCAACTGTGAAAAGAAGGCGGCGGCCACCGCCATGAGCCTGATGACCAAATATGTCGAGCGCACCGAGCTGCTGTTCTGCGCCGCCCGTCTGGCGCGTGAGGAGCTGCACCACTTCGAGCAGGTGGTGGAGATCATGCAGCAGCGCAATATTCCCTATACCGTGCTGTCGCCGTCGCGCTACGCCAGCGGCATGATCAAGCATTCGCGCCATCACGATGAGCTGAACATTTTGGTGGATAGATTGATTATCGGGGCTTATATCGAAGCGCGTTCGTGCGAGCGTTTTGCTAAAATCGCGCCACATCTCGATGAGACGCTGTCGCGCTTCTACACGTCACTGCTGCGCTCCGAGGCGCGCCATTTCACGGATTATCTCGAACTGGCGCAGCAGTATGCGGGGGAGGATATTAGCGAGCGGGTGCAGTCCTTCGGGCGAGTTGAGGCGGAGTTAATTCTGTCGCCAGACGAGCAATTCCGCTTCCACAGCGGCGTACCGGTCTAACCTTTACGCATCAGTTTATTCAGAATGGGAAGGTGATCAGCTCGACGCCCTCGGCGCTGACTTTGATCATCGATCCCTCTTCGTGCCATGCGCCTAACACCGCGCGATGCCCGGTTTTACCGTCTAGCGGCACGTCGTGGACTGCGGGTCGGTGGGTGTGGCCGTGGATCATCCACTCGACGCCATTGTTTTCCATCTCGCGGATCACCGCTTGCGGATTGACGTCCATCACCTCTAAAGATTTACCACTGTTTGAGGCTTTGCTGTTGGCGCGCATTTTGGCCGCAATCGCTAAACGCCACTTGAGGGGCAGGGCGAGGAACAGCTTCTGAATCAGCGGGTTATGCACTTTTTTGCGGAACTTCTGGTAACCCACGTCGTCGGTACACAGGGTGTCGCCGTGCAGAATAAGCACCCGGCGGCCATACAGCTCCAGCACTTTCTTTTCCGGCAATAGCTGCATCAGGCTGGCGCGGGCAAAGCGGCGGCCAACAAGAAAATCGCGATTACCGTGGATGAAGAAACAAGGCACGCCTTGCTGATGTAACTCGTTGAGCGCGGAGGCTATTTCGGCGTGAAGCGGCTCGGGATCGTCGTCGCCTATCCACGCTTCAAACAGGTCGCCGAGGATGTAAAGTGCGTCGGCCTGCGGCGCATCTTCACGTAGAAAACGCAGAAAACCGGCAGTAATTGCCGGTTCTTGTGCGCACAGATGGATATCTGCAATAAAAAACGTTGCCATTAAGACGACGATTATTCGCTAACGGTAACGCTAGTGATGATCACGTCTTCTTGTGGAACGTCCTGGTGCATGCCGCTGCGGCCAGTTTTTACTTTTTTGATTTTCTCAACCACGTCCAGACCGTCGGTGACTTCTGCGAACACGCAGTAACCCCAACCCTGTGCGTTTTCGCCACGGAAGTTCAGGAAGTCGTTGTCAGTTACGTTGATGAAGAACTGCGCGGTAGCTGAATGCGGGTCATTGGTACGGGCCATAGCCAGCGTGCCTTTGGTGTTTTTCAGACCGTTATTTGCTTCGTTTTTGATCGGCGCATCGGTGTTTTTCTGGTTCATGCCTGGCTCAAAACCGCCGCCTTGGATCATGAAACCGTCGATGACACGGTGGAAAATGGTGTTGTTATAGAAGCCTTTACGGCAATAGTTCAGGAAGTTTTCAACGGTAACCGGCGCTTTATCCGCGAAGGTGTTGATAACAATGTCGCCGTGGTTGGTGTGAAAAGTAACCATAATAATCATCCTGCTTATGTTGATGTGTGCTCTCAGTGTGAGCCCCCAATATAGCCTTTTCTTATACCACAACTCAAAAGCAGGCGTCAGCCGCGGGTTTTAGTTGCTCGCTTTACAAACAAGGGTTGCCTGATAATCGCCTTCTCTCTAACATTAAGTGTTACTTTATAACAATATGACCAGAGAAAGCCGCTCTGCGGCGGCTTATGCCGTTTCGGTGAAATCATTTTCGTTATATTATGACCACAATTGACGTTTTCTATGCCCAACACACGGAATAGCCTGATGCTTAAGATTTTTAATACCATGAGTCGCCAAAAAGAGGAATTCAAGCCAATTCATGCCGGTAAAGTCGGTATGTACGTGTGTGGGATAACTGTTTACGACCTCTGTCATATTGGTCATGGTCGTACTTTCGTATCATTTGACGTGGTAGCGCGTTACCTGCGTTATGCCGGGTATTCGCTGAAGTACGTGCGTAATATCACTGATATCGACGATAAAATTATCAAACGTGCTGCGGAGAACGGCGAGAGCTTCACCGCGCTGACTGACCGCATGATCGCCGAGATGCACGCTGACTTCGCCGCGCTGGGCATTCTGCCGCCAGACGCAGAACCGCGCGCCACAGGCCATATTGCTGAAATCATCGACATCGTGCAGAAGCTTATCGACCGCAACCATGCCTACGTGGCCTCTAATGGCGATGTGATGTTCTGGGTGGAAAGCGACGCGGATTACGGCGCGCTTTCCCGTCAGGATCTCGAGCAGCTGCAAGCCGGTGCGCGGGTGGAAGTTGAAGCCAACGTCAAACGCAACCCGATGGATTTCGTGCTGTGGAAGATGTCCAAGCCGGGCGAACCGAGCTGGACTTCCCCGTGGGGCGAAGGCCGTCCGGGCTGGCACATTGAGTGTTCAGCGATGAACTGCAAGCAGTTGGGCGAGCATTTTGACATTCACGGCGGCGGTTCTGACCTGATGTTCCCGCACCATGAAAACGAAATCGCCCAGTCTACCTGTGCTCACGACGGCCCGTATGTGAACACGTGGATGCACTCCGGCATGGTGATGATTGACCGCGAAAAGATGTCGAAATCGCTGGATAACTTCTTCACCGTGCGCGACGTGCTGAAATATTACGACGCCGAAAGCGTGCGCTACTTCCTGATGTCCGCGCACTACCGCAGCCAGCTGAACTACAGCGAAGACAATCTCAAACTGGCGCGTACCTCGCTGGAGCGTCTCTACACCGCGCTGCGCGGCACTGACGCTGCGGCAAAACCTGCCGGTGGCGAAGCCTTCGTAGCGCGTTTCCGTGACGCCATGGATGACGACTTCAACACCCCAGAAGCCTACTCCGTGCTGTTCGACATGGCGCGCGACATCAACCGCCTGAAAGCGGAAGATATCAATGCAGCCAATGGCTTAGCGGCAGAACTGCGTCAACTGGCTGGTGTGTTGGGCCTGCTGGAGAAAGACCCAGAGCAGTTCCTGCAATCCGGCGCTCAGGCAGACAACGGCGACGAAGTGGCTGAGATTGAAGCCTTGATCAAACAGCGTAACGATGCCCGCGCCAGCAAAGATTGGGGCATGGCGGACAAAGCTCGCGATCGTCTGAATGAGATGGGAATTGTGTTGGAAGATGGCCCAGCAGGCACCACTTGGCGTCGCAAATAAGCTATTTACTTGTCATTTTGCCCCCGGGTAGTGCTCTAAAATAAAAAAAGCGCGGTTGGATTTCTCCACCGCGCTTTTTTATTGTCTTAGCCGAGCTTATTCAGCAGAAGCTTTGACCACCAGCTTGCTGCTGGCGAACTCGACCTGTTGGTCGGCGAGGATTTTGCAACGTTTGCGGGTTTCTACCTGCCCGTTGACCTTCACCTGACCTTCGGCGATCACGGCTTTGGCCGCGGCACCGCTTTCACACCAGCCCATAAACTTGAGCAGGTCGCACAGTTCAACGTGCGGGTGTTTTTCGAGATAAAAAGTTTCCATGTATTCCTGACTTATCAATTACAGATTTTTAGTTGGCGCTGATGTCGTGGTATTCCTCGCAGGCTTGCAAGGTATTTTGAATCAGCGTCGCGACCGTCATCGGGCCTACGCCGCCCGGCACCGGTGTAATAAATGAAGCACGCTCGGCGGCGGCATCAAATTCCACATCGCCGACAACTTTACCATCTTCCAGCCGGTTAATACCCACATCCACCACGATTGCGCCCGGTTTTATCCATTCACCCGGAATAAAGCCTGGTTTACCGACCGCAACCACCACCAGATCGGCGTGTTCAACGTGATGACGCAGGTTTTTGGTGAAGCGATGGGTGACGGTAGTCGTGCAGCCCGCCAGCAGTAATTCCATGCTCATCGGACGGCCCACGATGTTGGACGCGCCTATCACCACGGCGTTGAGGCCGTAAGTGTCGATGCCATAACGCTCGAGCAGGGTGACGATGCCGCGCGGGGTGCATGGGCGCAGGGTCGGCGCGCGCTGGCACAGGCGGCCAACGTTATAAGGGTGGAAGCCATCGACGTCTTTGTCTGGGCGGATGCTTTCCAACACTTTGACGTTATCGATGCCCGCTGGCAGCGGAAGTTGCACCAAAATGCCGTCGATATCGCTGTCGTTATTCAGCTCATCAATCAATTTGAGCAACTCACCTTCGGTGGTGGTCATCGGCAAGTCATAAGAGCGCGACAGGAAGCCCACTTCTTCGCAAGAGCGACGCTTGTTGGCGACATAAATTTGCGAGGCCGGGTTCTCACCCACCAGAACAACGGGTAAGCCCGGAACGCGTTTTCCGGCTGCAATTCGTTGTTTAACTTTTTCCGCAACTTCGCTTCTAACCTGCTGCGCAATCGTTTTACCGTCAATAATCTTTGCTGACATTAGGGAGTAAATCCATCAATGAGTAAATGCAGGGGGATGGCGCTATTTTGGCAGAAGCGAGAGGCGCTGTCAGGCGTTGAATGATCTTCAGCATAAAAATAGCCGCAGTTTTGTTACGACTTGTGGTTAAAAAATAGCTATTTTAAAAAGGCACAACATCAAAATAATAAGGATAAAACAAGATGGTACGTAAAGTGGGTATTGTCGGCGCTGGCCATGTCGGGGCTGACGTCGCTTTTTCTCTGGTTACACAAGGCTTATGTGACGTCATCGTCCTGCTGGATGAAAACCAGCCCAAAGCCGCAAGTCAGGCATTAGAGCTGCGTGACATGGCCTCGCTGGTCTCTTCGCGGGTCAAAGTCTTGGCGAATGACTACGCCGAGCTGCATGACGCCGATGTGCTGGTGGTCGCCGTAGGGCCAAAAACCCTGCTGCGCGAAGACCGGCTGGAGGAGCTGGCCGAGACCCGCGCGGCGGTTCGGCAAGTGATTCCGCAGGTGATTGCCAGCGGCTTTGATGGTGTCATCCTCAACATCACCAATCCGTGCGACGTCATCACCCAAATCATTCAGCAAACCAGCGGCTTCCCGCACAGTCAGGTGCTCGGCACAGGTACGTCGCTGGACACCGCTCGCATGAAGCGCGTGGTGGGGGAGTTCTTTGGCTTCGACCCAAAAAGCGTGACTGGCTACGTGCTGGGTGAACACGGCGAGTCGCAGTTTGTCGCTTGGAGCACCGTGCGCCTCGGCGGCCGCCCGGTAGCCGAACTGGCGGGCGATCGGGACGTGGATTGGGCGCAGATGGACGATAGAGTACGCGGCGGCGGCTGGGATATTCTTCAAGGCAAAGGCTGGACCAGTTTCGGCATCGCCACCGCGACGGCAAGGCTGGTGGACGTCATTTTGTCAGATGCCAACAGCGTCTATCCGGTGTCGGCGTGGGATGAAAACCTCAAGGTGTATATCGGTCAGCCTGCGGTCATCGGCAAACGCGGCGTGGTGCAAACCTTGATGCCAGAACTCACGGCCTATGAGAATATCGCCTACCACGCCTCATCCCGCGTGATTTTGGCCGCCATCAATACAGAAAAATAGTACCGATTGATTTTGCACGGAAAAAAACGGGCAGGGCGCTTAATGGCTGATAAATTATCACAAATTGTTCAGTCATTAAGCAGTGAGTTCGAAAGCCATTGACTCACCGCGGTCTGCCCGTATAATCCGAGTCCGCAACGCTCCCATCCGGGACTGCAATGCGCCCTTAGCTCAGTTGGATAGAGCAACGGCCTTCTAAGCCGTAGGTCACAGGTTCGAGCCCTGTAGGGCGTACCATTAAAAAACAATCACTTAGCTGTCAGTCGTTCCCTCCGAAATTTGCGAGTGGGACAGATTTGGGACAGAAACCCCAAAAATAGCGTCTATCTGCTTCGCATGTTCAGTTAAATGGTTTGGGGCTAAATGCGCATATCTCCGTACCATTTCTATCGATTCCCAACCGCCCATTTCTTGAAGAACTGACAGCGGGACACCAGCCTGAATAAGCCAGCTTGCCCATGTATGTCTCAGGTCATGAAAACGAAAGTTTTCGATTCCGGCGCGTTTTAATGCCAATCGCCATGCCGTATTCGAATCGACACGCAATTTTCTAACCGCAGCAGTCGCTGAACCGTCAGAACGTTTACTCGCCGTAGTGTGAACAAAAACCCATTTTTGATGATTGCCAATCTGTTCACGTAAAACTTTGCAGGCGGTATCATTCAAGGCTACGCCAATAGCTTTGCCTGATTTACTTTCTTCCGGGTGTATCCATGCAACCTTGCGTTGCATGTCAATCTGTTGCCATTCCAGATTAACGATGTTGGATCTGCGCAGGCCAGTAACCAGAGCAAAAATCACCGTCGACTTTAAAGGTTCAGGACATTCATTAACCAGACGCTGCGCTTCATTTGGTTCGAGCCATCTGACGCGCTTATTTTTTGCCTGCGGCACTTTTATCACTGGCGCTTTTTCTAGCCACTTCCAATCTCGCTCTGCCGCGCGCAATAGCGACTTCATCAGGGCAAGGTGTTTTGCCTTAGTCGCCGTACTGACGGCCTGACGCTCATGCTTCGGTGCCTCGATCCCTTTCTTCGCCAATGACTGTGAATGCAGTCTATGGTTCTCCGCCGCCCGGCGGTTAACCATTTTACTGATCGCCGTGTAAATTTTGGCTTCAGTAATGTCCTTTAATTTCACTCCTTCAAAATGCATCAGCCAGAATCCCATCCGGCTTTTGTCATCATCCAAAGATTTTTTCTCAGCCCGCTCTTCTAACCACCTCAAGCAAGCCTCTTCGAAACTCACATCTGGAAAATCACCAAGGCGGTCTATTCGCCATAGTTCTGATTTTCGTTTGTCATGGAGTTCCTGTGCTTCCCTCTTGTTCTCTGTTCCAAGAGACTCTTTAAGTCTTTGCCCACCCGGGAGCGAGAAACTCGCGTACCAGATTTTACCTCTACGGAAGATAGACATGTTTTATCCTCTAGCATGCCACCCTCGCTCACGGCGACAGTGTGGATCGGATTGTTAAGAGCAGCAATACATGCCTGCCGAGTGATTAAGTAAGGTGACTTAGGTTTGCTGGGGTCTTTGCGTGAGGCGGCAAGTCTCCCTGTGCGTATCATTTGAGCAAGCGTGGGCCGTGAAACACCCATAAATGCGCATGCCTCCTGCATACTGAGAGGGTATTTATCCATGGCATATTTCTCTTCTAATTGACCGTTAAGCACGTCGATCGCCCATAGAAAATCGACCAGTCGAAAGACCGGAGTTATGGGTGGCCGTGCCATTAGATTTGGGGTTATGAAGGTTCGCTGAGAGCTTTTAGGCTGGAGATAACAGCATCGGCATGCTCGCGCGCCTCTTTGTATTCGCCGGTATTCTGTTCGCCGAACGGTGACGCGGCGTTGAGATAGCCGCGGTAGGCCTCGAGCCAGACTTGTTGTAGTTCGTTCACGCAGCCACCTCCTTGGCACCCGCGCACATTTCAGGAAGGTTTGCCCGGACCAGCGCTTCAGCGAACGGCGGCGGAACCGCATTGCCGCAGCGCGCGACTTGTTTATCCTTGGCGTATTTCGTGCCGCGATAGTCCTGATCGATGATGTACCAGTTCGGGAAACCCTGCGCGGCATATAGCTCATGCGGTTGCAGCATGCGCATGCCAATATCCACGATTTGATAATCGACGCCTTCTACCGTGACCAAGCCAAAGCGGTCGTTGGTGGTCACTGTGTGTAGCGACTCATCAAGGCCGACGCCCTGTTTCTCGTTACCGTAGTACTTGAGCAGGAAAGCCCGAACCTCGCCGATGTGCAGTCCGCCGGCAGTAATGGTCGGTGCTGGCTCTGTAACTGGCTGGCCGTCTTTGCAGGTACCGCGCAGCTTGATAAGGTTGGAAGTAACCAACGCATGGTGATCAGTGGTAGTGACGGTGTGCGCCGGTGCATCCATGGCCGCGCCAGCGCCGGTGTAGTTCCCACCAAAGTGCTTCGCGAGGAAGGCCGCGCATAACTGGCTTTTGCCGCCGCCGCCCGCTGTAATTGTCCCGTTAGGCTCATCGGCAGCATGGCCTACGCTGTTCCCGAATTGCCGCGTAATCACTGGCGCAACAAGAAGGTGCTCAACTTTGCTGGTTACGGTGGTTAGCGGCTTGCATGCGTCATAAGCCATGCGGTCGCCGCCAAAACCTGTCTGTCCGATGCGAGCAATGACTGGTGCTATCAGGGCAAATTTGTTGCCTCCGGCCGTCACCGTGCCAACTGGCTTTTCAATATCCAGCGCGCGAGGTGCCTGTCCTTCACGTTCGCCATATCCCATCTGCACTAGGGTTGGGGTGATTAATGCAGAATGTGATTCTTTCATCACGGTGTGAAGTGGAACGTCAGCGGCACGCGGCTTGCCCTGATACTCGGATCCGCCTGCGCCAGCAATGAAAGGTGATAGTGTCGCTTCAACCATTCCCAACGCGTGACCATTCCCGCCTGGTCTTTCCGACGTGCCAGCTGTGATCGTTGGCAGCGGTTCATCACATTCCTGCCCAGTCGCACCGGTACGGAACTTGGTGATATGTGGTGTGACCACTGCATAACCGTGTTTCTTGGTGATGGTTTGTAGTGGCTCGTCTAGCGGCTGGCCTCTGAAGCAGTCATAGGACGTCTTGCTGCTGGTGTGGTTGCACTTCACGATGAACGGCGTGGCGTTGTCGATAACGAAACGCTGAATGCCCCGCGCAATGCGCTTGAGAGTATTCTCTGCCAGCGGGCGCTTACGTTCGAAAATGCTCGGGCATGGGATTGACCAGTCGATGCATTCAGCAGCGGTGCGCCATGGCGCTAGCTTGCCGCTTTGAACGTCCAGCGACTTCGGATCCGCGTGACTGGCTTCCGGCCACACAACTGGCGCGCCGTCGCAACGCATCACCATGAAGAAACGGCGGCGTATTGTCGGGGCACCGTAATCGCATGCGCGCAGCTCGCGGTAGTCAACAACGTAGCCCAAGCCAGCAACCAGTCGGCGGGCATCATCACTATCGGTGCTGATCCCCAGCACTTCGCAGCACTCTTCTAGGGCTGGGTGATCTGCTGCGACGCCAGTGGTTAGCATTCCGTTGAAAGCAGCAAAAGTTTCGCCTGCGCGTGATCGGTCAGGGTGATTCATGCCATTTTCGTCAGTAAGCATCGGCCCCCACGTTTTAAACTCTTCGACGTTCTCAAGCATCATGACTCGCGGGCGTTTAGCCAATGCCCAGCGAATAACGATCCAAGCCAAACCGCGAATTTCCTTCTTAACCGGGGCGCTGCCTTTGGCTTTACTGAAATGTCGGCAGTCAGGGCTGAACCAAGCCAAGCCAACGGGGCGGCCTGCGGTCGCTGCAACTGGGTCAACATCGAACACGGATTCGCAGTAATGCAGCGTTTCAGGGTGATTGGTGCTGTGCATCGCAATCGCGTTCTCGTCGTGGTTAATCGCAATATCAACACTACGGCCAATCGCCAATTCAATGCCGGTGCTGGCACCGCCGCCCCCGGCAAAATTATCTACGATGATTTCTCTCATGATCTAGCTCCCATTGCGCGCGCCAGCGTTCCAGCGGTTTGAATGATTTGGGTCATTGACAGGCCATCGATTTTTAAACGGTTGATGTGGTGGCGCAGCTTGTTCTGCAGGTGCGCGTCAAGACTCGAGGACTCGGTAACCTGGTCAAATAGCTGATGGACCTCGGCAGGCCAAACCTTGTTGGTCGTTTCGGGGAAAATATCAGTGTCGATTTGTTGCTGCTGGTTTTGTCGTAGTGTGCTGGACTGTACAGCCTGATAATGGCCGGATAGCGCCTTAACCAACGAAATGCGAGAGTTTGGCAGGGGGCGAGAGCTTGCTGGTATCAGCTCCACGTCAGGGAAGGGGCATTCGTTGCCCCAGTGGTGCCAGCCCGGCGCATCGCCGCGGCTGAACAGCTCAATGCGGGCCACGTCGCCATACAGTTGCTCAAGCCGAAAACGCACCTCAGCAGGTTTTTGGCTATGCTCGCTGAGGGGAGAGTAAAAGGCTTGCTTGACGCTGGCGCTGGCACGCTCCAATCCCGTGCCACGCACGGCAATCAGCAGGTCCTCGCTGTTGGTGCGGGTATAGTTCCCGCCGTTCATGCGCGTTTGGGTATTCAGCAGCTCGAGGAAGTCATAAAAATCTTCGACCTGTCCGGCGGCCAGCGCTTTGTTGATATGTTGCTCGGCCAACTGATTCAGCTTCACCCAAGTGAAGCCCTTCATTGTGCGGACCTGAAAGCCCCATGCTTCAGCGAGCTTTACCGCCTCGGCGTTGTGAGTGCCGGTGTACCACATTGCCAGCACGGAATTTTCGGCAGCGATGGACCAGACAGGCAGCCGCATTAAGTCGGTTAAAGTCATGGTGCTGTAATGATTTCCCGCCGCGCCGTTGCTGATCACGTTGTCATAGCGCCACGGCGGGTCTGCATAAATGAGTTGATACATCAGGCCGGTACCCCGCAAATTTTCGATAGTGAGCGATGGTGATTCATGACCGTGGCCACGTATGACGCCTTACGGTTCATCACCTCGACTGAAATGATTTGGTGATCGACTTCCACGCGATAGGTTTCGCTGTTCTTGCGCCGGGCATACTCACCATATTTTTGCTGGTGGCAGCGTAAAGCTGCCTCCGCTGCGCGCCGTTCTGCTGGCGTCGGCTGGCCGCGAATGATGTGTCGCATGACTTTCTCCGGGCGAAAAAAAGCCCCGCATTAGCGAGGCTTAAAAGTTTTGATAAAACATTTCGTTTAATCGATAGGGTTTGGTCTTTCAGATAAAATTGCATGCTCGATGACATGAGCAGAAGGCGCATCTCCATTTGTTGCAATGAGATAAGATTTGTCACGGTAGACAATTTTATGAATTTGAAAATCATAGAAGCCACTATATTGAGGCCTAATAGAGACACTTTGACCGGGTTGAATGCTAAAAACCACCGGTTTGGCTGGGTACATAATAGAATCTTTTAGCCCTTCAATATCACGCTTATCTCCATTGTACCCGCACCCAAATAACAGAATATCATGCATAACTATCTCCTTATTGTTGTCACAATTCTTTCTTATCCAGATTACCCGTCATGAATCGAATAGTGAATTATTGTAGAGAGAATGCTCTCGGGACGAGGCCTTCACGCGAATTTAATTACCTGAGATAAGTTGGAGCTTGTGACATGTCACGCCGTTAGTTTCGTCTCATGCCAACCGTGCGTCTGCCAGCACGCACCCTCGCCGACGAATGCACAGCCCTGTTTATCGCCGGGCAGCGCGTCGCCGCACTTCTTACAGGTTCGCTTGGCCTGCTCTGCAAGCTGCGCCTTTAGCTCAGCGTTGTCTTTGCGGATCAGCATGGTGATGTACTCGTCCATGTCGTATGGCTCGCGCGCCGGGCGGCGCAGTGCGCAGTTCTCGCGAAGCATATCGACTTCTTGCCGGTCGAGCGCCACCTCAACCTTTTGCACCCCGGCGTCACTCTGGCGCGCCCGCTGCGCGGCTTTGCGCTCTGCTGCTGACTTCGCCATATCACTCACCATCCTTAACGACGATGCCAGCGGCGCGCATCAAGTCATCGCACTGTTTGATCGCTTCATTGAAACCAGCCACGCGACCTCGTAACCATTCCTCTTCTTCGTCTCCTTCACCATTCTCAAGCTCACAGTCAAAATCGAGCTCTGCGGGCAGCACCGCTACAGGCTTAGGTTGGCGGGTGAATAGCTCCACGATTTCTACTTTATGGTCGTGCGCCAGAGTGGGCTTATAACGAGTGATCTGTAAGTTTCCGGCCCGGTCATCGAAGGCATAACCGAAAGGCTCTTGCTCACCCCGAAGCTCGGCGAGTTCTGTCTCTGCCACTTCTCGCTGCTGGCGCTCTGCTTCGAGTTGGTCAATTACAGAGCTGGAGAAAGCGGCAAATGCGCTTAGCTCATCCATGCAGAAATTCAGCCGGTTGCATTCTGTCAGGCGCTCGGTTAAATCTTTCAGCGCAAGTTCGTGCTTATCCCGCAGCGCCGGGATATCAGTTTTGTCAGTCATCAGTACTCACCCCAGCTAAAAGTAGATGCGACAGGCCCTGCACTTTCTGCCGCCAGAAACTCACCCTCAGGAACATTAATCACCTTGCCCCACAACCAAGCCCCGCTATCCACCTGTCCCTCTATGAAGCCAGAATCATTAAGACCCTGAAGGCACATTTGAACGGTCTCAGCGGTAAGTTTGATCTTGGCGAGTTGGTAAACCTTGCGATAGATAAATGCCTGCATTGCCTGTTCTTTAGTTAGGTGATAACCAGAGCGGGCCGCATTCTTCAGGCATCGTTTGACCTGTTTATTGCTAGGCCTTGAGTAATGTTGACGCACGCTATCAAGTGACATAGAAGGAAAGTCGTGAGCATGCCAAAAAGTCTTTTCTGTTTCTCGAAGAATCACGCGCTTCCAAAGCATAACTATCGGACGGCCTTTCGAGTCGTTTCCATCAACGTAGCGATAGCAATATTTTTTCTCAGTCATTGATGATTTCCTGCAAATACAGGCCATAACGGCCTGTTCGTTATTTGAGCGAAATTAAGTGATCGATCATCTTTTTGATGAATCAGTGCGGTAACTTGATTTGGTAATCGGCGCAGAAGTCGAGCACGTAGAGGCACTCAGCGGGGCTTTCGGTTTCGTTGACCACGTCGCACCCGCCAGCGTGAAAGCAGTTACAGCTGGCGCAGCTCAGCCTATTGTCGAAACAGTGCTTTGCGATATGGAAGCCGTTGCACTGGCCGCCGCTGAACCGGTGCGGAAAATCATAGGCAGGGCAGCGGCAGGTAACCTGCCGGCCGTCCCAATACGCCTTTTCTCCGCTCATTGGTCACCGCCTGATTTTTCAGATGCATGGCTGAGTTCCGCCCGCCGCTCCATCTCGTCGAGCGTGTCGAGGTATAGCCAGCCCAAACGCCGGACTGGCTTGCCTGCTTTCAACCCTTCGAACTGCGCGACGGCGTACTCAACCGCCTCCGCAGCCGTTTTGCATTGGTGATTGTCAGCGTATTTTTTCATTGCCAGCGCTTACGCCCGGACGGGCGGGTCGGTCAGAAGGGGATTTCGTCGTTTGGATCTGCGTGAGGAGTGTTGTTCTGGCGGCGCAGCGCGGCGTTTTGCAGGGCTGACTGCTGGGTTTGCTGCTGGCCGCCCAGCATTGTGCGAGAAGGCTGTCCGCCTGATGCTGGTGCACCACCGGCCAAGCGCTCATCGCGGTCTTTCAGGGTCTCCAGCATCTTATCGACCGATTCAGCTGGGAGGTTTTCGGAGGCTTCTTTGAAGGTTTTACGGGTATTCGCGCCGAATGCCTGACGAATTTCATATTTGTAACCATCAGCACCGTCAGTTTTGGTGTAGAGGACTTTTTGTAGGACAAAGCCGATCGGCTTACCTTCTAATTCAGGACAGTGGATTTCGATTTCGCCATGCTCGTTGGCGCATTCGACTCCAGTCAGCTGCTTGACGCGAGTCAGGCCCATAATGGCATTGATCATTGCTTCGCCGTGCTTCAATAGTTGACCTTCGCGTCCAAGGTAAGACACGCGCAGGTAGTTAACCTTTCCCGCGTCAGTCTCAAGGCCAAACTCCATGGATGCAGACTTTGAATCGCGACCAGTGGTAAACAGCGCGCTGCTGATATTGCCGATGTAAGCCCCGCTTTCAGTAATGCCGCCAGCGCCAGAGGTTTTGGCAGATTCTTCGTTAAAGGTGAACATTGCGATTGTCATGCTGTTGCTCCGTTAGAGAGTTCGTAATATTCCCGTACGGCCGCATCAACGGTCGCCAGGTCATTAGGGATTTGGAAATTATCGAAGAGGCCGATCGGGGATTTGACCGGATCAGAGCCATCGGATTGGGTGGTGAAGTAGTAGCGGCCATCGGTGACGCCCGTACGGAGAGCAATGCTGAACATGCCTTCAACCGTGATTTTCTCGTCCAGCATCTTACCGATGGTTTTCATCTTGATTCGGCCCTGAGGCGTTTCCTCAGTGTGAGCGAGGAAGTAAACGATCAGTTCATCCTCGGCGGCCTGCGCCGCCCGGATAACGTCCCATGCGCCACCGCCAATCTCGGTAAACTTCTCGAATGATTTTTCGCTGCGGCGTCGCATAAACTGGTTGCCCATCACGTACTGAAAATCATCGACCACAACGTATTTGCGTCCTGCCCGAACGGCGAAGTTGATGATGCTCACGATGTCGGAGGGGATATCAGTGAAAAACACGTTGCCGACTTTGGTCTCAAAATTGCGCGGCTGCCAGCCTTTAGATTTAAACGGAAGCCGTTTATTTTCAGGGTTAACCAGCCAACCGACATCAGGGTTGAGGTTCATCATGCTGGCAGATTTGCCTGAGCCTGAATCACCAAGAATTAGTATTGGAATGCCCATCAGAACATCGCTCCCATGGCCTGTTTTATTGTGAAGCGCACATCTTCGGAGATGTCGGACTGATCGAGCATCCAGCGAAAATAAGGTGCGTCGATAGCGGAAATTTCAGTGAAGGTTTTATTTTTGTGCTTACCGAATTTCATGGTGTGCAGAAGGGACGGGGAGTTTGTGATCTCCCGCATCTCGGAGATTTTCCACTTCGCCAGGCTGTTCATGTAAAGCAGGGTGGTGGCCGTGACGTAGCAGTCGTAAAGCGCGCGGTGCGCATAAAGCCCTTCCGGCACATCCGGCTCTAAGCCGAACCGGTACCGGAGATACTGGTTGCCGTGGGATGGCTCTTCCGGCCAGAGCTTGCGCGCCAGTTTCAGCGTGCAAACCCATGGCGCCATAATCATTGGCAGCATCTCGCGGTCGAAGGCGGCGTTGTGCGCCACATAGACGTCAGCGCCGAGGTATTTATCAATCACTGCGCTGAGCGGCGGTGCGTCTGCGACCATTTTCTCGGTAATATGGTGCAGCGCCATGGCTTCAAAGCTGATGCGCTCAGAAGGCTTTACGAAGTCGCTCAGCGGGTTGCAGATTTGACCGTTGACGATATCCACGCTGGCGATCTCTACAACCTCGCCCTCAAGGGATGTCGTCTCGGTATCAATGACACGAAAGGTAGTCATGCTGGTTCACCGTTTCGGTTTGTGCGTCTAAATGCGCTTCAAGATGTGCAAGCCGGAGAGCCAGGCGCTCAAGGTCTGCGGGAGAGATTCGGCGTGCGATGCACAGCGAGAGGATCAGGTCTTCTGTGACCTTCGGGTCTGTAGTTACTGCCATGGTGCATTCACCAGCATCATGACGCAGGCGGACAGCGCCAGCAGAATAGCGACAAACACCCCACGACCTGATGTATCGCGCTGCCAAATGCGAACGTCTTCGCCAGTCAGTTTGTGGCGATACTGCACTTTTTTCGCTGCATTCATTTCCATGATGTTTTACCTCTGGCGCCGCGCGCTGCTGGCACTGGTTTAGTGCGTTTCTGCATCTGCAACATGTAGGCGCAATAGCCCTCTTTGCAGACCGTGTGAGACTTCGAACCTCGATACAGCTCAACGAGGATGACTTTCAGATCAGCCGGCGCGCGGAACTTGCCGCAGTAGTCGCACATCTGCGCGCTGACATCCTCGGTTGCCACCGAGCAAACCATCTGCTCAGTGAATGACTGTTCGACGCCCGCCTGGTCGCTGTAGAACACAGCGCCAGCGTTGCAGCCGGTAAAGGTCACCAACTGGCGGCCAATGCGCAGCGGCGTACCCACAGGCAAAACCGCGAGGCGTTCTCTGGATAATTTGGGGATGATCTGCATAGCAGCTCCTTTTTGGCCCATGACAAAACGCCCGCGGCTAATAGCAGGCTTCTTTGCGATGGATAAAAAAAGCCCTCGGGGCGCGAGGGCAAATACACAGCATGGAGAGTTGTTAGAGAGTCGTGCGGCTGGAGTCGAACCAGATCCGGGGTAGGGAACCCCGCGCATTGCCTTTTATGCTACCGACACAACGGCCATGCCCACTCATCTGCATCCACGGATACGCACGAACAATGAGTAAGGGAATGAGTAGGCATGCCGTTGTGTGCTGGGATGATGCCCAGCTATCCACCGCCTTTACTTTTAAGCCCAACGAACTGCTGCGGTACTCCGGGCTTTACTGCTGTTTTACTGCGGCAGAGAAGGAGTAAACGGGAATTTTGCGGCTTTGCCGTAACGGTTCTTGATCATGACGTTTTTGTAAATCATGACCTCTGCATAAAGAGATGCCTTATCGACTTCAGCTTTTAAAGCGCCGGAACCGATCGTAAGATTCGGATCTTGGAAGTCATCGTCATCAAGAAAAATGATGGTTACGTTTTTAACTTCGTACATGGAAACCTCAATGGAAATTAAAGATGATTTTTTCGTGCTGCTGCACAGCGAATCTCAGGACTGTTTTGCCGTCGAAAAGATGTCTGACATGGTTATTAAGAACATTAATGTTTTCATTAAAGGGGCAGAGGTCGATTACATCGTGGTAGCAGTGGCCGACACAAAAGAAGACTTGGAAGAAAGGAAGTTAAAGTTGCTTGAGTTGAGAGCCCTTAAGAATAAAGAGCAGCTTTAACATTGTTTTGCGATGATAAGCACTCGTTGTATTCCGCTTCGCTCATCGCCTCTTCACCTTCTTTCAAGCTGTCGAAATATTGTTCGTAGCTGCTCATGCTGTGATCCTCATTCAGTGTTCTTGCCAAAGCCCCCGACGCAGCAGGGGCAGTGGTAAAGCCACTCGTTTATTTTTAGGCTGACTGATGCGTTAATGGGGCGCCAACCCAAAGTACCGGATGCCTTATGCTGCCTTTCCATCCGTAACTCGCCTATCTGGAATTGACCCTCTTACCAGCGCCGCTGGCGGGTCAGAACTTGCGGTCTATCAGCTTTACTTGTCCATGATGAAACCCTCCGGTTGCTCGCCAGATTCGTCTGAGGCTGGCACCTCCTTTGCGTAAACCCCACGCCCGTCATTGCCTGAGCTGATAGTGCGTGAGGGTAAAATACTGTCTCCCTTAAAGAGCTTATTTGCGGTCGATCCCTCTCGGGGCCGGAGATGATTGCGTCGCTCACCTCATCGCGTGCTGCTTAGTTGGCGTCCTGCCGTTTCGATGAGGTGAATATACCCAAGGTTATTTCTCATGACAATACCCTTAGTTATTTAAATTATAACTTTGGGTTTAATTGGTTGTAAAATAAGAGAATAAAGTCTGTAAGTTTTTTTATTGCTCGCTTTTGCGAGTTTTATTCCTGCTGGCTTGATTATTTTAATTTGAAGGGTAGTATTGGGCTGTGATTATATACAGTTGTTTTGCTGGGGGTGGCAAGTGAGGGCTTCATTCGTACGGGTTGCAGCTGGGGAGTATGTAGAGGTTTACCCTGCGTCGGACTTAAAACGCAGGGCTTTTAAAGAGATTTACTTTTTGAGGGAGCGGGCCATGTACACGACTACGCCGATGATTTTAACTTCTTCATCCACAGGCACCAAAGGCAATCGAGAATCACCGACATCCAAATAACTGTTTGATCCGCGTGATAAATATTTGTAAGCGGATAGCTCACCTTTCACATTGGCGAATACAAAGTCATGGTTGCCTGGTTGCATTTCAGTGTCGACAACGATGATGGAGTCCTCTGGCAATTCAGGGAATCCAGTCGGAAACCTTATTTTATAGGCTCTAGCGTTTCGGGTATCGACTATATCAGGAACGACCGTAAACATTTGAGTCGGGCCTGACTCGTTCCACATTTCAACAATGCGGGAAGGGTCATAGTAGATTTTCTCAGGCGGCTCTTTATAACTTGTTTCAGAGATATTTTTAGCCAAGCGATATGGACGCATGTCGCCAGTGCCATCAGCTAACCACTCTGGACGCACCTTAAGCGCTCTGGCTATATCAATCAACTTGACCGAGCTTTGAGTCCTTCCCGATACGATTTTCCAAATACTGGGCTGTGAAGTACCCGCAGCTTCAGCAAGCGACGCCTGCGTAAAGCCACCTTCTTCCATAGCCAACTTTAATCTTTGAGCGAGCGTCGTCTTGTTCATGCCAGCGAACATATAACCACGGATATTTTTAGTCAAATATCCATGGGTATTGCTTTTATTTAGTCTCATGGTTATTATTTTCACGTGTTCAATCTCAAGGTTATTAAAATGATTAACGAAACCATCAACAAAGCTATTCAGATGGTGGGGAGTCAGAAGAAGCTCGCGCTTAGAGTTGGAGTTAGCCAGCCAAATGTCTGGTGTTGGCTGCATAACAAAAAGCGAGTATCGCCTGAAAAGGTTCCTGCGATCGTCGAGGCGACAGATGGGCAAGTGAAGGCTCATCAAATCCGCCCTGACCTACCGGAACTGTTCCCACACCCAAACGAAACTAACGAAGCCGCATAACCGCCAATTAACAAGGAGATGATAAGTGGAAACAAACGCAATAACGCGCAATTCAGAGCTACCAAAACTCAAGCCGCGTGACATGGAACAACTCGTTCTTCGCCAGCTTCAACTGCATGGGCAAAAGCCTATCGCTGATGAAATTGGGATGGATGAATCGACGCTGAGTCGCTGGAAGACCGGCCATATTGAGCAATTCTGCAAGTTGCTTGCAGCGCTCGGTTTGCAGCTTGCGCCGCCAGAAGCCGTCTTGGTGCGCCGGGATTACCTGTTTTCGATGGAGACGCTGGCTGAGATAGGCATGAAGGCTGAGCGCATGCGGCCTGAGCCAATAGGATTCAATTGAGGTGGGGGATGGTTTCGTTAAGCCAAAAAAAGCCGCACTGCTGGAACAGTACGGCCATCACTTCTCAAAACCACTGAGGTTTTAACCATTATGCACAAGAACAAGCGCCCAGCGCAACCCCGAGAATATACCCGCTATGACTTTGTCCGGCCTGCCGATCCTATCGGCGCTGCGCCTAAAGCTTTCCAACAACGCTTTGCCGCCGAATGGCGCAAGGTGCAGGCGCAGCATGAGGAAAAGGCAGATGAATAGCACGGCTGAAATACTTCAATTTCGCGCTAAAGATGAGCGCGAGGAGCGTCGCGTGGCTGATACCGAAGATGGGTATTTCCGGCTGGCAAATATGCTCGTGGAAGAATATGCAGGCGCGGATTTAACCAAGCGTCAATTCAAAGTGCTACTGGCCGTTTTAAGGCTGACTTATGGCTGGAATAAAAAAATGGACCGGATCAGTGATTCTCAGATTTCTGAGATAGCACGTCTCCCTGTGAAGCGTTGTAACGAAGCAAAGCTACAACTGGTTGAAATGAATGTTCTTCTTCAGCAAGGGCGCCAGTTTGGCCCGAACAAAAATGTCTCTCAGTGGGTTATCCCTCAAAACGAGGGATTATCCCTCAAATCAGGGGATAAAAAATCCCTCAATTTAGGGGAGCGCTATCCCTCAAAACAGGGGGACACCAAAGACATTATTCCAAAGACAGTAAAAACAGATCCCCCTAAAGCCCCCGAGGGGCAGAGCGGGAAGGAATTTTCAGAACACGTTCTGGCAGAAGCAAAACAGGCTCTGGAGTATTACAACGAGCTGACAGATGGCAGTTGCCGTTCTGCTGAACCCTTCGCCGTGCTGCTGACTGAAACCAAGTCTCGCAGCGCCTACACCCTGCAAGACTTGCAGTTGGTCGTTCGCTGGGTAGTTCGCACTTGGAAGCGCCGAAATAACACCGTGGCCAAGCCGATGAACATCTGCCGTGTGAATCGCTTCGACGGTTACCTGTCCGACGCAGAAGCCTGGCAGAAAACCTGCGTTGATATCGACTGCCAAGCGGTCATTGACGTCTACAACGCTGTCACCGACGGACGCATGGCGCCAGCCGAGCTTTACCGCGACCGTGAGCTGGCGATCCGCGAATTAGCCTGCCACCTCGCTAAACAGACCGTAGACGGCTTTAGAGCTTACTTCGAGGCATTCCTTACCGATGCACGGGAATTCCACTTCGGTGGCCCTGACGGCCTCGGCTGGCGCGCTAATTTCGATTATCTGATGAAGCCTGAGACGCTGCGCAACGTGAAGGAAGGGACACTGTGATCAATCAAGAAATCGAAGCGAGTGTGATCGGTGGCCTGATGGTGAGCGGACTCACCCCCGACGCTGGCGATGTTCTGGCAACGCTCGAGGCTGATTCGTTCAGCGTGCCGTTCTACCGTGAGACGTTCAAAGAGATTAAGCGCCAAGCGAATAACCGTGGCCTGATCGACGCGCTGATGATTGCCGAAGCTATGGGTGAAGAGCACTTCGCCAACGTCATGGAAACCATGCGCAAATGCCCGTCGGCGGCGAACCTTAAAGGCTATGCGCGCATCGTGGGCGAGTTCTCGCAGATACGCCAGTTCCAGCGGCTCATGGAAACCTATTACGACCAGATCACCACGTCGAATAACCACGAACGAGCGATCGACACGATTCAGGAATTCGTCAGCCAAGTGATGAACATCAACCGTTCGCACGATGAGGTCCAGCCAGTTCACATCGATGAGTTGCTGGGTTCGTATGGCGAGCTGCTTGAACACCGCCTGCTGAACGGCGAAGAGTCGGACACGCTCAAAACGGGCATTGCTGAGCTGGACGAAATTACTGGCGGCCTGAACAACGAGGATTTGATCGTGGTGGCCGCGCGTCCGGGCATGGGCAAAACCGAGTTTGCGATGAAGGTTGCCGAGGGCGTCGCTGAAAGCAAGGTTCGCATTGGTGAGGAAGACCTCCCGCGCGGCGTTCTGATTTTCTCCATGGAAATGAGCGCCCAGCAGGTTATCGAACGCCAGTTAGCGGGCGCGTCCAACATGCCAGTTTCGTCTCTGCGCAAGCCTTCCCGCATGAACGATGAGGATTGGGCGCGGATCTCCATGGGCATTAGCCGCCTGCAAGGGCTGCAAGTATGGGTTGTTGACGCGTCAAACCTTACCGTCGAGCAGATCAGGGCCATTGCCGAACGCCTAAAGCGTAAGCACCCGAATCTGTCGCTGATCATGGCCGACTACCTTGGCCTGATTAAAAAGCCGCGCGCCGAGCGTAACGACCTCGCTATCGCCCATATCTCCGGCAGCCTGAAGCGCATGGCGAAAGAGCTGAAAACCCCCGTTCTCTCGCTGAGCCAACTCAACCGCGACGTTGAGAGCCGACCAAAGGGGCAGAAACGCCCGGTCAACTCAGACCTGCGTGACGGCGGCTCAATTGAGCAGGACGCGGACGGGATTTACATGCTCTACCGCGACGGCGTTTACGAGCCGGAAAGCCCGGCGGCGCCATTTGCCGAAATCATCGTGACCAAAAACCGCTTTGGTGAACTCGGTACCGTTTACCAAGAATTCAGAAACGGCCACTTCATGCCGACCGACCAAGTGCGCGCCGCTGAGATCTGCAAGGTTCGCCCGCAGCCGGCGGCGTCACAACGCACCTACGCGAAGAGGAATATCTGATGGATGACTTCTGCCTGCACGAAACGACGAAAGCGCAGCTCTGGCCCGTTCTCAAAGAGCTGGTCGCGTCCGGCAAGCGCTACCGCGTCAGCATCGTTGAATGGCGCGATAAGCGCTCGCTGAGCCAGAACGCGCTGCTGTGGAAATGGAACGGAGAGATCGCCAGTCAAGTGGCGCGGGCCGGAAAAGGCAAGTTCACTGCTGAGCAGCTGCACGAATACTTGAAAGACCTGTATTGCCCGCCAAAGGCGATAACCGTCATGGGCGAAACGCGCTACGTGAAGTCCACCAAATTGCTCGATACCGGGGAAATGACGCTGTATCTCGAGCAGGTCGATGCGTGGGCCCATCAGCGCAACTTTCGCCTGACAATCCCCGCGCGCTGCGAATACCAACAACTTAAAAGCCAACAGGTGGCCTGATGAAAACTTACGTGATAACGCCAATCCCAAAGCCTCGCATGACGCAGCGCGACCGCTGGGCGCAGCGCCCGCCGGTGCTCCGGTACCGCGCGTTTTGTGATGAGGTGCGGCTCAAGGGGATCTCATTGCCCGAGAGCGGCTGGCACGTCACGTTTGTTTTGCCGATGCCCGCCAGTTGGAGCAAAAAGAAAAAGGCTGACATGGCGGGCAAGCCGCATCAGCAAAAGCCCGATAAAGACAATCTGGAAAAAGCGTTGCTCGATGCGATTTTCGAGGACGACTGCCGAATTTGGGACGGTCGAGTAACAAAGATTTGGGGTGAATCCGGTCAGATCATTATTGGAGAGATAGCATGAGAATTGAACACGCACTGCTGGCAAGTAGCCCTAAGTCGCCGTCCATCATGAGCATGGGTGCCGAGACTAAGACTGAATCACATCTTTGCACCGGCCATACCGGAGAGTTGCAGGATCGCCGTGTTGTGCGTGCTTATCAGAGCCGCTCGGGTGGAAAGGGCGGTTATACAGATGTCATGTTCGCGCTGGGCGTTACTCAGCGGCATGAGGCGCAGGGCTTGAGCCTGCTCTATGCGAAGTACAACAAAGACCAGAAGGAGCGGGAAGCGGCGATAGAGCGCCTCGCTCAGTTCGCTATTAAGCAAGCCCCGAAGCTGGTGGGCAAAGCATCAGGCCGCCAGATGGCGCGCTGCATGGTCCTGCTGGCAAAGCTGGCTGTTGATGATTTTTGCCGAACGGCGGACGTAGAGCGCGCCCGCTGCCGTTGCGGTGGTACCGGGAAAGTGTATGATTTGGTTGCTACAAAGCTGGCCGGGCAAAGCGTTGAGAAGACCTGCCAGCGCTGCCACGGCACCGGGTTAAAGCCGATGACCAGCGCGCCAGCTTTCAAGATTGTGAAGGGACTATTGCCTGAGCTTTCACAGCCTTCTTGGAATCGAAATTGGCAGCGTTTTTTTGACATGCTAATAAGCCATTGCTACCAAGATGCCAGCGCTGCCGAGAGCTTTTTAGGTCGTGTTTCACGTGCTGAAGCCAATTAACTTAAATCTGCATTAAATCAATTAGATGAAAAATACGCTTTGCAAAACTGAATAAAATTGGCTAGATTCCACTCTAATGATGGGATATTAATACCCACAACACATTTAAGCCTCGGCACTCGCCGGGGCTTTCGCGTTTCTAGGGCTGCCAAATTGGCGGCCCTTTCTCGTTTTAGCGCCCAGTCAATCAGCACCTATCTCACCATTCCCGCCAATCGACTGCGGCGCTAAATACCTACCGACTACGCACCCAACCGGAAACCCGGAGGGGGAGACTATGAAAATGGACAAATTAACTACTGGCGTTGCATACGGAGCATCGGCGGGTAGCGTCCTGAACGGCCTGTTAAACACATTTAGTCCGGATCAGTGGAATGCTATCGGCGTGCTGGCGGGCATCAGCGTTGCGGTGCTGACGTATATGACCAACCTCTATTTCAAAATCAAAGAAGACCGCAGGCGCGCTCGCTCGCTAGGCGGTGAGTAATGGCCGTTTCGCCTGGTGTTAAAAGCAAGCTCAGCAAGGCTGTGATCGCTCTAATCATTTCTGGCGCTAGCGCCTCGGCGATACTCAGCCAGTTCCTCGATGAGAAAGAAGGTAATCGCCTCAACTCCTATCAGGATGGCAAAGGTATTTGGACAATATGCCGCGGCGCCACGCGCGTTGATGGCAAGCCGGTGACGCAGGGTATGCGCCTTAGCGCGCAAAAATGCGACCAAGTGAACCAGATTGAGCAGAATGCCGCGATTGCGTGGGTTACGAAGAATGTCCACGTACCGCTGACGGCGCCGCAAATTGCCGGAATCGCCTCCTTTTGCCCGTACAACATCGGCCCCGGCAAATGTTTCCCATCCACGTTCTACAGCAAGCTTAATGCTGGCGACCGTCGCGGGGCATGCGCCGAGATAAAGCGCTGGGTGCGAGACGGTGGCAAAGACTGCAACATCCGCGCGAATAACTGTTTTGGCCAGATCGAGCGTCGCGACCAAGAGAGTGAGCTGACATGCTGGGGGCTTGATGGTTAATAAAGCTGCCGTGATAGCAACGTTGATTATCCTTGCGCTGATTAGCCTGCTGCTGGCGCTGGCATTCCATTTTTATGGCGTTTCTGTAGAGGCGAAAGGCAAGGTTAGCCAGCTGCAAAGCGATAACGCCTTGCAGGCGCAGACCGTGGCCACGCAGGCGTTTAACTTCCAGCGCTCAAACCAGATAGCCAGCGCCGCGCAACAATACGCCGTGCAGATAACGGGAAAGAGTCAGGAGCGTGAAATTGAATATCGAACGATTCTCAAGAGCGAGCCGACTTGTGCTCTGCCTATCCCTGCTGGCATTGCTAACGGCCTGTACGACTACGCGGACCGTTTACGTGCCAGCGCAATGCACCCCGATACCGCCCAGCCTATTGCAGCCGCTGTTAGTGCCACTACCTCCCGCCGAATAACTTACTGTCAGGCGGTTTTGTGGATTTACCCACTGCTTACCTTGATTGACCAGGCGAATAGCCAGCTCGATGGAATTCGTCAAATTGAAGAGGCCAGACAGAAATGATTAAGCGCTTTCTCGCATGGCTGAAAAGCATCTATTTCAAACCGGCAGCCGCCGAAATAAAAACACCAGAGGTAGTAACCATGTCCGAACCACTGCAAGACCAGCCAATCAATCACACGCCTGTTACCTCAACCATTCCAGATGTGAATCAGCAGCAGCCTGCGCCAGCGGCTTCGATTACTCCGACAGAAGCAGCAAAACCTCTCTCTCCGCTGGAAGCGCTCAAGGCACGCGATGATGAGTTTGTGAATTTCGTGGTGCACGGCTTGGCCGTTCTCGGCGAAGAGGCTGAGGCCGAACTGGTGGCGCTGAAAGCCAAGTATTTCTAAGTCCGATAGAGCATTACAAGGGGCATCACCTTTCCGTTGCCCCTGATAATGATTTAACGGAGGTTTTAAGGAGTGAAAATGACGCTGAACGACGAGCAAAAGGCGCTTTTCGCTGCCCTTACACCTTTGCAGAAGAAATTTGTCACCCATCTGCTTAAAGGCAAAAACCAGACCGATTCTTACAAAAAGGCGGGAGGCAAGGCCAAGGGCGATGCGCTAAGGGCTGCCGCCTCGCGAATGTATGCAAATGTTAACGTTTCAGCGTTCCTGCGCTCCGTTCAGCACGAGGCCGTTTCTGACGCCGTGATGACATATCAGGAAGCGCTCGAGCGCCTGACAGTAATGGGGCGCACGTCGATCGCTGACCTTGCCACGTTCGGCACGCACGTTGTCGGCGAAGACGATGACGGGCGCCCAATAATTCAATCGGTCTGGTCGTTCAAGGGGTCGGACGAATTGAAGCCGGAACACCTCGCCGCGATATCGGAGCTGACTGCTGGGAAAGATGGCTTGAAGATGAAGCTGCATGACCCGAAAGCCGCGATTAAGCAGCTCGCTGAATTGCAGGGCTGGGAAGCGCCGAAGAAGACAGAGATTAGCGGCCCGAACGGTGGCCCGATTCAGACAGCGAACTTAACGCCGGATGAAGCGGCAGAAGCATATCGCAAAATGATGGGGTGAAGTTGGGGGACTTGCCCCCAATCTTTTAAAATACACCTATCGATGGCTCGTATTGTTCTATAGACGTTTCGCGGAAAAGAGCAGTGTTTCTCTTTCCATTGTCAAACCACTCGCAAATGTATTTTTCATCCCCATCGTCGTAGCTATCAACGGTCATGACTGGGCCACCAGATTTCAACCGTACAAGTGATCCATCTTCGAATTTATTTGCCATACATGCCTCCATATAAAATTAAAAACCCGAATGAATATGGAATCATTTTGTAACAAACACAAGTTGTAAGGGTAATTATGCCGATCCCATTCCCCTTTAATTTCAAAGAACCGGACTACATGCAGGTTTTTGAATGGCGAATGGAGAGGCTCCAGCGCATTCGCCAAGACCCGCAATTGCTGCCGGTTCTCAAAGCTTTTTACAAAGATAATCCCGCCCAGTTCATCATCGATTGGGGCATGACCGTTGACCCGCGCAACGTTGAGCGCGGCTTGCCCGCCCGTATCCCTTTCCTGCTGTTCCCTAAACAGGAAGAGTGGATCCAGTGGTTCGTTGAGCGCTGGCGCAACGCTGAGCCGGGCATCACCGAGAAAACGCGTGACATGGGCATGTCTTGGCTAACCGTAGGCATGGCCTCGTCGCTTTGCCTGTTCAATCGCGGCGTTTTCGCTGGCTTCGGCTCTCGTAAAGAGGAATACGTCGACAAAATCGGCTCGCCTAAATCGCTATTCGATAAGGCGCGAAATTTCATATCGCTGCTGCCCGCTGAGTTTCGCGGCGGCTGGAGCGTCAAGCAGCACGCGCCTCACATGCGAATCCTGTTCCCTGATACCGATTCAGCCATGACTGGCGAGGCGGGGGATGGGATAGGCCGTGGTGACCGTACCAGCTTTTACATCGTAGATGAGTCTGCGTTTCTTGAGCGGCCACACTTGGTCGATGCCTCGCTGTCTGCGACGACAAACTGCCGGCAGGACGTGTCCACGCCGAACGGTATGGCGAACTCATTCGCTGAGCGTCGCCACGGCGGCAAAATAAAAGTATTCACGTTCCACTGGCGCGACGACCCGCGCAAGGATGATGCGTGGTATGCGAAGCAGGTCGAAAATCTCGACGCGGTGACCATCGCGCAGGAAATCGACATCAACTACAACGCGTCCGTTGAGGGCGTGCTGATCCCGTCCGCTTGGGTTCAGGCTGCCATCGATGCGCATGAAAAGCTTGGCATCCAGCCAACCGGCCAGCGTATGGGCGCACTCGACATCGCCGACGAAGGCAAGGACACCAACGCATTCACAACGCGGCATGGCTTCCTGCTGGAGGATGTCGAAGAGTGGTCTGGCAAAGGCGACGACATCTTCGGAACGGTTCAAAAAGCTTTCATGCTCTGCGATACCGAGCGACTCGAGCTATTCCGCTATGACGCGGACGGGCTGGGTGCCGGTGCGCGCGGCGATGCCCGCGTGATCAACGAACAGCGCAAGGCTGAGCGTCAGCGCCAAATAACGGCCACCCCTTTTCGTGGCAGCGGCTCACCGTCCAATCCAGACGATGAAGCGGTGCCGAGTCAAGACGGGCAGCCGGGCAGGCTCAATAAAGACTTCTTCGCGAACGCCAAGGCGCAAGGCTGGTGGAGTCTACGAACGCGCTTTCAGAAAACATACCGCGCAGTGGTCGAAGGCATGGCCTATGACCCTGACGACATCATTTCCATATCCGGATCCATCGAGAAGCGCAGCAAGCTCATTTCTGAACTTTCGCAGCCTACCTACTCCATCAATGGCGTGGGCAAGGTCGTCGTCGATAAGAAACCGGATGGAACGAAATCCCCTAACTTGGCCGATAGCGTGATGATCGCTTACGCGCCGATGGAAGTAACTGCTATGGATATCTGGGACTTGCTGGCAAGAGGTAAAAATGGCTCGTAAACACCGCTCAAATACAAAGCAGTCAGCAAAGCCAAAGCAGCAGACCATCGATGGTTACGACAACTTCATGTCTCGCCTTGGCTTGCAGACGGGAAACCTTAGCGCCCACGGTACGTACTCGCCTAACTTCACATCGCGTAACCGCGTGCTGCTGGAGTTTGCCTACCGCTCATCGTGGATTGTTGGCGCGGCGGTGGACACCATCGCAGACGACATGACGCGCAAAGGCGTAAGCATCACTTCGCAGATGGACCACAAGGCTAAAAGCCGACTGACTGGACGCTGGGAAGAGTTATCTCTTTGGGATGCTCTGAGTGACACCATTAAGTGGTCTCGTTTATATGGTGGCGCTGTGGGCGTCATTATGATTGACGGTCAGGACATGACCACGCCGCTGAGAATGGAAACCATCGGACGCGATCAATTTAAGGGGCTGCTGGTTCTTGACCGCTGGATGCTGAATCAGACCATCACCGAAACCATCGACCAACTCGGGCCGGATCTTGGCAAGCCAAAGTTTTATCAGGTTGTGGCTGCACAGCCGGGAATCCCTGCGTGGAAGATTCACCACACGCGGCTTATCCGAATGGATGGTGTCGGGCTGCCGTACCAGCAAGCCTACACCGAGAACGGCTGGGGAATGTCTGTAGTTGAGCGCTTATATGACCGAATCATGGCATTCGATAGTGCCTCAACTGGCGCAGCCCAGCTGGTGAATAAGGCCCACTTGCGCACGTACAGCATCGAGAAGCTACGTGAAATATTAGGCTTTGGTGGCGAGCGCGAAGCCGCGCTTATGAAGCACATAGACATGATCCGTCTGTTCCAGTCCATTGAGGGCATGACGCTCATGGATAAAAGCGATGAGTTTGCGACGCACTCTTATTCGTTTGCTGGTCTTTCGGATGTCATTTCGCAGTTCGGTGAGCAGATATCTGGTGCGACGGGGATCCCTCTTGTCAGGCTATTTGGTCAGTCTCCAGCCGGATTCTCGGGTGGTGACGCTGACTTGGCTAATTATTATGACAATGTGGGTTCTCAGCAGGAGCGCCGGACACGCAAACCTATTCGCCGCTTATTTGAGATTTTACACCGCTCTGAATTCGGCACACCACTGCCTGAAGACTTCGATTTCGAATTCAATCCACTTTGGCAGATGTCAGACATTGACCGCTCCACGGTGGCATCCAATACCGTTGGTTCAATCAGCAAGGCCGTAGAGAGCGGAATTATGCCGCCGCATACGGGCATGGCTGAACTTCGTGACACGTCACGGGTAACAGGCATTGGCTCAAACATCACTGACAAGGATATTGAAGATGCGAAGTCGCAGTGGGAGGAGTCTGAATCTGAAACCGGCTCTGCGCCGGCGTTCAGAAATTCAGTATCAGAAAAGCCTACTGGGGATAGTCAGCCAAATAAACGAAATCGTAACTGGCTCTTACGATGGTTCCCAGGCTAGCGCCGATACCGTAGCCAGCCATCTCCTCGATTACTCTCACGTTATCAATGACTGGTCTACTCAGGTCGCGCAGAAGATGTTTCTGCAAGTTGAGAGCGAAGAGTGGAATCAGTGGCGCTCGGTATCACAACAAATATCCGAGGGGCTGCGTGACGTTGTCGGCAACACGCCGGTTGGTCTTGTTGCGCAGGACATCGTTTACCGCCAAGTTCAAATGATGCGGTCGCTTCCCCTTGAGGCGGCTGGCCGTGTCAAAGACATTCAGGACCGTGCTATTCAGGCGGTCATTAATGGCGAGCGTCCTGAAGATCTGTACAACATGATCATGCAGTCAGGCGATGTTGCGGCCAGCCGCGCGAGGATGATTGCCCGGACCGAAATTGGACGCGCTACTGGTGCACTCACCGAGGCTCGGGCGGTCTCGGTTGGCTCTGAGGGCTATTGGTGGCGCATTGAGGGAGCGGGTACGCGTCCATCTCATAAAAAAATGCGGGACAAGTTCGTTTATTGGCATAGCCCGCCAACGCTCGACGGCATGACCGGCCACGCCGGCTGCTTGCCTAATTGCAAATGCTGGTCTGAGGTTCAGATCCCCTCCCCAAGAAAATAACAGGCCGCCGTCGAGCGGCTTTTTTAATGCCCGCAATTCAGCAGGTGACCAATGAAATACTTCTTCACGACCCGAATTGGGCCGAACCGTTACGAGATGGGGGACGGCTCACTTTTATGCAAAGACGTCCCTATTGCTCGAACGGGAACGCAGGTCTATCTCGCTGATGATTTACCAGAGATTGAACCAGATGATGACGGCGAGATTGTCGTAACTCGAACGCCTGAAGAGGTGTTCAGCCCTGAAGCCCTAGCATCCTTCGAAGGTATGAGCGTGGTCATTCTCCACCCAGAGGATGAGCAGGGAAACATCAAGTTTGTTGACCCAAAAAACTGGCGACAGCTGGCAATTGGTCACGTTACCAACGTCCGTCGCGGGAAGGGTGAGCAAGCAGATCTGGTGCTGGCTGATTTGGTTATCAAAGACCAGATGGGCATTCAGGCGGTTCTTGACGGGCTAAGGCAGGTCTCATGCGGCTACGACGCTGAATATGAGCAGACCTCGCCGGGAAAAGCCAATCAGTACCAGATTAGAGGTAATCACACCGCGCTTGTTCCGAACGGGCGGGCCGGTATTCGCTGTTCTATTGGAGATAGTAAAAGTATGGCAAGTAAAGCTAAGCAGTGGTTAGCCAGCCTTAAGAAGGCGGTGAAAACCAAAGATTCAGCGGCTACCGAAGAGCTGATGGATAACGTGCCGGAGAACCTTACCGGTGACGACGATGACACTATCCCTACGGTGGTGGTGAAAATCGAAGGCCCGGACGCTGTAACCCCTCCCTCCGAGCAATCCAGTCAACCAACTGATGATGAAAATGACTTGGGCACTCGCCTGAGTGCATTGGAAGCAACCGTTCAGGCGCTGGTGGCAAAACTCACCCCTGCAACCGGCGATGCCGAGTCGGAAGAAGAGAAAACGGAAGAGAAAAAGATGACCGGCGACGCAGGTTATCAGCAGGACGTGCTCTCTCGCGCCGAATTAATTATGCCGGGCTTCTCTCTGCCTGATGGCTCAAAAATGGGGACCATCAAGCGTCAGGTGCTTAGTGCTGCATTTAAAACAGCGGACGGGCGCAAGCTGATCGAACCTCTGGCCGGAAAGAATACCGACTTCGACAAAATCCACATGACGACGGTCGACAGCATTTTTAACGGTGCGGCTGAGCTGGCGAAAAGCCGAAACAACGGCCTGCAAGGCCTTGCGGCATTTAGCGCAAACGCCAATTCTACAGACGTTGCAGCGCTGAACAACACCAACAAAGATTTCTGGAACAACAAGAAAGGGGCCAAATAATGACCGGTAAATCAATTCTCTTTACGCCTGATTTTGGCTACGCAGGGGCGCTGACCCGCCCAAATCATTCGACCGTTGAGCCGGTAGTAATGGATACGTCAAATCCATTCACCGCTGACGGGCTGGCCGGGAAAAAAGTCGGCGGTAAATTTATTCCATTGGCCGCCGGTGATGAAGCCGCTGATCTCTACGGTATCCGCGTTCGTTCATTCCCGTTCACTTCAGACAGCGATTTGGCTCGCCAACTGACTGGCACCTACAACCACACTGGCGACGCGCTGGTGCGTGGATACATTGCCGTCAAGGTGAATGCAGGGACTGTGGCTGATAACGGGGCGGTCTACATTCGCGTGGGTGCTGGCACTCCAACGCAGCCTATCGGTGGCTTTGAGGCGCAAGCGGATGCCACTCCGGCCAATACCGTGCTTATCACTAACGCACGCTTTCTCGGCACTACCGATGCAAACGGCATCGCTGAACTCGCCTTCAATATTTAAGGAATGCACACACTATGATCACCTACGACCGACAGACCATCGATAACTCCGGTGCGTTCCTGCTGGGCCAGTTAGAGCGCTTCGACCCGACACTGAACCTGCCGTTACTCGCTTACACTTGGAGCCGCGACGTTGACTTGCGTGAAGACGTTTCAATCGCTGACGAGATGTCCAGCTTCTCTAACAGCAGCTTTTCCGCGCCAAGCTCCGTGGGTAACGACGGGGAATCGTGGATCAGCAACAGCACCAACGTAATTGCTGGTATCGATCTGGATATTCAGAAAACAACCTTGCCGCTTACTCCATGGTCACGCCAGCTTTCGTGGACGGTCTTCGAACTGGCGTCTGCGTTGCAGTTGGGCCGACCGATTGACTCTCAGAAGCTGGACGCAATGAATCAGGTTTATCAATTGAACGTTGACCGTCAGGTTTACGTTGGCAGCGATATTCTGAAGGTGAAGGGTTTGCTTAATCAGTCTGGCGTCACCACCATCAACGCGACCAAAACGTGGGCAAACAGCACCCCTGACGAAATTCGCGCCTCTATCGATGATGGGCTGACAACCGCATGGAAACAGACTGGCCGCGCTGTTGTACCTGATTCGCTGCGTCTGCCGCCAGATCAGTACGCACAGCTGGTAAGCACCATTGTTTCCTCCGCTGGTAACCGCTCACTGCTTGATTACCTGAACGAGAACACCATTGCATATAAGCAAAATGGTAAGCCTCTCGACATTCAGCCAATCAAGTGGCTGGAAGCAGGTGGCGTGACGAATGCGAACCGCATGATGTTCTACACCAAAGACCGCAAATTCGTGCAGTTCCCGCTGGTGCCGTTGCAGCGTACCCCGATGGAATACCGTGACCTGCGTCAGTTGGTGACCTACTACAGTAAAGTGGGCGCGGTTGAGCTGCGTTATACCGACACCATGCTGTATGTCGATGGCATTTAACTGACCACCAGACAAGCCCCGCAAGGGGCTTAAAGGACTCTGCAATGAAGAAAATTCGCGTTCATACGCCCTTTACTTTCAACAATCCTGACTACACAAAAACAACCTTCGCGCCCGGCATCCACAACGTCAAAAACGAAGTCGCCGAGCATTGGTTCACTCTCCGCCACGCAGAGCCGGTAGATAAACCGGAAGCGTCAGATGATGACGAACTGGAGGCCCAGATCGGCAGCTTTAAGACGCAGATTGCTGACCTGACGGCGAAAAATGATGACCTAACCGCACAGGTTACCGCTGCCGCCGAGGGGTTGCTGGAACGCAATACCCTCATTGGTGAGAAAGACCAGCAGATTGCTGACCTGACGGCGCAGATCGCTGCTTTATCGGAGAAAGCTGATGGAGCCAAAAAATAGCAATCTCCCGACCGTAGCCCAGTTCCGCAATGACTTTCCCCAGTTTGCCAGCGCAACAACGTTTCCTGATGCACAAATCCAGTTCCGTCTCGGTCTTGCTGACATCCAGCTTGACCAGAATCGGCTCGGCTCAATGTTTGTGTACATGGTTGAGTTGTTCGTAGCGCATTACCTGTATCTCTACGCTGCCGATAGCCGCTCATCATCGGTTGGTGGCGCTGGTGGGAGTAACAGTGGCATTCAGACCTCTAAGTCGATCGATAAAGTCAGCGTGAGTTATGACACGTCCGCCACGTTAAACCCGGACGCAGGCTTTTGGAACAATTCGCGCTACGGATCTGAGTTTTATCAAACGTTAATCATGTTTGGTGCCGGGGGGCGTCAGCTATGAAAAGCGGGCTGACGGTCAGGGCTGATAATGCGTCTTCTATCCTCGAGGCGCTTAAAAAGCTGAGCAAGACGGATGTGCTGGTGGGCATTCCCGCTGATAAAGCGGTTCGCGAAGATGGCGAAAAGCTCAACAACGCGGAAATAGGCTATTTGCAGTCTACCGGCGCGACCATCCAGATTGGCGGCACCACAGTAACGCTACCGCCTCGGCCATTCCTTGAGATGGGTATCGATAATACGAAGCCTCGCACAACCGAGCACTTGAAGGCTGCCGCTATCGCTGCGCTGGAAGGTAATACAGATGCGGCAAAGCGAGAACTCGAAAGCGCCGGACAGATCGCCCGCGATGGCGCTAAGTCCGTAATTTCCTCCGGTGACCAACTTCATCCCCTGTCAGACAAAACCAAAGAGAGACGGCGCGCCCAAGGCATACCAGGCGATAAGCCACTTTATGCGCGAGGCTATCTCCTTCGGTCGATCACGTATGTGGTAAGGAGTAAATAATGCCCTTTCTGGATGTCTCTGAAGTTCTGCTGGACCCTGATTTCGTGGATACGTCGTTAGTCTGCCGTCGTCAAACCCAAACCACGGATGAAGATAACTTTCCGATCAATACAGAGCAGGCAATACCGTTTTCCGGTGTGGTGACCATTGACCGTTCACTGGAGGCCAAGCGTATGGCTGCTGGTCAGAACATCAACGGTGCGATCCTCATCGTGACGCAATTCAGGCTAACGCAGGGGATTAAAGCCAGTAACGGCGGCCCAAATCTCGACGCGGACCTTGTGGCCTATGACGGCGGCCTGTATCGGGTGACGTTTGTTGATCCTTACACCCGTTACGGAGCGGGGTTTGTTCAGGCTCATTGTGAACTCATGGAGCCGGGAGGTGGTTGAGTGAGTAATGACAGCACTTCTGCCGGTTATCTCACCCCCACAGGTTCGGAACCAGCCTATGACGAAGAGCTTGAGCGCCTCATAAGTCGCTGGATACGCGGCGTGACTGGGATGGATAAGAGCGTGGTTTTCCCGCGCTGGACTGATCCGCAAATCCAGATACCTGCGAACGGCACGACATGGTGCGCATTTGGCATTACCGCCATCCCTGACGGGGATAGTCCTGCTGATATCCAGCTCGAGGATGGTGCTGAACAGTGGACGCATGAAACTATCGAAGTTTTGTGCTGCTTCTATGGCCCGCAGGGAATGTCGACTGCCACGCTTTTTCGTAGCGGCTTGCTCGTTTCACAAAATAACGCCCGACTAAATGAATCCGGTCTAACGCTCCAGCAGTGTGGCCGCATTTATAACCTCCCTGAACTCATCAATAACCAGTGGGTTCGCCGCTACGACCTAAGCATCCAACTGCGCCGAAAAGTTATTCGAACCTACGGCATCAAAACGCTGGTGGAAGCGCCAGTCATATTCTTCGGAGATTAAACCATGCCACAGGGCTTACCTGTTTCTAATGTCGTCCAAGTGGACGTCATCATGTCGCCGACGGCGGCAACGGGGCGCAACTTCGGCGCTCTGCTGATCCTCGGCTCGTCCGAGGTTATTCCAGTCTCTGAGCGCATTCGCCTGTACGCCAGCGCTGAGGATATCGGTACCGACTTCGGCATCACCAGCGAAGAATACAAAGCGGCAACCGTCTTCTTCTCTCAGAAGCCTGCGCCGACGCAGGTTTACGTTGGCCGTTGGGCCAAGACGATCGCCACGGCCGAGACGGGGACGCCTGAAACGCTCTTGCAGGCTGTTAACGCTGCTTTGCAGTTCACCAACTGGTACGGGCTAGGCGTTGCTGATTCTGCTGCGCTGCTGGATGCTGATGTGCTTTCTGTAGCGACTGCCATTGAGTCGGCGAGCGTTTCCCGTATTTTTGCGGTCACCACCCAAGACCCGAATACGTTGGTAGCGGCGACCACGACCGATCTGGCGTCGAAGCTAAAGACGGGGAGCTATGGACGCACGTTCTGCCAGTATTCCTCATCCAGCAAATATGCCGCGCTGTCGGCGTTCGGACGTGCGTTTACCGTGAACTTCAACGGCAACAACACCACCATCACGCTGAAATTCAAGCAAGAGCCGACGGTAACCTACGAAACGCTGACCGTCGCACAGGCTGATGCCATTGACGCGAAGGATGCCAACGTCTTCGTTTACTACCAGAACGACACGGCAATCATTCAGCAGGGCGTGATGTCTAACGGCGATTTCTTCGATGAGCGCCATGGCCTCGACTGGCTGCAAAACTTCGTCCAGACCAACCTCTTTAACCTGCTTTATACCAGCACCACCAAGATCCCTCAGACCGAAGCGGGCGTCACTCGATTGCTGACCAACGTCGAGCAGTCGATGGATCAGGCCGTTTCTAACGGGCTGGTTGCGCCCGGCATCTGGAATGGTGGCCCGATTGGGCAAGTCAGTCCGGGCGATACGCTGACCAAAGGTTATTACGTTTACGCCAACCCGCTGGCAACGCAGGCGCAGGCAGACCGCGAGAAGCGCAAAGCCCCGGTTATTCAGGTGGCGTGCAAGCTTGCTGGCGCTGTTCACTTCGCAGACGTTCAAATCAACGTCGTTCGATAAGGATAAAAAATGGCAGCTTATTCTTTTATGGATGTCTCGGCATCCATGACCGGCCCGACCGGAATTATTGATTTGGGCTACGGTGCGCAGAACGCCGAAGAGGGAATCACCGTTGCGATGGCAGAAGCGAAGAACACCATGACCATCGGGTCTGACGGCGAAGTCATGCACAGTCTTCACGCTGGAAAGGCGGGGACCGTAACCATCACTCTGCTCAAAACCTCTCCGGTTAATAAAAAACTGTCTTTGGCCTATAACGCGCAAAGTCAGTCATCTGCCCTTTGGGGCAATAACGTCTTTGTCATCCGCAACTCGGCGTCTGGTGACGTAGTGACCATTCGCTCCGCAGCCTTCCAAAAGCAACCCGACTGGAATAACCCGAAAGTAGCTGGGACGGTCGCATGGGTGTTTGACGGCGGCAAAGTTGACGAACTGTTAGGGGAGTTCTAACCGATGGAATTCGAAATTAAGGGCGTGCAATACCGCATCACTAAGCTGAGCGTCTTCGACCAGTTCAAAGTCTCTCGCAAATTGCTGCCGGTGCTATCCGGCATGCTCTCTGATTTTCAGGCGATTAAAGGACTGGCCGCTAAAGGCGACGCGGCGACCATCATGGAAAAGGTGCTGCCGAAAATTGCCCAGTCGCTTTCTGATTTGAGCGACGACGACGCCAACGCGGTGATCTATCCCTGCTTAGCAGTCGCGCAACGCAAGCACAATAAAGGCTGGGTGCCAGTCTTTGCAGGTGGCGAACTGGCGTTTGACGATCTGGACATGCTCGGCATGTTGCAAATCGTGGGGCGCGTGGTGGGTGATTCGTTGGGAAATTTTTTGCGAGAACTCCCCGCGAAAGGAGCGGAGGAAGCGCCAGCGGATTAACCCTCGAGGTGTTGCCCGGCGGCGAGGACTGGCTGATGCGCCCCGTTAAGGCGGGGTACATCACTTACCCAAACCTGAAGGACGGCACGGTCGATCTCGCTGATATCGCCTTTATGAATGACTGCCTTGATTTGGACGCTGACAACGAGGCGCTGATAGAGCAGTGGAGAGCTGATAACGATGGATGCTGAAACTATTAAGGACTTCCTGATCAGCCTCGGTTTCCAAATCGATGATGCTGGTGCCAAGAAGTTCGACAGCGTAATTGCTGGCGTAACGGCGAACGTTTTTAAAATGGCTGCCGTGGTCGAAGGTGCCGCGCTGACGGTGACGGCGTTCACCGCCAAGATTGCCTCTGGTCTGGACGACCTGTACTGGGCGTCGCAGCGCACTGGCGCAACGGTCGCAGGCATCAAGGCAATCGGGTATGCAGCATCGCAAACCGGCTCCAGCGCGGCAGCTGCGCAAGGCTCGTTAGAAAACCTCTCCCGATTTATGCGCAACAATCCCGGCGCCGAAGGATTCTTGAATCGGTTGGGCGTCCAGACGCGGGACGCCAGCGGGAATATGCGCGACATGTCAGCCGTATTCTCTAGCGTCGGCCAGCAGCTCAGCAAGATGCCGTACTATCGCGCCAACCAGTACGCGCAGATGCTTGGCATTGATGAAAACACGTTGATGGCGATGCGCCGTGGGCTAACTGGCTTCACGGCTGAATACTCTGCCATGGCAAAGGCGATTGGCTTCAACGCCGATCAGGCAGCTGTGAGTTCTAACCGCTTCATGACCTCGCTGCGCGATTTCAGCGCGATGGCGGGCATGGCGCGGGATAAAATCGGCTCTAACCTCGCTGACGGTCTGGCGGGTTCAATCGACAACCTGCGCAAGCAAATCCTCGACAACTTCCCGAAAATCGAAGACACCATCACCCGCGGCGTGAAGGGCATCCTCTGGCTGGCTGACGCCATCGGGCGGGTAGTCTTCCGGCTGATTCAGGCGGCCGGTGATATTCGCCAGTGGTTTAACAACCTCGACAGCGGTACGCAGAAACTGATAGCTGCATTCGGTGGGTTGCTGGTGGCGTGGAAGCTGCTGAACAGCGCTTTCCTGACCTCGCCAATTGGCATGATCACCTTGCTTATTGGCTCGCTGGGGCTGCTCTACGACGACTATAAAACATGGAAAGAGGGCGGAAAAAGTCTAATCAACTGGGCGGAATGGGAGCCGGGCATCACCTCTGCGCTAAAGGGCATTGATCAGCTACTACAAAGCGTCAAAGGTCTGGCGAAAGAAGTTAGTGCGCTATTTGGCATCGATCCGAAGACGTGGACGGCGAAGTGGGAGTTGGACAGCCTGACTCATCAGTTTAGTGAGCTGGCGAAAATGCTGGATACCATCGCAAAACTGCTGAATGCCATTAAAGACGGGCGATGGTCTGATGCTGCGAATTTAACGAAGGATTTGTTAAAACAGGGTAGTGACCAGCCTGATGCCATGCCGGGCGTAACTAAAAGTGCCATGGAGACACGCAGCTGGCTATTGGATAAGTACAACTCGGCGAATGATGCGTTAAATAACATCTATTTCGGGATTAATAACAGCCTGAATGGATCTTATCTCGATGCAAATCATTCATTGAATAAGGTGCTGCCTAAATGGGCCGGCGGTTCAACGGATGAACCTGAGCAGCACGCTCAGTCAACACGCAAAATTAAAAACGCTGACTTGCCGGGTACGGTTGCCGGTCAGTTCAATGAAACTGTTGAACGCATTAAGGGCCAGAAATTCGCCGATAATTTCACGGATGCGCTGCTGCGTCTGGTAAATCTCGCCGCCGTTCAGACCAACACCTCCATCACTAACAGCACCATTCCTGAAGGCGTGACTGCGCCAAAACCAACAACGGCCGGTGCCGCGCTGCTGGGATGGCTTCAGCCAACATTCAGCAAGCTTGAGGCGCTGTATAAGCTGCCAGAGGGGCTACTGAAAAGCGTGGCCATCACTGAATCGGCGGGCGACCCTAACGCCGAGTCTGGCGCTGGCGCGCAGGGTTTGTTCCAAATCATGCCGAGGACAGGTAAGGATTTGGGGCTGCGTGGCAACGATGCGTTTGATCCGGTTAAGTCAGCGCAGGCGGCAGCCAAATACCTTGCTCAACTAATGAAGCAGAACGGAGGCGACCTTGATAAAACGCTGGCATCGTATAACTGGGGGATTGGCAACGTGCAGAAGTACGGCATGGCGCTGGCACCCAAGGAAACACGCCAGTACGTGCCAAAAGTGAAGAGCAATCTTCCGGGCAACACGCTGAACCAAGAAACGCACATCACAGTTTATGGCGCGACCGATCCGCGTGCTACGGCCAATGAGATAGGGCAACGCCAGTCCGTTGTTAACTCAAGGGCCACTCAGCAAATGAACAAAGGGCCGAGCTAATGGATATTCTTTCCGTACTTCTTCACCAGCGGTCCCGAAGGATCGGCCTTATCATTCCCGACGTGGTGATTTCTGAGAAGCATTCGGACACGCTGGAAATCACCGAGCATCCGCTTGAGGTACCGACCAATGCGGGGGATGGTTCTTCAGGGGCAGGGTTTACTTCCGACCATGCTTACCGGCGGCCCTCGGAGTTGGTGATGGATGTGGGGTTCTCTGGCGGCGGTTCTTTGCTAGACCCGAGCTTTTTGAATACAAGCTCTATCGGACTCTCCTTGGGTTTAAGTCCTAAGGAGGTTTACCAGAATCTGCTTGATTTACAGCGTAGCCGGCAGCCCTTTGATGTCGTCACCGGGAAGCGGCAGTACCAAAACATGCTTATCCGTAATTTGGATGTGACCACGGATAAGGAAAGTGAAAACGTCTTAATGGCGACGCTCACGCTCAGGGAGGTGATCATCACCAGAACGCAATCCATTAGCGTTGCCGATAAGGGCAGCATGAAGGAAGGCGTTAGCACGTCGCCCGTGCTGAATTCGGGCGTGAAAACCCCTAAGCCAGCTAACAGTTCAATACTGAGCAGCATCTTCGGAGGATAAGTGAATATTAACGAAATCCCCCTATCCCCTGACAACCAAACATTCAGCACCACCCTTGCTGGGCTAACGCTCACCATGCGCCTTGTGTGGCGTGAGGGTGTGGGCTGGGTTTTGGATTTGCTCGACAACAATGAGTCCGGAATAGTCACTGGCATCGCGCTGGTGAGCGGTGTTGATTTGCTCGAGCAGTACGAGCATCTCGCATTGGGCTTTAAGCTGGTGGTTGCCTGTGATGATGCGACTCAGGAGTACCCCACGAAAACCGATCTCGGCATCAACAGTCACCTATACGTTTTGACGGAGTAATTATGAGCCTTAACTGGATGCGCCATTTTGAGTTACAGCTTCTCGATGATGGTGGCAACGGCATTTCGCTGTCCGACCTGAAAGTGACTTTCGAAATTGAAAAAATGCCGAACACCATTTTTAACGGCTTCGTCGGCAACTTCAAAATTTACAACCTTTCCCCGGAGACGCAAAACCGGATTATGGGGAAGGAGTTTAAGCGCGTTCGCGTCATCGCGGGTTATGACGGCCTGAAGGATGCTGTTGGTAATTATCCTGACCAAAATATCGGCCTGATATTCAACGGTGATATTCGCTTCACGATAGCCGGGAAAGAGAACATTACCGATTCGTGGGTGCTGCTCCAGTGCCTCGACAGCTGGGATGGGCATCTCAACGCTAGTGTAAAAACTACCGTGGCCGCCGGGTGGAAGTATTCTGACCTGTTCGATTTGGGCATGAAATCCTTCGAGCCTTACGGCATCACAACCGGAAGCATACCGGAAATGCCTGACACCGTTTTCCCGCGTGGCCGCGTGATTTTTCAGTCAACCAGCGTGCTAATGAACGATATCGCCCAAAAGTGCGGTGCTAACTGGTGGTACGAAAACAACCAGGTGAACATACTACCTCAAGGGAAGTACATTCATGAGGCTGTCGTGCTAAACGCGAATACCGGCCTTGTCGGCATGCCCCAGCAGACGATGGGCGCGGGCGTGAACGTGCGCTGCCTGATCAACCCAAACATCAAGCTTGGCGGCCTGATCCGCCTCGACCAGCACTCTGTGTATCGCGCGGCGCTGTCCAACGAGCAGATCGCTGGAACGCAGGGGGCCGGCGGCCAACTGGGTGAAACGGAAACGGACGGCAACCTTTCAGTAGGTGGTCTAGTTGGCTCACAACCTGCATCGATCAATACCGATGGTGATTACATCGTAGGCAGCATCAACTATACTGGGGACACTCGCGGGCAAGCCTGGTATATGGACCTGCTGTGTCTCGCTAAAGGAGCTGCTGAATTGCAGAGTTTCAATACACTCAGTAAGGTTGGATGATGAAAACCATCAGTGCGTTACTTCTCTCCGCGCTTTTAACTCCTATAGCTGCTTTGGCTGCTACTCAATGCGGGCCATTTCATATTGAAGCTGCGCATGATGGTTTCATGCATATTAACGGTCAAAAACCCGAAACTCAGAAGATGACCTTCTTAAAGCAAAAGGATGATTTCAATAACGTCATGATGCAATGGATGCTGCCGGATCCAAAGGTAGGTCGTTACTTGGGAATTGACTATGTTAAACGTGACAACAAAGCCATCCTTAACGTCGAAGTCGTCCGCACGAACATGAACCAACCGCGCGAATTCTGGTCATATGATTGTGTGAAGGTGAAGTGAGCCCTCTTGTTGTGCCACCCGCGCCACTCCCGCCTTAGCTTTTAGAAAAAATCGATTCTGCCATGCTGAATGAACGCGGAAAGCTTGAACTTTTCGTGCTCAGCTAATGAGCGATTCGATTAATTTTACTACTCATGCGAAAAGTGAACGTTTTTGAATGCCCTTTATGCGCGATAGGAAGCTCGTGGAGAGGCGCATTTCGAAACTGTGTGGTGGTATGCGTCAATTTGGCGCATTTTTGAGAGCGTTTTAGATGTGTTTTACATCATCTAAATTCAACCTAAAGTTGAAGAGTTACCTTTAAGGTAATACACTCTCTCTACACAATATGTGGTTTTAAATCATAAATATCCACTAAACCATTGTTTTCTTAATTAATTTATAGCTAGGCTATTTGAGGATAAAAGCATGAGTCACGCATTGAGAAAGGCTGAGCGTTTGCTTATACCGTCTCGTGACAAAAGCATCGTTGCAGCACCACGAGCGGCATGTGGGGAAGGTATCTCCCACAAAGATCAGGTCAAAAACGCTTTTGACTTTGGTTTTTCACGCTATGAAAAAGCAATGGAAGATCTTTCAAAGGTGTAAATAGACGCCTATGGCTGAGTTAGTAGAAGGGATAAACTACCTATCTGTTGATGACATAATTGACATTAATAGAGCGCTTATTGAAGCTCAAACACCTAATGAGCCCATCCAAGTTATTAATCCTGGTGGGCTCGGATCTTCGCAAGCTCGGCCAAGCCAAATCAAATACTACGAGCAGACAGTTGATATGTTCTTCCTGTCTGCCGCCCTCATAGAAAGCCTGATTCAAAATCACGCATTTGCAAACGCAAATAAACGAACTGCAATGATGGCAGGTTACGTATTTCTTTTGCTTAATGGATATGAGTTAACAGCGCCCAGTGACGATGTTGTAGTGATGGCTGAAGGGCTTGCTTGTAAAGAATACACCTGTAAAGAATTAGAAGATTGGCTTTGTTATTGGTCTCGGCCATACGACGCAAGGAATCTTTGTCATCCTCCTGCCGAGCCTGTAATAACCTATATAAGACAAACGATAACAACGCTAAAAGTTTTATAACATATCTATCAACCAACCCGCTTCGGCGGGTTTATGATTTGTAGTCCTATCAAACCCGCCTTGTGCGGGTTTTTTTATGTCCGGAGAAAAGTATGCCAGTACCGCTTAATTCCCAGCTCGGCAGTGAGCAGCATCTTGATACCGCACTGGGTAAAGAAATCATGAGCACTCTGCGCGTCGCGATGCCCGGCATCATTCAATCATTCGACCCTGTTACGGTGACGTGCGTCGTTCAGCCAGCTCTAAAGGGAGCGGATACTGACAGTGCCGGGAACCCAGTTTCACTCGATTTGGCGCTGCTGGTTGACGTGCCGGTGGTGTTCCAGCGCGGCGGCGGCGTCACGCTGACTTTTCCGGTTAAGGCAGGAGATGAGTGCCTAGTCATTTTCGCTGACCGTTGCATCGATTTCTGGTGGCAGAACGGCGGCGTGCAAGAGCCGGTTGATTCTCGCCAGCATGCCTTATCGGATGCGTTCGCTATTGTCGGCCCTCAGTCGCAGGCAAAGAAGATCACCGGCATCAGCATGACAGGCGCGCAGCTGCGTACCGATGATGGGGCGGCGTTCGTTGAAGTGTCAGCGGGCCACGACATTACTGTTAAAACGCACGGCAAGCTGATCGCCAGCGCGGAAGGCGGTACCGAAATTACATCGCCAACCATTGTGCTTAATGGCGCTGTGACGATAAACGGCACGCTTAGCCAAGGCATGGGCGCAAGTGGCGGCGGCGCGACGATGCTGGGGCCAATCAGTGTAACCAACGACGTGACCGCAGCGGGCAAGAGCCTCCAGAATCACGTTCACGGCGGCGTGCAGACGGGCGGTGGCCAGACGGGGAAACCGGTATGAGATATCGACGCGAAGATGCTGACGGTGATTATACGTTCGGGCAGGGTGATAACACCTTTTTGGTTAACTCGCCGGAGACAGTGGCGCAGGCCGTTAAAACGCGATTTATGCTTTGGCGTGGACAGTGGTTTCTCGACCAGACAAGCGGCACGCCGTGGATCCAATCGGTTCTCGGCAAGCAGCCGCCGGACGTCTACAACCTTGCCATCCGTCAGCGCATACTTCAAACGCAGGGCGTCAGTTCCATAATCAGCTTCGACACGGCCGTAGACGGCAAAACGCGGCGCGTTTCATTTACGGCAACCATAGACACCATCTACGGAGCAACGACCTTCACAAGCGAGGCATAATGCTTAATCTCGATACGCTGGGGCTGTCCGCCACCGTGACCGCCTCCGGGATCAGTGCGCCCGACTACCAGACAATCCTCTCGACTATCACCAGCTACTTTCAGCAGATTTACGGCACTGATGCCTATATCGACCCAGACAGCAAAGACGGACAGATGATCGCTCTGTATGCGCTGGGCATTCATGACGCCAATAACGCCATGATCACAGTATATAACTCATTCTCTCCGGCAACGGCGCAAAGCGGCGCATTGAGTAGCAACGTTAAAATCAACGGTATCACGCGGCAGGTGGCAACGAAATCCACGGTTGATTTAGTTATTACTGGATCGCCAGGCACGTTAATTACGGCCGGTACAGTTCGTGATGCGAATGGCGGGTTATGGGACTTGCCTGTGAACGCCAACATTGATGTTTCGGGAACGATGACGGTAACGGCAACCAGCCGCCAAGGCGGCGCCGTTGCGGCACTGGCCGGAACTGTAAATCAGATAGCTACGCCGACGCGTGGGTGGTTCACGGCCACTAACCCGCTGGCAGCCACGCCAGGCAGCAACGCTGAAACGGACTTGCAACTGCGCCAACGTCAGGAGAGGAGTACTGCCCTGCCTTCACAGACAACACTGGATGGTATCGATGGCGCGCTCTTTGAAGTGAATGGCGTAACCCGCGTGCGCATCTACGAGAATGATACCGACGTGGTTGATAGCAATGGGCTAACGCCTCATTCAATAAGCTGTGTGGTAGACGGTGGCGATTCCAACGAAATAGCCACGGTAATATCGAAAAAGAAAGATCAGGGTACGGCAACTTTCGGTACCACCTCTATTTCATTAACAGGGAAGTATGGCGAGCCAAAAACAATAAAATTCTCTCGCCCAGTTATTGTCGGCGTTTTCGTTAATATCAGTCTGACTGTATATGCCGGATATACCACGGCAATAGCCGACGCAATTAAGGCTGAGGTGTCAAAATATATTAACTCATTGCGTATTGGGGATAATGTCCTTGTTAGCCGTGTTTACTCTCCCGCCAACCTCGGCGTGATGTCTGGCGGAGATAGTCGCTATTACGATATTAATTCTCTAACCATTGGTAGGTCGGCGGAAGGGACTGCCGCATCAAATATCGTAATTGCTTATAACGAGGCTGCAAGCGGTGACATAGCTAATATCAATATCACGGTGGAATGATGAGTAAATACACTGATTTGATAACTAATTACCACGCTTTAAAACCTCTCTACTTTCAGCATATTGATTTAATTACCCGCCCTTTTACCGATATATCAACGGCATTAAGCAGAATGCTTACTCAGTTTGATTTAGATAAAGCCGGTGGGCATCAGCTCGACATTATTGGCATTTGGATTGGCAGGCCAAGAACTGTTTCATCACCGATATCCAACGTCTATTTTGCGTGGGATACGGATGGCGTCGGGTTTGATCAGGGGAGCTGGCAGGGGCCGCATGACCCTGATAATGGCTACACCTCGCTGGGTGATGACACCTACCGATTGGTGTTAAAAGCTCAAATAGCGATTAATAGATGGGATGGGACCGTCGGCGGTCTTGAGGATTTGCTTGATGTGATTTTTGCGGGAACGGGAATAGAGATGCAGGTTATCGATAATCAAGATATGTCGATAACCATCAATGCAATCGCGCTCAACGGATTAAAAAACACCTCAGCCGAATTAATAGAAGTCATTAAGTCAGGTGAATTAACCGTTAAGGCCGCTGGCGTGCGAGTAAAGGGCCTGAATATCGTGGACCCGCAGCACCCAGTTTTCGGTTTTGATATTAACAGTATTGCAACGTCCGGTTTTGATACCGGCTATTGGAGTTAGAATGCCAACGAATGATTTTAAGCCCTTTGCAGTAGCAGCTGGCGCTAACGTTCTTAGTCAAGCGGATTACAGTGCCTTGGCTGCGCTGTCTACCGGATGGCAGAGCGGCGTAGCTAAATCTCCCGAAGTAAACAAAGCGATCCGGCAGGCTACGTTTATTGCCGCCGCAATTGCACAGTACGTTAGCGATAAAGCAGGCGTAGATGTGCTTGATGACGGCAATGTCGGTAACTTCGTGGCAAAGCTAGTATCGGCATTAAACCTAACATCTCAGCCGCTTGACGCTACTTTGACTGCAATTGCCGGGCTTGTTGGCGCAGCCAATAAACTTGCCTATTTCAACGGTACAGACAGCGCGACACTTACAGACTTCACCGACGTAGGGCGCGGGATCGTTGGGAAGGGAACTATAGCTGATGTGCTCACGTATCTTGGTGTCTCCCAAGCCTTGGATTTGAGACAGCCTGTAAATGCCACGCTGACTGCCTTCGCGCAGTTAGACGGCCAGCCGGGAAATAGCGCCGATAATATCCCTTATTTTTCTGGTAAAAATGCAGTAACTACCACAGTGCTAACGGCATTCATGCGGAGCATGTTCGGCAAGGCTGATGCTTCGAGCGTCCTTTCGCTCCTCGGCGTTCCAGATTTATTAAACGACAGGCAGCCAATTAACGCCACGCTAACTGCATTTGCACAGTTGGATGGTCAGCCTGGTAATGCCGCAGATAACCTCCCATATTTTTCAGCGAAAAACACGGTGATCACCACTGCCTTAACCGCGTTTATGAGAAGCATGCTGGCAAAAGCGAATGCTAGCGATGTGCTCTCACTTCTCGGAACCAAAACGGCTGCATTGCGCGACGTGGGTACGGGTACGAATCAGATCCCTGACATGAGCAGTTTTATTTTTTCAAACGCCACGCAGGGGTTTATGAAATATCCGGGCGGATTTATTGAGCAATGGTTTATAGCAACCATCCCTCAGGCACCATCTGCAACCGTGAATGGAACGATCGATGTGCTCTTCCCAAATCCATTCCCCAATAAGTGTTACGGGTTAAACGTTAACTATGCAGGCACCAGCGCAACGCGTGATGGCACCCCGTTTGTTTCAGGAATGGTGGTGGATAAGTTTGCTTGTCGGTTGGCCTCAACTTATCTGAATTCTGGTCTTGATGTATTTGTTCGCGCCGTGGGGTATTAATGATGAAATATTTTTGGTCAGCACTGAACAATTCTTTTTTGGCGGACCCTCTTCTTGTTGATTATCAAGATGCCGGTTGGAATTTGAGTGATATTAAAGAAGTCGACATCGAGGTGTTCAATGAATTCACTACCTTAATTCCTGATAAGGTCCGAGTGGTTGGGAACGATGGCATGCCTGCATGGGGGAGTCCGCCAGCGCCAACTCACGCGCAGAAAGTCGCAGCGGCAGAGCAGAAAAAAGAAAGCCTGCTGAGTCAGGCGACAGCAACGACCTCCGACTGGAGGACAGAACTGGCGCTAGGTGTTATTGATGATGCTGACAAGGAGAAGCTGGTAGAGTGGATGCAGTATATCAAAGCTGTAAAAGAGGTAGATACGGCAATCGCATCCGACATCGTTTGGCCCGCAGCGCCAGCCGAATAATTTTCTTTCCTTCCCGATCAGCAGTATACCGATTGTTATCAAATTCTGACTTCCCCCTCCGTAAAACTCATGATTATACTGTATGCATAAACAGTGTTTTCTGGAGTAATCATGAGTAGACGTTATGAGATTGACGCAGCATTCAAGGCTGCAATCAAAATCAGCGAGAAGGGGCGGCGCACGCTTGCTACTGAGGATTTCTGCGCTGAATTAGAAAAAGTGAATTGCTGCTGGGGATTAAGGGAGGCAAACCAGTGGATCGAGATGTATGTAAGCACATTCCGTGATGTTTCAGAAACAGATGGTGAGCGTCGTGTTTTCATGCTCTTCAATCCAAACGGAGGTTTTTGACATGGGCTTTCCATCTCCAGCAGCAGACTATGCAACCAACCGGTTGACACCCAACGACGCATGCCGCTGGTCTAATAATCCGGGCCAGTACCTCATGCGCTCCGCCGCCTCCAGCTGGCGCGCCGGTATCAAGAAAGACGCGCTACTGATAATCGACTCAGCCCGCAAGCCCTGTGACGGCAGTATTGTAGTTGCTGAGGTTTGCGGCGAGTTCATTCTGAAGCGCATGCGCTTTCATCCGACGCTATGCCTTGCGGACTTAGATCAGCCAGATGAGGTGACCTTGATTGATGGCGGAGACTGGGAGGGGGAAGATACGATGATTTTCGGCGTGGTGACTCACGTGATAAACGACGCCACGACTGAAGAGTTTGACGACAGTCCATTCATGTAAAAAGTGGATGCGCATCCGTTAAAAGGATATCACGGCGTTCTGTCCGCCGCAGAGAGAAGGTACGCTTTGGTGAGCTTGATGTGAAGTGCGGGTTTCAGTTCTTGGAATACAGATCGAGAAAGTAGGAAGAGGGGAGTGAGACAGGGATGGGACGCATAAGAAATGACAAAGGTTAATAACGTTTGTCATCCTTTTGCATGATGGGACGTGTGAGCGAGGTTTCATGCGGTAAGTTAATGATTTAGTGCATAGTTCTTAGAACTTCTAAGCCGTAGGTCACAGGTTCGAGCCCTGTAGGGCGTACCATTTCAAATCAAAGATTTACTTCAGTTTCATCCCAACTCGTTTTATCTCAAGTGTCTTATTCGTGTCGTGTTCACTAGACTGTGAATTGAATTTCTTGGTGTGCTCGAAAGAAGATTCGGTGAAAGCTGAGCACAGCGGCGAACCCTTTCTATGCACTTGACCCTGACAACATAATCCGCGAATAAAGTCTTCCTTCAGGCCGCCAAGACGATGTCCTGTATATTATTGAATCTCTTAACAGGGGCATTTAACGCAAACATCTTTTTCAATGTTTGCTGGGTAAAGTCTTCGGCTTGTGTCGGGGTGAATCTTTTCACTCTGCCCGGGTTGACCTGCAATCTAGATTTAAATGCGCGGGTAAAGGTCTGTTGTGATTCATAGCCATATTTCATGGCGACCAGAACGATATCTTTCTCTTGGCCAAGCAGGTCGAGGGCGGCGAAGTACAATTGCCTTTTGCTGATATAACTACCGAGCGTCACGCCAGTATATTTTTTAAATATGCGCTGTAGATGCCAGTGGGAATACCCGGAGTATTCCGCGATAGAATGAATAGTCAGTCCCTGAGTAATATTTTCGTCGAGCCAAGCTAAGACATTAATGACGATAGATAACTGAAACTCTTCTTTATTTGTCATGTTAATCACTACTGTTGGGAGAATTAAAAGCTCCGAACATCGCGAAAGAGGAATAGGCTGGCCGAGTTGTTTCGGCCGCCTGGATTTATTGTCACCCAAGACAATCTATTCGCCTTAGAAGGTGTAAAGCACCGCCGCCGAGGTACTCACCTGATTACGCCGGAACACTATCGGGCTATCCGAAGCATGATCATTCAGCCAGGTGTAACCAACATTCATCATCGTCGACCAGTGGGGCGTAAACTGATGGCTCCACGTCAGGTCACTTTCGACGCCGTATAGCCCGCCGCCGGGCTGATAAGCTGCATAGCCGCTGCGCGCACTTTGTTGTTCGCTCACGCCATAAAATGTCTTCATGTAACGGCGATCGCCAAACAGCGCGGCGGATTCAAATGCCAGGGTATCGCTCTCATCCTGCCACGGCACCACTGTCACCGAAGTTTGATATTGTCCCCCTTGTCCATCAGTCAGGGGCAGTGTGGCTTTGCCCTCCAGCGAAAGCCACGAGGTGGCTTGCCAGCCCACCGCTATCGCGGTATTAAGGGCCGCTTTAATATTGCCCATGCCTTTTAGCCTGTCCGAGCCATCACGCCAGCTGGATTTTTTGTCAGCACGACCCAACTGGTAGCCCAGCGTATGTTCCAGATACAACCCATTTTCGCTTTGCAGGTCGTAGCCGATACCTTTGAGTGAATCGAAAAACACGGCGCCTTGGCGTGCCTGAATGACGGGTAATACATCAGTGCGGCGCTTCTCCGAGCCGCTGTAGGCCGGTGCGTTTTGAGCCCCAATCCCCAAAGTCACGGTGGATTCTGAGGGGCTTGTCTCGCCGGCTTGCGCGGTTGTGATGCTGCTCGCAAAGGCAATATAGGCCATAGGCATAATAAGTTTTCTGGATATCATTAGGTTTCTCATTCCCACGGGGTTGGGCTCAACAACAGATTAATGGTGCGTTTGATGCAGGAAGTGTGGCGCCATTGTGTCAATAATCTGCTTGGGTTTTATGAAGAAACTGTCAAGGTCGTTCAAATGCAGAAAAAAAGAGTGCTGATTATCGAGGATGATGCTGACGCCGCCAGCGTGCTCGAAGCTTATCTTGATCGCGAAAATTATGACGTAGCCATTTCCGGCGACGGTTTATGCGGTCTGGATAAGGCTCGCAGCTGGAAGCCTGACATTATCCTGCTTGATGTCATGTTGCCCGGTATGAATGGTACTGAAGTGCTGTCAACGCTGCGCCGTAAAAGCGATACCCCGGTGATTATGGTTTCGGCCATGGGGGAGGCGCCGGACCGAATCGGTGCTCTGCGTTACGGAGCGGACGACTATGTGGTGAAGCCCTACAATCCCGGCGAGGTGGTGGCGCGGGTTCAGGCTGTGTTAAGGCGCGTCGCGCCACAACATCGCCAAGAGCAGATTTTACGCTGGCAGAGGCTGGAGATTGATGTTGAGTCGATGGCAGTTAAAGTAACGGATGATGCTGGAAGCTCATCAGGGCTTGAGCTGACGCCCACTGAATTCGCATTGCTAGTGGTGCTAATGCGCGCGCCAACCCGCGCTTTTACCCGCCAAGAGCTACTGGAACGTTGCCTGCCGGAAAGCGAGGCGCTGGAGAGAGTGGTGGATACACACGTCTACAACTTACGTAAAAAACTCGAATCGGCAGGGGTTTTTGATGTGCTGATCAATGTCCGCTCGGTCGGTTATAGGTTCAGGCAACCATGAGAAGTACACAACCGCAGTCCCTCTGGCGCTGGATTTGCGTCCGTGTTTTAGCATTAGCTATCAGCTCTGTTGTTTTGATCGCCCTGTGTATGTGGCTAAGCTACGGAATTCTTAATTTCTGGATAATCTCGCATATGTCGCCGGAGATGCGAGCTGAGTTTGCGTTATTGCGTGACCAGCCGGAATTGAATCCGGCACGTTTCCATCAAATCGTCGATCAAGGCTGGGGCCTACGCTATTCGGAGCCTACCATTGCCACCTCGGATTGGGCGATGGTGGGCATTCTGGTTCTGATTGTTATCCCTTTTATCATTGTACTGGGGCTACGTGCCGCGCGGCCTCTCTCGGCACAGGTCAGCCAACTGGCTAATGCCGCCGGTGCCGTGGCGCGAGGGGAGTTTGGCACGCGAGCCGTGGTGGCGGAAAAGGTGCCGATGGAGCTCATCCGGCTGACGGAAGATTTCAATGTCATGACCCAGCAACTTGAACGTTATGACCGTGAACTTCGCGCATCTCACGTAGCCATGGCCCATGAGCTGCGTTCACCCTTAACTGCCGCGATGGGGAGGCTACAGGGTATGATCGACGGGGTTTTTGCCGCCGAACCTCAGCAGCTTCAGATGGTCATGAAGCAGTTGCAGTATCTCAGCCGACTGTCCGATGAACTTCTTCTGCTTTCACTGGCAGATGCCGGCCAGCTGAAACTCAGTAAAAGCGCCACTAATTTGACCGATATTCTGCATGAACGGGTAATTTGGTTAAAGCCGCAGGCCACCGCAGCAGGTATGGCAATCACGGTTAACGCGCCGGCCCAATGTCGTTATACCGGCGACCCATTCCGCCTTGGGCAAGTATTCACCATTCTGATGGAAAATGCTTTGCGCTACGCCGCAGAGGGCGGACGTCTGGTGATTGACATTGCCAAGAATGATCGGGGTCACGAAATAACATTTCGCGATTATGGTCCGGGCGTGCCAACTGAGTTTTTGCCGACGATTTTCGAGCGTTTCACCCGAGCAGATTCCTCGCGGGCGCGCCATTCTGGCGGATGCGGTCTCGGACTTTCCATTGCACGCGCGATATGTCAGGCGCATGGGGGCACCATTAAGGCCACCCAGCCGGAAAACGGTGGGTTACTTATCTCGATCTTTTTACCTTCCTTTTTACCCTCATCACTCTGATGGTCGAGGCGGGCAACAATAATTGCCCGTCTTGATACATCCTTGATGAAACATCGCGTAAGTCTGGACACGGTTTGAGTTGAATGGCGTCATTGCTATTCAGGAACCGTGTTATGACGCTGATATTCATCGATTACGCCAGACGGGCATTAGGCCATATTTTTACCCTGCATAGGCTGCGTCATTTACTGCCATGGCTTATCCTTTTTCCCACTCTTTTGGTGCTGAATTATTACTCAACAAGAATTCTGCTTGGCTTAATGCTGCTCAAGCGCCGAGGGCGGAAGAATAGTCGGTATAACCTGCGGCTCCTAGTTTCTAGAGCTAAGCCGGGTTTGCCGGTGAAAGAAACAGGGAAAAAGTAGCAAAGGGTTTTACATGATCCCGATGATTAATGATTTACGTAAAATTACCGCTATGAATTTTGATATAACCAATCATTTATGCTAAAAAAACTCACTGAAGTAATTCTTTCATCTGAGAAAGGTTCTCAGAGAACACAAACATAGGGATTGAATATGAAACTCATGGCCTTAGCACTGTCTGGAATGATGATGGCTCTCTCTGCTAATTCGATGGCGGCGGCAACGGGTGACACAGCAGACATCAGCAAGCTGCCGCTGGAGAAAGTCGCACCTTATCCGCAGGCTGAAAAGGGGATGGTTCGTCAGGTGATTTACCTGCCGAAGCTGGAAAATGAGGATAATTTCAAGGTTGAACTGCTGATTGGTAAAACCTTAGAAGTGGACTGCAACCGCCACATGATGGGCGGCAAGCTGACCAGCAAAACGCTGCAAGGCTGGGGCTACGATTATCTGGTGCTGGAGCAGCTCTCTTCTCCGGCTTCCACCATGATGGCCTGCCCGAACCAGACCAAAACCAAGAAGTTCATCGCCGCGAACCTCGGTGACCAGACCTTCGATCGCTACAACAGCAAGCTGCCAATCGTGGTCTACACCCCAAAAGATGTGGAAGTGAAATACCGCGTCTGGACCACGGATAATAATGTGCAGACAGCTGAAGCGAAGTAAGTCGTAGCTGCAATAAGTGAGGGGCTGAAATGCCCCTCGATAACAAGTATTAATTCATCGAATAGAGTGCGTTACTCTTCAGTCTTCCAATACTCGAATTAGCCTTCTCGCTAATTTCTAACAGCATTGGCAACAAATGTGCTGTCGCCTTTAAAAAGCCACTCACCGTAGAAATTCCTTCCGGCGGCAATACTTCACTGTTTTCTAAAGATTCACTAAGACCCAGCAAACCATGGCAAAGCCCTTCAGCTGATTCGCTGGCTATTGAACCAAGATCATAAAGCTGTGAATCGGCAAAATCGCTGAGATCAAGCTTTGAAATCAAAGATCTGAAAACGGTTATAGAATTTTCATACGCTTGGTTGTTAGTCATCATTTTAATCTCGTGTAAGAAAGATAAAGACGACCACCAGAGACGCTAAACTCGGGTGGTAGCTCAGACTGGGTTAGCGTACCGGCTTACACGAATCCGGCGCTTCTTTCGAAGCCCCAGCCTGAGCCACCATTATTTGGGGTGAGTCAAAGCCTGCGGCATTATCACATAATGCCACCGTGTAAGTCTCGGAACGCTAACTCCGACTGCGTTTTCCGCAGTGAGAAAAGCTTATTCCTGTTACCAATACAATGAAATAGGCTGGATGAATTTACAGGGAATTGTATTAAGTTTTGGAATCTATATCTCATTCGATTAATTTTTAATTTTCTGAGATTAATTTTTTTAACATCGTTAATACAGATTTCCAATAAAACACGTCTCTTGTGATTCATTATTATTGTGGTTTTATTTTTGGAAATAGTATTCGCCAAATTATTTTTGATTAGTGGCTTAAATGCCAATGTCTAATAGACAGCTGAAGTGAAGTAAGTCGTAGCTGCAATCAATGAGGGGCAGCGCTGCCCCTCATTGGCTATCACCGATAACTCACATCCAGCGCGCCATAAGCGACCACGGCTTCGGAGCCGTCGCTGCTGGAATCTTGGTTATAATTCCCCGCCTTGAAGTACAACTCGATGCCTTGCCAGCTCTCTTTTGGATAGCTGAAGGTTTTCTTGCTGGTCTTGCCGTCTGCCGTGGTTTCGACGGTGACTTTTATCTCGCTTTTGCTGCCTTTGGCTTCAATTTTATAGTCGATTTTGTCTTTTAAACGCACGCCGGAGAGCAGGGTGGTGCGTTGCTCTTTATCGCCATAATGTGGTTTGACGCCCGCGACGATGTCGCCGTTCTGCCAGCGCAGTTTCAGCAGTTCCGAGCCGCCCGGTTTGTCGCCGTGGATCTGGGCAAAGATGATGGATTTGGTGTCGGGATTTTTGACGATATACACCGAGCCGCTCTGGATGTTAGTGAAGTCGTCGCCGTTGACGAAGTTCTTCTTGGCTCGGAGTTCGACGCGTGGGAACTCGCTGTGCGGCGTGGAGCCAAAGCCCGACGGCGCTCTGAACATGGCCGCGCCCTGCGGGATGGCGGAGTCGCAGCGTTCGGCGTCGGCGCAGTTGCTGTAGAAATAGCTGTTTTTCAGGCTGCTGGTGATTGGCTCTTCATTGGGTTTTTTACTGCTGCCGAAAGCCTGCAAAATATAGGCGTCTTTCAGGATGGGGAAATTTTTACCGGGGGTATTTTGTCCGCTCTCGGCAAAGGCGTTGGCGCTGCTCAGTGCCAGCAACAGGGCGCTGAGTAGGGAGCTTTTACGCTGAATCATCCACTGCATTTTTACCGTCATAACTCGCCCTCATCAATCATGCTTTTCTGGTGGGTTCTGGTACTTGAATCAGTAAAGCACTGGCTTATTAAACGAACGCCATTCGCCCGGCATTTAGCGCCATTTGTTAGTAACAACCTTTGTCTAATTCTCTTTTTTCCTGACGTTTATAGCGCCGAAAGCTCTGCTTACAATAACCCGTTTCTGCGAAATAAAGTCTTCAAGATCTCTGCTATTTTCTATGCTGTTATAGGAGCAATATCAGCCCAACCAATTAGGAAATCCATGGATCGTCGTCAGTTTATTATTGGGTCAGCCGCCGCGATGGTGGCGGTACGCACTGGGTCGGCATTGGCGCGTAAACACGCGGTGTCGGAAGACGGCGCTCTGGCCGCGCAACCGTCGGGGCAGTACACCGAAATTGCTTTATGGAAAGGGACCCCGCCGGGTGGCGGTGGGCCGTCTGGTGGTGAAGTTCTCTCGGCAAAAGGCGCGCTGAGTAATGTCACTCATCCGTCGCTGCGCGTGTTCCAACCGGCACGCCCGAACGGGCAGGCGGTGCTGGTGGCGTCCGGCGGTGGTTATAAACGGATGGAGATGGGGCAGGAGGCGTGGCCTGCGGCGGACTGGCTGACTAAGCTCGGCTACACTGCCTATGTGCTGACTTATCGCCTGCCGAGCGAAGGCTGGAATGACGGCAGCGTGGTGGCTTTGCAGGACGCCCAGCGCGCGCTGCGCATTGTGCGCAGCCGCGAAAAGCACGTCAGCGTGCTCGGTTTCTCGGCGGGCGGACACCTGCTCGGCTTGGCGTCGACGCGCCCGGATTTCCGCTCTTACCCGGAGCAGGACGCGCTGGACCGCACCCCGGCCTATGCCGACCGCGCGGCGCTGATTTACCCGATTATCACTCTTGAGAAGCCTTACACCCACACTTCAACCCACAAGATTTTGGTCGGGCCGAGGGCCACGGATCAGGAGAACGCCGAGTGGTCTGTACAGAATTTTGTTACTCCGCGCACGCCGCCGATGTTCTTGGTGCAGGCCGAGGATGACCCGATTTCTGACCCGCACAACACGCTGATCATGGCTGCCGCTTGTGAGCGCGAGCACGTGCCGGTGGATATGCACCGCTACTCCTCCGGCGGCCACGGTTTTGGCATGGGCAAGCCGGGCACGCCAACGGTGGAGTGGCCTTCGCGCTACAAGGCGTGGCTGGAAGCTTAAGGTGTAAGATGCAATTAGGGCAGCCAGTGGCTGCCCTTTTTTATGCGACGAGTATGTTGAAAGCTTAACCCTGATTGCCGCCGACGGTGATGTAATCGGTGTAAATCTGCGGCGCGCCGGAGAACGACGCCAGCTCCTTCCACTCAGTGTACATCTGCTCGGTGTCCTGATGCTCGGCCACGAACTTCAAGGCTTTCTCGGTAGAAACGTCCAAATCCGGGTGGAAGGAGTTAAGTGACTCGAGGCTCTCGATGATCAACATCACCGCGTATTGATCCAGACGGTTGCCGCTCTGGCCCTTCAGCATATGGAATTTCCAGCCCGGATAGTCCTCGACGCGATGAATGTTGTCGGTGATGAACTGCTCAAACTGCTGCGGCGAGACGCCCGGCTTTAAGGCCAAGTTGTGAATGCCGACGATGCGCTCGATTTTCTCCTGCCCCGGCACGTTGCGGTAGTTCGGGCCTGCTGGCAGTGAGCTGTTTTGGTTTTCCGCCACCAGACTGTAGTAGGTGTAAATGGTCGGCAACTCGGCAAAAGTGCCGAAGGTTTTCCACTCGTCAATCAGCTTGGCGGCCTCGGGATGCTGCTGCCAGAAGGCGCGAGCCTCCGCCGTTTGCTCGCCGTTACTGTCGACATAGCGGGCATAGGTGGCGGCATCTTTGGCCTGATAAACCATCAAATATTGGTTCTCGCGCTCGCCGCGCAGCCCGCGCAACAGCGTCCACTGCCAGCCCGGATAGGCCGGAATGTTCACCCCTTTTTGGCGCACGAACTCTTCGAACTGGTCCGAGGCGACGCCTCTCTTCAGGTTGATGCCGACATAGTGTAGGGAGAAAACCGGGCTTGATGCTTCATTCATGGAAATGTCCTCTTTAGATGAAATGGGTGAGTTAGCGCGTTAAGGCGCGGGCGCTGAGGCTGACCAGCAACAGGCAGAAAATCGTGCAGCCGAAGGCCAGCGTAAGGTTGGAGTATTTAGCGATAAAGCCAATCAACGCGGGACCTGCCAGCAGGCCGACATAGCCGACGAGGGTCACCGCCGGAAAGGCCAGATTGGGTGGCACATGCTCTTGGTTACCCGCCGCGTTGAACAGAATGGGCACCACGTTGGCGATACCGAGGCCGACCAAAATCAGCCCGGCGAAAGCCACCCACGCCAGATTAACCGTGGTCACCAGCAGCAGGCCGAGCACCGCGCAGAGGCTGCCGAGCAGCAGCATGCGATAGCGGCCAATGGCGTTGATCAGCCTGTCGCCATACAGCCGCGCGAGGGTCACGGCGATGGCATAGAGTGTGTAACCCAGTCCGGCCTGAGATTTCGCCACGCCGCGCTCGGCATTGAGGAACAGGGAGGACCAGTCGAGCATCGCCCCTTCGGTAAGGAAAACAAAGAAGCACAGCAGGGCGATAAACAGGATCTTGCCGTGGGAGAGGGCGAACAGCGTGCCGCCTTTCTGCTCGCCGTCGATCTCACTTTTGGCTAATAGATTCGCCGAAGCGATAACCAGCAGCAGGGCGATCAGTGCCGCAATCAGCCCAATGGCGGTCGCTGGGGAAACGCCCGCCCACAGCAGCAGGCTGACGCTGCCCGCGCCGGAGATGCTGCCAATGCTGTAGAAACCGTGAAAACCGGACATTTTGGCCTGCCCGCTTTCCCGTTCGACAATGATCGCCTGCGAGTTCATCGCCACGTCCATGATGCCGTTGATCGCGCCGAACACCAGCAAGGCCGCCCCCATCAGCAGCGGGGCGTCGAGCAAGGTCAGCAGCGGCAAATCCAGCACTAGCAGCAAACCGGCGGTGAGAATGATTTTACGACAGCCCAATTTGCCGATCAGATGACCGGTAAACGGCATAATCAGCATCGAGCCCGCGCCAATACAAAACAGCAGCAGCCCCAGCGAACCTGCATCAATGCCAATTCGCGACTTCACGAAGGGGATTAACGGTGCCCATGCCGACATGCCTAATCCGGCCAGAAAGAAAATTATCCGAGTGGCGATTTGCTGACGGACATTCTCCGTGGCACCTCGAATCAGCAGGTTGAGTGTCATAACGACCGGCTCTCCTCAGCGGGCAGGCTTTCCGCGACGCAGAGATAGTCGGTGTAGATTTGCGGCGAGCCGGAAAAAGAGGCCAACTGCTTCCACTCTTCATACATCTGCTTGGTGTCGCGGTGCGCCTTGGCGAACTTCGCCGCCTCGTCGGTGGCGATATCCGGCTCAGGGTAGAAGACGTCCAGCGCGTCCATGCTAGCGATCTCCATCATCACCACGTATTGGTCCAGCCGGTTGCCGCGTTCGCCTTTCAGCAGATGGAACTTCCAGTCGGGATAATCTTCAATACGATGATGATTCTCGGCGATAAACTGCTCGAACTGCTCCGGCATCACTTCTTCGCGCAGGGCCAGATTGTGAATGCCGATGATGCGCGCAATCGGCTCCTCGCCCGGCTGGTCGCGATAGCGCGGGCCATGGGGAACGTCGCTTTTGGCGTTTTCCGCCAGCAATTGGTAGTCGGTGAACAGCGTCGGCAACTGGCTGAAGGTGCCGAGCTTGCGCCACGCCGCCAGAATCTCCAGCGCCTCGGGATGCTGCTGCCAGAAGGCTTTTGCCGCCTCGGTTTTCTGCCCGGTGGCGGTGACATAGCGGTCGCGGTGCGCCTGACTGTCCATCTCATACAGCATCAGATATTGCCCGACGCGCTCGCCGCGCAGGCCGCGCAGCAAGGTCCAGCGCCAGCCGGGATAGCAGGGGATTTTCACCCCTTGCTCGCGGACAAAGGCTTCAAACTGCTCGTTGGTGACGCCCGCTTCGGTATCAATGCCAATGTAATAGAGGCTGAAAACCGGATGGGTGGCGGATGAAGGGGTTGCCATGGCGAAGCTCCTTATTCCGTCTCGGTGGTGAATTGGGTGTTGATGATCGCCTCGACCAGCGTGATGCCGATGGGCGTCAGGGTCACGACTTCGCCGGAAACGGTCACCAGCTTCTTCTGCACCAGCTTATCCAAGGTGCGATTAATCAGCGGATTTTCGAAGAAGCTGTTGCCGTCGAAACGCTGCTTGAACACCTTGTCATCCACCGGGATCAGAGTGGAAAGCGCCATCTTGAAGGCGTTGACCTCGCGCTGGGCGGGGGAGAAGCCGCGGCTCTCTTCGATGGGCAGCCGGTCTTCGTTCAGCGCCTCTTTGTACTTCTTATAGCCGGTGATGTTGATCGCCTCGGAGCGGGTCGATTTAGAGCTGCCGCCCAGCCCAATCGCCACTTCCGGGTACTGTTTGTCGAGGTCGGTGATGAGTGCTTTCCACTTTTCCGGCTGCTGGTCATTGCGGTGGAAGTACATGGTTGGGTGCTCGGTGTAGCCGTCGGCCAGATATTTCTCCACCAGTTCGCGCATCTGGTACTGCTTGCCGAGGCCGGGGAAGCTCATGTTGTTAATGTTAATCAGCCCCTTTTTCTGCCACAGACTTTCGCGCTCGCCGGAGACGCCGGTGCGGTTTTTGATGAATTCATCCATATGCAGCTTGGTGCAGACCACGTGGGACAGCCCCAGCTCGAGGGTTTTCTCCATGTCATATTTCACGTCATCCACCGTCTGGCCGAGCATGCCGTAAATCAGGTCGACGCTGACCCAGTCGATGTCGATTTCCCGCGCCTGATAGATGGTTTCCACGCATTCGTCCGCCGAGTGCATGCGCCCACAGGCGGTGATGATTTCGTCGTTGAAGGACTGGGTGCCGAAGCTGATCTTGCTGAAACCGAGATCTTTTAATATCGCCAAATACTCTTTGTTCAGCGTGCCCGGCTCGCCCTCGAAACGCATGGTGGCGGTGGAGAAGTTAAAGTGGCTTTTGTAGAAGGCCATCATGCGGCGCAGTTCTGGCTCTGGCAGCAGCGACGGGGTGCCGCCGAAGATATTGAATTCGCCGACTTCCACCGTGGCGAGGTTCGGCACGCGCTCCAGCCACATCAGGGCTTCTTTGATGTTGAAGTCCACCAGATCGCGGAATACCTCCTGCGAAGAGGCGGCTTTTGGGTTGAGGATCACCGTCGGATACTGGCAGAAGTGGCAGCGATAGCGGCAGGTGGGGATATAGGCCCAGAGGTGGATTTTGCCCGCTTTCTTGATGTCGCTGTCCATGTCGGCAAAGAACGACGGCAACGGATAGTCGGTGATGTCGCCGGGGAAGACGTGGCAGCCAAAGGGATCTTTGTAGACATACTCCAGAAAAGCGCGGTTTTCCGGCTGGGCCAGAAATTCATTTACCAAAGGAACTGGGTAGTTTTCATCAATATCCAGCAGGGAGTTCAGGGCTTCGTTGTTCATCAGAATACGCCTCCATTGGCAAAATAGTTGTGGGCTTCACCGGATTCGCGGTCTTCGCAGAAGTAGTAAACGAAGCGCGTGAAGTCTTCGGTTTTCACCTGATCGAAACAGGCGGGCAGGGCAGGCGGATAACCAATGTCGTCACCGACGGCGCGGCGCATGGCGGCAAAGATCTCATCGCGGAATTCGAAATAGAGGCGATAAGCCGGGGTCTTATAAGCGTGGATCGGTTTGAAATCGATAATGCGCATTTCATGTTTGAGCTCATGAATGCGGCGATAAAGCTTGTCAGCCAGCGGACCGGAGAAGAAGTCGCGTACTTCGCTGTTTTCTAACAAGATGTAAGGGTTGAGCAGGGTGGGCAGAATGATATTTTTCGGCGTGTAGTCCTTCACCGAATAGTCCCACGCCTGTTTGGATTCGGCTGGCGTGGTGTCGACCAGCGTCGGCTTTTGCTGCTCAACGTCCGGGCGCACGTCTTTCATGATGATGATGCCGTCGCTGCCGTAGGCCACGCCGGTGATCACTTCATCCAGAATGGTGTCGACCCGGCGGCTGTTGATCTCGACATAGGAATTTCTGGCATAAACCGGCTTGCCGCCGTAGGCGATAACCTTGATGCCGAAGTCCCAGTCGTCGGACAGGTGCTCGACAAAGCGGCCTTTGTTGAGCTGGTAGAAAATTTCGATGCCGCCAATGGTGTCGTACAGGCCGCGCTCGACCCCAAAGCCTTTGCCGTCGGGGAAGCCGCCAAACAGCGAGAAGGAGTATTCGCGCAGACGCAGGGTTTTCTTGATTTCGTTGAACAGGTTAGGGCGTTTTTCGAAATCTTCGGCATTGTAATAGTAGTTACAGGTGCCTAAGTCGCCCTGCTGGCTGACCATGGTGTTAATCAGCTCATAAAGCCAGTAGGTGTCGACGGTGCAGTCGGCGTCGGCGGAGACAATATAGTGTTTTCGCTTCTGCCCGAGGCGGCTGTCGCGGGCCTTAGAGCGCAGCGAGGCGTAATCCATGCCGCGCTTTCTGGCAGAAGAGACGCCCTGAACTTTCTCATCAATGACATGAATATCCATTGACGGGTTCTTGGCGCTAAATGCATTTATTTTTGCCACGGAATCATCGGTGGAATTATTATCCACGATAATTAACTCATAGCTGTCGTGAGTGATCAGGTTATCTTTGGTTTTCTGATTGAAGAGTGAAATTAATACTTCATCAATACGGTCGCTTTCATTATATACGGGTAGCACTACTGACACGAAAATAGAATCGCGCATAAGTTCTCCAGAATAGAGTAAGATCCACAATGAAATGGGTTAGGTTTTTAAATTAATTCACATTTAAAATGTCAATCACGTTATTGGAGAGCACCAGCTGCCCCAGGGCGAAATTTTTATCCGCCACGTGGGCCATATATTCCTTATTGTTGAGGAACTGATATAAATCATGAATAAACTCAGGGTTGGGTAAACCGTCCTGCTGTTCGGAGATCGCCATGACCGGCGCTTCGAAGCCGTGTTGGCCGTACACCTCGTGATAATACTCATAGCTGGTGGTGATGTAGCAGCGCCGGTGGCTCACCGCCTCGCCAATTGGGTTGCCGTAGCTGTCGTAGTCATAAGAGGTGAGGAAAGAGACCAGATCACAGGAGTGATATAAGTCTTCTATGGCGATGGCGTCGCTTTCTGACTGCATACACTCATGGGGCAGCGCGCCGATAAATTTAATATAAGGTTTTACATTCAGTTCTTGCGACAGTTTATCCAGTTCCTGAAAGTAACCGTGATTTTCCTTTTCATTTCCGGCAACCGCTAAATAGACGCGTCGGTCACTGTTACTATTATGGAATAAGGTGTTGAGATGGCTTACCAGCATCACGTCGCGGTCTAAACGTTTTTGCGGAATAATACGCGTAGTACGGGCAATTAAAATATCATCGGCGCGAACGCTCAACCGCTCTCTAATATTGCAGCGCGCCTTCTGCTGGGAAAAATCATAGGTATTTTTTTTCACTTTGACGTCCACGTCGTAATTACACCAGGCTTCTAACTTCTGCTTCAGGTGGTCATTCAGCGTGACATAGGTGATGTGTTTGGACTTGATCGGCTTGATGGCGTGAGAGTAGGGCGCCGGACCATATTTCATCACCGTCTTTTCGCTATTCCACATCAGGTCGTGGTCGCGCCAGATAACGAAATTACCCAAATCTTGCTGCTGGCCGTACTGTTCAATCGCCAGATACAACGCCTTGGTATAAATGATATTTTCCGGCAGGGTGCCGTTTTCAACCACCAGATTACTGATACCCAGCTGCTGCCAGAGCGCCACGATCCTCTGGGCAAGTAGCCGTGCCGTCTGGTCGATGGTTTGCAACAGCGCGGCTTTTTCATCATCACTAATTGGGCTTTTTTGGCTGATCAGCGCGCTGTGGGCGTATTCGATAAAATCGAGGTTGTAGTGGGGGATCGACGTGATGTCGTCGATACGCACTAGTGTGAAGACGTCGCGATAAATCGCCGGCTCCACGTCATAAGGCTTGTTAAAGTTTCCCTTATCAATCTTGATGTCGTACCCCAAATCCAGATACGAGCGGAACCCCCGGTCTTGCAGCTTCTTGGCGATTTTCATCGCCTCAACCGTGATCCCTGATACCGCGACAGCATCGAACGAAACAAACATTGCACACTTATCTTGGCTATGTCGCATTGCACACCTCAGGCTATTTCCATTTAATTCATGTATTTAATAGCATTTTATCTTTATGTCTTTTTCTCCGGTAACGATCCCAGTCGAACGGCGCAGACGGCCTTCTTGTGCTGTTCGACTTCCTCCAATGAGTGAGAAGAAATTTTCGCCAGTTCCACAAACTTTAGAGGGATTTATGTTTTGTGAGGGGCTTCTCAAATCTTCAAAGATCGCAGGAAATAGATTGGTTATTTTTTGACAGGTAAAAATTCATAAACTATGTGGGTATTCTCCCCGTCAGGGGAGAGAAGCTTAGCGGGGGGAAGAGGATTAGTGGCGCAGCGCGGCGAGCAGGAAATCAATCATGGTGCGGGTGCGCAGGGGCAGAAAACGGGCATGAGGGTAGAGCAGGTAAAACGGGCGGCAGGTGCCACCGAACTCTTGCAGCACTTCCACCAGTTGCCCGCTGTTGAGATCTTCTTGCGCCACGAAACGATAAATTTGGAACAGCCCCGCGCCGTGGCGAGCCAGCGTCAGGCCGCCGATATAATCTTCAGAGCAGGTAATGTGATGTTCCATCACTCTTTCGCTCACTTCCCCCAGTTGGTGGAACAGCCACGGCAGAGGCCGCCCATTGCTAGAAAGCTCATAGCCAATGCAGCGATGCTGAGTTAAATCATCCGGAGTATTCAACGCGGGCGCGCTGGCGAGATAGTGCGGCGAGGCCACGACAATCAGCTCGGCATCCTCGATTTTACGGGCAATCATATTGGACTCAGCGGGGGCTTTGCCGCGAATTGCCAAATCAAAGCCTTCTTCGAAAAAGTCGATGTTGCGATTGCTGATATGGGTGTCGACGGCCAGCTGGGGATAGAGTACCTGAAAGCGCGCCAGCAAAGGCAGCACCCGCCAATGGGCATAGGCGGTCGGCATGCTGAGTCGCACTTTTCCGGCGGGCTGTGACTGCTGCCCGCTGAGCGACATTTCGGCGTCTTTCAGCAGCGTCAGCGCCGCCAAACACTGCGCCCGATACTGCTCGCCCGCCTCGGTCAGGCGAATCTGCCGCGTAGTGCGCACAAACAGCCGCACGCCGAGGCGCTCCTCTAAACGCGACACCGCCCGGCTCACCGCCGCCGGAGTGACTCCCGCCTGCGTCGCCGCCTTGCTGAATCCGCCGGTTTCCGCCGCCAGACAGAACAATTCCAGACTGCCAAGCATGATGTCGTCGAAGTCGCGTTGCATGGGTGAGTTAGGCCTTATTGATTACATGAGGTAATAAATGAATGTCATTTAGCCTTATTTATCGCACCTGAACGCATAAGTAAAGTGACCGCAGTGAGTCAACAGCGGCATTTATCCGAGTGCCAACTTAGCGTTTAAAGGAGTGTGTTATGAGTCAACAAACTGTGGTGATCACCGGCGCATCGAGTGGTATTGGTTTTGCACTGGCTGAAGCGTTCTTAAAGCGTGGCGACAATGTGGTGGGAAATGCCCGCACCACTGAGCGTCTGGCCGACGCGGCGAAAAAGCTCGGTAACCCGAAAAACTTCGTCGGCGTGGCCGGGGATATCGCCTTGCCGGACACCACTAAGCGCCTGTTTGACACCGCGCTGGAGCAGTTCGGGCGAGTGGATATTTTGATCAACAACGCCGGGATCTTCATTGCCAAGCCGGTCGAGAAGTACACCGAAGAGGATCTGGATGCGCTGCTGGCGACCAACCTTAAAGGCTTCTTCTTCCCGGCCCAGCGCGCGGCGGAGCTGATGAGCAACCAGCGTAACGGCCACATCATCAACATCACTGCCAGCCTTGCGGTGCAACCTCTGCGCAACTTGCCTTCGCTGCTGCCGGTGATGGTCAAAGGTGGGCTGAACGCCGCGACCCAGTCATTGGCGCTGGAATTGGCGGATAAAAACGTGCAGGTCAACGCGATTGCACCCGGCGTGATTGAAACGCCACTGCACAGCGGCGGCGACGGCGTATTCCTGCGCGCACTGTCACCGGCTGGGCGTACGGGAAGCACGCAAGACATCGTCGACGCGGTATTTTATTTGGTGGATGCGCGTTTTACTTCCGGCGTCGTATTGCCAATCGATGGCGGCGCAACTGCCGGTGTTTGGTAACGGGAGATAGGCTATGCCATTCATTAATATACACGTTACCCGCGAAGGGGTAACCGCCGAGCAGAAAGCCGCGCTGATCTCTGGGGCGACAGATTTGCTGGTGAAAGTGCTGAACAAAGATCCGCAAACCACGTTTGTGATTATTGACGAAGTGGATACCGACAACTGGGGCGTGGCGGGAGAAACCATCACCCAGAGGCGTAAACGCAGCTAGTCCTTTCTGGCGAGGCTTGATATAAGCCTCGCCTTCAACCATTAGCCCATTTAACCGCGATGCGCTGATTGGGGCCTTTTATACACTCCACCTCTTTTTGACTTTTATTCTCATCGCGATAAATAAAGAAATAACGATTTTTTATTTTATTGACTAACAACATCTCATTATTTCTAAATTGATAAACCGCCAAAACGTTGCCGCTTTTATCGGTATAAGTTGCCGGACGCGGTGCGACGATAAATCCGTCATCCCATAGCAGTGTGGTAATAACATAATCAGTATTGCTTACCGTCATTTCCCCTCTGCCGGGGCAAGTGAGCTGATATTGCTGCATTGCCGAAATGACTGGCGAGAACAGGGTGAGGAGTAACGTGATGAGGAATTTAGAATTTTTTATTATTGGCGGGCTGTTTCTCTCTCCATGATTAACTGACATCTTATTTCCACTTGGCTGGCATTCTGTATTAGTCTTAGGGCCTGCAAGGTATAGGAAATAGGTAACTGGGTGAACCCAACGAAGGTTTAAACAGTATTAACTTGAGGTTTAGTATGAATAAGCTAAAAGCCATGGAGGTATTTATCTCTGTTGTTGAAGAGGGGAATTTTACCGGCGCGGCGAAGAAAGAAGATATGTCCGTGGTGATGGTGGCGAAATATATTAATAACCTTGAGAAGACCCTTAAAACGGATTTATTGCAACGAACCACCCGCAGCATGATGGTGACCTCCGCCGGACAGCTGTTTTATGAGTCAGCACAGGGGATTATCGCCAACGTCAATCAAGCCTATGAGGCGATGGAAGGGCTGAACAATGAGCCGCAGGGCTTATTACGCATCAGCGCGCCGATGACCGTGGGCAAAGAGATTGTTGGGCCGATCGTCGCCGAATTCATGCAGAATTACCCTCAAGTTCGCATCGAACTGGTGCTTAATAACAGCGTGGCGGACCTGATTGCCGAAGGCTACGACTGCTCCTTCCGCATTGGCGATTTGAAAGATTACGCCTTGGTGGCCAAGCCGCTGTTTCTCTATCGGATGATTATTTGCGCCACGCCGGAATACCTGCGCCAGCACGGCACGCCTGCCGCGCCCGAGGCGCTGAGTCAGCATCGTTTGCTGATCCACTCGACGTGGAATTCGCGCTTTGCCTGGAACCTGCGCGAAGGGGGGAGCGACATCGCTTGGCCGAATAATTGGGTGATGAAATCCAACGACGGCTATGCCCTGCGCGACGCGGCGCTGGCCAGTAATGGCATTCTGATGCAGCCGCATTTTCTGGTGAAAGATGAGATAGCCAGCGGCAGATTGGTCACGCTATTGGAGGACTTTCTACCCAAGCCGCGTCCGGTTCATCTGCTCTATGCGCCGAAGAAGAATGAGGTCCCTAAGCTGGATAAGTTCGTGCAGTTTGTGATGCAGAAGTGCGAGGAGATGGAATAAAGAGAGGATTCAAAGAATCCTCTCTGTTGACTTAAGTCGATTACTGCGGCTTTGCCGCCAGCCAGAACAGCCCCTTCGACGGCTGGTGCAAGAACTCTTTATGCACCATATCCAAATCGGCCTGCGGGTCGAGATCTTTGAACAGCTCTGGGTGCAGGAATTTGGCGATAGCTTCAATAGCAAAAATGTTCAGCGGGCTGTCGTAATACTGATGATAAACCGCCAGAACGCGATGCTGTTTGATGGAATCCAGCACGTTGACGCCGTTGCGCGCCATCAGCTTGTCCAGACGTTGCGCCGAAAGCGCGGCGTCCGCGTTGTAGCCCAATGGCACGCCGATGCTCTCTTTAAAGCTGCTGCTCCAGTCCGCGCCGGTCATCAGGTAAGCGTCAGGCTTGCTGGTGATCAGTTGTTCGAGATTAATGGTGCCGCTTTTGCCCGCAAACAGCGCGCTGCCGAGATTCACCCCGCCCGCCGTTTGAATAAACTCACCAAAGCTGCCTTTTCCATAAGTAAAACAGCACTCTTCGCCGGTCATTCCGGCGTGACGCTCGATAAACACTTTTGGCTTCTGCTGCTCAGTCAGGGTCGCCACGCGCTGGTTAATCATGTCGATGCGCGACTGGTAGAAGTGTAAAAAGCCTTCGGTCTGCTGCTCATTGCCCAGCGCCTGACCCAACAGGCGGATGCTCGGCACGGTATTGGTCAACGGATGCAGGCGGAAATCGATAAACACCACCGGCACGCCAATCTTGGTTAACTGCTCTAGAACCCGACTTTCTTCCAGTTTCTTTTTAACGCCTGCATCAAAAATAATTAAGTCAGGCTTCAAACCTACGGTCTTCTCCACGCTGAAATCGCTGTAGTAGGCATTCTCCAGCATCGGCAATTTTGCCAGTTCCGGGTAGTCGTTCTGGTAAAGCGTGAACAAGTCCGGGGCCTTGGCTTTTAGCGCGTTATCCCAGGCAATGATTGACTCGAACGGCTTAGTCGGATGAACAAGCTGAAGAGCTTGTATCGCGCGTGAGTCGGCCAAGATGACGCGTTCAGCAGGTTTTGGTAAGACCACTTGCCGGCCGGTGACATCGGTCAGCGTAATGGGGTCAGCCTGAGCAACAAAAGACACCAGACTACTCAGTCCTAATAACAGCAGGGCAGGCAATGTTTTCGCGAGCATAAAGGGCATTCCTGAAAGGCGGCTTAAACGGGGTTAAATCTTCAAAAAACACAGTATTTACTAATACTTACAGTCCTGATTATAATGCAAACAATTCTCATTACAATTAGCATTAAACATACGTTACTTACTCAAAGTTAACACTTTTTATAACAGGAAAAAACAAGATATGTCAGCGCGTTACCGCCTTTCAGTCCTTGCCACGGCCGTGGCCATCGCTCTTCCTTATTACGCCTCAGCAGCCGACACCAAAACGCCAGCCGCAGCCACGCCATCGACCACCGCCACGCCGGAAGACAGAACGGATTCTGTGACCGTGGTAGGTAACTGGTTAGACAGCGGCGACAATGAAACGGCGGTACTCGATCACCCTGGCGCACGTACTATTATCGACCAAAAACAGATCCGCGAAAAAGGTGCCGAAACCATTGGTGAAGCGCTACGCGGCACGCCGGGCGTTCAAGTACAGGAAAACAACGGCACCGGCGGTAGCGACATCTCTCTGAACATCGGCGTGCGCGGCTTAACGTCTCGCCTCTCTCCGCGCTCCACCATCATGATGGACGGCGTACCTTTGGCGGTCGCGCCTTACGGTCAGCCACAGCTCTCCATGGCGCCGCTCTCCATGGGCAACATCCAGTCAATTGACGTCATTCGCGGCGGTGCGGCAGTGCGCTACGGGCCGCAAAACGTCGGCGGGGTGATTAACTTTGTCTCTAAAGACATTCCTAAAACTTTCGGCGGCGATGTTAGCACCCAAACTGAAGGCGCGGCGCACGGCGGTTTGAAAACCTTAACCAGCGCCTCGGTGGGCGGCACGGCGGATAACGGGTTAGGCGCAGAATTGCTCTACTCCGGCCTGCACGGGCAGGGTTATCGTGACAACAACGATAACACCGACATTGACGACTTCATGTTCAAAACCAAATACAACTTCACTGAAAAAGATGAGTTGTTGGCTAACTTCCACTACTACAACGCCAGCGCCGGTATGCCGGGCGGCCTGACCGCGCAGCAGTATAAAGACAACCCGTTCCAGTCGGTGCGTCGTTTTGACCAGTTCGAAGGCCGTCGTCAGGATATGTCCTTCAAATACCGTCATCAGGAAGACAACAGCCAGTTCGAATTGCTGACCTACTTCACCAAAAGCTTCCGCAGCAGCGACATCGGCTCAACCGGCGCAGGGGCTAACGCGGGCCTGAGCCGCTTCAGCGCCGCGCCGCGTAATTACACCACGTACGCCATTGAGCCAACGTACTCACAGCTGTTCCGCTTTTGGGATATGGCTCACGAAGTAACGGTCGGCTATCGCTATCTGAACGAAACTTCCGACGAGAAGGGCTACCGCTCTGGCTGGTACGATCCGAGCACCACTTACTCGGCACCGGATTCACGCGCCACTTACTACCAGCACTCCTCCGGCGGCAGCGAAGCTCACGCGGCCTACATTGATGATGCAATGAACTTCGGCAACTGGACCGTAACGCCGGGCCTGCGCTATGAAAGTATCAAAACTCACGTTGATGACGGCTTCCTGAATATCTCGCGTGAGAAGCAGTACAGCGAGCCGTTGCCTTCCGTCAACGTGATGTATCACCTGACCGACTCATGGAAGCTGTTTGCTAACGCCAACACCTCCTTCGGCAGCTTGCAGTACTTCCAGCTGACCCGTGGTGGCAGCGGCGGCCAGCCAGCGCCGGGCCTCGAGCCAGAGAAAGCTAAGACTTACGAAATCGGTACTCACTACGATGATACCGTGGTTAAAGCCGAGCTGACGGCGTTCTACATCGACTTCGACAACCAGCTTCAGTACATCAACAACACCATCGGCTGGACCTCGCTGGGTGCGACCAAGCACAAGGGTGTGGAACTGGCACTGAGCTATGACCTGAGCGAACTGAGCCACGCGCTGGATGGCGCAAGCGTCTACAGTTCATACACTTATACTAAAGCGACGTCAGTCAACGGTGAGTTTGCCGGTAAAGACTTGCCGTTCTACTCCCGTCAGGTGTTCACCGTAGGGACGCGTTATGAAGTGGGTAACTGGGTGTGGAATGTCGACGGCTTCGCGCAGTCCAAACAACGTTCTCCGGGCTCTGCTGACTCCGGCAACGGCTATATCACTGACGAATCTGCTGATGGCCAATATGGCGACATCATGGGCTATATGACGTGGAACGCCCGTGGTCAGTATGACTTCGGACCGCGCTGGTCGCACCTGACCGTCGGCGCAGGGATTAAAAACCTGTTTGATGAGCGTTACTTCACTCGCTCTACCGACAACAACAGCGGCAAATATGTTGGCGAACCTCGCACTTACTTCATGCAGGCCTCCATCAAATTCTAAGAAAAGTAAGCCACTTAGCGGTGGCTTAAAAAATAAAAATCCCCCGTGGGCCAGCGCCTGCGGGGGATTTTTTTATGGTTTAAAGACAGGTTTCGAAGATTAGAAGCTGGCGATCAACTTACTGACGCCACGCAGGTTGGCGCGCGGGATCCACGCCAGCTTATCCAGATCTTGCAGTTGCAGGTTCGGCAGACGCGTCAGCAACACGCTTAACGCCGATTCCAGCTCAATCAGCGCCAGACGATGGCCCATGCAGTGGTGAATGCCCGCGCCAAAGGCCATTGAACGGCCAAGGCGGCGAGTAATGTCGAGCTGTTCTGGGTGCTCGAATTGCCCGGCATCGCGGTTGGCTGCGCCAATCAATAGCAGGATCATCGCGCCTTTTGGCACCTTAACGCCGCCAATTTCCACCTCTTCCAGCGCGGTGCGCATGGTCATTTGCACCGAGCTGTCATAGCGCAGGCATTCCAGCACTGCATTCGGCAGCAGCTCAGGATTATGCTTAATCTGCGCCAACTGCTCCGGGTGGCGGAACAGGGCAATCAGCGAATTGCTGATCATATTGGTGGTGGTTTCATGTCCGGCCAAGAACAGCAGCACCACGTTGGAGACGATCTCGTCGTGGGTCAGGGTTTCACCGCCGTCATTGATATGCACCAGCAGAGAGATCAGATCCTCGCCCGGCTGCTCGCGGCGCTGGTGGATCACCGCCGAGAAGTACTCATCCAGCACCATAAAGGCGTCATTGGCTTGATTGATCTCCTCTTCGCTGATCGACGGGTCGAAAGCTTTCACCAGCAGCCCGGTGGCAACGCCAAGTCGCGGTGCGTCACTCACCGGCACGTCGAGCATTTTACAGATGATGCGCACCGGCAGCGGGAAGGCGAAATCCTTGGTGAGATCTAAGCTTCCCTGATCTTCGATTTGGTCGATCAGCTCATGGGCGATCGCCACGGCCATTTCGCGCAGTGAATCTATCTTGCGCGCATTGAACGCCTTCATCATTAGCCCGCGAATGCGGCTGTGATCCGGCGGGTTGAGCATCAGGAACATCCGGCTAAAGGCGCTAAATAGCGGAATGCTGTCGGCCTTATCTCCGTAGCGAATGCGCACGGTATCCATATAGCTTTTACCAATTCGCTTGTCGCTGAACAGGGCATCGACCGTGGCGAATTGGGTGGCGAGGAAGGTATTTGGCCCAACCTGAAGCAGCGGCCCGCTGGCGCGCAGCTTTTGGTAAAACGGGTAGGGGTTTTCAATAAATTCGGGTGAAGACAGGTCTTTTAATTGCATGGCTAGGGTACTCCCGGGTGAGTAACAAAAGGCGCTCTGTAGCTGAGTGGCAAAAATCACTAAAGAGCGCCAAAAAATTAGGGTTATTGGCAGTGTTATGGGTAACTTTGTGTTTCGGCTTACGCCAGACTGAAGACGCCAACGGCCTCGCGCAGCTCGCGGGACTGGCCGTCTAGCGTCAGCGCGGCGGCTGAAGTTAATTCAACCAAACGGACGTTTTGCTGAGTGGTGGCGTCCATATGGGTTATGGCCTGCGCGGCTTCTTGCACCCCGGACGCCTGCTCGGCGGAGGCGTGGGCTATCTCATTGACGATGCTATTCACCTGATTTACCGAGCGCAGAATTTGGGTCATGGCGTTCGCCGCGTTGTTGATTTCAACCGCCCCCGCGTTGACGCGCTCCACTGAGTGACCAATCAGCTCTTTGATCTCCTTCGCGGCGCTCGACGATCGCTGGGCCAGTGAGCGCACTTCGGTGGCGACCACGGCAAAGCCGCGCCCCTGCTCCCCGGCGCGGGCGGCTTCTACCGCGGCGTTCAATGCCAAAATATTGGTTTGGAAGGCGATACCTTCGATAACTGAAGTGATATCGGCGATGCGTTTCGACTCATCGGTGATGTCGCGCATGGTGTGAACAATGCCCTGAACCATGTCGCTGCCGTTGGCAACGTCAGAGGCGGTGGAAGTCGCCAACTGGCTGGCCTGCTGGGCGTTGTCAGCGTTGTTTTTCACCGTGCCCGCCACTTGGCCCATGGATGCGGCGGTTTGCTGCAATGCCGAAGCCTGACTCTCAGTGCGGCGCGACAAATCGGCGCTGCCCAGAGCGATTTCGCCACTGGTGTTGGCGACGCCTTCGGCATGCTTGCGCACGTCACTGACGACTTTGCGCAGGGCCGACTGCATGCGGCTGAGTGACGCCAGAATGCTGTTGCTGTCGCCTTTGCGCAGTTGCAGCGCGGTGGAGAGGTCGCCGCCGCCAATGGCATCGGCAATGCGTTTGATTTGCGCCGGTTCACCGCCCAGCGAGCGCGTAATGGTGCGGGTGGTGGTGAGCATAATTAATACGCCGAAACCAATGGTCACCAGCGCCAAAATCAGCATTAAATACTGGAAGTCCTTACCGACCCCGCGCGCCATTGCCGCCTGATGATCGTTAAGGTGGGTTTCTATATCAATAAAGCCGTTAATGGTCGCCAGCCACTCAATAAAGGCCGGGCGAGCCTGATCGAGCACTTCCTGTTTTACTCCGGCAAAATCACCAGACTGCTGGCGGGTAATTATCTCATGCACCAGCGGCATGGTTTTGGCTTCAGCATCTTTAATCTTTTGATATTGCTGCCGTTCTTCTGGCGTGACGTTAGTACCCGCGTCAAAAATCTTGTCCATCGGCCCGGCGGAAGCCAAATAATCACTCTCTAACTGAGCAATGTGCGCCACTACCGACGGCAATTCGGCGGCTGAAACCAGCGTCACGTCGCGCACGGCGATGGAGCGGTCGTGGACGCTGCCTCGGAAATTCACCGCATAAAGCTGTTTGACGTTATTCACGTCATTAATGGTGGTGAGCGCGTTGTTGATTTTGCCGACTTGCACAATACCAATGCCCGCCAGCAGGGCCAAAGAGCAGAGGATGACGGCAAAGCTTCCGGAGATTCTTGCGCCGACGGAGAGGTTCTTCCACATAGTGATGTCTCTTGTTTTTGTAGGGTTTAGCAACTTCGCTGCGGGATAAATGCAGTGAAGTGGAATAAGCGTGGGGGCTGTGTAAAGTGCGGTGGTTTTTATTTTGATAATAAATAAACCACTGAGAATGGCAGAAAATAAACTGCGAGGTCAAAGGGTGTCAATTAAGAAAAGGTGAAGATTTTGCGTCTAATCATTTCACTCAAAAAATAGGTAAATATCTATAATTATTGAAGATTTGTGTGGGTTGGATTTGGCATTTTAAGGCCGACATTCCCGCTGACTTAATTCAAATGATTCGCCTAAACGGCTTTTTAATTCAATTCGCTGTCTTTTAACTGTCATATTTAAAATATTGCCTATCGATTTCATCGGTAAAAAAAATCATTTCATTTTCATAATCTCGCGCATTTTCTGGATTTTCATATTTTGAAACATAATGTCCCTAATAACCGCCAAACTAAGCTTGCACCATAGAGTATAGCCGATGCTATATTCGTTACAGCCGGGCGAAAACTACACAAAAAAATAACAAGCAAGAACAGGGTAGGTGCAGTATGAGTGGAACAAGCCAGACTTCTTCCTTAACTGAAAGAACCAACACCGCGATCGACAACGCGCTGTCGGGCCGCAAACGCGGTTTGATGACGCCGTTGCTGTTCGCCGGTCCTGCGGTGATCGCCTCGATCGCTTATATGGATCCGGGTAACTTCGCGACCAATATTCAGGCCGGATCTCGCTACGGCTACACCCTGCTGTGGGTGGTGGTGATGGCCAATATCATCGCCATGCTGTTTCAGGCGCTCTCCGCCAAGCTTGGGATCGTCACCAACAAAAACTTAGCCGAAATGTGCCGCGACCAGTTCTCCAAACCCGTGGTGTGGGGCATGTGGGGCGTCAGTGAAGTGGCGGCCATGGCGACGGATCTCGCCGAATTCCTCGGCGGCGCGCTGGCGCTCTCTCTGCTGTTCCATATGCCGCTGCTGATCGGCATGGGCATCACGGCAATTATCACCTACGCCCTCTTGATGGTGGAAAAACGCGGTTTCCGGCCGATAGAGCTGATGATTGGCGGGTTGGTGGCTATCATCGCGCTGTGTTATCTGGTGGAAATGTTTATCGTGCCGGTCGATTGGGCCGCCGCCGGGTTGGGGATGATCACCCCACAATTGCCGGACGCGCAGGCGCTGACTATTTCAGTGGGGATCATCGGTGCCACCGTGATGCCGCACGCTATCTTCCTGCACTCGGGGCTGACTCAGCACCGCACCCACGCCAAGAATCAAGGCGAACGCCGCAAACTGCTGCGCTTTTCTAATATTGAAGTGGTGATTGCCCTTAGCATCGCCGGTTTGGTGAATATCGCCATGGTTATCATGGCCTCCAGCGCTTTCCACGCCGGGCACAGCGAAGTGGCGGAAATCGAAACCGCTTACCACACCCTGACGCCTCTGCTGGGGATTGGCGCGGCGGGCTTCTTCCTGCTCTCGCTGATTGCTTCCGGTATTTCCAGTTCAGTGGTCGGCACCATGGCCGGGCAGATGATCATGCAGGGCTTTGTAGGCTTCCGCATTCCTATCTGGCTACGCCGTCTGGTCACTATGATCCCGGCCTTTATCGTGGTCGCGCTGGGGGTGAATGCCACCGATGCGCTGGTCTACAGTCAAGTGGTGCTCAGTCTGGCGCTGCCCGCGCCGATGATTGCACTGGTGATGTTCACCCGCCGCCGCGACATCATGGGCGAGTTCGTCAACAGTCGCCTGACTGCGGGGATCTCCATTCTCGGCACCGTGGTGATCGTGGCGCTGAATGTCATCCTGCTGCTGCAAATTTTTGGGGTGAACATCCCCGGTCTGGAATAAGCCTTAAACCCGCCTTGCTTGCTTCTTCCCCCTTGGCTTTCGCGCAGCTGATTCGCTGAGCCAAGGGGGAACTTTTCCGCCTCGACCTCCACATAACCAAGACCAACGCGCCCGGCATGGCTCTGCGTCTGCCTCGCGCCTTTTGCGTTTTGTCCGGAGGCATTAATGAATTCAGCCATCAGTTCTGTCCCTCTTCCATCCACGGTGAAAACCTCGGGGTCCGGCTCCAGTGCCGGTCCGAGCGGCAGCACCAAGGCCAGCGGATTTACCGCCGCCGGGCAAGCGAAGCAGGTGAGTGTTTCTTCCAAAGGTTCTGGCGCGATGGCGTCTGAGTGGAAAATGTCTGCCTCGGATGAGCAGGGCAAAGTTTCTGCGCAGGACGCAGGCGGGCTGAAAAGCGTCACGCCGCGCACCCGCGAAGGCAAAGCTTTTGTCGGCCCAGAGGGCGAGGATCAGGCTGCGCGGTTGGTGACTTACGCCATGCGCCGCAATATGGGGCAGAAAATCCACAAGCAGATGCTGAATGAGGGCGCGCGTTGGGATGACCTGACGCCACAAACCACCGTCAAAACATTGTCGCGCGAAAACGTCAAAGACCTGCACGTCCGTTTACAAGGGCCAGAGTTGAATAAGCCGCTGGCGCCTTATGAAAAAGCCTTTCTCAAGCGACTGCTCGAGTCGCCGCTGAGCATCACCCACGCCACCAATGCGCTGGATAAAGTGCAGAATAGTGAAACCGGCGTGGTATCGCTCTCCTCGCGACAAAAGCTGGTGCGCGACGGCGTGCCTTTCCCGAAAGATAACACCTCGAAAATGGATATTCAGGCGTTGGCTAACGATGACAACGTGTTTTTTGCGCTGGAATCGGGGGAGAAATTACAGAAGCCCTCCAGCCGTTTTGGTAAGAGCGTGATGCGCTTTGACTTGGATTCCCCGGCGGTGCAGCAGCACGCCACGCTGCACCTGTTCGACGTGCTCAACGGCTTCCCCGAGGCGGTCAAACACCTCACTACCTTGAAATCTTTGCATCATCGCGACCAGATGCTGACCGGGGATATGCTGGATAAGCACGAGCATTCGCGCTACGGCATGGACCCGAAAGGCAGCCTGTTTCAGGGCAAAGACATGAAGCGCGGGCTGGGTCTGGCAATCATCGACAGAACCCGCGCGCTGCCCGAAGAGCTACGCGCCAGTATTCTGGAGAAAGAGGATATTAACGCCTTAATCAACGGCCTGTTCCGCCCGCAGGTGCTGGTGCCGCGCATGTTCGTCGGCAAGCCGACCGATATCAGTGAAGTGGAAAACATTCGCTCGGCGGCGGTCAGCGCCGTCGCGCTCGACGCCTTGCTGGAGTCTTACCTCAATGCCGAAGACTCCGACAGCGACTCCGAGAGTGATTACGGCAGCCTGCTCAGTGATTCTGACCTGCCGACCTACAGCAGCGCCGCGCCCTTTAGCTATGACGACAGTTCAGATGAAGAATTCCCGATGGGCTCCCACGCCACGTCGGCGGCCAATCCGCCGTTTATTCCGGACGCCTCTTTCCTCTCTTCGTCGCCGACCAGCTCTCCCGGCGGTGGAAATCCGCTGCTGGGCACGCAGTCACCCGGCTCAGTTTCCTCCTCATCTTCCTCCGGATCAATGCGCGCGCCATCGGACACCGACGCCGCCGACACCCTGCTGGAGATGATGAACGCCTTCGCCGCCGAAGATGCGCAGGCCCTTTTATGATCGACACTTTGCTGTTTTTAGTTGAAGCCAGCACCAGCCGTTTGCGGGAGGTTTGTTATGAGCTCTGCCATTAATTCTATGCCCAAGCTGGCGTCAGTTGCGCCGCTGAATATTTCGAAACCCGGCTCTAGCTCGGGCACCACCAAGGCCAGCAGCCAGACGGCCGCCGGACAGGCCAAGCAGGTTAGTGTCTCCTCACACAGCGCAGGGGCGCTGGCGTCGAAATGGGACATGTTCCCGATTCAGGAAGATGACGAAGGGGAGGCCCATCAGGCCGGGGCGCTGAAAAGCGTCTCCACCCGCGAGCGCCCGGTGAGGAACTATACCGAGGATGAAGCGGCGAAGATGGTGACCTACGCCATGCGCCGCAACATGGGGCAGAAAATCAACAAAGAGATGCTGGCCCGAGGCACTCATTGGCGTGGGCTGCCGAGCAACAGTTCGGTCGATAAGCTCTCCCGCGAGAACCTCAAAAACCTGCATGTCAGGTTGCAGGGGCCGCTGATGAACCAGCCGCTGGCGCCTTTCGAACAGGCATTTTTGAAGAAAATGCTCGAGTCGCCGCTGCGCATTACTCATGCCACCAACTCGCTGGATAAAATCAGCGATCCGGCCACCGGCAAGATCTCGCTTTCGTCGCGCCAAAAGCTTATCCGCGACGGCGTGACATTCCCGCGTGAAAACTCCTCGGCGGCGGATATTGCCGACCTCGCCAACGATGACAACGTGTTCTTTGCGCTGGAATCGGGCGAAGAGCTGCAGAAGAAGGCCAGCCGCTTTGGTAAAGACGTGGTGCGCTTCGACTTTGATTCGCCGAATGTCCAGCAGCACGGCACGCTACACCTGCTCGACGTGCTGGAAGGGCAACTGCCGGACCCGAACAAGCGCTTCGCCACCCTCAATGACTTGCCGCCGAATGCCAAAATTAACGAAATCTTTGAGCTGAATAAGCACGAGCGAAAATTCGATTTTGATGCCAAAAACAGCGTGTTCAAAGGCAGTGATATGAAGCGCGGCATGGCGCTGTCGATCATCGACCGCTGCCGCTCGCTGTCGCCGGGTGTGCGTCAGGATATGCTGGAAAAGGAGGATGTGAATACATTGATTAACGGCCTGTTCCGCCCGCAAGTGCTGGTGCCGCGCGTGTTCGTCGCTAACCCGACTGACGTGAACGCCATCGTGCCGCCGCGTATGCAGGGGGCGATTCCGGGTGATCCAACCAAAGCCGCCGCGCCTGCCGCCGCTGAAACCAAAAGCGCCAGCGCCAGCCCGACCAGTGATTACGGCCATCTGCCGAGCGACCCGGAAGAGGATTTTGACGACGCCGCTTCCACCAAAGGGCTGATGACCAAGAAGAGCAACGATTCGCCAGCCTTTGGCTATGACTCGGATTCTGACAGTGAGTACAGCCAGCCCTCTGCGCCGCCAAGCCCAACCGTCGGCCCAGGCCCGTCGATTTTTGGTTCGAGCGGTGCCGCGCAGTCAGTGGTGTTTGGCGCGTCCAGCGCGGCGCGGCGTGCGCCCTCGGACACCGACGCGGCGGACACGCTATTAGAAATGATGAACGCGCTGGAGCAAGAACATAGCAGCTCCTTCCCGAGCGCTCTCGATAACCTGAGCAACCTATAAGGAAGAGTCGAAATGGAACAGGAGGATTTTTTCTACCACCTTCAGCCGCTGTTTGAAGGGCTGGGGGCTGACCCCTCATCGCTGGGGCCAGCGTGGAACTATGAAATCGCCTTCGAGCACCTGCAATTGCACCTCTCTGGGGCAAAAAGCGGGCGCTTGCTGATGGCAACCCGGCTGGGCAAGCCGATGAGCGAGGATGATGGCGAGCTGGGGTGGAAGCTGCTGGAGATGAACGGTTTTAATCAGGAGGTGCCGGCGTTTCATCACAGCGCCACCGCCGACAAGTTCATCGTGCTGTGGGTCGAGTTGCAGATTGAGAACTGGCAGGGCATTGAGCTGACCGCCATGCTCAATCGCTTTTTATCCCACGCCATGCAGGTCAGTGAACGCCTGCGCCAGCCGTCGGCTAGCCCGAAAGCCAAGAAACTGGTGCCTGCCGCTCATGAGTTAATGATTCGCCAAAGGCATAATTTTTAAAAATTAATAATTGAAGATTTATCCTTAAAAATCATAGAGTTTAGCCCTGTTATTCTGCCCCTTTTCGCCCGAAAGCGACCAGGGGCTTTGTTTTTTCTGGAACCAATTCACCCCCCTCCACACATATTGTGTAGATAAATTAATATTTCCCCCCGTAGTTGCATAAGGATTATCACTATGGCACTTAATTTTTCCGCACTGCTTAAACCGAGTCATATGATCAGCAATGCAGATATTGCCCGCCAGCAACAGGGGACAACGTCTGCTAGCCATCTTGCCCAACAACCCTCAAGGCCACGCCAGACGGGTGGGGGCACGTTAGCTCACAACGCCACGCCGCGTAACGATATTAAGCAACAGAGCAGTCAGGGGAAACTTTCGCGCGGGGGCGTCTTTGGGCGTTTTCTGCGTTCAAAGCATGAACCCGTCGGCACGGGCATTCAGGATCTCGCCCCGCCACGCCTGCCTGAACTCTCCGAGCTAAACACCGCGCTGGGCGTGCCCGGCAGTGACGGCTGGGGGGCGAAAACTCAGGCCGAGCTGGGTGCCGTGGACAACGCGCCGCCGCCGAAAGTTAACGTGGCGCTCAACGGCAAAGGTCAGGCGCACTTCAGCGTGCCTGACGGCAACCCGCCTTTTGACCGGCTGCTCAATGTCACGCTAGGCCGCTCCGAACAGAAATATCAGGGGCATGATGCTAGCGATGGCCAGCAGGTGCTGCTTGATACCCGCGGTCGGCTGGTCTCTTTGCAGCAGTCGCCGCTTAATCTGGTCGGCATAGTCAACAGCAAGAGCTATGAGAAACCGATTGAAACTCGCACCGGGCGCATGCCGGGGTTGCAATCTACCTCGACGGAGAATCATCAGGTTCGCTTGAGTGCCGACAACCAGCATGCCGAGATCCTCACGCCCGGCGGGCGTCCGGCTTCGAAAGCCAAACTGCCCAATGCCGCCATTCAAAGTGAACTGACCGGGGTGTTCAGCCACCGCACCGCCAGAGGGGAAGAGTCCCTGCGGCTGCATGAGAAAAAGATTTATCGCCACGACGCCGCCAGCGGCGAATGGCAGGTGCATGACGCCTCTGAAGGCAAAATGTCCAAACTCAGCCAGCAGGGGAACGGCCATCTCTACGCCGTTTCTGATGATAAAAAGCTGCTCGACCTGACCACCGGCAAGTCGCTTCAGGCGCCGGGCAAAATCTCGCAGGTGGCGATGGACGCCAGTGGCCACGCGGTGATCCTCAGCGCTGATGAAAGCAGTCACGAGCAGCAGTTGAGCTTCTACCCGCAGCTCAATGCGCCGATGGCCGCCGCGCAGAAAATGACTATAGCTCCGGCGGACTTTGCGCCGAGTGCCTTGGCGCTGCACAACAACACGCTGTACGCCACGGACAACCTCGGCGAGCTTTATCAGGCGAAGCTGCCGACCAACGGCGGCCAGAATATGACTTTTGAACCGGTGCCTGCCGCGCTCAAAGTCAACCTGTCGATGCAGTTTGGGCAGGGTGTGCGAGTGGAATCCTTATTCACCGACGACCAGCAGCAGCTGCACGCCAAGTTAAAAGATATGCAGAACCAGCAGCACGCCATCACGCTTAACGGCAATAACGTGGCGTCGAGCTGGTGTATCAGCGACAGCATGGTGCTGGATAACCAGAACGGATTGCCGCGCCCCGAACCAGAAGCCAAAAGCATCATGGATTTCGGCCCGCTCGGACAACTGGCGCTGCACGACGGCAAGGTGCATTACCTCGACCGCGCCACCAATAGCTGGGTGGCGTCGAAAGAGTCCGCCGAGCAGCTGCGGCGCGGGCAGGACGGCCAGCCGTGGATCCTCAATGAAGGCGAGCTGCGCCGTCTCAAGGTCAACCTGTCGAGTGATGAAATCCGCCACGACAGCAGCTTATTCTCACTCGGGCGGGTGAAGAACAGCGTCAAGGCTGACCTGCCTGTGGGCGGCTTGGATAAGAAACAGAAAACCGTGGCGATTGATGCGTTATCCGAAGGGCGCTTTGTGGCGCTCAGTGGCGACGGTGACGTGCAATACCAACAGATTAATAAAGAGAATCGCCGCGAAAAAGTCAGTACCCAGACCCTGAAAGCCGACGCGCTGAAAACCGCTATTACGGGACTCAACGACGGCGGCAAGGCGGGGAAAATCGTCGATATGGCGCTGGGCAAAAACCAGCAAATGTACCTGCTTAGCGAAGAGGGCGGCTTGTTCAGCCTGCCCGCGACGTCATGGCAGAAGGGCCAAACGACCGGGCTGGCGCGTGAAAATGTCCCGGCCACAGAACCGAAAGCGCCCGTAACGCCTGCGGGCCAGCCCGAACCTGAGATTATGGAAGTGCCGCGCGAAGGACCGAAGTATACCTCTCTGACCCAGCGCGGCCCGGATAACTTATTGCTCAGCAATGACGAAGGCGATCAGGCCACTCTGCACGAAGGCGAATGGAAGAAGGGGCTGGTGGACATTGACGAGCGCCCTGAAAAACGCGTGGCGGAAGAGGTGTTCCAGCGCCTCGAAGTGGCGACCAAGGACACCCATCTGCCGGGCACCCACATCACGGTGAAACGCGAGGTCAACATTGCCGGTTCCACCGGACAAGATGGCCTGCGGGTGCAAACGCCGTTTAAATCGCGGGTGCGCGCCTTCCTGTTCAAACCGACGATGGAAACGCCGCGCCCGGTGAAAAACGCCGGATATTTTGTCCAGCACGGCTATGCCGGTCGCGAAGGGCTGCGCCCGGTCTATCAGGAGCAGGGCGAATTACTTAATCGCCTGCGCGCCGCCGATCCCGCCACTTCAAAAGAAGGGATTAAAGCACCACGCCCGCCAATCAGTTCGCGTATCGACAGCATGGACTGGACCGGCAACGAAGATTTGAAACGCGCTTTGGTTCGCTTTAACCAAGATTTGACCGACGTCTCCAGCCATCACGCCAACCTGCTGGGCCAGCACTATGGCGTGGTGGACAGCAACAACCAGCTGGTTCTCGGCGAAGGTAAAACCAAGAACAGCGGCAGCGGGCGCTTCAACCCGGCCAGTACGCGCGACGGCGAACTGACCGAAAGCCTGAACCGCATGATGCACTACTTCCCGTCGAGCGAAAACAGCCCGGCCAACAGCATTCTGGCGCTGATGGAAAGCAAGAAGGTGGTGCTCAACCATCAGAAACCGGAAGTGCCTTTCGGCAAGCAGCGCGACACCCACGACGACGTCGGGCTGGTGAAATCGCAGCTGATCCTCACCTCGCTGACGCAGGCCGACATGCATAACCTGCTGACCGAAATGCAGCAGGCGATGGCGAAAAAAGGGCCGGAGAAAGAGGCGGCGATGCAGACCGTGCGTTCGAAGTTCAATGAGCTGCGCGATATGACTTGGGGCGAAAACCCAATCAAGAAAGCCACCTCGATGGGCTTCGTCAACAACCGCGGGCTGGAAGCCAACTACGACGCCATCAAGTCGATGACCAAGGCGTTCTCCAAAGAGGACCATGGGGTGCACGTCACCAGCCGCAACGTGATGAGCGCCAGCGATAAAGCCGAGCTGAACAGCCGCATGAAAGAGACGATTTTGTCGCTGGAAAGCGGCGAAGACATCACCTTCAACCGGGCCTATGGCGCGGCGGGGACCGGCACCATGATCCCCGGCTCGCAAGGCTTTGCCAGCCCCGGCGTGCGGGTCAACGTGGATCGCAGCTACAGCCTGAACTTCTCCCGTGGCGAGACGGGGATTAACGTCAGCTTCGGCCGCAACGGCGGCGGTTCCGGCACGGTATTCGGCGCGGCGGGTTACAACATGCTGACGGATTATCTTCACGACCACAAAACCGCGCTGGACAGCGAACGCACCCTCTCGCCGGGCTTCCGCCTTGGGGGAACCGTCTCGGCCATGTTGCAGCGACAGATGCAAAACGGCATCAGCTTTAGCCTGAGCGAAGCCGAGCTGCCGGAGTTTCTGGATGCGCTGACCGAGGGCAATCTCGACCCGCAGGCGCTGATGGATAAGGGCATGGATCACAGCGTGAAGAGCGGCAACACCATGCGCATCAGTATGGATATCAACGCCGCCGCGGTCGCCAGCGTCGGCCTGCCGATCACCAACGATCATGAGAAGAACTCGTCAACCAGCGCCCGCTTTGGCGGCGGGGTTTACGCCGGTGCTAACCTGCTCAACGGCACGCGCGAACGCAGCACCACTCGCCGCGATGTCAGCGAACAGCAGTCGCAGAGTGATAACCGCCTGCGCGCCTTTAACCAGTTTAACGCCGGGGCCAACGTTGCGATCCCGGTCGGCGTCAACCAGAAAACCGGTGACGAAACCCACCTGCCGCTGTTTGCCGGGGCCGGGGCCAGCATTCAGGCTTCGGTGGATAACCGCACGCGTCAGAACATCAACCTTCAGCTGAAAGACGTCCAGCCGCTGGCCGACGTGCATATCGACAAGTTGATCAAAACCTTGGGGGATCAGTTCACCGATCCCGCCACCAATAAGCTGCTGGAGACCTTGAAAGAGGATGAGGGCAAGCTGCCTGCCGAGAAGCTCAAGCTGCTGGTGGGCCACTTCAAAACCCAGCTCAATACGCCGTTCGAGCCGGGCACCACGCTGCGCGGCAATGCCCAGCGCGACGCCATTTTGCAGCTGGCGCAGAGCAATCGCCAGCAGATCTTGGCCGAGCGCAAAGGCAAGGAGATCGGCACCGCCGAGTACCGTTCGACTTACAGCAACCTGAGCAAGCTCGACAGCAACAGCTTCTTCCACAGTCTGTTCCACATGGTCAGCACGCGGCCTTCGGACAGTAACGCCGACCGTATTGCCAAGATGATGGATGACGACCCGCGGCTGAAACAGATGGTGCGCGAGTTGCAGCAAAACAGCAGTACCGAAGCCGTGGTGACGCTGGAGCTGAATGAGTCGCAGAAGGACAAAATGGCCGGTGAGTGGCAGGTTGGCGGCATCACGCCGCAGGAAATTGTTGCCGTGCTGAGTAACAGCGACAACCTGCGCATTAAGTCGATTGGCTTTACCCGTTCGCAAAGCAAAGGTGACGGCTTCGCCACCCCGGCTTTCCTGATTGGTGGCTCCAACAGCGCCTCGGTGGCGATGAGCGTCAACCTCGGCAAAATCAACTTCAGCTACGCGGAGAACCAGCTCGACCCAACCGGATTCACCTTGGAAGGGAAAATCACCCGACCGAATGAAGAGGTACATAAGGCGCTTTCCGCCACGCAGAAACAGGGTTTTGTCATTAAAGGGTAAGGGTAAGGGTAAGGGACGCGGCCCGCTTGGCGGCGGGCCAGCAAATGAATAACTGAAATGTTAATCACAGGAAAATAAGATGAACGAAAGCGCACACTTGCAGAACTTATTGAGCCACTATGGCCGTCGATTGAATACATCGCTGAAATTGGAAAATGGCGTTTGCGCACTGTTCACCCCGCAGAAACAAGAAGCTGCGATCATTGAGTTACCGCCGGGCAGTGACGCCGTGGTGTTGCATTGTCAGGTGATGGTGCTGGAGCCAAACAGCTCTGCCGCGCTGCTGCACAGCATATTGACGTTGAACTTTGAGATGGACGCCATGCGCGGCTGCTGGCTGGCGTTAGAGGAGCAGAACCTGCGTCTTTGCACTCAGCAGCCTCTCTCCTCGCTGGATAATCGCAACTTCTCCGGCCTGCTTGATGGTTTTATTCAGCAGGCCAGCGAAGTGCAATCATTTATTCGCGAATTCGTCCGCACCCTCCCGACGGCTCTCCCGGCCTGACGGCATTTGCTCCAGCGTCAGCAGGGTATCCTGACTGACGCTGTGCAGCAGGCGCTGGTAAATACGGCGCACATCACTGGCGTAGCGATCGCGCTGCGGCTGGTGTGAAGGCGCGGCCCCGGCGTTATACATTCCCACCGTGTTCCAGGATTTCCCATACTGCTGGAACATGCCATACAGCACCCACGCCCCGGTATTCACGCAGGTACAAGGTTCACTCAGCAGCTTAGTGCGCGACACGCCAAGGCTCGCCAAATGGGCGAAATGGGTGCTGTTCACCTGCATCATGCAGACATCTTCCGTGTGGTTGCGATTGGCGCTGTTCACCGCTGACGGATTGAGGTGTGACTCTTTAATGGCTATCGACAGCAGCAGGGCAGGAGGGATGCCGAAGGCTTTCCCGGCGTCCTTAAAGCAGTTTGCCTGACAGCTGGCGGAGAGACAGAGAGTGATGGCCAGCAAATGTCGCTTCATCGCCGTGGCTCCATGATAAAGACTCAAATTCGAATGCTTTTATGTGGCGGCAGCGGGGCGGCGGTTCCACACCTCGTTACTTTTTGCAAAAAGTGTTATGGCTCGGAACTAACCGGCGGCAGGACGCACACAAATGACAGGGTAGAAGCGCCATGAGCGTCGCTTCCTGTCTTTTGATTCATCCATAACAGGGTTGCTCGAACGGGCGGTCTGTGGCAGCGCCGCGTGAGAGCAGAAGCATCACTTATTATGAGGATTGAGGAAGAATGATGAATGTTAATGGTTCGGGGTTTGTCCCTCAGTACATCCCCCCCGCGGATCTCGATCCGACCGGCGGGGTTGGTAACAATAATGGTGCGGTGAACAACAATAATTCAGGGGCCGGAGCGCTTTCTATGCCGCTGACGGTCACCTTTAGCGCCGCATCGGGCATCACGCCGGTGGATTTCGGTTCGCCTTCAGTTTCCGGCGTAAATGGCCCAACTCAAAACAACGCACAAACTAACCCGCTTCAGTCGATGCAGGGGCAGGATGGCGCAGCGGGCGCGGGCGGCGGCCAGATGGCGGAGCTGATGAATATGATCCGCCAACTGCTATCAGAGCTGCTGAAAATGCTCGGCGGCGGCGATAATTCAGACCAGCAGAACAGCACCCCGTCGGCGTCTTCAGGCGGTGGTGGTGGTGGTTCAGCGGCGCCGTCGTTCGGTGACGGCGGCGGCGGTGGCCCATCGGTGGGCAACAATCTGTTAGCCCAGCCGGGTGCGGGTGCAGCCAATGGTGCTAGCGGGGCGAGTGGAGCAAGTGGTGCCAGCGGTGCGAGCGGTGCCGGTGCCACCTCGGGTATGGCGGGTCTCAGCGGTTCGGGTAATTTACACCTGCCGCCACAGCTGGAGCCTTACCGTCAATCCATTAACAACGCGGCGCAGGCCACGGGTATGCCAGCCAGCGTGATTGCCGGGCAGATTTGGGCTGAATCTCGCGGCAACCTCTCGGCGGCGTCGACCAACGGCGGCAATGGTAAAACCGATGCGGGCCTGATGCAGGTCAACCCGGACACCTACAACGAGATGGCGAAAGAGAACCCAGGCTTGCTGTCGGGTGATCCGAACAGCGCGCAAAACAATATTATGGCCGGGGCGCTGTATCTCAAACAGCAGACTAATGCCTTTGGCGGAAATATCGGCGCGGGCCTGCGTGCTTATAACTCAGGCCCGGATGACGTGAATTTATCCAACCTGTCGGATATTTCGAAGACCGGAACCGGCGCCGCGCCTTATGTCGATAATGTTTTAAACTTTGCTAAAATTATCGAATCGGGCCAAGGCCAATTACCGGCTTAATAGCCTATTATGTCATTCAAATTGATTTAATTAACTTCATCCGATAATGAAATAAGTTCATTATCGGATTTTTTTATGGTTATTATTTTGAAGATATAACCTTTCTGAAATGTAATTTGACTTAGTTTCATAATAATCACCTTAGTCCTAAGGTAGGAATAATCTCAAATCTCGGCAATTTTCCGTCCGCCAGGATATGTCTAATTGTAAGAAGTATGTCAAAGCGCAATTTTTTTATCGTTTGCGGCCGGAGTTATATTAAGATTTCGTTAAGAAGTGAGATCTGACGCACTATTTTTATGCAAGATTCAACGAGTTTTAATCGGTTTTTTCAATCGCTAGCACTCTGTTGGAAAGCAAATATATTCAAAGGATGAAAATAAATTTGGCTGGGAACGTGCCCAGCATCCCTTTGATTATATAACTCTTTTTGGATGCGCTTTAATTGACCATTCTGCGCAAAATCGTCGCTAAGTACTTGTTTGACCAGTAGGTAAAATTTCTAAAAATAGGCAGTGAGTGATGTTTGTGAGGTGATTTTTGAATGTTGTGATAGGTAAAACCGTATTGAGTAATACCTTTGTTAATGATCTGAAGCTTGTAAGGATTTCCCTACAACATTGCTGCCGTTTTCCTGATTGCCAGTCGAAATTCTGATGCTAATTTATCAGCAGATTAGTGCTGTCAGAGAAACTAAATATGCATCGTTCCTGCATGTTCAACTTTTAATATTCCTACCGGGCGCTAATTCATTCCTGAGTATTATTTTATTTTAATTACACAACATTATTATTTTCTTGATAGAAATGGATGCGAGGAAAGTATGAGAAACAATCTTCCGAACTCGACTAAGCCGGCTAAAATAAACCACCCGATTCATGAAGAGTCCTTGGATGAGGATATTCCTGAACAGCTAGATGTGCGTGAAGAGTGGGATATTCATAGCGACTTTGATTCCATGCTACAGACCCTAGCGCCGCTGAAAGTTGACCTCGCCCTCGAGGGGGAAACCGGCACCGGTAAAGACACCTTTGCCCGCCGCCTGTATGAGCGCTCCGGCTGCAAAGGGGCTTTCGTGCCGATTAACTGCGCGGCAATCCCCGAATCACTGGCCGAGAGCGAACTGTTCGGCATTATGGCCGGGGCCTACACTGGCGCAACCCACGCCCGAGCGGGCTACATTGAAAGTGCCAACGGCGGGATTTTATTCCTCGATGAAATCGACAGTATGCCGCTGAGCCTGCAAGCCAAGCTGCTGCGCGTACTGGAATCGCGCAGCGTCAGCCGCTTAGGTAGCACGCAACAAATTCCCTTGGATTTACGCATTGTGGTGGCGTCGCAAAAGCCGCTGTCGACCTTGGTTGAGCAGAAGCTGTTTCGCCAAGACCTCTATTTCCGCCTGACCACCATCAAAATTTCGCTGCCTGCGCTGCGGTCACGCATCAAATACATCATTCCGATGTTTGCCCGATTCAGTCAGGAAGCGGCGTTGCGTTTAAATTGCGCGCTACCTTCTATCACCGCCAATCTTAGCGAATCGCTGATCATGCACGACTGGCCGGGCAATATTCGCGAGCTGAAAGGGGCGGCGGAACGCTTCGTGCTCGGCATGCCTCCTCTGGGCAATGCCACGCGTTTAGACAGCGGATCTTTCCGCCTGAAAGAGCGGATGCGCCGCATTGAACACTGCCTGATAGAAGATTGCCTGATGCGCCATCAGAACAAAATTGTCAGCGCCGCCAATGAGCTGGGTATCCCGCGCCGCACCCTGTATCAACGCATTAAATCGTTGAATAGTTTAGATTAATCCGTTTTTCTAGGCGGATTCCTAATCCGCTAAAAATCGTGAAAATAATTGCCCCATGATGGAACCCGTCGCCGCGTAATCCTACTCAACTTGTGAATGAACACTCATTCACTCTATTCACCTTGAGAGGAGTAACACTATGGGCCCGTTAAATATTCTTGGTGGTTTGGCGTCAAGCGCCGCTGGTAGTGCTTCTAGCCAAGCTCTGCAAGCTGGTTCCGATGCAATCCAAGGCCAGTCTGTACAAGACACCCTGACCAAAATGGAACGTGACCGTCAGAACGCACAGATCGCTGGTGTGCAAGGTTCTGCGACCACTTTCATCAGTGCTATCCAACAGAACAAAATTTCGTTCTAAGTGTTAACAGGGAACCGATGCTGGTTCCCTGTATTCCCTTCCTGTGCAGTCGCGGAGTGACATTATGAAAATCAATCAACCCCCTGTTATCCAGCCATTGGCGGCACCTGACCTGTCGGGCAGTGAAGGAAGTGGAGTCACCCCAGCCGACGCCAGCTTCTTTGCCTCAGAAATTGGCCAAAGCAGCGATGCCGACGGCAATAATTCTAATGGCCTGCTGAACCACGTCTCCGGTATGTTCAAGCAGATCAATATGGACAGTCGCCACATCAGCAATGAGTTAACCAAGGCTGCCGGTTCTACCGACCCGATGGCGCTCAACAAAGTGGGCGGCGACCTGTCGAAGTACGATTTAGAAAACCTGATGAATGCCAAAATCGTCTCTAAGTCCGTACAGGGCCTGGATAAACTGACCAACTTGCAATAATGACCATGGTTAAAATCGCGCTGAAGATCTTCTCAACCCTGCTTATTGTTTTGGCCTTAGCCGGCTGCGAACAAAGGGTGGTTCTCAATACCGGTCTGACCGAAAACGACGCCAACGACATTATCGCCGAGCTGTCTCGCTACAAAATCTCTGCCGATAAGCAGATAGATAAAACCGGCGTGACCGTGCTGGTGGACCAAGACACTATTGAGCGTTCGGTGCAGATCCTCAACGCGGCCGGTTTGCCGCACAAAGCGCGAACCAATCTGGGTGAGGTATTCCAGAAAAGCGGCATTATTTCCAGCCCGCTCGAAGAGCGAGCACGCTACATATTCGCCTTGTCGCAAGAGGTGGAGTCCACGCTGGCGCAGATTGATGGCGTAGTGGTGGCGCGGGTTAACGTGGTGCTGCCAGAGCGCGTCGCGCCGGGCGAGCCTATCCAACCGGCCTCGGCTTCAGTGTTTATTAAGTACCAGCCGGATCTCGACCCGGACAGCATCGAGCCGCAAATTCGCCGTCTGGTTTCTACCAGTATTCCGGGGCTGGCGGGCAAAGATAACAGCGCGCTGTCTATCGTGTTTGTTCCGGCCGAGGTCTACAAAGATCACGTTGAAATGGTCAACCTTGGGCCTTTCCAACTGACCATGAACCAGTACGGCACGGTGAAAATGCTGTTTCTGGCTCTGCTGGTGATACTGGCGTTGATCGCTATCGCGCTGGTGGTGAAACCGAAAATTCAGCGGCGCATGGCAGCCAAAAAGGGCGCTGACGTCACCCCAGAAAACGCATGATATCCAGGGTGGGATAAACCATGAATGACGCACAAGCTTGGTTGCATTGGTGGACCGAGGGTTATTGGCAACAGGCGGAAGAGAGCTGGCACAGTCTGGCTTTCTTCCAGCAGCCCGAGTCCTTAACGTCGCGCTTGCAGTCAATCGACCCGCAGCTGATAGCCCGGCAGTTAGGGATTGAAGCCCGGCTGCCGTCCGCGCCACACGCCTTGACTCTCAGCTTACTGGCGCTGACGGCGCAGCAGCAAAACCTCGTGCTGCGCCTGACGGCTGAAATTTGCGGAATCTACTCCCCCGAACCCAATGACCCGTTATTGCCGGACGAAGCCCAGCAGTGGTGCAAGCGCATCTCCCGCGCGCTGCGCCCCGGCCTGTGGCTGCCGGAAAATCTCGCGTCGCCTTGGCAGGTGACCTGCCTGCTGCTGTTGCGCCACGTGCTGCCGTCAGGTTGCTGGCAGCGCGTGCGTTTCCTCTTCCCCCAGACGTGGGTCTGCGCCTGTGAAGCCGAGCAGGGCGCTGAACTGGCACATAACAAGCTGCTGCCGCTGTGGGAATCCGCGCTGTGGCGGGCTTCACTGCCGGTCGCCTTGGCATCCGGCCCGGCGCAGGAGACACAAGATGTGGCAGCTTAAAACCCTCGAACTGCTGGCTGATACTCAGCCTGCCGACAGCATCGTGCTGCCACGGGCTATTTTGCATCAGCATCAACAAGGAATTTCGCTGATTGAAGAGGCCCAGCGGCAGGCGGAGCAGATCCTGCAACAGGCCGAGCTACAGGCCCAGCAGCTGATTGAGCAGGCGCGCTATGACGCCGAGCAGCAGGTGGCCGACCTGCTGGCCAATAGCCAAGCCGAGTTTTTGAGCCGGGCGGAAACCCTGTTCGCAGGCTGGCATGAGCAGCAGATCGAGCAGGAAGCGATGATCGTCGGGCGAGCCAGCGAGTTACTCAATCAGGTGATGACGCGCCTGCTGGAAGACACCAGCCCGGCGCAGCAGATGAATGCCTTACTTCGTCAGCTATTGCAGGCCCAGCCGCGCGGCCAGCAGGCTACCCTGTGGTGCCATCCGGCCAATAAAGAGCATATTGCTCAATGGCTCGAAACCCGCCCGCACCTTACGTGGGAGCGGCAGTTTGATGAATCCCTTGAGGCTGACCAGCTGCTGTTAGAGACCACCAGCGGCGAATTGCGCATTGGTTGGCAGGCGCTGAAAACCCAATTACTGCGCGCCACGGCCTAAAACGAGCTATTCATCAATTCAACCTACCCAATGCTTACAAATTAACTAAAAGTATTGATTAAAACCCGCCGCATTTTTGGAACCAATTGCCTCCCACCGCTACTCATTATCACCTTTAGTCAAAGCAGGAGGTGAGTATGAGCAGTTTCGATAAGGTACAGCGCCGTCTCGATTCGGCACTGATAACCAGCAATTCCAATGTCTATGACTTAGCCCGTGACTCTATGGGCGGGGCGCCGGACTTCTCCGATATCGTTGAATTCAAGCAAGCCATGCTGCGCGAATCCACCGCTAACTGGGCGTCTGGTCAGTTGAGTTCGCTCACGCACGATCTGAGCAAAGGCATCATCGATTCAATTAACTAATGTCTGCAACGGCTCGTGGCTGGCTGAATCTGGGTAGCTTCAGAGCCGTTTTTTGCTTTTACACACTCATTAAGACTCGACGGAAATCAGGGCAACGATGCGCACAACGACTCTTTTTATCTCTTCGAACGGACTGAGTCCTTTATTGAAGAGAGACATTCTCCCTCAGAGGGGAAAATCGCTATGAAGACCTTTTCAACCAAACTGACTCACACCCTGATGGCCGCCACGCTGGCATTAAGCCTAGGCAGCCTCTCTTTTAGTGCCTTAGCCCGCGCCCCGGACGGCTGGAGCAGCGGTGCCTATGCCTACTCGGCGCAAAACACCCCGCTGCGCACCGTGCTGGCTGATTTCGCCAGCAGCCACGGCGTGACGCTGAAGCTGGGCAATGTGCCGGAAGCCACGGTGAATGGCCGTCTGCGCGCCGACAGCGCTGCGACCTTCCTCGACCGCCTCGGCCTTGAGTACCAGTTCCAGTGGTTCGTTTACAACGACATGCTCTACATCAGCCCGCAGTCCGAGCAGATCTCCAAGCGTATTCGCGTCTCCTCGGAAGCCGCGCCGGATTTAAAGGACGCCCTCGACGGTATCGGCCTGCTCGAGCCGAAATTCGGCTACGGCGAGCTGCCCGATGACGGCGTGATCTTAGTTACCGGCCCGCCGGAGTACGTGGCGCTGGTCAGCCAGTTCAGCGAGCAGGAGAAAGATTACAAAACCGGCAAAGAGATGATGAGCTTCCCGCTGAAATACGCCTCGGTCTCTGACCGCGAAATTCATTATCGCGACAAAACCCTCACCGTGCCGGGGGTGGCGACCATCCTCAACGAGCTGTTGGGTAAGAAGAACAACAAGAGCGCGCAGGGCGTGAAGGCCAGCGGTAACGGCCAAGACGGCCTGAGCCAGCTGTCGCAGCAGCAGGCGGACAGCATTCTGTCGAGCCTGATCCAGAGCGGCGACCCGCACGGCTCTAATGATGATTTTGACGATGGCAAAAGCGGCCTCAACCCGCTGGTTTCTGCCGACGTGCGTAACAACGCCCTGCTGGTGCGCGATGATCCGAAAAAACGCGAGCAGTATCAGGCGCTGATTTCGCAAATCGACGTGCCGCAGAAGCTGATTGAGATTGACGCGCTGATCGTCGACGTTGACCGCCACGCCATGTCGGCGCTCTCCGCCAACCTCGGCGGCAGCTTCGGCAACATCACCGCCGGTTCAAGCCTGCTTGACGGCAGCAGCACGCTGTTCGTCACCGACTACCAGCGTTTCTTCGCTCAGGTGCAGGCGCTGGAAGGCAACGGCAACGCCTCCATTGTGGCCAACCCGTCGGTGCTGACGCTGGAAAACCAGCCTGCGGTGATCGACTTCAGTCAGACCGCTTTTATCTCCACGGTCGGCGAGCGGGTGGCTAACGTCACGCCAGTGACCGCCGGGACCAGCTTGCAGGTGATCCCGCGCGCTATCGACAACGGCGGCAAATCAACGGTTGAGCTGATTGTTGACGTTGAAGACGGCAAGTTGGACAAGGGCGATGACGGCCAGGCCACCGGCGACAGCCGCGCGGTCGTGAGCACGCAGGCGCAGGTGCAGGAGAAAAACTCGCTGGTGATGGGTGGTTTCCACTCGCGGGAAACCGGCGACGAAGAGCATAAAATTCCCATTCTCGGCAGCATTCCGCTGATTGGTAAATTGTTCACGTCGACCCGTCACGAAACCTCGCAGCGCGAACGTTTGTTCATCATCACGCCGCATCTGGTGGGGGATCAGGTTGACCCGTCGCGCTACATTGGCGACGAGTTCCGCTCCCAGCTAAATGGCTCGCTGGAAGAAGTACAGCGCCGCCAAAAATATGGCTCGATTAAGAATGACGTCGAATCCGCCATGCGCGATTTGGCCGAGAGCGATATCCCGGCGGGCTTTAATCCGGGCGGCGAGGGTGTAGGCATCAACACACTGTGTGACCCGCTGCGTGGTATCGCTTACGACACCTCGCACAGCCAGTGGTTTAGCAACAAAAACGTGCAAATCACCGTGGGCGTGGTGCGCAACACCTCGCTGGCTCCGCTGCGTTTCGATGAAGCAAGCTGCCGTGGTCAGGACGTGCTGGCAGTGTCGGTCTGGCCGAGTGCTTCCCTTGCACCGGGCCAGTCGGCTGAAATCTATGTGGCGTATGAGTCGCGCGGCACGGCTCGCCGTACCCGTACCTCTCTGCTGAGCACTACCCGTTAAGGAGCTGCAATGAAGATTCGTTTAGCGTTACTCGCGGTAGCCAGCCTGTTGCTCAGCGCCTGTGCGGCCTCCAATGACAACGGCTGTGACAAGGCGACCTGCCGCCCGCTGTCTAATCCGCACAGTCTGACTATCTGGTGGCCGTCAGATATTCGCAACGGCGTTCAGGATTATTCTCAAATCCCGGTCGGCCGTTAACTCTACGCGCCGTGTGTGGCTTATTGCACACGGCGCACTGCATTGATTTCAATAGATTTTACTTCCGATTTATCCCCGCATTTCTTTTGCCGTTTTTCGCATAAATAAACCGTTTTTCACCGGCCAATCGGGGAACCCACGGGCCGATTTTGTCACTTAATCATCAGACTTCTGCACATTGTTAGCGAGTCTGGACATCTTATGCAGATGCCTATTTTCCTACATATCCACGATAGTGAGAGGCGACAAAAATGAATAATGCTATTGGCGGTGCCAATCTAACCTTTACCGTTCCGTTATCTGGAAACTCCGCGCCAACGCAAAGCTTCAGCCCACTCAGCTCTGGCGGCGGTGACTTTATGTCTCAACTGGCTGCCGCCATTACTAACGCGCTGTTCGGCGGCCAACAGGGTGCGCAGGGCGCACAGGGTAACCAAGGCAACCAGTCTAACTTTGGCGGTGGTCAGGGCGGCGGTTTTGGCGGCGGCTCACCGGTTGGCGGCCAACAAGGCGGCGGCAGCTCGCTGCAACAGCTGCTGGCAGAAGTGATGCAAGATTTGGGCATCACGCCTCAGAACTCACCGTTTAACGGCCAGTCAGGCCAAACGGGTCAGGCTAATGCTGGCGCGTTCAGTCAAGGGATGCAAAACGGCCTGAGCAACCCATCTCAGGGCGGCAGCATGGGTCCGACTGGCGGTCCCGGCGGCTTCGGCGGTCCGGGTCTGGCGATGCCTCCACAGCAGCAATCGCAGTTCAGCCCGGCGTCGATGCAGGGTCCGGGCAACTTCCAGCAGCTGGGTAACCAGATGGGCAGCGCGATGTCTAACAAAGCTGGCCTGCAACAAGTTGACGATATGACTGCCAAAAGCGGTCCTTTCCCAGGCATGAACAAAATTGAAGGCGGCTCGAAAGAGACGGCTCAAGAGATGGGTAAATTCATGGACCAATACCCAGACATCTTTGGTAAGCCGGACGCCGGTAAACTGCCGGGGCTGGTGGGCGGCAACAAGCACAACAGCAGCTGGGAAGATGCTTTGAGCAACGGCGGCATGCTGAGCGATGACTCAGTGAAGAAATTCGAGCAGGCCAAAGGCATGATGAAAAGCGTGATGGAAGGCGACATGGGCAACCCGAACCTGCAACTGCGCGGTATCGGTGGCTCTTCAGTAGGAATGGACGCTGCAATGACCGCCGGTAACATCAACAAAGCGGCGATGAATCAACTGGTTTAAAACCTTAGTACCTCTCGTTGTGCCGAACGACAAGGACGTCGTTAATAGTTGATAATAAGAAGTTTTACCAGCATTACCCTCTTTGGCGACTCTCATAGGTCGCCTTTTTTATTGGGTATTTTTCAGCGGGGATTTGCGACTTGGCTTAGTCTTCGTATTCAATAATCTGGTCGCCGACCTGCTCTTCAAGCTCGCGCAGCAGGCGGTAGATTTGAGCCACGGCTTTGAGGGTTTCACGCGGGATATAAGCCCCTTCGCGGGTGGTGCGGTAGAGGGTACGGGTCAGCCAGATATAGCGAATAACCGGGATTTTGGCGTCGTGCGCCATTTTGATTACTTCGCGCACCTCTTCATCTTCGGTCTTAAACACCAGCTTTGGCAGCGGCGTTTCATCCGGGCGATAGTACAGGCCGACGGCGAAGTGGGTAGGGTTGATCAGCAACACGTCGGCGTTTTCCACATCGGCCGGAGCGACGCGTTTTTTCGGCGCTTCGTTGGCTAACTCCTGAGCCAGCTGTTTGCGGTGGCCCTTGGTGTGCGGGTCGCCTTCGTTCTGTTTGTACTCGTTTTTCAGGTCTTCCATACTCATGCGGTTCTGCTTGAGGAAGAAATATTTTTGCAGCCCGTAGTCCGCCACGCCAAAGGCCAGCAGCACGCCAAAAATGGTGCGAGTGAGCTTCTCAAGGATCTCGACCGCGGCGTGAATAAAGCCTTCTAGCGACGTGGTCGACAGCTCGGCAATCTCACCCAGTTTGGGCGTGATCAGCTTGTAGAACACGAAAGCCATCACCACGGCTTTTAAAATACTCACCAGCAGTTGCACGAACTGGCGGCCAGAAAACATCTGCTTGAACTTACCCATGGGGTTGAGCGCGTCCAGCTTGAGCTGCAGCGCCTCGGTGGCGAACAGCGGGCCGAACTGCGCCCAGCCGCCGACAATGCGCAGCAGCACCGCCACCCCTAGCGTCATCATGAAAAACACCGCCACCAGCAGCAGGGCGCTGCCGACAATATCATTGAGCGCCGCGTCGAACGGCTGATCGAGGCGTTGCAGCGGCAGCATGATCAGCGCCTGAAGCTTCTCAAGACTCTCATCCACCATGGCGAACACGGTTTCGGTTACCCCGAGCATAATCAGCAGCTTGGGAATGTCCTGACTCTGACTGACTTGCCCTTTGCGTCGCGCTTCCTGAAGTTTTTGGGGGGAAGCTTTCTCCGTTTTTTCGGCCACTACAAAGGCCCTCCTTTCGGGAAGACCAGCGCCAGATGGGCAATCAGGTCATGGAAGGTTGAGAGCTGGTGGTTGGCGAGGTATTCCAGCGTCGGCAAATACATCAGGAAAAACAGAATGCCGACGATGCTTTTCAGCGGCACGGTCAGCACCGTGGCCTGCAGCTGCGGGCTGTAAATACTCAACACGCCGACGCAGAAGTCGAGCAGCATCAGCACCAAAACCAGCGGCGCGGCGAACAGCACGATGTGGGTGAACATGTCGGCCAGCAGGTCGAGAAAATAGCTGAAGCCCTGCGCGGTAAAGCTTGGCAGCCAAGACTCCAGGGGCCAGAGCCGGTAGCTGTCCCAAATCACCTGAGTCATCAGCGACAGGCCGAAACTGAGCATCATCAGCATGATGAACCACTGTTGCAGCATATGGCCGATGATGGTGACGTCGGGGCCGAGCGACGGGTTGAGCTGGCCGCCGGACATCGCCCCGCGCTGGTTATCAAACAGCGCGCCGACGGATTCGAAGATCCAGAAGGGCAGGGAGAGCAGGATGCCGAGGAACATGCCGATCACCACCTCTTTCATGGCAATACCCAGCAGCACGTAAGGGTCTTCGGACATGGCCGACACCGCGGGTTGCAGTGCCGGAACTAGAAACAGCGACAGCGAAACGATGATCGCGCTGCGCACCATGCCTTTCAGGGTGAAAAAGGAGAAAGCCGGAACGATCAGCAGGCAGGGGAAAATACGGGCTATGCCAAAGCCCAGTGCCAAAATATGGCTGAACAGGCCGTGCATCAGCGTACTTAACATCTTACGGCGCGTTCACTGTGGCCATCATGGCGAAGGCGGACTGCGTGAGATCCAGCAACTGCACGCCAATCCAGCGTCCGGTCAGGGCAAGAGTAGCGCCCACCGCCACCAGCTTAATGGCGAACGGCAGCGTCTGGTCTTGCAACTGCATCACCGCCTGCAACAGCGAGATGATGATCCCGATGATCACCGCCACGGCCAGCGGCGGCGCGGAGAGCATCACCACCAGCACCATCGCCTGCTTAAACATGTAGATAATATCCATACTTCTTCACCCTCAAAAGCGTCACAAATAGCTGTAGAACAGCCCGTCGAGCAGGCGCGTCCAGCCGTTGGCCATCACAAATAACAGGATTTTTAGCGGTAACGAGATGGTCATTGGCGACACCATTTGCATCCCCAGCGCCAGCAGCACGTTGGAGACAATCAGGTCGACAACCACGAAGGGGATGAAGATCAGGAAGCCGATTTTGAAACCGCTTTGCAGCTCGGAAAGCACGAAAGCCGGGATCAGCAGCATCAGGTTATTGCGATCTTTCACCGCCGAGTCGGCCATATCCTTCGGCCACATGCGCTGGGTGTTCTCCTGCAAGTGCGTCTCGATATCGGCGTCCGTGTTGTGCTGCATAAAGACGGTCAGAGGCTGAATGCCATTGGCTAAAGTACTTTCCAGCTTTTCAGACGATGTGGTGTCTATCGGCCGGTCGGTAAAACGCTGGTGCATGCCGTTAAACACCGGCGCCATCACGAACAAGGTGGCGGCCAGCGCGATGCTGTAGAGCGCCATGTTGGGCGGGATCTGCTGCACGCCGAGGGCGTTTCGCGTCAGCATCAGCACAATCGAAATCTTTAAAAAGCTGGTGGTTATCATTAACGCCAGCGGCATTAAAGAGAGCGCGCCAAGCAGCAGCGCCAGCGCCAGCGGGTTAAAGGCATTCAGGTCGGTGGTCATTACACACCTTTCTCGGCGCCAACAGGCTGGTTGTTGATGATACTGGTCAGTTGCAATCCAAGGCGTCCATCGACGTTAACCAACTCCCCTTTGGCAATCGGGAAACTGCCGTGACACAGCATGGCCGCGCCCGGCGTGACGTTATCCACCACTACCGTCGAGCCGACGTCCAACTGCTGCAATTCGCCCAGCGTCAGTTTGAGCTGCCCGCAGCGAATGCTTAATTCCAGCGGCAGGGCGTTAAGCGCCACGTTGAGCTGACTCTCACCGCCGATGTCGTCGTGCATTTCGCTTTGCGCGTAATACCCTGACTCCGTCTCATCCACGTGTGGATACGGATTATCTTCATCTTCAGGCAGCAGTGGGTCATTCGGATAGCTCATGGTTAACTCCTTGATATCGTAAAGTGAAAAGTAGGCGCTGTGCGGGGAGTCGGGCGAAGGTTGTAACGCTCCGTGCAGTGCCAATTGTCCGATGTTAATCACGCCGTCACCTTCAACGCTGAAGTGCGAAGAGGGCGCACGCAGAACATCACCTGCCTGTAATTGGGTTATCTCTTCCAGCGGCAGCGAGAAGGTCGCCACCACCAGAGGTAAGTTGAGCGGCAGGGCTTCAATCAGCGCTGCGCCTTGTGGCTGCCAGCCGGGCGTAGCCGACAGTTGGTTAAGGCTTTCTGCCGACAGGCGCAGCTGGCTGCGGGCCTGCTGACCGGCAAAGCTGACCTGAATCTGCAAACAGAGCGCGTCCGGGTTGCTCTGCGCCGCGTCCAGCGGGCGCAGGCTGCCAAACAGCGACGCCACTTCGCGAAACAGGCTCTGATTGAACAGCCCCCAGTACCATTCGCCGTCGTCATCGCTGTCGCCGCTCATTGCCGGGCATTCGCTGAGTAAGGAGAACAGCGGGGCGAAATCGCTGAAGGCCAAGATCCCCGCCGCGGTGCTGAAACGCTGCCAATGGGCATCGCTGGCGCTGTTTTCGCTCAGGCGAATACTCAACTCGCCGGGCTGATTTTCATGTAAGAAGGCCAGCGTCTGGCCCTTGCCTATCCAGCGGCGGGCGTCGGCCTCGGCGCGGCTTTGCTGTCTAAAAATGAGTGAACTCATGCCCATTTATCCTGCGTGCTGTCCTGCGGGCGGCCGTCTTGCAGGTTGAAGCGCAAGCGCACTCGCTGCCCGAGACGCTGCGACAGCGAACGTCCGCAGTTCTCCTGCGCGCCGCGCACGGCTTCAAAACTGCCGCGTGAGAAGGCCAGCGCCACTTCCAGCTCGCCGCTGGTGTTTTGGTTCACCTGCGCGGTGACTTCCCCCAACTGCGGCAGCAGCAGGCTGAAGGTCGCCGGGAAGGCGGGCTGCTTGTCGATACCCTCCGTCAGCGCCGGTTCGACAATTTGCCAGCAGGCCGGAGGCGGGGCAGATTGCGCGGTTTCACTGGTTTCCGACAGCATCGGCTGGAAGCTCTGCCCGGCGTTATTGTCAGTCAGCATCACTGGCAGCATTGGGGCCAGCGGCTGGTCGTCGCCGGAGAGCAAGCTGGCGAAATCGTCTTTGTCGCGATTCAGCCGCTGTTTGTCTGCACCGCGTGACGGCGTAGAAGGGCGGCTGCTCTGCAGGCTTGATGCCGGAGTAAATGGCAGATTTTTGGGCTGCGCGGGTGCTTTCGGCTTGTTGTCATTCGGCGTCGGGTCCGGGCGGTTTCTCGCCTGAGCCTCGGCCTGCGCGTCGCTGTTATGGTGCTGCGGCGGGCGGGGCGTCGAGGCCAATGGGTGAAGCAGAGGGCGATGCATCATGATTGGTTCCCCTGATGTTGCTGGAGCAGATACTCCACTTTTTCCACTTCGCGCTGGCGCAGGGTGACGTCGCGCTGGGCATTTTCATTCTGTTGCTGCTGCTGTTGGCGGTCGGCGTCTAACTGCACCAGATGGTGCTGCTGCTGCAAAACCGCGAGGCGGCGCGACTGCTCGTCATTCAAGGCTTTCCGCAGCTGGTTCAAGGCTTCGGTCTGGCCGACGTGCTGGGCATCCACCAGCTCGCTGGCGGTGCTGTAGTGCTCGCGATGCTCGGTAAGTTTCACCTCACCGGCGCTCAGCGCGTGGTCGCAGGCCACCAGTTTGGCGGCCTCGGCGCGTTGCAGGCGCTCGCTGCGGCTTAGGCGCTGCTTGCGGATAGGCAGCAGCACTTTGAGAATGCGGTGCAGCTCTTCGGCTTGCAGATCGGGCTCTGGCGGGGTTTCGGCATCAATGTGTCGGCGCATAGCGGCTTACCTCAGCAAGGGCGTAACGAACATCTTCGAAGGCGGTCGGCGAGCGGCCCGCCTGACGCAAATAGGCATTAATGGCGTCCTGCGCTACCACGGCGGCGTCCACCATGGCGTCGTTGCCGGGCTGGTATTCGCCGAGGCGGATCAACATTTCAACCTGCTGATAGGAGGACATCAGCTGGCGCACCAGCGAGGCGTCCTGCATCTGAGATTTCTCTACCACGCTGGACATGGTTCGGCTCAGGCTGGCTAAAACGTCAATCGCCGGATAGTGACCGCGCTCGGCCAGACGGCGGGCTAGCACGATGTGGCCGTCAATCAGCGAGCGCACTTCGTCGGCCACCGGGTCATTCATCGAGTCCTGCTCGATAAGCACGGAATAGAGCGCGGTAATTGAACCTTTGGAGGTTTTCCCCGCGCGCTCCAGCAGGCCCGGCAGCAGGGTGTAAACCGACGGAGGCAGGCCGCCACGGCCCGGCGGTTCGCCCAGCGCCAGACCGATTTCACGCTGGGCGCGGGCGAAACGGGTCAGGGAGTCGATGATTAACAGCACGCTTTTGCCGCTGTCGCGAAAGGCTTCGGCAATCGAGGTGGCGGTAAAGGCAGCGCGGGCGCGCTCCATGCTGCTGCGGTCCGAAGTGGAGCAGACCAGCACGGTGCGGCTACGCAGCTCGGCATCCAGCTCGTGGTCGAGGAATTCGCGCAGCTCGCGGCCACGTTCGCCAATCAGCCCGAAGACAATCGCGTCGCACGGCGTATTACGCGCCAGCTCGGCCAGCAGGGTCGTTTTGCCGCAACCGGCACCGGCGAACACGCCGACGCGCTGGCCGACGCCGATGGTCAACAGGCCGTCGATGGCGCGAATGCCGGTGGTCAGCGCGGTGTCGATGCGCGGGCGGTCGGTCGGAGATGGCGCGTCGCCCAGCACCGGCGTGGCGTTAGGGTGTTCGCTGGATAAGGCAAAAGCCGAAATGCTCTCTTCATCAATGGCGCGGCCAAAGCCGTCGAGCACGCTGCCGAGCAGCGCTTCGGACACCGCGATGCTGTGCGGCTGAAACAGCGGCACCACTTTGGCCCCTTGCGCCACGCCGTCCAGCGGGCCAAGGGCCGAAAGCAGGGTGTGATGCGGGTTGAAGCCCACCACTTCGGCCATCATCTCTTCGTCGCCGCTGCGGCTCACGCGACAAAGATCGCCAATACGCGCCTGCGGCAGACTGCTCTCCAGCAAAATGCCGTTGATGCCGGTGATTTTGCCGCTGGCGGTGACCGCCGAAACGGCACCCAGCGCCTGCGAGCGTTGCTGATACCAGCTGTCCAGTGCGTCTGCGGCGTTCATTACCAGTTCACCGTAATGTCGCTGTTGTCCTGCCCGCTGAACTGCACTTCGTTGGCGCTGATGCGCACTAAGCGGAAGCCGTCGTGCTCGTCGCCGATAAACAGGCGCTGCCCGTCGTCAGTGACGATATTGGCCTTGCTGCCGTCGGTGATTTGCGTGATGCGGAACGGCAGGGTGGTGGCGCGCGCCTCGGTGTCGTTAATCAACGGGACGCCCAGCTGATAGTTGTTCTCCACGTTGTCGACCATTCTTTGGACAATGGGTAACTGTTCTTTAGCCAGCGAGCCGCGCAGGATAATGCCTTTTTGCGAAGTATCGATTTTCACCTGATTGTTCAGCTGGCGCTCGCGCAGCATGTGATCCACCACGGCGCGCATGGCGGCCTGATCGTCGAGGTGCGGCTTACTGATTTGCGCGGTGGTGTCGCTGCTTTGCTCGGCCATGCCCGGCTGTAAAATCCAGCTGGTCACGGTGATGGCGAACAGCAGCATCAGCGACACGGCGGTGATCTGCGCCCACGGCGGCAGCAGGCGTTTGATCAGCGATTTTTTCGCCGGAGTCGGCGCGATGCGGCCATCGTTGCTGGCAGCCTGAAATGCCATCTCGGGCTGAGCCACGAACTGCGCGGCAGGCTGGCTGACAGCCGGGCCGCTGGCCCATGCGGCTTCTGCGGCTTCAAGGCAAATCCACACGCCGTTGAGGGTGAAAATCTCCCCCGGCACAATATTGAACGGCATGGTTTGGCGTTCGCCTTCGCGATTGCACACCACGCCGTCTTCGGCCTGAAGCTGCCATTGAATCTGTTGACCCGTCGGGTCGTCTTGACGCATGAGCTGACAGTGGCGCGCCTTGATGCCATTGTCACAAAGTTGCAGGTCGCTCTCGACCGCGTTGCCTATCCACCACAGGTTGCCGCTGAGGGGGAGCGCGGCACCTTCATGAAGACCATTTAAGACTCTGAGCTCATACATGATGACGTCCTTATGCGTTGAAGGATTCGAGTGAAGTATTCAGCTCAATACGGCCCAGCACGTTAACCGGCAGATTGAACTGCAACTCGGCAAACGACAGGACAGGTACATGGTTGAATTCATCCTGAATCAACATTCGTAGCGGGCTGCGTAAGTCTTGCGCCGTTAACAGCACGCCAGACAACGAATCAAAGGGTGAGAAGATCTCTCTTAGGCGTTCTAGTAATTGGGAATGCTGCTGTTGGTCCAGCGCGAAGAAGGTATCGCTCTGGGTCTGACGCAGGCTGTCGCGCAGCACTTCTTCGGTTTCCGGCGTCAGCAGCCAGACCGGCATGCCGTCGTCACCGGCATACTGGTGGCAAATGTGCTCTTTCATGTCGATACGCACCTGATCGACCAGCAGGTTGACGTCGCGCTCGTGCTGGCCGTGCTCAATCAGGGATTCAGTAATGCTGCGCACCGCGCGCAGTGGGATGCGTTCCGCCACCAGACGCTGCAACACGGCGGTCAGGCGCGGCAGTGGGAAGATGCGCTGGAACTCCTGCGCCAGCTCGGATTGCTCGCTTTCCAGCCAGCCCAAAATAGCGCGGGTTTCTTGCAGGCCGAGGAAGCGCGGGCTGTTGGCGAACAGCGCCTGCTCCATGCGGGTGAGCAGCAGCTGCGAGGCGCTCCACACCGGGATCTCTTTCTGTTGCAGCAGGCTGTCGTTGTCCGTCAGCCAGAGGAATTGGTTTTCGTTGCGGCGCTCGTTGCCCGGCGTGCGGCCGTTGTTCTCATTGCGCTGCTCTTCGGTCAGCCAGCGCGAATCGACGGCGTAGCGATCGCGGCTGAGGCTGGCGATCACCTGCGGGATTTCATACACGCTGAAGCGGAATTCGTCGTCAGGCATGGCGGTGGTGAATTCCACATTGAACGGCGGCAGGGTAAAGCCGTAGCGATAGACAATGCGGTTACGCATGCGGCGGATGTCTTCCATGATCTGATTGACCATAGGATCGCCATTCAGCGCCGCCGGGAAGCTGAGTAAGAAGAAGCGAGATGGGTTGAAGGAGCGCAGATCTTCGCTGCCGTTCATGTCCGGCGCGACGGCGTCGACCCCTTCATGCACCACCTGCGAGGCTTTCTTGCGCGCACTCCACAACTGGAAGGAGCCTGTGGTGCAGGTGATGGCGGCCAGAATAATAAAGATAACCGTTGGCATCCCCGGCAGCAGGGCAAAGCACAGCATGCCGAAGGAGGAGATGATCCAGGCTTTCGGCTGGCTGGTCAGCTGCTCGGTGATTTCACGGCCAATGTTATTGTCCTGAATCTCATCGTTGCCCGACACGCGGGTGATGATCATCCCGGCGGTCAGCGAGATAAGCAGGGCGGGGATCTGAGCAATCAGGCCGTCACCGATGGTCAGGATTGAGTAAGTGTGCATTGCATCGCCCGCCGCCATATCCAGCTGCAATACGCCGATACAGAAGCCGCCGATCATGTTGATGAACAGGATAACCAAGCCGGAGATGGCATCGCCTTTAACGAACTTCATCGCACCGTCCATAGCACCGAACAGCTGGCTCTCTTTGGCTAAATCTTCGCGGCGCTTTTTCGCCTGCTGCACGTTGATCATTCCGGCGCGCAGGTCGCTGTCGATGGACATCTGCTTGCCCGGCATGGCGTCGAGGGTGAAACGCGCTGCCACTTCTGCCACGCGTTCAGAACCCTTGGTGATAACCAAAAAGTTGACCACGGTAAGAATTAAGAACACCACCAGACCGACGGCCAAGTTGCCGCCCACCACGAAGTCGCCGAACGCCTGCACGATGTGCCCGGCGTTCTGCTGCAGCAAGATTTGGCGAGTGGTGGAAATCGACAACGCCATGCGAAACATAGTGGTCAGCAGCAGCACCGCCGGGAAGGTGGAGAAGGCCAGCGGCTTTGGCAAGTACATCGCCAGCACGATCAGCAGCGACGACAAACTGATGTTAACGGCAATCAGTACGTCAATCAGCGGCAGCGGCAGCGGAATAATCAGCATGAAAACGATCGCCAGCGCGATAGCCGCGCCGACGATTTCTGAGCGCTGCATCGCGCTGATGGCAATTTTATTTAACAGGTTAAATAGGGTATTCATCTACAGCCTCAGGCCATCTCCATGCTCAAAATGGGTAACCAACGGCATTAGCCGCCGGTCGATGTTTTAGTTTGTCGGGCCATTTTCTGCTCCCAAGTGACGTACTCACCAATCAGCGAACGCAGCATGGTTAGCGCGCTGCCGCGGTTTTTGTCGTCGCGCCACAGGGTGGCGGGCAGTTGCTGCAACAGCGGTAACAGCTGGTTGAAAAACACCGACTGATGCTGCGGCTGCGGGCCAGCCACTTCCTGCCCAAGGTTGGTCAGGTCGCGGGCGTAGAAGCCGTTTTGGGTCAGATTGAGCAGGCGGCGGGTCAGCTGCGAGCCGTCGAGAGAGATGTGCGGGTATTTGCTGTTCATGCGCTGCAACAGGGTATCGACCGCCGACATGGTGTGCGTAATGGAGCGCGTGTCATTCAGGCCGCTCAGCACTTTGCGCAGCGCCACCGGCGTCATTGACGGAGCCAGCGCGGCGATGTCGTCAGCCAGTGCGCGCTGCAAGGTGCGCAGGGCGGGCATAAAACCCTCTTTGCCGAATTTGTCGAGCAGGGCATCGAAAATCGACCCAGAGGATTGCTGACCAATCACCGAGTTGTAATAGATTTGGCGCATCGCCTGTTTCTGCTCAGGCTGGGTAGTAAACAGCGAAATAGCGGCGGCGGTGTTGACGCCAGCGGCAATTTGCTCGCCGAACTTGCTGCCAAGGCTGGCCAGCGCCTGCTGAATACTTTCAATCGCCGCGCTGTCCTGACTCTGCTGCGCCTTCTCCAATGACATGCGCAGCAGGGTGTCGGCTACCGCCGGGTCGCCGTCGGCGGCGGAGACATACTCTTCCGGCGTGGCGCCACCGCTGCGCGAGGTCAGGGCGTCAATCGCCCCCTGCTGCTTGCTTTGGGTCGCAGAGGGTTGGTTGTCCAGCAGCTGATAAAGCTCGGTCAGGCGCTCGATTTTGTCGATAGCCACCCGCAGGCGTCCCGCTGGGCGGTTATTCGCCGCGCGCTGCTCGTCAATCTTCGAACGGCTTTCAATGGACTCCGCCAGCTGCGTCCCGCCTTTCTCCATGGCTTCGGCAAATTCCACCGCAGGTGATTTCACCTTGCGGGGAGTGTTGACGCTCTTACTGCTGTCGTCGCTGTCGCCGCCATCAATGTCATTCAGCTCATCGGCCGTCGGCTGAATCTGGTGATGTACTTTCGGAAGGGGGGGATGAATTCGCATAAACACCTCTACAGGTCAATGCAGTTGTGTGGTGCGGAATGCGGCGCGGTTCCGTAGGAATTGAAATTTTTAAAGGCCCAACTGAATCTGTGTCAAAAGTTGCACAAGTGGCCAAAAAAGCTGTGTCGCTTTAGACTCGGAATGGTCCTAATACGACTTTGCGCGTTATATAAATCAACGGCTTAAAGTGGTTTTTTATGCTGGCACGGCGCTTGCTATAGGAGTAACTCCAACCCTTATTAGGAGTTCTCAAATGTCAGCATTATTAGATTATGAAATGCACTACGTTGATCAGCCTTTCCCGCAGCCGGTACCGGTAGTTCGTTGGGAGAGCGTGATGAGCCAGCAGGAAAAGCGCCTGATTAACTTCATCCGTAAACGCGTGGCAAACTACGCTGACGTGGAGGACTTAGTTCAGTCTACGTGGCTGGAAGTGTTGAAAAACAAGCATAAGTATTCAGGCGCTTCTCGCCCTGAGACGTGGGTTTTCGGCATTGCGCTGAATCTGGTGCGCAATTATTATAAATCGCGGGCCACAAGTTTCCTGCACGATGAGTTAAGCGATGAACTGCTGAGCCAGCTGCCTTGCCACGACAAGCCAGATGACCTTACTGCCGGACACCGCACCTTAACCAAAGTGCTCAGCGTTGTGGCGCACCTACCCGAAGAATCCCAGCAAATGTTACAGCTGATCGTCGACGGTGATATTAGCTATCAGGAAGTAGCGCTCGAAATGGCAATTCCGATTGGCACCGTCCGTTCCCGTCTGTCGCGCCTGCGTCAGTCCCTGCGAAACGAGCTTGATCCGGATATCGCTTTCTAATTTCACATGAAAAATATGAAAATTGGTCGCCAATAACGTTGCCCTGTTCTGTGAACGCAGGGTGATGTTAATGCGCCACAGGATCAACCGGCAATGCTAGACAACAAACCGCTGCATGAAGAGTTATCTGCCGCTACCAATCTGACCGACGCGGCCTTCGAGAATTTGCGCGAATCGGTTTATATCATTGATGACAACAACCGTATCGCCTACGCCAATCGGCATGCGATGAAGCTCATGGGCGAAACCGCCCAGACGCTGTACGGCAAAGATATTCTCTCTTTCCTGCACGGACATCAGGAACAGAATATTTTGGCCCTGCTGTGGCAAGTGGAAACCACCAGCTGTGGCGATAAATTTAACGTGTTTTATGCCACCCAGACCCAAGGCATTATTCCCGCCGAAGTCTGTACCAGCCGATTTATTTACCAGCAACGACAGCACGCGACCGTAGTAATTTGCGACACGCGCCACCGCAACGATTTACACCGCTTTTACTACGAACGCGAAAATAGCCTGCGCGGCATGTTGAAAAACGTGCCCGACGTGATGCTGCGTGTTGATACTCATCTGCGCTGCCTGTACGCCAACGAGGCGGCCCAGCGCTGGCTGGACTATGTCGACGGCCCGCTGGTGGGGCAGACATTGCAAAACGTGTTGGAAAACAGCCTGTTGTTCCAGCAAATCGCCCTGTCGGTGCGCTCGGTGGTGCAGACCGGCAAGCTGTTCGAGAATGTGTTACGCAAGCTCGACGGCGAAGAGGAGTCGATTCTTCAACTGCGCTTCATCCCGGAATTCAGCGACCGCCACGTGTTGAAATCGGTGCTGATAACCGGTCAAGATATCACCCGTCAGTTCAAAGATGATCAGTTGCTGAAACGCACCCACGAGCAGCTGCGCCAGATGACTCAGCAGATTCAGGTGAGCGTGGAGAATGAGCGCAAGAACATCGCCCGCGAGATCCATGACGAGCTGGGCCAGCGGCTAAGTACGCTGCGGGTGGTTATCTCCCTGATGCATGCCGAAGGGCGTGAGTGCAGCGAGCAGATGCAGGCGCTGAAGGACATTGTCGACGGCACCATCCGCGTGGTGCGTGACCTGTCGACCATTCTGCGCCCGGCGGTGCTCAATATGGGGCTGATCCCGGCGCTAAGATGGCTGCGCGACGAGTCGAATAAATACCACCGCGACTGCTGCTGTACGCTGGAAGTGAATGAGGATGAAATCGCGCTTTCCGACGAGCACACCACAGCGATTTTCCGCGTGGTACAAGAGTCGCTGACCAATGTTTATCGCCACGCGCAGGCCAGCCGGGTGCATATCAAAGTGGTTCAAACCGGCAGTTCGCTGGCTATCGACGTGCGCGACAATGGCCGGGGATTTGATGTCAACAGCGTGCCTTCTACCGCTTTTGGCCTGCTGGGCATGCGCGAGCGCTGCACCATGCTCGGCTGGGAATTACAGTTTTGCAGCCAGCCGCAGCAGGGAACTCACGTGCGCATCACGGGTGAATTACCGACATCATATTAAGAAAGGTTATGTTTAATGCCGAAACGGATCATTTCGGCATTACTGCTGAACTGCATCTTTTCCACCATTCGCGCCTTGTGCGTACTCACCGTTTTATTGCTGATTTTCAGAGCCTCGGCGATGGCGTTAATGCTGTCGCCGCGGGTTAGCATCGACAGGATCTGCTTCTCCCGCTGGGAAAGGGTGGCGTAGCGATACTGCTCGCTGGTGTCGCCGTTGGAGAAGATGATCGCTTCCGCCAGACTGGGATCAATATAGCGCTGGTGCTGACTGACGCGATGAATGGCGTTGAGCAGGGTTTGCGGGTCCTGATCCTTGGTGATAAAGCCCTGCGCGCCGCTGTTAAGCACGGTCATCGCTACCTGCGGCTCGTTATACATACTCAAGACCAGCACCGGCAGACGTGGCCACTCTTTGGCAATTTTGCGCACCATCTCGGTTCCGCTGATGCCGGGCATGGAGAGATCGAGCAGCAAAATGTCGCATTCGGTCTGCGCCAGCGCGGTTAATACCTCTTCGCCATTGCCTGCTTCGGCAACCACGGTCAGTTGTTTATCCAGATTAAAAATCTGTTTTAGCCCTTCGCGCATCAGTACGTGATCGTCGGCGAGCATTAATCTTATGGTTGTTTGCATGAGGATAACGATTTTTCTTATTGTGGCGGCCGATTCAGAATAATCCGGAAATGGTCGATTTTTGAGTGAGTGTAAGCGGCGAAAAGAAGGGGAACAAGCTTAAACCTTCGTAATGAAACGGACTGAGCGACTCAGCCCGTTTCTGTTTAACATTTATTTAGGAAGTGAAGAAGCGATAAGTGGCGGTGTAAGGCACTTTGAGCGTCGCGCCGTACTGCGCTTTGGCACAAATGGCCTTGCCGGTGGTGCCGCCGTGGGTGTCTACGCGCTGTATTGTCGAGATATGCGCGAAGATGCCCGGCAGCTGGTGCGACGAGCCGGACAGAATCAACCACGGAATGTCATTGGCATCGGGCGCGGCCTTGGTGGCGCGGACTTTACCGCTCACCTGACTGCCGTCCAACGCCTGCCACTGCGGGCCGTCGAAGTGCTTGGCGACTAAATCCGTCATCGCTTTATCGCTAAACAGATCGGCTTCTGGTGCCTGAAACACCCACTTGCCGGTCTGGTTGTCGTCGTTGGCGGCGCAGCGATAAATCTGCACGCCGCGCGCGTAGAGCTGGGTTTGTAACTTCTCCCAAGAGGCCATTTTCCAGCTACCCGCGACGGCGTCGCTGTTGCCCGCCCATGCGCCGACTGACAGCAAGGCTAACGCGGCTAATGCTAAACGTGGACGCGTGATACTTACCATTTGGTCACACCACACACCATGCGCGCACCGCCACCGCCGAGCATGGCCGGATGGTCAGAATGGTTGTCGCCGCCCGCGTGGATCATCAGCGAGTGGCCGTTAACGTCAGACATTTTCAGGCGCGGAGCCATCACCGGATAGGTGGCGGTGCCGTCCATGCCGACATACAGCGCAGGCAGGTCACCCAAGTGGCCGTTGCCCCACGGGCCTTCATGCTTGCCGGTATGAGCCGGGTCTAAGTGGCCGCCAGCGGCCAGACCGGCCACCATTTTGCCGTCTTGCTTGGCCGGGCCGCAGTCTGGATTGGTGTGAACGTGGAAGCCGTGAATGCCCGGCGACAGCCCTTTCAGGTTAGGCGTAAACAGCACGCCGTACTGCGTGGCTTCAACAGTGATGGTTCCCGCTGGCTTGTAAGTGCCATCGGCAAAGACTTCATTCATTTGAACAGTTTGAACCGTTGCAGCATGGGCCACACCGGCAAATGCCAACACGGAAGAGAGTAGGGCAGCGTGCTTGATTGTGCGTAGTAAAGTCATTATTTCCCCTTGGAACAGTCAATGCTGGAAACCAGCCAAGCTTATGGGGGCGCCACCGAGGTTATAACCCCGTTGTTCAGCCCTCAGCTAAGTAGTTATAACGACAACAATGGTTCCAACTGGGGCGACTATCGCTTTAATAAGCCAAACCGATGATTTCCAACGCGAGTGATGACACGGATCATGACCGGGGTCATGGGTGGTATGGCTTAAAGATAATAGTCAGCGGGGAAGTGTGCGAATAAGGATAAGCAGAAGTGTGACAACTAGAGAGAAACAGCGGAGGAAGTCTTACAGAGGTGGGTTTTAATCAATTTTTAATCAATAGTCGTCTTCAACGTCTTTTGCTGCGGAGCGAAACACTAACGCCGCGACAATGACGATGACAGCCAAAATACCTAAGATTATCAGCACTATCTTCATAGATAGTTGCGCCCCTCTAGCAACAAGTTTGTTCGAGTCGGATTTTAACGGCTCTATAAACGGCGAGTAAACAAAGTATAGAAGGGTTTTTAGTAACCATACGTAACTTTCTCATTTTATTCGATTTGATAGACAGCGCCTTCCAACAAGAAGGCGCTGAACGTTTTTAACCTCCCCAGTTGTGATATTCGCCTTTGCGCTTACGCGGGGCGGTTTCGGGGAGCAGGGCCAGCCCGATGATAGACACCACGCCGAGCACCATCATATAAATCGCCAGCCCGTGGTAATCCCCGCCAGTGACCTGCAAAATTTTCACCGCCACCAAACCCAGCACGCCGCTGCCGATAAGCGAGCCTATCTGCCAGATAAGCGCGATGCCGCTACAACGAATTCGCGTTGGGAAAAGTTCTGGGAAATAAGAGGCTTGCGGCGCGTAACACATGCTGTGGCCGAAGGTCAGCGCCAGAATCATGGCGATTTGGGTCATCCAGAAGCTGTCGTGTTTAAGCACCAGAAAGAACGGAATGATGCCAATCACCAGCAACAGAGCACCGGCCATATAGACAGGTTTTCGGCCAATTTTGTCGGAGAGATGCCCCATAAGCGGGATCGAGAAGATTTCGAGGATCACCGCCACAATCATGGTTTGCAGCAGGATGCTTTCACTCAGATGGTTGGCTTTGCCGAAGGCCAAAATAATCACCGTGAACATGGCGAAGGCGCAGGCTTCAATCAGCTTGGCGCACACCCCTTTGGCAATAATGCCGGGATAGAGCTTGACCACTTCGACCACCGGACGCGACTCCACCGCCTTGGTTTTACGGATTTCGGCGAACACCGGCGATTCGTCGATACGCAGACGAATAAACAACCCGACAATCACCAGCAGCAGGCTCAGCAAGAAGGGAATACGCCAGCCCCAGTCGAGCATCTGGCTTGGGCTAAGAGTGGCGGTGAGCAGGGCAAACAGCGCCGATGGCAGCAAAAAGCCTAATGGCGCGCCAATCTGTACCCAACTGGCAAAGAAGCCGCGCCGCTCGGGGCGGGAGTATTCCGCCGTCATTAGCACGGCCCCGGCCTGTTCACCTCCCACGCCAAAACCTTGCAGCACGCGAATCAAGATAAGCAGCGCTGGAGCCCAGAAGCCAATCTTCTCGTAAGTCGGCAGAATCCCAATACAGAATGTCCCCAGACCGACAATGAGAATGGTGATCACCAAGGCTTTTTTGCGCCCGACTTTGTCGCCGATATGGCCAAAGACAATGCCCCCGAGCGGGCGGGCGAGGAAGCCGACGGCGTAGGTGGCAAAGGCCGCCAGCGTGCTGACCAGTGGGTCAGAGCTTGGGAAGAACAGCTGCCCGAAGAACAGGACGGCGGCGGTGCCGTAGGCGAAGAAGTCATAATATTCTGCTGCCGTACCAATCGCCGATGCTCCCGCGACGCGTCTTAACAGTGCGCGTTCTTCTTGTGGGGTATGGGCGTTTGCGGCTGGACGTGCTGATGAAACCTGAGACATATGCAGGGCTCCGGTTGATTAAAAGCAGGCTTACCAAGGGAATAACTCCCCGCAATGGTCTGCGGGGAGGGGAGGTTTACGACTGGGTCACGCCGCTCAGCGGCAGGTGTTTTGGCGGTTTAATGACGAAGAACACCAGAATGGCGCCCAGCGCGGCAACGCCACCGGCCAGCATAAAGGCACTGTCGAAGCGCCCGGTGTTCTGCACGATATAACCGGTCACTACCGGGCCGATGATGCCCGAGACGCTACCAATCAGATGAATAAATCCGCTGGTGCCGCCAACGCGCGACTTATGCACCACGTCCTGAATAATCGCCCAGTAGATAGCGCCGGTGGTGTAGAGGAAGAAGATAGAAATCGACATCAGCACCACTGCTGGCACCACGCTGGTCACTACGCCCGCCAGCGCCACGCATACTGCCGCCGCCAACAGGCTGACTACCAGAATGATTTTGCGCGACAGCAACAGGCGTCCGGTGATGTTGAAAATCTTATCGGAAATGATGCCGCCCAGCGCCAGACCGACGAAGCCGACAATCCATGGGATCACCGTGGTCAGGCTCATCTCTTTGATATTCAAGCCGTGGGCCTGTACCAGATAAGCCGGGAACCAGCTGAGGAAGAAGAACAGAATGTAGTTGTAGCTGAAGAAGGCGAAGGCGGTAACTAAGATGATTGGCTGACGCAGATAGTAGCCTAAGCCGTGAGCGGCCTGCGCTAAGTCCTCTTCTTGGGTCAGATTCTCATTTTTCATCTGGTCGATCAGACGCAGCTCATCTTGAGAAACGCGCTTACTTTTCAACGGGTTGTCCGCCACGGTAAAGAACCACACCAGCATCCAGACGATACCAATCGCGGCAATCACCATAAAGGCCGGACGCCAGCCGAAGGAGATCGCCAGATAGCCGACAATCGGGCCTGCCACCGCGCCGCCAAGGGGCGAACCGGCACTGAGCAGCCCCATGGCGGTGGCCGCCTGTTTCTTCGGGAACCAGCCGTTAATCATCTTATTGGCCGAGGCGCAGATGGGCCCTTCTGCCATGCCGAACAGCACGCGCAGGATAAGCATCGAGTAGAAGCCGGTAGCGATAGCAGTCATGCCGCAGAAGATTGACCACAGGCCGACGGCGATGCCGAGCACCAGCGTCGGGCCAAACTTATCCACCGCCAGCCCGCCGATAAAGTTAAAGATGGCATAGCCGAAGAAGAAACTGCCGAAAATCATCCCGAATTGCTCAGGGTTGATGGTCAGCTCTTTTTCAATCATCGGCACGGTTATCGACAGCGCGACGCGGTCGAGGTAGTTGATCATGTAGACCATAAACAGCAGGAATACGATGATCCAGCGTAGGTTTTTAAACATAGGTGCTCCACTGAGTATTGTGTTTTTTTAATTAGTGTTGCGTTCTGTAGGGTGTTGACGACTTAAAAAAGGAAGGATAAAACTCACCCTTCCTGGACTTCAGATTTCTGCTTTAACTCTGCGCACTTTCCATTGGCGTACTTTCCATAGGGAATGTCAGCAGCACCTTGCAACAGGCGCGCTGATCCTTCTCGAACAGGGCCATGGCCGCTTTTACGTCGCTGGCGGGCATCCAGTGCGTCACCAACTTCTGCGGGCTAATTTTTCCTTGCTCCATCCATTCAATCACCTGTGGGAAGCGATGACTGTTGAGGCGCGAGGAAAACAGAGAAATTTCTTTGCTGGTAATACTCTGTTGGGTCAGCGGGCTGGCTTCGCCTGAGAAGCCCATCATGCCGATACGCGCCGCCGGAGAGGCCAGCAGAATCGCTTCTTGCAAGATGGCCGGATGACAGGCGGCATCGACGATAACCGTCGGCTTCACGCCCTCTGCCGCCAGCGCGTCAGCTACCGACTGATGCTGATTATTGATGGTCCAGTCCGCGCCGCTTTCTCGCGCCATGGTCAGGCGTTCATCAATGCGATCGGCGACGATCACCTGCTTCACGCCATAAACCCCTTTCAGCACTTGGATCACCGTCAGGCCCATCGGCCCCGCGCCGTAAATCAGTGCGATGTCCTGTGGCTGTGGCTTGAGGAAGGCGGTGATGTTGGCGGCGATGGTGAAAGGTTCCACCATGCTGGCTAACTCATCGGGAATGCTGTCCGGCACCACGTAGGCATTACTGGCCGGGACGCAGGCCGCATCGCTGAAGCCGCCGTCGCGGTGAACGCCGATCACTTGCAGCGTGCTGCACACGTTCGGCCTGCCGATAGAACAGGGGTAGCAATGGCCGCAGCTCACTACCGGGTCAACCACCACGCGCTGGCCGATACGGCTGCTTTCTACGCCTTGGCCCACGGCTTCAATATGGCCGAAGAACTCGTGGCCGATGACGCGCGGGTATTTCGCAAAAGGGTTATGACCGTGGTAAATGTGCACGTCGGAGCCACAAATTCCGGCATAGGCTACTTTCACTCGCACCTCGCCCGCCGCAGGCTGCGGCAGGGGCTTCTCTGCAATAATGAGTTCGCCGGGCTGTTGGATAACAACGCTTTTCATGATGATTTCCTTACCAGTTCCACAGAGTACCGTCATCCAGACGAGCTACCGGCAGGTGTGCCGGTTCATACGGATATTTCGCGGCCAGTTTCTCGTCAAACTCAATGCCCAGCCCCGGTTTTTCACCCGGATGCATGTAGCCATTGTCGAAGGTCCAGTTGTGCGGGAAGACTTCCAGCATCTGCTCGGAATAGCCCATGTACTCCTGCACGCCAAAGTTCGGCACCCACAGGTCAAAGTGCAGGGCGGCGGCCATGCAGATAGGAGAAAGGTCAGAAGGCCCGTGCGAGCCAGTGCGCACCTGATACAGCGAGGCAAAATCGGCGATGCGACGCATGCCGGTGATGCCGCCCGCGTGGGTCAGCGTGGTGCGGATATAGTCGATCAGCTGCTCTTCAATCAGCTGTTTGCAGTCCCAGATGCTGTTGAACACTTCGCCCACGGCAATCGGCGTGACGGTGTGCTGGCGGATCAGGCGGAAGCACTCTTGGTTCTCAGCCGGGGTAGGGTCTTCCATCCAGAACAGGCGATGCTCTTCGACGCTTTTACCAAAGCGCGCGGCTTCGATAGGGGTCAGGCGATGGTGCATGTCGTGCAGCAAATGCTCATCGAAACCAAATTTGTTGCGCACCGCCTCGAACAATTTTGGGGTGAAATCGAGGTATTTTTCGGTGTTCCACAGCTGCTCTTCCGGCCAGATGCCTTTGGTGGCAGGCTCGTAAGCCAGACCTTTGCCTTTCGCCATGCCGTAAGTGGTTTTCATCCCCGGCACGCCGCACTGGACGCGAATCGCCTTGAAGCCCTGCTCTTTATGCTTGGCGTAGTCGTCCAGCACTTCATCAATGGTGTGGCCGGTGGTGTGGCAGTAGACCATCACGCCGGTGCGCGAAGCGCCGCCAAGCAGTTGGTACAGCGGCATATTGGCAGCTTTGGCCTTGATGTCCCACAGCGCCATGTCCACCGCCGAGATAGCCGACATGGTCACCGGACCACGACGCCAATAAGCACCTTTGTAGAAGAACTGCCAGATATCCTCAATCTGATGCGCGTCGCGGCCAATCAGCTGCGGGCAGACGTGATCTTTCAAATAAGAGGCAACCGGCAGCTCGCGGCCATTAAGCGTGGCGTCACCAATCCCCGTCAGGCCACTGTCGGTGGTGATTTTCAGGGTGACAAAGTTACGACCCGGACAAGTGACAAATACTTCAGCGTTAACAATTTTCATCAATCAAACCTTTTTCCAAGCAGGAAGAGAGAGTGCATTGAGTAAAAAATACGCTTTATGCTTACTACCATACAAGTATCCATGTCGGATTTTGCAGGAGAGGATCACAAAGATCTTGCGGGGAGGGGGTGAGCCGATAAGCCTTCTCCGGTTTAGGAAGAAGGCGAGGACGAGGTTAGCGGAATGCGAGAAAGTGGCGGTTAGCCCAGCAGGGCGCAGTGTGGCGGCAGGCGACACTGAATGGCATTGGGCAGAATTTCAATATGGAATTCGGTACCAGTCAGCGGCTCGCCGTCCAGATTGAACGTCATGTCGTGCGGCGCTTTTATTTCCAGCCAAGGCAGAGAGATAGAAATAACGTTTTTATTCTCTTCATTGCTGACCAGACTGCGAATAAACGACGGCAGAAGCTCTTCGGAAGTGAGCAAACGCAGTTGCAGCAGGCCGTCGTTAATCAGGGCGTCCGGGCAAATCTGCTGCCCGCCACCGGCCTGACGACCATTGCCGATGCCAATCACCAGCGCATCGCCAGCCCATGAGAAATCAGGCCCGGTGATTTCGCAGCTGTCGGCTTTGAGGGTGTCCATGCGCAGCAGGCCGTGAATGAAGTAAGAGACGCCGCCGAGCGCTGATTTCAGCTTTTCAGGCGTCTCGGTGGTAATGCGCGTACCAAAACCGCCGGTAGCCATATTGATGAAGTAGCGATCGCCGTTGACACGGGCGAGGTCGATATCCACCGCGCGGCCTTTAATCGCCAGACGCAGTGCCTGATCGAACTCCGGCGGGATACCACAGCTGGTGGCGAAATCATTGGCGGTGCCCAGTGGCAGCAAGCCTAGCGCCGGGCGCTGGCCCTCCGGCAATTTGGCGAGCGCGGTGGCAACTTCATTGATGGTGCCGTCGCCGCCACCAGCAATGACTGTTTCACAACCTAACTCAATGGCTTCGTGCACACAGCGCGCCGCGTCGCCGTGCTCCCAGGTGACACGGACGGCAAGGGCAACGCCTTCGCTGCGCAGGGCGTAAATGGCTTCGCGTAACATCTCATTGCCTGCCCCTTTTCCATTTATTATCAGAAGCGCCTCGGGCGTTTCTTTTATGCTTTCCTTCATTAATGTCTCCTGTCCGTAACAAGGTTCAGACTCTACCTCTAAAGATAGATGACAAACAACCGCGACGGCTATCGGAATAATCAGGTATTCCAAAGGCAAATCTCAGCGTTATTTTCTGCGGATTAATTAAACGAGGGAGTTAATAGTGGGATTTATTAATTGAGCTGGTGAATGATTTTCTATTTACTTATAGGAGTTATTAATTCTATTAACCTATTTTGTTAATGGAATTGAAGTGAGGAATAATAAATCTATATATAAAAGAAAAGCCAGCTCAAGGGAGATTGAGCCGGCCAAGGAGGTGGTTCTTAGTATCGTTCGATAGTTTATTTTTCATTCGTCTAAATTGCGAAGAGGATAGTATCTAAAGCCTTTGTTGCTGAATGTGACCGGATTCTTACTTTTAGATTTTTTATTGTTTTTGTTTTATTTAAAGCCAATAAAAAAACGCCACTGAGCGTGGCGTAATTATCACTGAATTATTAAGGTCAGGATTTCGCGTGAGGGTTACGCGTGTCAGTCTCTACCAGATTGCGCAACAAAATAGCGAATTCTAAATTGATGTCTTCCGGTAGTGAAACGTAAACAATATGACCATTTCCCGGCGCGACATCCACCGGCTGACCTTTTTTATTGCGTAAGGCTTCGAGGGTGAATTGCACATTTCCCTTCGGCGTCATCATCTCGACGCTGTCACCAACGCTGAACTTGTTTTTGACGTCAATCTCCGCCCAGCCGTCAACGCGATTGCCGGTAAATTCGCCGACAAACTGCTGGCGGTCGCTCACCGAGTGGCCATATTCGTAGTTCTGCTGCGCGTCGTGGGTGTGACGGCGCAGGAAGCCCTCGGTGTAGCCACGGTGCGCCAGCCCTTCCAGCGTGGTCAGCAAGCTTGGGTCGAAAGGCTTGCCAGCGGCGGCATCATCAATCGCTCGGCGATAGACCTGCGCGGTGCGGGCACAGTAGTAGAAGGATTTGGTACGACCTTCGATTTTAAGTGAATGCACGCCCATCTGGGTCAGGGTTTCAACGTGCTGAATGGCGCGCAAGTCTTTGGAGTTCATGATGTAAGTGCCGTGTTCATCCTCAAAAGCACTCATATATTCGCCGGGGCGCATCGCCTCTTCCAGCATATACACTTTATCCGTTGGCTGGCCGACGCCGAGGGTTGGCTCAACCTTTTCAGCTGGAGTGACTTGTTTTACCGGAATAGGCTCATACTGGTGGACGATATTTCCGAGGTCATCCTCTTTGCCTTCCTGCACCTTGTATTCCCAGCGGCAGGCATTGGTGCAGGTTCCCTGATTTGGGTCGCGCTTATTAATGTAGCCCGACAGCAGACAGCGGCCGGAATAAGCCATGCAGAGTGCGCCGTGGACGAAGATTTCAATTTCCATATCCGGCACCTGTGCGCGGATCTCGGCAATCTCTTCCAGCGACAGCTCGCGAGACAAAATAACCCGGGTCAGCCCCATCTGTTTCCAGAATTTCACCGTCGCCCAGTTCACCGCATTGGCCTGCACCGACAAATGAATGTCCATCTGTGGGAAGGCTTCGCGCACCATCATAATCAGGCCGGGGTCGGACATGATCAGCGCGTCCGGGCCCATGTCGATCACCGGCTGTAAGTCGCGCAGGAAGGTTTTCAGCTTGGCGTTATGCGGCGCGATGTTAACCACCACGTAGAATTTTTTACCCAGCGCGTGGGCTTCGTTGATGCCGATAGCCAGATTCTGGTGGTTAAATTCGTTATTGCGCACCCGCAGGCTGTAGCGCGGCTGACCGGCGTAAACCGCATCTGCGCCATAGGCAAAGGCGTAGCGCATGTTCTTCAGCGAACCGGCCGGAGAGAGTAATTCCGGAGTAAACATAAGCAATCTCAGTCTGATATCAAGTCAGGGCCGTCCCAGCGAGGGGGCGACGAAAGGCCGAAATTGTAGCTTCTGAAAATGCAAAAAGCAGCCGATTAGTATGGGTATTTGAGGTTTACTGGGGCTAGATCAATTTTGAGCAATGTATCGCAGATTTGGCTCCCTCTCCTTGAGCAAGGAGAGGGCGAGGTGAGGCTGAGTGTCGAGCCTAGCTGGTCAAATCACGGATATCCGTGGTCGGGCCGTTTTTAGTGACGGAGGCAATGCCTTTACGCGCCGCCGCGTCAGTGGTGTACATTTCGCTGACGCCAATGATCTGGTGGTTTTTCGCCTTGAGGACAAAATAGTGCTGACCGTCTTTTGCCGGTTTCACTTCGTACTGCTTCTCATCCGGGGAGTTAGTCTGCACCGAGGCGATGCCGTTCTCGGCAGAGGCTTTGCTGGCGTACATTTCGCTGGTGAGAATGATCTCGCCATTGCCCGCCTTTAAATTAAAGTGGAACTGTCCATTCTTGGCTTTCTTGAGCTCGTAGTGACCGGTAGCCATATAAATTTCTCCAGTGAGTGATTTCATCCAGAGATAAGTGTAGTTAATGGCTGATTTTTCACAGGCAGCGCTCCGCCGCCTGATGTTTTTATAACCAAAACTGTGATCTGTTTAACAGACTCTCACGTTCTTTACATTTATCAGCCGCCGGTCGCGGCGCTTAAATGATCTGGCAGGGTTCCGCTTCCCAGCGATATCCCACGCCGTAAACCGCGCGAATAAAGGCTTTATCGCCGTCGATGGACTCCAGCTTGCGGCGCAGGTTCTTGATATGGCTATCAATGGTTCGGTCGGTCACCACACGGTAGTCATCGTATAAATTATTTAACAGCACTTCGCGGGTGAAGACGTAACCCGGCTTGACCGACAGGGTTTTCAGCAGGCGGAACTCCGCTGGCGTGAGGTCTAACTCGTGGCCCTGATAGCTGGCTTGGAAACAGGCTTCGTCGATATGCAATCCGAAATCTTCGCTCACTCCCTCCACCGGGCGCACGCAGCGGCGCAAAATGACTTTAACGCGCGCCACCACTTCACGCGGGCTGTAAGGCTTGCAGATGTAGTCATCCGCGCCGATCTCTAGCCCCAGCAGACGGTCGATCTCTTCGGTTTTGGCCGTCACCATCATGATAGGAATGTCGGAGAACTGGCGAATGTCGCGGCAGATGCTCAGGCCGCTGATGCCCGGCAGCATTAAATCCAGCAGGATCATCGCCGGAGGATTCGCTTTCACCAGCGGCACCACGTCGCTGCCGTTGGACAGCCACTGGGTGGCGTAACCGGCGGCTTCGAGGTAGTCCACCAGCAACTGACCCAGCTTTGGCTCATCTTCAACAATCAAAATTTTCAACGGCGCATTGGCGGAGAGTGTGGAGTCGTTCATTAGTTTCTCTGTCCGTGTGGGATCGAAAGCGGCAGGCAAATCGTCATACAGACGCCGCCGGAAGGTGAATGGCTGGCGCTAATCCGACCGCCGTGGGCTTCAACGATGTTCTGGCAAATCGCCAGTCCAAGGCCTGAGCCGCCGCTGGCGCGGTTGCGTGAACCTTCGGTACGGTAAAATCGCTCGAAGATGCGCTGGAGCTGCTCGTCGCTGATGCCCGGCGCGCTGTCTTGGAAGCTAATGTGCAGTGATTTGTCTTTTTTGCTGGCGATAATTTCTAAGCCGCCACCTGCATCAGTATAGCGCAGGCTGTTTTCCAGCAAATTGTTGAACAGCTGGGACAGGCGCTGCGGGTCGCCGAACAGCATCACTTTTTCCGGCAGTTGGGTGGTCAGGGTCAGCTGCTTTTGCTGGAAACGGTCGCGGAAACCGGCCTCTGCCAGTTGAATCAGATGAACAATGTCGATCTCTTCTTTGCGATAAGCCAGCGCGCCCGCGTCCGACAGCGACAGTTGGTGCAGGTCATCCACCAGTTTGGTCAGAATCGATACCTCGGATTGGAGCGAGCCGAGCGAGTCGAGGGACATCTTGCGCACGCCGTCCTGCATTGCCTCCAGCTCGCCGCGCAGCACCGCCAGCGGGGTGCGCAGCTCGTGGGAGATATCAGCCATAAAGGCGCGGCGCATCTGCTCATTCTTCTCAAGGGTGGTCGCCAGCTGGTTGAAGTCTTGCGCCAGCTTGCCCAGCTCATCTTGGCTATCCACTTTCACGCGGGTGCTGAAATTGCCCGCCGCCAGCTGATGCGTACCTTTCACTAAACGCTTAACCGGCGCCAGCATGCCGCGCGACAGCAGCCAAGTGACCGCCGCTGCCAGCAAGGCGGTGAAGCCGACGATGATCCAACTGGTGCGATTCTGCTGGCGATCAAAGTTGATGTCGGCATTGCGCGTCAGGCGCTCGGCGGGGGTCGACAGCACGGTGCCGATAGTCACGCCATTCACCACCATCACGCGGCGCGGGCCGCGCATATCTGGCGGGATCGGGTAGTCGGAGCCGCCAATCCGCTGGTCATGGCTGTCGAGGATCCAGAACTTGGTGCGCCAGCCCTGCGGCGGCAGGCTGCTGCCGTTGCTCTGCTCAAACGAACGCATGATCTGGTAGATCAACTTGTCGTTTTTTTGCAAAAACTCCCAGTTGCCGTGCTGCTTGTACTGGTCTTGCAGGGTATCAGCCAGCAGCTCGACGCGTTGCTCATTACTCTGGCGAATATAGTCGATGAATCCACGTTCGAAGCTCATCCTCACGCCCCAGTTCATGGTGATTAACACCAAGCCGCAGGTGAAGAAGATAGCCATAAACAGCTTGGCGGTGATTCCTGGTCTCATGATTTTCTCATCGGATCGGGTGAGCCTGCTTGCGCGCGGCGACGGTCAATCAGGGCATTTTTTCGGTCATCGTTCGGCACGCGGGAGAAAATCCACGCCGGAATAGCGATAACCAAGGTCATGCATAAATAACAATAAAGGAACGCGGTGTGCATGTTCTCGCTGCCCGCCTGCACCTGCTGGTGGGCGAACAGGCCGAGGAAGATACCGGCGACGCTCACCCCGACGCTCATCGACAGCTGCATGATCATCGACAGCAGGCTGTTGCCGCTGCTGGCAAGGCGCGGCGGCAGGTCTTTCAGCGTCAGCGTGTTCATCGACGAGAAGCGCAGCGAGTTCACCATTCCTTGGAAGAACAGCACGATTGGGATCATCCAGAACGCGCCGTAAATGGCGATCAGCGGGAAGACCAAGGTTATCAAGGCCAGCAGCAGCGTGGCGGTGACCAGCGCCCGGCGATACCCCAGTTTGTTCACCAGCCGCACCACCACGCGCTTCATCCCCATGCTGCCGAGCACCATCGGCACCATCATCAGACCGGCGTGGAAAGGCGTGAAGCCGAGGCCGAGCTGCAAGAAGACCGGCGTCATAAAGGGCAGCATGCCGCTGCCGATGCGGCCAAAGAAGCTGCCAATCAGGCCAATTTTAAAGGTGGCGGTGTGAAACAGGCGCAGAGAGAACAGCGCGGAGAGGTTGCCGCGCGCGTGCAGCCAGTAGATGCCGAGGGAAGCCAAACCGACTGTCACCAGCAGCGCCAACTGCCAGCCCGACAGCCCCAGCCCGCGACTGCCGTCCAGCGCCAGCGTCAGCGTCGCCATGCCTATCGCCAGCATCACAAAGCCGCTGATGTCGAAGCGCCGGGTCTGCATCTGGTAATTGGGGATAATCATCACGGTGGCGATACAACCGGCGATGCCCACCGGCAGGTTAATCAGGAAGATCCAGTGCCAGCTGGCGTATTCCACCAGAAAGCCGCCGAGCGCCGGGCCAAGCAGCGGGCCGACCTGTCCGGGCAGCGTTACCATGGTCATCGCCGCCATATATTCACTGCGCGGCACGATTTTCAGCACCGTCAGCCGCCCGACCGGCACCATCATCGCGCCCCCCACGCCTTGTACCACGCGGGACATCACCAACTCCTGCAAACTGGAGGACTGCGCACAGAGCAGCGAGCCGACGGTAAACAGCACAATCGCCGAGAAGAACACCCATTTGACGCCAATACGGTCGGCCAGCCAGCCGCTGGCGGGCAGCATCACCGCCACGGTCAGCACGTAGGCCACCACCACGCTGTGCATATGCAGCGGGTTCTCACCCAGACTCACCGCCATCGACGGCAGGGCGGTATTGACGATGGTGGTGTCGAGCGCCTGCATAAAGAAACCGAAGGCGACAATCCACAGCTGCCAGCGAACCGAGGGCGGCAAAGGTGCGGGTGGGGGTGTTTCTGTTATTTCTGTCGGTGAAGTCGATGAAGTCGGTGAATTCATAAATCCGTATCCGCCAATGGCGCAATTTTGGTTGTTGTTGAGTTAGGACTAAAGCGGCTGCGCAATCGGTCAAAGAACAGGTAAACCACCGGCGTGGTGTAAAGCGTCAGCAGTTGGCTCATTGCCAGACCGCCAACAATGGTGATGCCGAGTGGCTGGCGGAGTTCTGCACCATCGCCCGAGGTGAGAACCAGCGGCAGCGCGCCAAACAGCGCTGCCAGCGTAGTCATCATGATTGGCCTGAAACGCAGCAGGCAGGCTTGGAAGATAGCTTCGCGGGCGGTGAGCTGACCCCGCCTTTGCGCATCTAGCGCGAAATCCACCATCATAATAGCGTTCTTTTTCACGATACCAATCAATAACATAATGCCAATCAGAGCTATCAGGCTAAAGGGCGCGCCAAACAGCTCCAGCGCCAGCAGCGCACCCACTCCGGCTGACGGCAGGGTAGACAATATGGTCAGCGGGTGAATGTAACTCTCATATAATATGCCCAACACAATATACACCGTGGCAATGGCGGCGATAATCAGCAATAGCTGGGAACGCAGCGTTTCTTGGAACACCTGCGCTGTCCCGGCGAACTGGCCGTGAATGGTCGCGGGCACGCCGAGCTGGGTCATGGTGCGCTCAATCGCCGCCGAGGCGTCGGACAAACTGCCTCCCTCCGGCAGGTTAAACGACACCGTCCCCGCCGCCGACATCCCCTGATGATTGACCTGCAACGGTGCGCTGGCGGGCTGCCACTTGGCAAAATCAGACAGCGGGATCGACTTCCCTTCACTGTTAATAATAAACATTTTGCTCAGTGAACTGACATCTTGGGTGTACTGAGGTGCGACTTCCATCACCACTTTGTACTGATTGAGCGGCTGGTAGATGGTGGAAATCTGCCGCTGGCCGAAGGCGTTATTGAGCAGGGCATTGGCCGCCGAAATGGAGATCCCCAGCCGGGCCATGGTGGCGCGGTCATAGGTTAGCTGCATCTCGGCACCTTTATCCTGCTGGTCGGAACTGACGTCTGCCAGCTCCGGCAGATTGGTCAGCGCATCGGTGACTTTCGGCACCCATTGGCGTAAATCCTGCAAATTGTCCGACAGCAGCGTGTATTGGTAGCTGGCGTTGCCCTGCCGCCCGCCGACCCGCACGTCCTGCACCGCCGACAGGTACAGTCCCGCGCCCGGCTCTTGGGCGGCGGCCACGCGAATGCGGGCAATCACCTCTTGGGCATTGCTTTTACGCTCGGACAGCGGCTTGAGCGAAATAAACATCATGCCGCTGTTAGTGCGCGACCCGCCGGTATAGCCGGTGACGTTGGCGACATCTTTGTCCTGACTGACGATGCGAATGAAGTCCGACATTTTGCCGCGCATCGCCTGAAACGAAATGCTCTGGTCGGCCTGAATAAAGCCCATCAGCCGCCCGGTGTCCTGCTCGGGGAAGAAGGTTTTGGGGATAGAAATATAGAGCCAGACGTTGAGCGCGATGGTCGCCAGCAGCACCACGCCGACCCAGCGCGCGTGGTTGAGCACCCAGTTCAGCGAGCGGCCATAGCCCTGCTGCATGCGCAACAGCAGGTTGGTCAGCCCGCGTTTCTTCGGCTGTTTTGGCAAGGAGGAGGCGCGCAGCGTCCAAGCGCACATCATCGGCGTTAAGGTCAGCGAGACGATCAGCGAAATACCGATAGCGACCGACAGCGTCACCGCAAATTCGCGGAGCAAGCGGCCCGGCAGGCCACCCATTAGCAGCAGCGGGATAAACACCGCCACCAGCGAAACGCTCATCGACAGCACGGTAAAACCGACTTCCTTCACCCCTTGCAGGGCGGCGTTCATTGGTTTCATCCCCGCTTCGATATGGCGAGAAATATTCTCCAGCACCACGATAGCGTCATCCACCACAAAGCCGGTGGCGATGGTCAACGCCATCAGCGACAGGTTATTGAGGCTAAAACCGCACAGGTACATGGCGGCGAAGGTGCCGATCAGTGAAACCGGCACCGCCACGGCGGGGATCAAGGTGGCGCGGCCCGAGCGCAGGAACAGGAATACCACCAGAATCACCAGCCCAACGGCGATGGTCAGCGAGGTTTCGACCTCTTCCAGCGAGGCGCGAATGGTGGGCGAGCGATCCTGCGCCACCTGCATGTCGATAGAGGCGGGCATGGATTCGCGCAGGGCCGGAAGCTCGGCGCGGATCCTATCAATGGTGGCGATGATATTGGCGTCGGCGCTGCGGCGGATCACCAGCAAAATCGCCGGGCGAACGCTGCCGTTGGCCAGACTGGTTTGCCCGGCATTGCGCTGATCCTGCACGCCATCGGTGACAGTGGCGACATCGCTCAGGCGCACGGTGTTGCCATTGCTGACGTGGATCACCAGCGGCGCGTACTCTTTGGCGGTTTTCAGCGCATCGTTGGTGCGGATTTGCCAGTGCGAAATGCCATCTTCCAGTGCGCCCTGCGGCTTGCGCACGTTGGCGGCGGCAATGGTCTGGCGCACCGCGTCAAGGGAGACACCCTGATTAAACAGCGCTTGCGGGTTGAGGTCGACCCTCACCGCCGGTAAAGAACTGCCGCCGACCGTGACGTCGCCCACGCCGTCCATTTGCGAAATGGTCTGCGCCAGCTGGGTGGAGGCGTAGTCGTAAAGCTGGCCCTGACTGTAAGTGTCGGAGGTCAGGGTGATTATCATGATGGGCGCGTCGGACGGGTTGGCTTTGCGATAGGTCGGGCGGCTCGGCATGCCCGAAGGCAGCAGGCTTTGCGCGGCATTAATCGCCGCCTGCACGTCGCGCGCCGCGCCGTTGATGTCGCGGTCAAAGTCGAATTCGAGCGTGATGCGGGTGCTGCCGAGCGTGCTGGTGGAGGTCATTTCATTCACCCCGGCAATGGTGCCCAAGGTGCTCTCCAGCGGCGTAGCCACCGAGGCGGCCATGGTTTCCGGGTCAGCCCCCAGCAGTGACGCGGTGACCGAAATCACCGGGTAATCCACCTGCGGCAGCGGCGCGACCGGCAGCAGGCGGAACCCCAAAATCCCCGCCAGCAGGATAGCCAGCGTCAGCAGGGTAGTGGCCACCGGGCGATGGATGAACAGCGCGAAAACCTTCATCCGTCAGTCCGTGGCGTGCTGGCGCGAGGGCGAACGCGGCGCGCCAGTTTATCAAACAGCAGGTAAATCACCGGCGTGGTGAACAGGGTCAGCACTTGGCTGACAATCAGCCCGCCGACCATACAGATCCCCAGCGGGCGGCGCAGTTCGGCACCCACGCCGGTGCTGAGCATCAGCGGCAGCGCGCCGAGCAGCGCCGCCAGCGTGGTCATTAAAATCGGCCTAAAGCGCAGCAGGCAGGCTTGGTAAATTGCTTCATAAGGCGTCATGCCCTGATCACGCTCGGCGGCCAGCGCGAAGTCGATCATCATGATGGCGTTCTTCTTCACGATACCAATCAGCAAGATAATGCCGATGATGGCAATCACGTCCAGCTCGCTGCCCGCCAGCATCAGGGCCAGTAGCGCCCCGACCCCCGCCGTCGGCAGCGTCGAAAGAATGGTCACCGGATGAATAAAGCTCTCATAAAGCACGCCGAGCACGATGTACATCGCCACTACCGCCGCCAAAATCAGCCACAGCGTGCTGCCGAGCGCGGCTTCAAACGCCAGCGTCGCCCCTTGGAACTGCACGCTGATGTCCGCAGGCATCGCCAGATTCTGCTGAGTCTGTTTAATCGCCTCAACCGCCTCGCCGAGGGAGTAGCCCGGCGCGACGTTAAACGACACGCTGGCCGACAGGAATTGGTCGAGGTGATTGACCGACAGGGCGGTTTTACGCTGTTCGAACTGGGCGATGGCGCTGAGCGGAATACTGCTGCCGTTGCTGCCGTTCAGGCGAATATCCTGCAACGCGCTGAAGCCCGGCGTTTGCGCCGTGTCATGCACCAGCACCACGCGGTACTGATTGGCTTGGGTATAAATAGTGGAAATCAGCCGCTGGCCGAAAGCGTTATACAACGCATTATCGACGTCGGTCAGGCTGATGCCCAACCGGCTGGCGCTGTCGCGATCCACCTTGATATAGGATTCCAGCCCCTGATCCTGCCAGTCGCTGCTGACATCCTGAAGCTGCGGCAGAGTGCGTAATTGCTCCAACAGCTGCGGCACCCAGCGGCCGAGCGAATCCGTGGTCAGGGTTTGCAAGGTGAACTGATATTGCGTGCGGGCGACTTGGGTGTCGATGGTCAAATCCTGCACCGGCTGGAGGTAAAGATCGACCCCCGGCACCTTGGCTACCTCGTCGCGCAGGCGCGGGATAATGGCATCAACCCGATCGCTGCGATCGCTCAACGGCTTCAAGGCTATCTGCAAGCGTCCGGTATTCAGCGTCGGGTTCGCGCCGTCCACGCCAATAAACGAGGTCAGGCTTTCGACATCCGGGTCTTGCAGCAAAATCGCCGCCACCTGCTGCTGGCGCTCGGCCATATTGCTAAAGGAAACCGACTGTGGCGCGACCAAAGTACCTTGAATCAGGCCGTTATCCTGCACCGGGAAGAAGCCCTTAGGGATGAGTAAATAGAGCAGGGCGGTGAGCGCCAGCGTGCCCAGCGCCACGCCGAGGGTCAGCCACTGGTGGCGCAGCACCACTGTCAGGCCGCGACCATAAGTAGCGATCACCCGGTCGAACATGCGTTCGGAAGCGCGTGAGAAACGGTTCTGTTTGCGCAGCGATTCGTGGCTGAGCATGCGGGCGCACATCATCGGGGTCAGGGTCAGCGACACCACGGCGGAGATCAGGATGGCTATCGCCAGCGTGACGGCGAACTCGCGGAACAAGCGCCCGACGATATCTCCCATAAACAGCAGCGGGATCAGCACCGCAATCAGCGAGAAGGTCAGGGAGATGATGGTGAAGCCGATTTCCCCGGCCCCCTTCAGCGCGGCATTGAGCGGCGTTTCGCCCTTTTCGATGTAGCGCGAAATGTTTTCGATCACCACGATGGCATCATCCACCACAAAGCCGGTGGCGATGGTCAGCGCCATCAAAGTCAGGTTATTGACTGAAAAACCGAGGAAATACATCGCGGCGAAGGTGCCAATCAGCGACAGCGGCACCGCGACGCTGGGGATAAGCGTCGCCGCCATATTGCGTAAAAACAGGTACATCACCATCACCACCAGCGCGACGGAGAGCAGCAGTTCGAACTGCACGTCGCTCACCGAGTGGCGAATGGTCACGGTGCGGTCGGTGACCAGCTCGACCTTAACCGATTTAGGCAAATTCTCTTGAAGCGTCGGCAGAATGTTGCGGATGCTGTCCGCCGTGGTGATCACGTTAGCCCCCGGCTGGCGCTGAATATTGAGCACGATGGCGGGCTTTTTATCCGCCCAAGCCGCCAGTTTGTCGTTTTGCGCCCCTTGTTCAATCTCCGCGATATCCTGCAATCTCACCGGCGCGCCGTTTTGATAGCTGACCACCAGCGCGCGGTAGTCGGCGGCGCTTTTCATCTGGTCATTGGCTGACAGCGTGACCGAGCGCTCTGGCCCGTCGAAGCTGCCTTTGGCCGAATTAACGTTGGCCGCCGCAATTGCCGTGCGCACCTCTTCGCTGGTTAAACCTAGCGCCGCCATGGCGGGCGCGTTGAGCTTGACCCGCACCGCCGGGCGCTGGCCGCCGGAGATACTCACCCGACCAACGCCGCTGACCTGCGCCAGCTTTTGCAGCACGCGGGTTTCGACTAAATCTTCCACCGCGGTCATCGCCATCGCGCTGGAGGTCACCGCCAGCGTCATGATTGGCGGGTCAGCTGGGTTAACTTTGCTGTAAACCGGCGGGTTCGGCAGGTCGGTCGGCAGTAGATTGGTGGCGGAGTTGATGGCTGCCTGCACCTCCTGCTCGGCGACGTCCAGCGACAGGTCGAGTCCAAACTGCAAGGTAATGACCGACGCGCCGCCGGAGCTTTGCGACTGCATCTGTTTCAGGCCGGACATCTGCCCAAACTGGCGCTCCAGCGGGGCAGTAATGGCGGAGGTGGTGACGTCTGGGCTGGCACCGGGATAGAGCGTAACGACCTGAATGGTGGGGTAATCCACCTCCGGCAGTGCGGCGACCGGCAGGGCGCGATAGCCAATAATGCCCGCCAACAGAATGGCGATCATCAGCAGCGTGGTGGCGACCGGGCGGAGGATAAACAGGCGGGAAGGCCCGCCCTGTGGTCTATCTGGCATCACCTGCATCAGGAAGAGGACCTCTGGCGATGGTGTTTGCCCGCGTGTTTCTCAGCGTTTTTCTCCGCCTCGGCGGCCTGCGCGGCGGTTTGCGGCGCAATCACTTCTACGGTCGCGCCCTCTGTCAGGCGGTCAATGCCGTCAGTGACTACGTTTTCCCCGGCACTCAGCCCGCCAGTTATCACGGTTTGTTGGCTGTCTTGGGTGCCGGTGGTGACAATGTGTTTGCTGACTTTCTTATCACCGTCCACCACCCACACGAAGTGGCCTTCGTTGCCCATCTGCACGGCGGCGGTTGGCACCACCACGGCATTTTGCAGGGTGCCGATTTTCAGCCGCGCATTGACGAATTGATTAGGAAACAGCGCGTTATCCTGATTATCAAACCGCGCTTTCAGCTTGATGGTGCCGGTGGTCGGGTCGATTTGGTTATCCAGCGTCAGCAGTTGTCCCTGAGTGAGTTGGTGCTGATTGGTTCTGTCCCAGGCTTCCACCACCAGCGGTTGTCCGGCGCGCTGCGCTTCAACAATGGTGCTGATGTTGGCTTCCGGCAGGGTGAAAACGGCGTCAATCGGCTGGGTTTGGGTGAGGATGACAATGCCCGTGGTGTCGCCGCTGGAGATGATATTGCCAATATCCACCAGCTTAAGTCCGACGCGGCCATTAATTGGCGAGGTGATTTTGCTGTAAGTCAGCTGTAGCTTGGCGCTGTCCACCGCGCCTTTATCCACGGCCACGGCACCTTCGCTCTGGCGCACCAGCGACTGTTGGGTGTCCAGCTCTTGGCGCGAAACCAGATTGGTTTTCACCAGTTGCTGATAGCGAGCTAAGTCACGCCGGGCGTTGTCCAGCGTGGCCTGATCCTTGTCGAGCTGGCCCTGCGCCTGCGTCAGTTGAACCTGAAATGGTCGCGGGTCGATTTCCGCCAGCAGGTCACCGGCTTTCACCTGTTGCCCCTCGGTAAAGTGCAGCGCCATCAGCTGACCGTCCACCCGGCTGCGCACCGTCACGGTGTTCGAGGCCGTCACCGTGCCAAGCCCGCTGAGGTATTGCGGCACAGATTTCTCAACCGCCAGCGCCGCCTGCACCGGCGGCATCGGCATATTTCGGCGCCCCCCGCCCGAGCCTGCCCCGCGTTTTTGCTGAGTCGCGCCCGGCGCGTTGGCCGTAGGAGCAGAAGATTTATTGGCGTAGAAATACCAAGCGGCCAGCGCGGCAACGACCAATACCAGCAAAGTAATAAACAGTCTCAGAGGGCTTTTTCGCACAGTATTGGTCTTCTCTAGGTAGATAAATCTTATTAATTAAAGGGTAGCAATGATTCACGCCAGTCTGCGGTCGTTTTTCGATTCTTTTACGGCTTATATTGTAGCCAGCGGAAGGCAATGAAAAATGGAGGAAATAAGGAGAGATTTTCATAATTTGTGTAAATAAAGCCTTATCCGGACTGACTTTTTTCCAACGGATGCTACTGTTATTGTTCACCTTAAAATAGTTAATAAGCGAAGCATTATTCACGTCAGAAAAAAGGGAAACGTTATGAGTAAAAGAGAATTAGGTCGTTCAGGAATTCAGGTGCCGGTGCTGACTTTTGGTGGCAACGTATTTGGCTGGACGGCGGACGAATCGACATCTTTTAGCCTTCTCGACGCCTTACTCGACCATAAGCTTAATTTTATCGACACCGCGGATGTTTATTCCAGCTGGGTTGAGGGCAATAGCGGCGGCGAATCTGAAACTATTATCGGCAAATGGCTGAAAAAAACCGGCAAGCGCGACCAGATTATTTTGGCGACCAAAGTCGGCAAGCCGATGGGTGAGGGCAAAGTGGGGTTGTCGCCTCGCTACATCAAACAGGCAGTTGAAGCCTCTTTGAAGCGCCTGCAAACCGACCATATCGACCTTTATCAGTCGCACGATGACGACGCCGACACGCCATTGGCCGAGTCGCTGGCTGCCTTCGACGCCTTGATTAAAGAGGGTAAAGTGCGCGCCATTGGTGCCTCGAACTACAGCGCCCCGCGCCTTGCAGAAGCGTTAAAAGTGAGTAAAGAGAATGGGTTGGCGCGCTATGAAACCCTGCAACCGCTCTACAACCCGTATGACCGTAAAGTCTACGAAGAAGCGTTAGAGAAAGTGGTGACGGACAATGGCTTGGGGGTGATCAACTTCTATGGCCTTGCCGCCGGTTTCCTCACCGGGAAGTACCGCACCAAGGCCGATGCCAGTAAAAGTAAGCGCGGCGAGTCGGTGATTGAGCGCTACCTGAATGAGCGCGGGCTGAAAGTATTAGCCGCCTTGGACAGCGTAGCGAAGAAGCACGGCGCTAAGCCAGGGCAGGTGGCGCTGGCGTGGCAGATTGCCCGCCCAAGCATCACCTCGCCAATTGTCAGCGCCACCACTCTTGAGCAGTTGGATGAGCTGGCCAAAGCCGCCACCTTGAAACTGGATGACGCGGATATCGCGTTGATCAATGAAGGCAGCCGCTGGGAGTAAGCCAGTTTGCCAGAAACAAAAAAACCGCCCGAGGGCGGTTTTTTATTGCGGCTAACGCTTAGCGGAACAGCGTTTGTGCCCAGCGCGCCAAACCGGCGGTCACTGAGCCAAAGTCGTTGCCACCGACCAGTGGAATGCCCGGCAGCTGTGCCTGCAACGCGGCGCGCAGCAGCGGCGAACGGGCGCTACCGCCAGTCAGGTAGATAACGTCCGGCTTGATGTCGCTGGTGGAGAGCGCCAGATTCACCTGCTCCTGAATGCGCTCCAGCGGCTGGGCGATAGCCTCGCTCAACTGTTGCTGGCTGATGCTTTCGGCCAGACCGGCTTCGATAAACTCCAACCCGGCGATCACGCTTTCACGCTCCGACAGCGCAATTTTGCTCTCTTCTGCGGCACGAACCAGACGGTAGCTCAGGCGCTGCTGGTGGACTTTCAGCAGGCGCTTCACTTGGTCAGGCTGCGCGGCGTCGCGAATCAAATCGCGCAGCATGCGGCCATTGGCGACGCTGTAGAAATCAGCCTGCGCTGGCACGTCATTGGTCGCCACGGCGTTCCAATAAGGCAGCGCGGGAATGGCGATCCCCTTGGTCATTTCAGTGCCCATGCCCAGTTGCGGAGTCAACTGTTTGAAGGCGGTCATGATGTCGAGGTCGTTACCGCCAACGCGGCAGCCACTGTGCCCCAGCAGGCTCTGCTGGCGCTCGGCTTTATCACGCCACTGCGGGCCCATCAGCAGTACCGAGCAGTCAGTGGTACCGCCGCCGATATCCACTACCAGCACGGTTTTCTCTTCCGTCAGCGTGGCTTCAAAATCCAGCCCCGCCGCGACAGGTTCGAACTGGAAAGCGATATCGCGGAAGCCCGCACGCTCGGCAGCGCGCTGCAAAATGCCCTGCGCCTGACGGTTTGCCTCTTCGCCACCCATCCCCTGGAAGTTGATCGGGCGACCAATCACCGTCTGCTCGATACTCTGCTGCAAAGAGCTTTCGGCCTGACGCTTGATGTGGAACATCATGGCGCAGACCAAGTCTTCGAACAGGGCAATCTGCTGCGGTTTCAATCCGTTAGCGCCCAAGAAGGATTTCGGCGAGCGCACGAAATAAACTTCTTCCGGGTCTTCCATATAAGTAGAAAGCGCGTGCAAGCCAAAGTTAACGCTGTTGGCATTGACCGGAATATCTTCTTCCCGGTTAAAACTGATACTGCGGCGCAGCAGAGCTAAATTCTCATCACTGCCCGTAGGAACCTGCCCGTGACGGTTCAGCCATTCGCTGACCGCTTCACGCGTAGGCGCACACAGCATGGAGGGTAAATAAGGATCGTTGTTTTCCAACGCCAATAAGTGGGCGTCATTGTCGCGCATCACTGCTACCGAGCAATTCGCTGTGCCGTAGTCAAATCCAATAAACATCACGGTTCCCCATGCCAAAGAAGGGGGGGGACTTTATGTGGTTTTGGTTTTAATTTCAAATTTAAGTGTGGGGTGGGAGCCTACGGCCTCAGAAGCTTTAAATTCAACTTCAAAACCGTGCGTTGAAACCTTGCGTTGGCACGCAGACTGATTTTTAAGGTTAAGGTTAAGGTCAAGGTCGTGCGCTGCCGCCACACCGGCCTCAAGGGGCGCCTATCGCCGCGCCCCTTGAGAATCCCCGGCTCTTTACTGCGCGCTCCGCTCGTTGGGTGGACGTGTTTCAGGTACTTCCGTTATCCACCGCAAAATGTCGCCGCTTAGGCGGTGCCTTCGCGGCGGGATTCAAGCCTTAGGTCTTGAACCTCTTGCTCAGCGCCATTTTTGACTGCGGTTTTGAGGCATTTCAGTCGTGCCGTTTCAGTGGGGTTTGGGTTTGCTTTGCTCCTCCCCCTGATAAGCGGGAGGTTGGGAGAGGTATTTCATAAAAATCAGTGGCTTATGTGAGAAATACCCCACCCCAACCCTCCCCTAAATAGGGGAGGGAGCAAGACAAAATCCACTGAAACGGCACGGTGTAAATGCCAGTAGGTCGCGTTCAGAAGTGACGCCGAGGGAGTGGTTCGAGACCTATGGCTCGAAACCCGAACTGAGGGAACCGCCTAAGCGGCGGCACTTCGCGACGATCATCTTGGTCGCTGAAACATGTCCATTCCGACCCTGCGCAGCCTCGCTCTCACAGAAGAAAAAAACGCAGGGTTCCAAGGGAGGCGCGTTTACGCCTCCCTTGGTCGGTGTGGGCCGACGCCCACGACCTTGAAGTTGAAGTTGAAGTTGAATTTGAATTTAAAAAGCCAGTCAGCGTGGCAACGCCCCCATTTCCTGTTACCTTTATTTTCCAAAAATAAATAGGCCCGCCCCCGTGACTAAACCCCGCTACCTCCCTTATACGCCGCCTTATGACTGGGGCTGGATGAACTCCTTCCTTGGTGCTCGCGCTTTAGCGGGCGTTGAGCTGATGGTGGATGGCTTCTATCAGCGCACGCTGGTGGTGGAATCTGAAACCGGGGCTATTGCGGGGTGGTTGCGGTTACGGCCATTGCCGGAAAGAAACTGCGTGGAGCTGAGCCTCTCGCCGTCGCTGGAGCCCGTGGCTGAACGCGTTGAGCGACAAGTTAGCCTGCTGCTGGATTTAGACGCAGATCCGCACCTGATTGCAGCCGGGCTGGGGGAGCTGGCGCAAAACAACGTGGGGCTGCGGCTGCCGGGGTGTATCAATCGGTTTGAACTCACGGTGCGGGCGATCCTCGGCCAACTGGTGAGTGTCAAAATGGCGGCGACGCTGGCGACGCGGCTGACGCAGAACTGGGGGCAAGTTATCGAAACGCCTTTTGCCGGATTAACCCACCTGTTCCCGACGCCGGAACGTATTGCTCAACTGAGCGTGGGTGACCTGCGCGGTATTGGCGTGCAGGCCAAACGGGCAGCTTGTTTGATTGGGGTGGCAAAGGCGGTGGAAGAGGGTAGTCTGCCGCTGAACAACATGCAGGATGTAACGCAGGGTGTGAAACAGCTGCTGGCGATGCCGGGAATTGGTGGCTGGACCGCCAGCTATGTTGCCATGCGGGCGTGGTCCGCGCCCGACGTGTTCCTCGGCGGCGACTACCTGATTAAACAGCGTTTCCCCAATATGACGCCGGGCAAAATCGCTCGCTACGCCCAGCGTTGGCAGCCTTGGCGCACCTACGCCACCTTGCACCTGTGGGCCAATAATGACTTTATCCCTGAGGAAGAGGCGCAGGGGTAACTCGCTTTTAGTGAATGCCGAAATAGCCGGTGTTGAGCAGCGTATTGAGCGAGGTCAGCGGCGCGATGGTGTCGCCTTCCACTAAATCGATACCAATGCTGGTCAGCTTTTCCAAGGTTTCATTTAGATCCGCCGGGCCAGCCAGCGTCTGCGCTGCCAGCCGATGAGTGTTGCCGTGCAGGATGGTGACCAGCACTTCATCCATCTGGTTGTAGTGCAGCTGGCTCATAAAGGTCGGATCAATCTGCACATAATCCACGCTGCCTTCTGGCAAGGCGTTAAATTCATTCAGATTCTTACCAATGTTGCGCAGCACGATTTTACAGCCGCGCTGCTTCAACTCGGCAATGTACTGCCGCAGATGCGGGTGCTTGAGCAACACCTCGGGTTCGATCATCAGGTTCACCGAGCCCATTGGCATCAGCGTGTTATCCAACAGGCGAGTTAGCTCGTGGCGCAAACTCTCTTGCAGCAGGCTCTCCGTGGCGAGCGGGATAGCCACGCAAATTCCCTTATTGTTGATGCTCTTAGCATGAACCTCCAGCACCTGACGCAGCATCCAGCGGTCGATTTCCGGCATCATGTCGTAGAAACGCGCGGCTTCTATCAGCAGTTCGGCGTGCTGAATGCCATTCACCGGCTGCACGAATTGCAGCGAAAGCTGATAGAAACAGACGGAAAGCGGCGTTTTCGGCGGTGACGCGGCGCGGCAGTTGAGCGACAGCTGATCTTCATTCAGCACGCGGCGGATATCTTCGGGGCGGAAAATCGCCGCGTGTGAGGCCAGCAGGCGCTTTTGCTGCTCTTCATAGGCGAACACCTGCCCGCGGCCGCGATTCTTGGCGGTGTAGCAGGCGACGTCGGCCTGCGCCATATATTCACTGCTGCTGAGCGAGGCGTCCGTGATGCGCGTGATGCCCGCGCTGGCGCCAATGCGGTAAATTTGGTTTTCCCACATAAACTGGAATTCATTGATTTTGTTCACTAATGACTGAACAACCTGCAAGCCCTGCTCATGCGGACAGTCTAGCAGCAGCAGGGCAAACTCATCGCCACCCAGACGCGCCAGCCGGTCGCTATTGCGAATATGATCTTGCATCAGCTGGCTTAACTGACGCAGCAACTCGTCGCCCGCCGCGTGCCCGGCGGTGTCATTGACCGCCTTGAAATGGTCGAGATCGATAAAGGCCAGACTGTGCTGCTGTTGCTGCTCGGCGGTCAGTGTTAGCGCGCTTTTCAGGCTCTCTTCAAAGCAGCCGCGATTGGCTAAATCCGTCAGCAAATCGTGGGACGCGCTGTAGCTAAGCTGGCGCATCAGTTCGCGCGACTTACTCACGTCCTGCAGCACCAGCACCAGACCAATGGGCTCGGCGTTGAGCTTACGCATCGGCGATATCGCCAGTTGCACGTCGAACTGGCCGGTATGATAGCCGTGCAAAATCAGCGATTGCTCGAGAGAGGTGTGCAGATACTGGCTGCTGTACATCGCCATCAGGTCATTGATCAGTTCACCGTCCGGGCCAATGGTCAGATGCACCACATCACTCACCGGCTTGCCCTGCGCCTTGGCTTGGCTCCAGCCGGTCATCTTCTCGGCCACCGGGTTCATAAAGGTGATGTTCATCTGCTGATCGGTGGAGATCACTGCGTCATTGATGGCATTCAGCGTGATATGCAGTAACTCTTTTTCTTCGTGCAGGGCTTCGCTCAGCCGTTTATTGGTGATTTCTGTGTGTTTTAGCTCGTTGATATCTTCAATCTGAGCGATGAGATAGACCGGATTTTGCTCGTCATCGCGCACCAGCGAAACCGCCAGCAGGGCCCAGACAATCTCACCATCACGGCGCAGATAACGTTTTTCCATCTGGTAGTTTTGAATCTCGCCGTCGAGCAATTTCTGTAGCAGCGTCAGGTCTTTGCCCAAGTCCTCGCCATAGGTTATTTCTTGAAATGTCAGGGTTTTCAGGTAGTCGGCTTCATAACCCAGCAGGTTACACAGGGCCTTGTTGACCTGAAGCCATTTGCCCTGTGGCGACACCAGCGCCATGCCGATGGCGGAATATTCCATCGCATTGCGAAAACGGTTTTCGCTCTGAGTGATGTGTGACTTCTCGACCCGCAGGGCGTGCATCGCCATCGCCATGGCATTGGCGGGCAGCAAAATCAGCAGCAGCGGGGTGAAAAGCAGGCCCGGCGGCACCACGGTGATGTGCGGGACGATGTCGATAACGCCGGTGGTTTGCAGCAGCGCAATCATCAGGGTCAGGCTGAGGAAAATGAAAAATGCCTCAACGCGCGGCAGGCGAATCGCCGCCCACAGCAGGGGAATAGTGATAAAAGCGAAAGGATAAGGCAGCCATTTGAGCGCCAGAAAAGCCGCCACCATATTGATGATTAAGGTCGCCATCAGCTCGAGTAGGCGGCTTGAGTGCTGGAATAGCTGCTGCAAATAGCCTTTCTGGTAAATCAAACCCAGCGGCGTCAGGGCCAAAATAGCCACGGCCTCGGACATAAACCAAGTGGCAAATCGCTGTTCAGACGCCTGCGGTGCCTGCGTATGCTGGATAAACAGCGTCATGATAATCGCGCTGAGCAGCGGGCTGAACACCACGGCGACCAGCAGGAACTTCGCCCAGTTCACTAAACCCGAGAGCGGATCCTTGGTGGGCAAGAAGCGCCGCAGCAGTAAGGCGCAGACGCCCGCTTCGAACAGGTTGATAAACAGGTAGGGCAGATATCTCGTTGACCACGAGTGAACCATAAAGTGTGAGGCGGCAATGCCTAAGCCAGCGGCGCAAAACAGCGGCAGCCAGTCGCGATAGCGATGGTGGAATAAAACCGGGATCAATAGGGCGGTAGGCAGCCAGACCGACGCCAAACTCGAGGATTGCTGAATAACCTTCATGCAGGCGAGCGCCAGCAGGCAAATGCTCACGGCCAGCACCAACAGGGTTTTCCAACTGATGGGTGATTGTGAGTCCAGACGGGATATGTTCTTTTCCACGGTAAAACCCTTTCTAATAACCCGTCCGGCCACGAACGATAATCTTGGTGAATTCTACATCAGTAATGAATTGATAACGAATCTTGCGTGAGAAGAAGAAAAGGTTTTTATGGCTTTAATCAGTCACTCATCCCGCTTGTGACTTAATCAGGGAGAAACTTAGGCTGCGCCTTGGGTTTAAGGCGCAGCTTAGGAGAAGTTAAAGCAGGAAAATGGTCGCTAAACCGAGGAAGATGAAGAAGCCGCCGGTGTCGGTGATCGCCGTGATCATCACGCTGGCACCCACTGCCGGGTCGCGGCCGAGGCGCACCATGGTCAACGGAATAATTACCCCCATGCTGGCGGCAACCAGTAGATTGAGTACCATCGCCAACGTCATGACCGCGCCCATTTCCCAGTCGCCATACAGCAGCCAGGTGACGATGCCCATCAGGCCACCCCACACCAATCCGTTGATTAAGGCGACGCCCAACTCTCTGAATATCAGAAACTTAAGGTTACCGAGCTGCACCTGATGCAGCGCCAGAGCGCGCACAATCATGGTAATGGTCTGGTTACCCGTATTACCGCCGATACCCGCCACGATGGGCATCAGCGCCGCCAATGCAACCAGTTGCGAAATCGTGCCTTCAAACAGGCCAATCACTCGCGAAGCCACAAAGGCGGTACAAAGATTGATCGCCAGCCACGCCCAACGATTTCTCACCGCTTTGCCCACTGGCGAGAACACATCCTCTTCTGGGCTTAAGCCACCCATACGGCGCAGATTGGTGTCGGTGTCGTTATTGACGAAGTCGACGATCTCTTCGACCGTCAGGCGGCCCATCAATTTGCCTTTTTTGTCGATAACCGGCGCGGTGATCAAGTCATAACGTTCGAAGGCGCTGGCCGCGTCTTCGGCTTTGTCTTCGGGTTCGAAGCAGGTTGGGTCGTCATTCATCACCTGAAAAACTTGGCGATGCGGCGAGTTAAGCAAAATGGTGGTGAGCGGCAATTCACCCAATAACATGTTGTTTCGGTCAGTGACGAACAGCTTGTCACTGGCTTCAGGAATGTCTTTGCGGTAGCGCAAGTAGCGCTGCACGGTACCCAGCGTGACGTCCGGGCGCACGGACAGCAGCTCGAAATCCATGATTCGCCCGACCGTGTCCTTGCCGAACTTGACCACTTCGCGCACTTTTTCGCGCTGGCGCGGGTCCAGCGAGGTCAGTACGCGGCCCATCAGGTCACGCGGCAGGTATTCGGCCAGATAGACCTGATCATCCACGTCCAGCAGCGACATGGTTTTCAGCAGGTCTTTGTCACTCATCTCCTCAATCAGGCTGTCCCAGACGGTTTCCGAGACTTCAACCAAGGCTTTACCGCGATCTGCCGGGTTAACCAAGCGCCACAGCGCCAGACGTTCGCGCTCGGGCAGGGCTTCTAAAATATCCGCAAGGTCAGCGGCGTGTAGCCCTTCGATCAGATTGCTCAGCTCGGCAGTCTGGTCCATTAGCAGGGACTGCGTGGCGGGATCGATATCTTTGGATTCGCCGAGAATGCTGTCGGCAAGGTCGTCGCTGTCTAGCAGCAGGTTGAGGATGCGGGTACGTGTTTCCGCCAGCTTTTGTACGTGATAGCGATGCTTATTGGCAGACATGCTGCGTCCTTATCCTTTGAATTCCAAAACTAAAAATCAGGGGGCCGGCGTCGTCGATTGTTCTACCTGGGTCTGCTTTTGAGTTTGATGATGTGACCAGGCACCGACGGCGGAGTAAACCAAACGTCCGAATAAAATAATGAAGCTGATCGCTAATACGATCTTAGTCATCTTGATGTTGGCTTTTTTAGACATAGTAAATTCAGCTTATTAAACCGTAGCTCCATCAGGGTGAAATAATGATTTAAAACAGATTCATTCGCCCAATCAATATAGCACATCGACTAATACAGTCAGAAAAAAGCCTGATTTTGTAGGAGGTGTCTGTCAGTATATTCAGAATTGTCTTGGCGATTTTCGGTCGGCTAAACTTTTGAATAAGAATGGCTGAATGGGATTTGTAGCTCCATGAAATTTAAGGAGTAATTATTCACTCTTAAGTGAAGTTATTAGGGACTGTTTTTGCGGAAATTATCAAACTCTCGGTTTATTGATCCTCATCAAATGGTTTAATATGGGTCAACTTAAAATTCGTGCTTATATGTCATTGCTGCGAAATCCGCTTTTTATCACTTTTTGCAGTCACTCAAGATGACATTTTCTTAAACCCGTTGTCTTTTTGCCGTTGTTGACCGTTCATCTGGCCTCTCAATGATTCCGGCACGCAACTCTGTAGCACGCATGCGGAAAAACATGACATATCCTATGAGTAAATTGTTATCTTGGCGTGAGTTAAGCCGCCATTGGTGGGGCATCCCCCTGCTGTGCGCGCTGGTGTTCATCAACCTTGCGTCCTACTTCTCGCCGATCATCTTCTTGCCGGAAGGCCGTACTTATTTGATGTACATGCCGCTGGCGGTGTGTGCTGCGCTATTGATGGTGTTTGATTGGCGCGCCTTGCCGGGCATCGCGATAGCCATGTTTGTTCGCTATGACATGCGAATTGGCGCTGAAATGGCGTCGCTGCTGACGCTAATCTCACTGTTTTGCCTGAGCGTCTCTTGGGCCGGTTATCGCTGGCAGGCGGGCAAACGCTGGTCTGCATCCTTCGGGCTGCTGCGCCTGCCGCTGCCGCGCGTCTTCTGGCTGGTTATCTTCCTCTCCTGTCTCTACATCTTTATTTTGCAGATTGTGGTGGAGTTGGGGCTGCTGCCGGGCTATCTCGGCATGGTCACCCGCGAGTTTATGACCCTGCGGACGCTTATCAACCTGCAGGCGATGATGCTGGGCATCTTGCTGAGCGGGCATCTGTGGTATCTGATTTTCCGCGTGATGCGCAAACCTCGCTACTTGCGCGTACTGCGCCAAACTATGCGTAACCAGCGCGCGCCGGGGGTGAAGCCTGCCGAGCTGATGCTGTGGTTTGGGTTGCTGATCACGATGGTGATTTTACTGAGCCTTGAGGGCATCAGTGAGCCGATCGCCAAGATTCTGCTGAGTGATTACACCTTAACCCTGCTGCTGCCGGTGCTGCTGTTTGGTGCGATGCGCTACGGCTACCACTTCATCACGCTGGTCTGGACCGTCGCGCTGATCGTGCTGTTTAGCCATTATCAGGGCTTCATCAACGTTAATGACTTTGTGCATAATTTGGTGTTTGTTTCGGCCCTGATGCTGGTGTTCACCATCTGCCTTCTGTTGATGGCTTCTATCTCCTCTTTGCAGCGCCGCCTGATGAAAAAGACCCGTTCAGCCGCGCTGCTGGACCCGGTTTTTGGCTTGCCGAATCTGCGCGCCTTTAATCGCGACTTATCCCGCTACCCGCGCTCCTTGCTGTGTTTTATCCGCGTGTCGGAAATGGATGTGCTCAGCCGCAACTACGGCATGCAGCTGCGCATTCAGTTCAAACAGCAGCTGGCGACGGGCCTGCGTCCTTTCCTGCAAGAGGGGGAGAGGGTGTATCACCTGCCGGGCTATGATCTGGTGCTGCGCCTCAATTGCGATGAAACGCTGGAGAAGCTCGACCGCCTACAGAACTACGTCGATGATTTTCGTCTGATTTGGAACGGCTTGCCGCTGCATCCGAATATCGGGCTGTCCTACTGCACCGTTTATCCGCCGGTTGAGCATCTGCACATGCTGCTGGGGGAACTGAGCGGGATCGCCGAGGTGTCGCTGACCACCGGTAAGCCGGAGTCGAATAAAAGCGACCACAGTCAGGTGCAGAAAGAGATTAAATCCAAAGTGGCGATGCTGCATAAAATCCAGCGCGCGCTGGATGAAGATCGCTTCGTGCTGATGGCGCAACCCATCGCCGGTATTCGTGGCGACAGCTACCACGAAATCCTGCTGCGCATGCAGGATGACGAGGGCGGCCTGATGTCGCCGGACAAATTCCTGCCGGTGGTGCATGAGTTTGGTCTGGCTTACCAGCTGGACATCTGGGTGCTGAAACACACTTTAATGTTTATCAACGATAACCGTGAGAAGCTGCCGAGCGTGCGTTTCGCGGTGAACTTCTCGCCGTCGACCTTCTGCCGTCCATCGTTTAGCAGCCAGTTTAAGGCGCTGATGGCGCAATATCAGGTCGAGCCGTTCCAAATCGTGCTGGAGGTGACGGAATCTCACCTGCTGCATAATGTGAAATACGCCGATTTCTCCATGCGCGACCTGCGCCACTACGGTTGTCGCATCGCGATTGATGATTTCGGCACGGGCTATGCCAGCTACGACCGACTGAAGTTTATTCAGGCGGATATCCTGAAAATTGACGGCAGCTTCGTGCGTAACATGATGAATGACCCGCTGGATGCCTACATCGTGCAGTCAATTTGTCAGGTTGCGCGCATGAAGCACTTGTCGATTGTTGCCGAATTTGTGGAAACCGAAGAGCAGCGCGAAGCACTGCGGGCACAGGGCGTGGACTATATGCAGGGGTATTTGATTGGTATGCCGGAGCCGCTAAGTCAGTTGGTGCAGGAGTCGGTAATAGGTTAAAAGCTGTAGCGCGATCCTCTCTTTGCAGCAGGAGAGGATCGCGGTTTAAGCAACGCTGGCGTTATTTAGCCTCGTCTTCCGGCTCGCCGTCCTCTTCTTCCAGAATCAGCTTCCAGCCCGTCACGTCATCCCAGTAACTCTGCTCGCGCTCAAAATCCAGCTGCACCAGATTGTTCTGCGCCAAATATCCGGCGGGGAAGCGCAGCGTCCAATGGTTGTCATCGGTCAGCAGGCGCAGCGTTTCCGGCGTGGTGGTGGATTGACGCTGATTGTTGAGCAGCGCGCCGAGGCGCAACAGCTGCACCAGCGGCAGGTAGTGCTTCTTCTTGAACAGGTTTAGGCGCGGCAGCTCTTCCAGTTTTACGGCTTTACGGTGGAAGCGCACCAGCGTAGACAGCAGGGTTTGCTGCTCCTGATTGAAGCCCGGCAGGTTGGTGTTCTGCAAAATATAAGCCGAATGGCGATGCATGCCGCTGTGGTTAATGCTCAAGCCCACTTCATGCAGCATGGCGGCGAATTTCAGCAGGGATTCGAGCTGCGGCTGCACTAGCTTTGAGTTTTGCGCCAGCCACTGAGCGTAGAGCAATTCAGTGGTTTCCAGCACGCGACGGGCCTGCTCGCGGTCAATGTTGTAGTGCTCGGCCAGACTTTTGGCGGTGCGGGTGCGGATATCCTGATGGCGGAAACGGCCTTCCATCTCATACAGCACGCCTTCGCGCAGTGCGCCGTCGGACAGACGTAACTCTTTGATTGCCAAAGCATCGAACACGCCGCACAGAATAGCCAGACCCGGTACGAATACCGATTGGCGGTCTTCCGACAGTCCCGGCAGGCTCAGCGAGGAGAAGTTTTTATAATTCATCACCTCGTCGGTAAGCATTTTCAGGCGTTCAGGGGTGATCAGGCCATCTTTCTCGCCCATTTCCACCAGCACTTCATAGGTGGCTTTGATGGTGCCCGAGGCACCCAGCGCATACTGCCAGCCTTGCAGACGATACTGCCAAGCCATGGTTTCTAGCTTCTGCGCGGCGGCCAGCTGGGCGCGTTTGAAGTTGGCGCGGCTGATTTCGCCATCAGGGAAGAAGTATTGCCCGAAGCTGACGCAGCCCATGCGGCGGCTTTCCGCCAGCAGTGGCTCGAAATCTTCGCCAATCACCAGCTCGGTCGAACCGCCGCCGATATCAATCACCAGCTTGCGGCCTTTTTCAGGCTGGGTGTGTTCGACACCCATGAAAATCAGGCGCGCCTCTTCCTGCCCGGAGATGATTTCAATCGGGTAGGGGATAACTTCGGCGGCACGCTGGAGAAACTCTTCGGCATTCACCGCCTGACGCAGCGAGTGGGTGCCGACAATGGTCACGTTCTCTTCGGGAAAGCCTTGTAAACGCTCAGCAAACAGCGCCAGACAGTCGAGGCCGCGCTGAATAGCTTCTTCGCTCAGCACGTTGTTGCTGTCCAGACCGTCCGCCAGATGTACGCGCTGCTTCAGGCGGCCCAACACCTGTAGCGCGCCATTGACGACGCGCGCTATCACCATATGGAAGCTGTTTGACCCGAGGTCGATAGCCGCAATCTCTTGCGGTTTGGCGTTTATGGTGTTGTTCAGGGGCATAATATGTGGTGCTCCAAAGTGTCAGGCTCAATCGTTTTGCTGTTTATTATGTCCAAGCTCGAAGGCTTTGAGGTAGTCGTAGATAGCCAATTGCGCGCGCACCTTACGACGATTTCCGCGTGGAACATAACGATTACTGAGATCTTTATCAATATATCTGGCTTTCACCGTGTCGCTGAACAGCAGGTCGAGGATGTCGAGCACGCGCTGTCTTAGCGTCGGGTCCAGCAGGGCAACGGCCACTTCAATACGGTAGTCGATGTTGCGCGTCATCCAGTCCGCAGAGGACAGGAACACTTTGGTATCACCATTGTTTTCAAAGACATAAACACGGTCATGCTCAAGGTAACGGTCAACAATGCTGGTCACCTGAATGTTTTCACTGACCCCCGGCAACTCAGGGACTAGCGAGCACATACCGCGGATCAGCAGGCGGATTTTCACCCCAACGTTGGAAGCGGCGTAGAGGCGGTCGATCAAGCCTTTATCCACCAAATTGTTGATTTTCAGTGTGATCCCGCCGTTACCGCCAGCCTGTACGTTGGCAATCTCCTGATCGATCAGCTTATACAGCATGTCGCGGGAGTTTTGCGGCGACACCATCAGGTGCTCGAAGGTCACCGGACGGTACGGATTCTCAATAAAGTTAAACACCCGGCGCACTTCATTGGTGATGCGGCTGTCCGCCGTCAGCAAGGAGTAGTCGGTGTAAAGGCGGGCGGTTTTCTCGTTAAAGTTGCCGGTCCCAATATGAGCATAGCGGACGATTTCATCGCCTTCCCGGCGTGAGATAAGAAATAGTTTGGCGTGGATCTTCAGGCCCGGTGCGGAGAAGATCACGTGCACCCCAGCTTCCGTCAGGCGCTTGGCCCAGTGGATGTTGGCCTCTTCGTCAAAGCGCGCCTGTAGCTCAACCACCACCGTGACTTTCTTGCCGTTATGCGCCGCGTGGATCATCGATTCAATAATGCGCGAGTCTTTCGCTACGCGGTAAATATTGATTTTGATGGAGAGCACGTTGGGGTCGAAAGAGGCCTGACGCAGCAACTCCAGCACGTGTTCAAAGGTGTAGTACGGGTAGTAAAGCAGCACGTCTTGTTGGCGAATTGCCTCGAAGCCGTTGCGGAATTTGTCGAAGAACAGGTGACGCAGTCTTGGCAGCGGGCGGTTGACCAGATTGGCTTTGCCGACATTTGGGAAGCCGATGAAGTCTTTGAAGTTGTGGTAGCGGCCGCCGGGGATCACCGAGTCATAGTTGGAAATCCCCAGTTTGCCGCGCAGCAGCTCGACCATGTCATCAGGCATATCGCGCTGATACACAAAGCGCACCGGTTCGGCGGTCAGGCGCTGTTTTAGGCTCGAAGACATCAGTTCCAGCAGGCTCGATTCCATTTCCGTGACCAAGTCATACTCGGCGTCACGGGTCATTTTCATCGAATACGCGTTGAGCTGGTCGTAATCAAAGAAGCCTTTGAAGATGTCATCGAGGCAGTAACGCAGGATGTTATCCAGCAAGATCATTGGCTTGCGGCGGCGCGGGGTTTCCGGCGGCAAATTCACGAAGCGCGGCACTTTGTCGGACGGGATTTCCAGCAGCGCGTAGTGGATCTCTTCGCCGCGAATAATTTCCACCGCCAGATAGGTGTAATCGTCTTTGAGGAACTGAACCAGATTGGTGTCGTGATTGATCAGAATAGGCGTGATGAACTGGCGTAAATGCTGTTTGAAATACTGACGCAGCCACGTTTGCTGGTTTTCAGACACCTGACGCTCGTTGATCAGGAAAATCTGGTTGCGCGCCATCTCCAACAGCAGGTCGTTGTAGAGACTGTCAAACTCTTGGTCGATGCGCAGAACCTTGGCCTGAATCTTTTTCAGCAGGTGGCGCGACGCACCAATAAAACCTTGTTCTTCGCTGATTAAAATTCGGCGTTTTAAATCGGCAAAACGGACTTTGTAGAATTCGTCCAGGTTATTGGAGTAGATGCCCAAAAAACGCATGCGTTCGATCAGAGGATTGCTTTTGTCTGCCGCTTCCTGCAATACACGTTCATTGAAGGACAGCCAGCTTAGTTCTTTTTCTATATAAAGCTTTTCCTGACCCATTTTAACTCCATTCTTTTTGGCCCAACATTCAGCGTTATCACGATGAATCACTAGGGAAAATCTCGCTATTTCCAGCTCACATCCGGCGGATGTTCGACATATCTCTAATGGAAAATATTGAGAGAGAGGGGCCTAGTGTCTACTACCAATATTGCGAAAGATTGACAGGAAAGTCCAATACAAAGCGGAGGTTAAATGAAAGGGCGAAAAGTGAGCATTAATTGCAGGAATAGGGGAGGAAAAAGCTTAGCGGTGAACAAGATATCTGTGGAAGACTGGCTTCAGAGAAGCTGCTTGTTCACCGCTAATTAAGGGCGGTTAGACCACGCCTGCGCCAATAGGATCAACGCGTTTGGATTCCACCGGCTTGGTTTTGTACTTCGCCAGGAATTGTGGTTGGAAAATGCACATACGGATGGCGCTGCGGTATTCCCCGTTGACGAAGAATTCCTGTTTCAATTCGCCTTCTACTTCAAAGCCCAACTTGTTGTAAATATGGATCGCCTTTTGGTTTTCTTTATCGACGATCAAATACAGCTTGTAGAGGTTTAGAACCGAGAAGGCGTAGTCCATCGCTAACTTAACGGCATCACCAGCAAACCCTTTGCCTTGATGCGCCGGGTCAATAATGATTTGAAACTCAGCGCGACGGTGTATGTGATTAATCTCGACTAACTCCACCAGACCTACAGGCCCGCCTTCATATTCAATGATAAAGCGGCGTTCGCTCTGGTCATGAATATGTTTGTTGTAGAGGTCGGTGAGTTCGACAAAAGCTTCATAAGGCTCTTCGAACCAGTAACGCATGATGCTCGCGTTGTTATCGAGACGGTGAACGAACGCCAAATCGTCTTTTTCCAGTGGACGTAATCTGACGCGCATATTGCTAGGCATAAAATTTCCTGAAAATCCCGTGGCCCTTGCTCAAGCAATGAGGTTGGGGATTATTATTTTTTGCTCTTTTGGATGAGAGTCAGTACAGCAAAAGAGGCGAAAAACTGTAGCGACGCGCTCATTATAGCGGTCAATATGTAAACGAACGTAAACAGATATAAAACAAAAAACCGGCACGTGGCCGGTTTGTAGTTAAATCATCGCCCATGGGCAGTTTAATCTGCGGCGTAACCCTGTTCTGGTAGCGGATTACCGTCGAGGTAGGCCACGCCCTCTTTCAGCGCTAAACGGCCATCGACAAACCAGCTCACCACCAGCGGATAGATGCTGTGTTCCTGCGTTTGCACGCGCTCCACCAACTCATCTTCGCTGTCATCGCTAAATACCGGCACCTTGGCTTGCAGAATGACCGGGCCGCCGTCGAGCTGCTCAGTCACGAAGTGGACGGAAGTGCCGTGAACTTCATCTTGATTTTCAATCGCTTGACGATGGGTATGCAGGCCGGGATATTTTGGCAGCAGGGAAGGGTGGATATTGAGCATGCGCCCAGCGAAACGCTGAACGAACTCAGCCGAGAGAATGCGCATGTAGCCCGCAAGCACGACTAAGTCAGGATTATAAGCCTCGATGGCATCGGCCAGCGCGACGTCAAACGCCGCGCGGTCAGCAAAGGATTTCACATCTAATGCATGAGCGGGAATACCGGCTGACTGCGCCCGTTCCAGCCCGAATGCCGAGGCTTTATTACTGAAGACGGCGCTGAGCGTCGCGTAAATACGTCCTTGCTGGCAGGCATCAATCAGCGCCTGGAGGTTGCTCCCTTCGCCTGATACCAGCACCACGATCCTTTTCATCTCAATACCTGTCTGTAGTCGAATTTACTTGATGATAACGCGTTCTTCGGAATCAGAGGCTTTTACGCTACCAATTTTCCACGCTTTTTCGCCATTATCATTCAGTAAAGCCACGGCTTCATCGGCCAATTCAGCAGGCAGAGCAACCAACATACCCACGCCACAGTTGAAGGTGCGGTACATTTCGTGACGGCTAACGTTACCGGCAGTTTGCAGCCAGTTGAACACGTCCGGCCACTGCCAGCTTGCTTCGTCAATCACCACTTGGGTGTTGTCTGGCAGCACGCGCGGGATATTTTCCCAGAAGCCGCCGCCGGTCAGGTGAACGATGCCGTGAACTTCAACTTGCTCAATCAATTTCAGAATCGATTTCACGTAGATTTTGGTCGGTGCCAGCAGGTGATCTGCCAGAGACTTACCGGCCAAATCCGTGGTTTCTGGATTGGTTTTGCTCACTTCGAGGATTTTGCGCACCAGCGAGTAGCCGTTGGAGTGCGGGCCGCTGGCTGCCAGAGCAATCACGGCGTCGCCGTCAGCCACTTTGCTGCCATCAATGATTTCTGATTTTTCTACCACGCCCACGCAGAAGCCTGCCACGTCGTAATCTTCGCCGTGATACATGCCCGGCATTTCAGCGGTTTCGCCGCCGACTAATGCACAACCAGACTGCTTACAGCCTTCGGCAATACCGGTGATGACGCTGGCGGCAGTGTCGACGTCCAACTTACCGGTGGCGTAATAATCGAGGAAGAACAAGGGTTCAGCACCCTGAACAATTAAATCGTTAACGCACATGGCGACCAAATCAATGCCGATAGTGTCGTGGCGTTTCAAGTCCATTGCCAGACGCAGCTTGGTGCCAACGCCGTCGGTACCCGAAACCAGCACAGGTTCACGATATTTTTGCGGTAGCGCGCACAGGGCACCAAAACCACCCAATCCGCCCATCACTTCCGGACGACGAGTCTGTTTTACTACACCTTTGATACGGTCTACTAATGCGTTACCCGCATCGATATCCACACCTGCGTCTTTATAGCTGAGAGAGGTCTTGTCGGTCACTGCGTAATCCCCAAGGCGGTTGGTAAAATAAAACGCGGCAATTCTAACAGCCAAGGCAAACGTTTGCGAGGGGCTTGTGAGGTTGAGAGTCATTCTGCTGTCTATACTGTTGATCAACATTCTATTGACCGCGATCAGGCTATTGGCAGTGGCGTTCAAAAAAAAAGGCGTTATAATCTCGCGATTTTTTTTTGCAGCACAACCACCTTAGGAGAAATAAAAATGAAGATCGTTGAGGTGAAACACCCGCTGGTGCGACATAAGCTGGGCCTGATGCGTGAGAATGACATCAGCACGAAACGTTTTCGCGAACTGGCTTCTGAGGTGGGGAGTCTGCTGACGTATGAAGCAACTTCTGATTTAGAAACTGAGAAAGTGACTATCGAAGGCTGGTGCGGCCCGGTAGAAATCGATCAGATCAAAGGTAAGAAAATCACCGTAGTGCCAATCCTGCGTGCCGGTCTGGGCATGATGGAAGGCGTGCTGGAGCACGTGCCAAGCGCGCGTATCAGCGTGGTGGGCGTCTACCGTGACGAAGAAACTCTGCAACCTGTGCCTTATTTCCAGAAGCTGGTTTCTAATATTGAAGAGCGTCTGGCGCTGGTGGTTGACCCCATGCTGGCGACCGGCGGCTCAATGATTGCCACTATCGACTTGCTGAAAAAAGCCGGCTGCCAGAGCATTAAAGTGCTGGTACTGGTTGCTGCTCCAGAAGGGATTGCCGCGTTAGAGAAAGCGCACCCGGACGTTGAGCTGTACACCGCCTCCATCGACCACGGGCTAAATGAGCATGGTTACATCATGCCGGGCCTCGGCGATGCGGGCGACAAGATATTTGGTACTAAATAAGCATTCGTTACTAAGCAGCCGACTGAGAAGTCGGCTTTTTTTTGATTTTTTATCAGGGTTTTACCTTTCTATTAGGCGGCAACGCCTGAAACATGACATCTATAATCGCCAACACTTTGAGAGGATCTATTCATGACACGTCGCGTCATTGGGGTAAGTGAGCGCCCGCCGCTATTGCAGACCATTCCCCTAAGTTTCCAGCATCTGTTCGCCATGTTCGGTGCCACGGTGCTGGTGCCGATCCTGTTTAAAATTAACCCGGCCACGGTGCTGCTGTTCAACGGTATCGGCACCTTGCTGTATCTGTTTGTCTGTAAAGGCAAGATCCCCGCTTATCTGGGCTCCAGCTTCGCGTTTATTTCGCCGGTTCTTCTCTTATTGCCGATGGGCTACGAGGTGGCGCTGGGTGGGTTTATCGTCTGCGGGCTGCTGTTCTGCTTAGTGGCGCTGATTGTCAAAAAGGCCGGGATTGGCTGGATAAATGTCATGTTCCCGCCTGCGGCAATGGGCGCAATCGTTGCCGTCATCGGGTTAGAACTGGCGGGCGTGGCTGCCAACATGGCCGGCCTGCTGCCCGCCGAGGGCACCTCTGCTGACTCCACTACCATTACCATTTCTATGGTGACGCTGGCGGTGACGGTACTCGGCTCGGTGCTGTTCCGCGGCTTCTTGGCGATTATCCCGATCCTGATTGGCGTGCTGGTGGGCTATGCGCTGTCATTCTTTATGGGCGTGGTGGACGTTTCTACCATTGAATCCGCCCACTGGTTCGCGCTGCCAACCTTCTACACCCCGCGCTTTGAGTGGGTGGCGATTCTGACCATTCTGCCCGCCGCGCTGGTGGTGATTGCCGAGCACGTCGGTCACTTGGTGGTGACGGCGAATATCGTCAAAAAGGACCTGTTGCGCGAGCCGGGCCTGCATCGCTCAATGCTGGCGAATGGTCTTTCTACCGTGCTGTCCGGCTTCTTTGGTTCGACGCCGAACACCACTTATGGCGAGAACATCGGCGTAATGGCCATCACTAAGGTCTATAGCACTTGGGTTATCGGCGGCGCGGCGATTCTAGCAATTATGTTGTCCTGCGTTGGCAAGCTGGCGGCGGCGATTCAGGCCGTGCCGGTTCCTGTGATGGGCGGCGTTTCTCTGCTGCTTTACGGCGTAATTGGTGCTTCGGGTATCCGCGTGTTAATTGAGTCCAAAGTGGATTACAACAAGGCGCAGAACCTGATCCTCACCGCGGTCATTCTGATCATCGGCGTCAGCGGCGCTAAGATCCACATCGGCGCGGCGGAGCTGAAAGGCATGGCGCTGGCGACCATCGTGGGTATCTTCCTCAGCCTGCTGTTCAAAGTGATTGAACTGGTGCGCGGCGAAGAAGAGATCATTGATATCGAAGATGAACGCGAGGATCGCGCGGCGTAAATCTTCCCGCTAATCGCCGGTTGCAGGATCCTCTGCCCGGCGATTAGCTCGGTTAGCAAGCGGTTGTGCGGGGCAGAGTTCAACTCCAGCAAGATCCTATGCTAGAATTCTGTGGTTGCACGCTTTCTGATCTTGGCGGCAACAACCCGAAAAATAACCATGAGATACGACTTTTTGTTGATAACAACATTTGCGGTTTATAAGCCGTATTGGTTGAGGTGCTTCTGAATACGCCGGCACAGCTTTCCCTGCCACTTTATCTTCCTGATGATGAAACCTTTGCCAGTTTTTATCCGGGGGAGAACCCCTCTCTGCTTTCTGCCATTCAAACGGCGCTGCATCAAGAGCACGGCACTTACATCTATTTCTGGTCGCGCGAGGGCGGTGGCCGCAGCCATTTGCTGCACGCAGCCTGTGCCGAACTCTCCCAGCGTGGTGAAGCGGTAGGCTATGTGCCTTTGGATAAACGCGCCTATTTCGTGCCGGAAGTGCTTGATGGCATGGAACATTTAGCGCTGGTTTGTATCGACAACATTGAAGGGATTGCGGGGGATGACGAGTGGGAAGCCGCCGTGTTCCATCTCTATAACCGTATTCTGGAAACCGGGCGCACCAGACTGTTTATTACCGGGGATCGCCCGCCGCGCCAGCTTAATCTCAGCTTACCTGACCTCGCTTCGCGTCTGGACTGGGGGCAAATCTACAAGTTGCAGCCACTGTCTGACGAAGAGAAGCTACAGGCGCTGCAATTGCGCTCGAAACTGCGTGGGTTTGAACTGCCAGAAGACGTCGGCCGCTTCCTGCTGAAGCGACTGGATCGCGAGATGCGCACGCTGTTTATGACGCTCGATCAGCTCGATAGAGCTTCTATTACCGCGCAACGCAAACTCACGATCCCCTTTGTGAAAGATATTCTTAGCCTGTAACTCGGTTCGCCGATTTACAGGATCTCCAGCACCTGCTCAGGTGGACGCCCCAGCCGCGCTTTGCCTTTCGACAGCACGATCGGGCGTTCAATCAAACGTGGATGATCGGCCAAGGCTTGCAGCAGTTGCTGCTCATTCAGCGCCGGATCGGCCAGATTCTCCTCTTTATAGATTTCTTCCCCTTTACGCATCAAATCGCGCGCAGAATCAAACCCCAGCTTCTTCACCAGCTCTTTCAGCGTATCTACCGACGGCGGGGTTTCGAGATATAAAATCACGTCCGGCTTAATGCCTTTATCTTCGAGTAACTTCAGGGTTTCTCGGCTCTTACTGCAGCGCGGATTGTGATAAATCGCGACATCATGTTGCATAAGGTTCTCCATCTCTGTTTATTGCTCAGCGTCCAATCAACCCTTTTGATATTGACGGAAGCGCTTCTGTAGCTGGCGCAACTGGTCAATACGGGCGTCATAGCGAGACTGTTCAAGACTGCCCAGCTTCTGCAATGCACTGGCGTTGCTCAGAAGTTCGATGGCCTGATCAAGCTGGCCCATTAGCGCCATGCTCTCTGCTCTGGCCGCCAATTCCTGAGCGCGTAAGCCCTGCGCACCGCTGGCTTGTGACAGTAAATCCCAACCATTTGGATCGTTCGGGTAATTGAAAGTATAGCGGTTGAGGATGCGACTTGCGTTTGCGGGCTGGCCGCCTTCGAGATAAGCGTTGGCTAAGTTGAGCAGCAACACCGGATTTTTACTGGTTTCGGCATTGGCTTTTTCCAGCCGCGCAATGGCCTGTGGCGCGTGTTTTTGCTCGACATCGACGTCAGTAGCTAAGTCGAGGAACCAGTCGTTGCCGGGGTTTTTCTCCAGCAAAGATTCCAGAATGCTGCGCGCCTGATCGTATTTTTTCGCTTTGTAGAACTGCAATGCCTGACCATATTTCGCCGCCATCTGGTCGCGGATATTGCCGTTGCTCAGTTGAGTTAAATACTCATCGGTCAGCGGATTTCTTTCCGTGCCGTACATGCCGAGCATGCGCACCTTGGCCAGCAAATAGCTTTGCGAAGACTGAACGTTGGGGTGCGGCATCTGGTTGGCGCGGTTACGGATATCCGCCAGACGGCTGTCCGGCAAGGGGTGGGTCAGCAGCATTTCAGGCGGCTTGCTGGAGTAGCTCGACAGGTCCGCCAGCTTTTGCAAGAAGGCTGGCATGGCCTGCGGGTCGAAACCGGCCCGTTGCAGCACCTGAATGCCGATACGGTCGGCTTCCTGCTCGTTACCCTGCGTAAAGCTGATCATACCCTGCTGAGTCCCGGCCAAGGTGCCGGTCAGCGCTGCCATACCGGCCTGCGGGCTAGCCATCGCCAGTAAAATAGAGCCGAGGGCACCGACCCAAGTGAGCGGGGCGTTTTTACGCTGATCTTCCATCGCGCGGGCCAGATGGCGTTGGGTCACGTGGGAGATTTCGTGCGCCATCACCGAAGCCAGTTGGCTTTCGTTATCGGTATAGCGGAACAGGGCAGAGTGCAGCACCACGTTGCCGCCGAAGAAGGCAAAGGCGTTCAGCTCATCGTTATTGACGATAAAGAAGTGGAACGGCGTGCGCACCGAATAGGCGCTGGCAACCAGCCGCTGGCCCAGTTCATTGATATAACGGTTGAGCAGCGGGTCATTAATCAGCGGAGTGCTGGCGCGCATTTGGCGGACATAAAAATCGCCCATTTGCAGCTCCTGATTAATACTCAGGGTGCCGCCAGCCGTGGTCCCCATGTCGGGAAGCTGGTCACTGATCGACGGCTTATTCGGATTGGAGGACGCAATCGGCGTGGTCCAATAGCTGCTGTCATCGGCCAAGGCTGGCGTCAGGCTGCCCGCCATTAAGCTTCCCACCAATAGGGCTGTGAGCGTTTTTTTAAACCGCATCGCCATAATTAAATCATTCCTAATGAATTCATCAACACTCTGACATAAACCGCTTTAAGAGTTATTCTTCCATGAACGGACTCCGGTACACTCCGGTACAAGAACCATTCTTGGCTATTTATCTGATACTTAACAATAGCGATTTCTGGAAAAATTTGCAGTCTCTCCCCTGCACCCACTGTGACAACGAATTCAGCTAAAAGTTGGTCGCAGGCCGGGGGGCGAATCAGGAGTGTACGGCCTTGTCACATCAGGATCTAACAGGAGCGATATCCTATGCTTGAGATGTTATTACAATGGTACCGCCGACGTTTCACCGATCCTCAAGCCATTGCTTTGCTGGCCATTTTGGTCGCTGGTTTTTGCATTCTCTACTTCCTACACGGCATTCTCGCGCCTCTGCTGGTGGCGATTGTACTGGCTTATCTGCTTGAGTGGCCGGTGGTGCGCTTGCAGCACTGCGGGCTCTCCAGAACGCTGGCGACCAGCGTGGTGCTGCTGATTTTCGCCGGTATTGTGATGCTCGGCGTGTTTGTTATCGCGCCGGTCACTTGGCAGCAGGGTATCAATTTGATGGCCGACCTGCCGAACATGCTCAACCGTTTCTATGATTTTGCCGCGACCTTGCCGAAACGCTATCCGGCGCTGGTGGATGCCGGGATCATCGACATGATGGCGGAAAACCTGCGCAGCAAGCTCTCCGGCGTCGGCGACAATTTGGTTAAGTTCTCACTGGCTTCGCTGGTCGGGCTGCTGACGCTGGCTATCTATCTGATTTTAGTGCCGATGATGGTGTTCTTCTTGCTCAAGGATAAAGAGCAGATGCTGTGCGCGGTGCGCCGGGTGTTGCCGCGTGACAGCGGTTTGGCTGGCCAGGTGTGGCAGGAGATGAACCAGCAAATCACCAACTATATTCGCGGCAAAGTGCTGGAGATGATTATCGTCGGCGTGGCGACCTATCTGGTGTTCTTCGTCATGGGAATGCGCTATTCGCTGCTGCTCTCCGTGCTGGTGGGGCTGTCGGTGCTCATTCCTTATATTGGCGCGATGCTGGTGACTATTCCGGTGGTAGTAGTGGCGCTGTTCCAGTGGGGGATGGGGGCTGACTTCTGGACGCTGTTTGTCGCCTATCTGGTGGTGCAAGGGCTGGATGGCAACGTGATTGTGCCACTGCTGTTCTCTGAAGCGGTGAACTTGCACCCGCTGGTGATCATTCTGTCAGTGGTGATTTTCGGCGGGCTGTGGGGCTTCTGGGGCGTATTCTTTGCCATTCCACTCGCTACGCTGGTGAAAGCCGTGGTTCACGTCTGGCCGGACGAACTGCTTAACGAAACCACTTAAGCCGTGAATCGGCTGATTGAAGATATAAAAAATTGAAGACATAAAAAAAGCGCGTCTGCGCTTTTTTTATCAATCAGTATCAGTACAACGCTTATTGGCCGTTGATGTAGGCCAAAACGATGTCGTGGTGATCGCTGGTTTTGAAGTTGTCAAATACTTTCTCAACCTTGCCATTGCCGTCCAGCAGGAAGCTGATGCGATGGATACCGTCATAGGTTTTGCCCATAAAGGTCTTCTCGCCCCAGATGCCAAATGCCTGACAGACCTGATGATCTTCATCTGACAGCAGCGTGAAGTTCAGCAGCTCTTTTTCTGCAAATTTCGACAGTTTTTCTGGTTTATCAGTGCTGATCCCCAGCACTTCTACACCGGCTTTTTTCAACTGATCCATGTTGTCACGCAGGCCACAAGCCTGAACGGTACAACCTGGGGTCATGGCCTTAGGGTAGAAATAAACCAGGACCTTCTGTCCCTGGAAGTCGGCCAGGTTAATTTGTTCGCCGTCTTGGTCAGGCAAACTAAATTGCGGCGCAGGATCACCGGCTTTCAGTGGGTTCATTACAAATCTCCGTCAATTGTCTTCATGCTGAGTGTTGCTCACGACGTTAATACTGCCTTGCGCTTTCAGTTCTGTACATAGCTTATGAAAGGCTTGTTCAATTATTGTTGCGTCAGTGTTGGCTGGGCTGTGGGCGGTTATCTGTATAGACAACTGCGCCGGATTTTCACTATCCGCAGGGCGGGTTTTAGACGCCAGCTCAGCAATGTTCATTTGATGAGTATCGAATAAATCGGTGAATCGCTCAATCAGGTGCGGGGAGTCTTTTACATCGACTTTCACCCAAACGGTGGCAGGCATCGGCGGCCGGTCGTGGGCGCTGGTGCGTTTCATCACAATCAGTAACTCAAGCTCTGCGCCTTTTTGCGGCAGAGTGGACTCAATTAACGTGATGGCGTTCCAGCTACCTGAGAGGAACATGATAAACGTGAACTCGTCACCGAGCATTGCCAAACGGCTGTCTTCAATGTTGCAACCGCAACTGCTGACCTGACGGGTAATGGTGTTGACGATACCAGGACGGTCGGCACCCAGTGCGGTGATAACAAGATAGTGTTGTTGTTGCTGCGGCAAAATTGCTCTTCCTGTCATGCTTGGGAGTATTCCCAAGGTAAACATAAAAAAAACCGCCGGACAAGCGCTTACAACACGTTGATTGCTTGCTTTTGCAGTGGTGTCAAAAGTACCATGGATGACCTGTTTGTGGAGGGGAAGGTCAATGTTTACGGGAAGTATTGTTGCACTGGTTACGCCGATGGACGACAAAGGTGTTGTTGATCGCGCGAGTTTAAAAAAACTGATTGATTATCATGTGTCCAGTGGTACTGCGGCGATCGTTTCCGTAGGCACAACCGGTGAATCAGCAACCTTAACGCATGATGAGCACGGCGACGTGGTCATGCAGACGCTTGAGTTGGCTGACGGGCGCATTCCGGTTATCGCGGGGACGGGAGCTAATTCGACCGCGGAAGCGATTTCTCTCACCCAACGTTTCGAAGGCACTGGCGTAGTAGGCTGTCTCACCGTGACACCTTATTACAACCGCCCAACGCAGGAAGGCCTGTTCCAGCACTTTAAAGCGATTGCTGAACACACGGCGCTGCCGCAAATTCTCTACAACGTGCCTTCACGCACTGGCTGCGACATGCTGCCAGCAACCGTGGCGCGTTTAGCAAAAATTAAGAATATTGTTGCTTTGAAAGAAGCGACAGGGAACTTAAGTCGTGTTAGCCAGATCCAAGTGCTGGTTGATGATGAAGACTTCATCTTGCTGAGCGGCGATGACGCCAGCGGTCTGGACTTCATGCAACTTGGCGGCAAAGGGGTTATTTCGGTCACTGCCAACGTGGCAGCGCGCGAAATGGCGCAACTTTGTGAGCTGGCGGCGCAGGGCAATTTTGCCGAAGCGCGCCGTTTAAATCAGCGCTTGATGCCGTTGCATCAGGATTTGTTTGTAGAAGCAAACCCAATTCCAGTGAAATGGGCCTGTAAGGCACTGGGGTTGATGGCAACCGATACTCTGCGTCTGCCTATGACGCCGTTAACAGATGCTGCCCGTCCGGTAGTGGAAAAAGCTCTTAAAAGCGCCGGTTTGCTGTAACTCTTAGGGAGATTTGATGGCCTGTTCATTAGTTCAAAAGACCAGATTGCAAAAGTCGATGGTAGCGAAAGTGGTGGGCGTGTCCCTCATTATGTTGCTGGCGGCATGTTCCAGCGATCAGCGCTACAAGCGTCAGGTAAGCGGCGATGAAGCTTATCTGGATGCGCCACCTGTGAGCGAATTAAAAACGCCAGCAGGTATGATTTTGCCACTGCAAAACGGCACTTACGAAATTCCTTCCGGCTCGCTGAAAGGTAATGTAGGTAAGCAATTGGACATCCGTCCACCGCAGCAACCACTGGCTCTGCTCAATGGTTCCCGCACTCAGTTCAGCGGCGACAGCGGCACTGTATTGCTGGAAAACACTCCGCAGAACAGCAACCTGTGGAACAACGTGGTGAAAGCCGTTCAGCAGAACAATTTCAAAATTGCTAACCGCGACGACGCTAACCAGACGCTGACTACCGATATGGTTGAGTGGAACCGTGCTGATGAAGACTTCCAATATCAGGGCCGTTACCAAATCACCGTGCAGCAGCAGGGCTACCAGTTAGCGCTGATTGCTAAAACGCTTGAATTGAAACAGCAGGACAAGGCGGTGACTTCACCGGCTGAGATCCAGCGTTACAACAGCCAGATGTTGAACTCAATTACTGCCAGCCTCGATAAAGTCCAACAGGACGAGCAGGCTCGCCTTGAGAACCGCAAAGTGGGCGAGATTGACGTCCAGAGCGGCGCAGATGATACCGGCCTGGCCGTGTTGATCGTGCGTTCAAGCTACGGCGTGGTCTGGGATCGCTTGCCGAATGCCTTAGCGAAAGCTGGCATGAAAGTGACCGACAGCAGCCGTCCGCAGGGTACGCTTTCTGTGACTTACAAACCGTTGAATGACGATGCGTGGGACACTCTGGGGGCGAAAGATCCGGGCCTTGCTTCCGGCGACTACAAAATTCAGGTCGGTGACCTTGATAACCGTAGTAGCTTGCAGTTCCTTGATCCGAAAGGACATGCACTCAGCCAGTCGCAGAACGATGCAATGGTTGCGGTCATGCAGGCTGCGTTTAACCAGAGCAGCGCGACCAAGTAAGAATGAATCAAAAGGGGCTTCGGCCCCTTTTTACATCTCTCTTTTCATCGGTTATTTTTAAAGAATCACCATTAATTGTTTACTACTGGAGTAAGTAAAGATGCAAAAGTTAGCTGAGTTGTATCGCGGAAAGGCGAAAACCGTCTATACCACCGAAAACCCAGACCTGCTGGTTTTGGAGTTCCGCAATGATACATCAGCACTCGATGGCGAGCGTATTGAGCAGTTCGACCGTAAAGGCATGGTTAACAACAAGTTTAACCATTTCATCATGAGCAAATTGGAAGAAGCTGGCATTCCTACCCAAATGGAACGTCTGCTGTCTGATACCGAAGTGCTAGTGAAGAAGCTGGATATGGTTCCGGTTGAATGTGTTATCCGTAACCGCGCTGCTGGGTCGCTGGTAAAACGTCTGGGCATTGAAGAAGGTCTGGAATTGAACCCACCGCTGTTCGATTTATTCCTGAAAAACGATGCAATGCATGACCCAATGGTCAACGAGTCTTACTGCAAAACCTTCGGCTGGGTTAACGAAGAGAACTTAGCGCGCATGAAAGAGCTGAGCTACAAAGCTAACGACGTGCTGAGCAAACTGTTCGACGACGCGGGTCTGATTCTGGTCGACTTCAAGTTAGAGTTTGGTCTGTTCAAAGGTGAAGTGGTGCTGGGTGACGAGTTCTCTCCAGACGGTAGCCGCCTGTGGGACAAGCAAACGCTGAACAAGATGGACAAAGATCGCTATCGCCAAAGCCTCGGCGGCCTGATCGAAGCTTATGAAGAAGTAGCTCACCGTATTGGTGTGAAATTGGACTGATCGGCAACGATTTTTTCAGGCTAGCGACGCAATCGTTTACGCGGCGGCGTTTGTCGCAATCTAGCCTGAGTGAATAGCAAACGGGTGGCCCATCAGGTGCTGCCCGTTTTTCTTTTTGCCCCTGACTTGTCTCAATTGCGCCAAACCTATCTCAAATTTCATTCATTTCTGGAATAACTCCCGTAAAATTGCCCGCTTTGGGAAATGGTATTTCCCGCACTCATTATCTAGTCTTAAAAAAACAGCTGGGAGGTGGACTATGCGTTGGCAAGGGCGTCGAGAGAGTGACAATGTGGAAGACAGGCGCGGGCAGAGTTCGGGACCCGGCTTGGGCGGCGGCGGCATGCGTCTGCCAATCCGCGGTAAAAGCGGCATCGTGATTATTATTGTGGTGCTGGTGGCGGGTTACTACGGCGTGGATCTCACTCCGCTAATTGACGGCGGCCAGTCCGGCGGCGTGCAGCAGACCCAATCTCAGTCCATCAGCCCGAAAGATGATGAACAGGCAAAGTTCACCTCGGTGGTGCTGGCTTCCACTGAAGATACCTGGAAAGAGATTTTCCAGCGTCAGGGCCAAACCTACGTCGACCCTAAACTGGTGATGTATCGCGGCCAAACCCGCACCGGTTGCGGCACCGGCCAGTCGGTTATGGGGCCATTCTACTGCCCGGCGGACAGCACGGTTTACATCGATCTCTCTTTCTATCAAGAGTTGAAAAACAAGCTTGGCGCGGGCGGTGACTTCGCTCAGGCCTACGTGGTGGCGCACGAAGTTGGGCACCACGTGCAGCACCTGATGGGCATTGAGCGCAAAGTTCGCCAGATGCAGCAGGGCGCGTCGCAAACCACGGTCAATCAGCTTTCGGTGAAAATGGAACTTCAGGCCGACTGCTTCGCCGGTGTCTGGGGCCACAGCGTGCAGCAGCAAAACATGCTGGAAGAGGGCGACCTGAAAGAGGCGCTGGACGCCGCGCAGGCGATTGGCGATGACCGCCTGCAGCAGCAGAGTCAGGGCCGCGTGGTGCCAGACAGCTTTACTCACGGCACGTCGCAGCAACGTTACACTTGGTTCAAACGCGGTTTCGACAGCGGCGACCCGAACCAGTGCAACACCTTTGCCAGCCGCTAATCGCCTGATATTTCAGGGCTGAATCGCTGGTTTGCGTGGCAAAACTGTTCAATAATTGATGTCCGACTCTGAGAGGCTTTCGAGCCTCTCTTTCTTCTTTTGAACCGCTGGAATCGTTATGGCCTTTCTGGATCCAACCTTGCTCATTCTGCTGGTGTTCGCGGGTTTAGGCATCATCAGCAATAACAGCTCGGTCACTATTGCGATGTTTTTCCTGCTTACCGTGCGCATCACGCCGCTGAATCAGTTTTTCCCATGGATTGAGCGCTACGGCCTGACCATCGGCATTATCGTGCTGACCATCGGCGTGATGGCGCCTATCGCCAGCGGGAAAATCAGCGCCAGCACGGTGGTTCACTCCTTTATGCACTGGAAGTCCATTCTGGCGATTTTGGTCGGCGTGCTGGTGTCATGGCTGGGCGGCAGAGGGCTGACACTAATGGGCTCGCAGCCTCATCTGGTGGCAGGGTTGTTGGTCGGCACGGTGCTTGGTGTCGCCTTCTTCAAAGGCGTGCCGGTAGGGCCGCTGATTGCCGCCGGGCTGCTCTCGCTGATGGTCGGGAAGACCTAAAGTGACGTCACCATGGCCGGATAAAATCGCCTTGCAGCAGCAGATGCAGCGCCACGGCGTTCGCCATCTGCTGGTGATAAGCGGGGAAGCCGACTGGTGCGCCGAGCAGGCCGCTGACTTTATTGACGGCCAGCCCGGCGACTGGACTTGGGTATCCGACACGCCACCGCTTTGGGTCGCTGACGCACTGCCGTTTTCTGCGGCCCACACTCTGCTAGGGCAGGAGAGGCTTCACGGGGTGTTTGATGCCCGACAGGGACTGAACGTTGAAGCGCTGGCGGCCTTCGCCGGTATTTTGCAGGCGGGAAGCTGGCTGGTGCTGTTGGTTCCGGAGTGGCCGCAGTGGGCGCAGAGGCCGGACGCCGACAGCCTGCGCTGGAGCGAGCAGCCCCAGCCCATCGCCACTCCGAATTTTATCCAACGCTTGCAGTCGCTGATTCTACAAGACGCGGCCTGCACGCTGCACCGCCTGCATCAGCCCTGCAAGCTTATGGTTTTGCCCGAAGCCGCTGACTGGACGCCGCCCGACGGCCAACCGACGCCGGAGCAGCAGCAGATTTTGCAGCAATTGAACGCGGCGCAGAGCGGTATTTATGTGCTGACGGCCCCGCGCGGCCGGGGCAAATCCACCTTGGCCGGGATGTTAGTGGCTGACTGGCCCGGCGAGTGCTGGGTGACGGCTCCGGCCAAATCTGCCGCAGACAGGTTGGCCGAGCAGAGCGCGGGCAAGGTGCGTTTCTGGTCGCCAGATGCTTTGCTGGCGCAGCTCGAGCAGCATCCGGCGGCTGGCGTGGACTGGCTGCTGATTGACGAGGCGGCGGCTATCCCTACGCCACAGCTCTTGCGCCTAATTGCTGCTTTCCCCCGCGTTTTGCTCACCACCACGGTTCAAGGCTATGAGGGTACCGGGCGCGGTTTCATTCTCAAGTTCTGCGCCTCCCTGCCGCAGTGGCATGATTTACGTCTCGACGCGCCGATCCGCTGGTCGAAAGCGGACCCGTTGGAGCCTTTTCTCAATCAGCTTCTGCTGTTCAATGACGCGCCCGCCGAAGTACCAGTGGAAGTGCTACCCAGTGAGCAATCACTTCAGCTAACCGCCATTCAGCGCGGGGAGTGGCTATCCCAGCCGGGCCTGCTGGCTGATTTCTACGGCCTGCTGACCAGCGCGCATTACCGCACTTCGCCACTAGATTTACGCCGCCTGATGGACGCCCCCGGCCTCTCCTTTGCCGCCGCGATGGCGGGTGACTGCGTGGCTGGAGCCATCTGGCTGGTGGAAGAAGGCGGGCTTGTTCCAGCGCTGGCCCATGAGGTGTGGGCGGGCAGACGCCGCCCGCGCGGCAACTTAGTGGCGCAATCGCTGGCCGCCCACGGCGGGCAGATTGACGCCGCCGTGTTGCGCTCCCGCCGGGTTAGCCGCATCGCCGTGCAGCCCGGCGCGCGGCGTCAGGGCATTGCGCGGGCTTTATTGGCGCAACAGGCTGAAATGGCCGCCAACGAGGGGTTGGATTTTCTGTCCGTCAGCTTCGGCTTTACCGCCGAGCTTAGTGCTTTGTGGCAGCAGGCCGGTTATCGCCTGTTGCGCGTGGGAAGCCAGTTGGAAGCCAGCAGCGGCTGCTACGCCGCCATGGCCGCGCTGCCTATTAGTGACGCGGGCTGGCGTATGGTCGAACAGGCCGAACAACAGCTGGCCCGCGACTGGCCTTGGCTGCGACAGCTAATCGCCCTTGAACTGGATGTGGAACAGGAGCAGAGTCAGGCACTTAGTGAAGCCGACTGGCGCGAACTGGCCGGTTTTGCTTTCGCTCATCGCGCCGTGGAAAGCAGCTATGCCGCCTTGCAGCGCCTGCTGCTGGCGAGTGAACTGCCGCTGGCCTCGCTGCGGGCTCATCTGCAAGAGAAGCTACCCGTCGCCGAGTGCGTCGAACGGCTCAGCCTCAGCGGTCGCAAAGCCCTGCTTCAGCGCTGGCGGCAAGAGGCGGCGTCGGCGCTGAAGCAGCTCGAGCCCGCGTCCTGCGAAACGTGGCGCAGCTTCGCCAAACCGAAAAATGCCGTTGGGGAATAGCCTGATTTCATTGCAATAAATGGAACGATTCGTTCAACAAAACCCGATTTACCCGGTTGTGAACCTAGGTATAGTGGCGGGAGAGACGCGCCCGGTGCGCAGTAATATTGATTGAAAGGAAAAGGTCATGGCGAGTCAAAATGTGATTGTCCAACAGCCGGAAGGTGCAGCGAATAAACTGATCCTGCTGTTTCACGGCGTGGGGGATAACCCGGTGTCGATGGGCGAGGTGGGGAAGTTCTTCGCCAAGGATTTCCCTCAGGCGCTGGTGGTCAGCATCGGTAGCCCGGACGTTTGCGACTTTGGCCGTGGTTTTCAGTGGTTCTCGGTGCAAGGTGTAACCGAGAAAAACCGTCAGTCGCGCATCGACGAGGCGATGCCGCTTTTTGTTCACACGGTGCGTGAATGGCAGGCCAGCAGCGGCGTGGCGGCAGAAGACACGGCGATTATTGGTTTCTCACAGGGCACCATTATGGCGCTGGAGTCGACAAAAGTTGAGCAGGCGCTGGCCGGGCAGATCATTGCTTACAGCGGCCGCTTCGCCAACCTACCCGAGCAGCCGATTGCCGCCGGAACCGCCGTGCATTTAATTCACGGCGAGCAGGATCCGATTATCAATCCGTACCAGTCGAGAACGGCCTTTGAACGCCTGCAATCGCTGGGCGCCGAGGTGACATTAGATTTGCTGCCGCACATGGCGCACGGGCTGGATGAGCAGATGATCGCACTGGCGCTGGGGTATTTGCGGGGTTAGGTGATTGTTTTGCGCCCTCTCCTTTCTAAGGAGAGGGCGCAAAACCAGAGTCAAATCAAAAACCTACTTCTTCTTAGGCCAATCGTCTTCGTCATCCCACTGGGCATTGTTATCACGATGCGGTGGAATTTCAGGTTTATCATTGAGGTATTTCTTCACGTCAACGCGGTTTAGCTCTTTGATTCCGCTGATGACGATCCCCGCCAGTATGATCAAAATAATCCACCAGTAATCTTTAATCCACTCCATGGCTGACTCCTTATTGTTTTGGTATTGCGATAAAACGCGGGAAAATCGTTGCCAGATGATTTGTCACCCAGTCACAGCCCGCAACCTCTTGTCCTCGCCATGCTTCAATCAGCACCTCTGGCGTGAGCCGTGTTTCACACTGCGCTGCCAGAGGGCGGTAACTCAAATGCCAAGGCTCGACGGCGACGCCGCCACGGTCGATATCATAAGGGCGATAGAAACCAAAGCTCGCCATATTGTCCGAAAGCCACTGATTCAGGTCAGCAAAGTAGCCGCCTGCTTCATACTCCCACGGCTCTAGCTGAAGCTTGCTCCCTTGCGGCAGCAGATCGGGGTCGTAAATATCTAAATCGCTTCCCCAATGATGTCGGCTGGCACCCGGCAGGGCGGACCAGCGCAAAATCAGCTCGCAGCGTTCGGCATCGCTCAGCGAAACCACCTCAACCGGGCGGCTCTCCTTATCTAATACTGGGCGCTCACCGCGAAATTTGCCATTCCAAATCGCTAATTGCCGCTCGAAATCACGAAAGGTGCTCGCCGGTTGCAGGTTAAAACCTGCCAGACGGGCTGCGTCTTGCAGGCGGGTGAAAGCTTCTACGGCCTCGGGCTGTAGCCGATGTGGACCCTCGTTGATGGGCGCGAGATGGGCCACAGAGCGGCCGGTCAACATCAGGTTATCTATCATGCGACCAGTTGCTCCATGATCCGCTGGTACATGCGGCTCAACAGTTGCAGGTCGGCGGCTTGTACACATTCATTGATTTTATGGATGGTGGCGTTCACCGGCCCCAGCTCAACCACCTGCGCGCCCATCAGTGCGATGAAACGCCCGTCGGAGGTGCCGCCGGTGGTTTGCAGCTCGGGAGTGATTTCGCTGTAATGGCGAACCGCATTCACTACCGCGTCAACCAATTCGCCACGCGAAGTGAGGAACGGCTGGCCGGAAACCACCCAGTTTAGCGTGTATTGCAGTTTATGCCGGTCGAGCAGCTCCGCCACGCGCTGTTTGATGATGGCGTCGGTCAGTTCGGTGCTAAAGCGGAAGTTAAACTGCACGTACAGTTCGCCGGGGATCACGTTATTGCTGCCGGTTCCGGCATTAATATTGGCGATTTGCATGCTGGTCGGCGGGAAGAATTCATTGCCCTGATCCCACTCGGTGGCGACCAGCTCATTCAGCGCAGGCATGGCGCGATGCACCGGGTTGTCTGCCAGATGCGGGTAAGCCACGTGGCCCTGTACGCCGTGAACGTGCAGGTTGGCGGTCATTGAGCCGCGACGGCCATTTTTGACGATATCGCCCACGCGGGTGGTGCTCGAAGGTTCGCCCACCAGACAGAAGTCCAAACGCTCGCGGCGCTCCATCAGCGCATTGACCACTTTTACCGTGCCATTGACCGCGCTGGCCTCTTCATCGGAGGTGATCAGGAAGGCGAGGCGGCCCTTATGGTTTGGATTGCTGGCGACGAAGCGCTCGGCGGCAACTACCATGGCGGCCAGAGAACCTTTCATATCTGCCGCGCCCCGGCCGTAAAGCATGCCGTCGCGCAGGGCGGGTTCGAACGGGCCAGTGACCCACAGGCTAGGATCGCCGGTTGGCACCACGTCGGTGTGGCCCGCGAAGGCTAAGGTTTTACCTTCGCCACGGGTGGCCCAGAAATTCAGCGTGTCGCCAAAGTTCATCGCTTCAATTTTGAAGCCAATGGCTTTCAGGCGCGCAATCATAATCTCCTGACAGCCTGCGTCGTCCGGGCTGAGGGAAGGGCGGCGAATTAACTGTTGTGCTAAATCGAGAACGGGGCAGCTCATGTTATTTCACCTGTTCGATAAATTGCTGGTAGCTTTCTGGCTTGAAGCCAAGCAGCGATTCGCCGCTGGCGGCCAGTAAAAATGGGCGCTTAATCATGGCCGGATGCTCCAGCATCAAGGCTTTGGCGGCCTCCTGATTGTCACAGGCGGCGCGGGTGGCTTCATCCAGCTTGCGCCAAGTCGTGCCTTTGGTATTTAACAGCGCTTCCCAACTCTGCTTGTCGATCAACTGCTGTAAAAGGTCGGCATCCAGCCCGTCTACGCGGTAATCATGGAAGCGATAATCGCTGCCGTTATCTTCCAACCAGCGGCGCGCTTTTTTCACCGTGTCGCAATTTTTAATACCGTAGAGGATGAAAGGGGTCTTTGAGGATGTTTCTGCCATGGGAAAACGTTACCTGTTATAAGCTGAAAGTGCCTGTCAACCCGCCTCGGGCTGATGAATAAGATGAGGCACATAATGCGGGAAAATCCCTTAGGGGTCTACCTGAGGCACAGATTGAAAGATTAAATTCAAAGAGTGTAAGAATTATTAAAAATATTAATGAATATTTACAGTCGCTATTATTCGATGCGATCCAGATCATCACTATAAAAGGTGATGGCTTTCTTGTAGCGAATAATCTCTTCGCTGGAATTACTGTTCATCAGCAGCATTAATAATTGCGCCACGGCTTCTTTAGCATGACCGAGGTTATATAAGGTCATGGCGCGGAACATCCTGATTTCGCTGGCGTTCGGAAACAGCCGCAGGCCGGTATCAAAGGTCTCCAGAGATTCCTGATAGCGCCCCAGTGCGCGGTAGGTGCTACCTAAGCCGAGATAAGCATCGCGTAAATCCTGCCCACTCAGTTGGTGATTAATGGCGGCCTGATAAAACGGAATCGCCTGTTGCTCAAGTCCAAGACAGTCATAGAGCGACGCCACGTTATAGAGCAGTTGTGGATTTTGCGGGGAGGAAGCAAGCGCACCCAGCGCGCTTTGCAGTGCTTCTTCATAGCGCCCCTGAGCGCTCAAATTCTCAATAGTTTCTAACATTGCTCTGACCTTATGGGTTCTTTTTGTTGGATATTGAACAGTTGCCACTGGCTGGCAGGCAACTTAAGCCAAATAAAATAACCTTTCGCAACGACAAGGGCAAATAACTGAGGAATTTTTAGCCGCATTGCTAAGCGTATGATTAATCTGATTACCGCTTTTACTACTGTGATCCTGATTAAAATATCGCTAATTAGAATTTGTGAGGTTAATTTTTCGCCGTATAATCCCTTCCGTCAATTCAAGGGGAGTACCATGGTCGAGCAAGAGTTAGTTAACTGGAAAGACTTTATCGATGCCATGCTGCGCGGTTAATCGCCAGCCTGAGATTAAGATAAAGCAAAAAATAAAAGTGTAATTTAGTCCTTCTTAACGTTTTAAACGCTTTAAATTAAAAGCACCAACGGGACCAAAATGAGTACCTAAATAGAAGACATAAATTCAGGTACGCTAAATAAAAAGGCGCTAATTTGATTAGCGCCTTTTTTTATCGGTTATTTTTCACCGTGGTTATTTATGCGGTTCGTCTTGCGGGCCGGAATGAGGATCTGGCGCGGCTTCAACAATATCGCCAATCAGCGGCGCGACGGTTGGCTTCGCTGGGAAACGGCGGCGCACTAACATAAAGAACAGCGGCACGAAGAAGATAGCCAGCACGGTGGCTGAAATCATCCCGCCGATTACGCCGGTACCCACCGCGTGCTGGCTGGCAGAGCCTGCGCCTTGGCTGGTCGCCATTGGCAGCACGCCGAAGACGAAGGCCAGCGAGGTCATCAGAATCGGGCGCAGACGCATGCGAGAGGCTTCAAGCGTCGACTCCAGCAGCGCCTTGCCTTTCAGGTTCAGGTCATTGGCGAATTCGACAATCAGAATGGCGTTCTTCGCCGACAGCCCGATGATGGTCAACATCCCCACCTGGAAATAGACGTCGTTTTCCAGCCCGCGCAGCCAAGTGGCAATCACCGCACCAATCACCCCCAGCGGCACAACCAGCATCACTGAGAACGGAATGGACCAGCTTTCATACAGCGCCGCCAGACACAGGAACACCACCAACAGGGAAATGGCATACAGCGCCGGGGCCTGCGCACCTGACAAACGCTCCTGATAAGAGAGGCCTGTCCACTCAAGGCCGAAGCCGCTTGGCAGTTTGGCAACCAGTTTCTCCATGGTGTCCATGGCCGCGCCGCTACTGACGCCCTGCGCCGCTTCACCGACAATTTCTACTGCGGAATAACCGTTGTAGCGTTCGAGACGCGGCGAGCCGGTTTCCCAGTGGGAGGTGGCAAAGGCGGAGAACGGCACCATGCCGCCGCTGCTGTTGCGCACATACCATTTATTCACGTCGTCCGGCAGCATGCGATAAGGCGCGTCGGCCTGCACGTAAACCTTCTTCACGCGACCGCGATCCACGAAGTCATTGACGTAGGTCGAGCCCCACGCGGTGCTCAGCGTGCTGTTGATATCAGCAATCGCTACGCCCAGCGCCTGTGCTTTGGCTTGGTCAATTTCGATTTGCAGCTGAGGGCTGTCATCCAAACCGTTGTGACGCACGCGGCTTAGGCTCGGGTCTTTGCTGGTCATGTCCAGCAGCTGGTCGCGGGCATTCATTAAGGCGTCGTGGCCTAAACCGGCATGGTCCTGCAACTCCATGTCGAAGCCTGCCGAAGTCCCCAAGCCATTGATTGACGGCGGGGCACTGGCAATAACGCGGGCTTCTTTAATGTGGCGGAACTCTTTGGTGGCACGCTCGATGATGTCCTGCGCCGAGTTGCCGCTGGCAGTGCGGTCATCCCAATCAGTCAAACGCACGAACATACGGGCGACGTTCTGCCCGTTACCGCCGGGGCCTGCACCCAATGTCGCGAACACCGACACCACGTCTTTAGTCTCTTTGGTCAGCAGGTAGTGCTCAATCTTCTCCACCACTTTCTGCGTCTGTTGCAAGGTCGAACCCGGCGGCAGCTGGACCTGAATGGTAAACACGCCTTGGTCTTCCTGCGGCAGGAAGGAGGTCGGCAGTTTGACGAACAGGAACGCCAGCAGACCTACAATCAGCAAGTAGCCGAACATAAAGCGCACGCTGTGTTTCAGGACGCTGCCGACGCCGTTTTCATAGCGATTGGCATTGCGGTCGAACATCCGGTTGAACCAGCCGAAGAAGCCGGTTTTGCCATGGTGATGCCCTTTGGCAATAGGCTTCAGGATGGTGGAACACAGGGCAGGGGTGAGGGTCAGCGCAACAAACACCGACAGCACCATGGCGGCGACAATGGTGATGGAGAACTGGCGATAAATCGCGCCGGTGGTGCCGCCAAAGAAGGCCATCGGGATAAACACCGCTGATAGCACCATGGTGATACCGACCAGCGCACTCTGAATCTGCCCCATGGATTTTCGCGTGGCTTCTCTGGGGCTTAGCCCCTCCTCGCTCATCACGCGCTCGACGTTTTCCACCACCACAATGGCGTCATCCACCAACAGGCCGATGGCTAACACCATGGCAAACATGGTAAGGGTGTTGATGGTGTAGCCAAACTGATGCAGCACCACGAAGGTGCCCAGCAGTACCACTGGCACGGCAATAGTTGGGATGAGGGTTGCGCGGAAGTTCTGCAAGAACAGGTACATAACCAAGAAAACCAGCACGATAGCTTCGAACAGCGTTTTCACCACGTCGGTGATCGCGGCTTTAACGAACGGCGTGGTTTCATAGGCGATGCGGGTTTCAAGGCCGTGCGGGAAGTACTTCTCCAGCTCGGTAAGGCGGGCGCGCACCAGCGTGTCGGTTTGCAGCTCGTTGGCACCGGAGGCCAGCTGCACACCCATACCGGAAGCGGCCTGACCGTTATAGCGGCTCAGAATACTGTAATCTTCCGCGCCTAAACCGATGGTAGACACATCGCCAAGCTTCACCTGTGAGCCGTCGGCATTGACTCGCAGCGTGATGTCGCGGAACTGCTGTGGCGTTTGCAGCTGCGACTGGGCATTAACCGTGGCGTTCAAGGCTTGGAAATCAACCGACGGCGCGCCGCCGAGCTGGCCTACCGCCACTTGGCTGTTCTGCGCTTTAATCGCGTTCACCACGTCGGTGGTGGTCAGGGAATAGTTGTTGAGTTTATTCGGGTTGAGCCAAATACGCATGGCGTACTGCGAACCATAGGCGGTAATGCTGCCCACGCCATCAATACGGCTCAGCGGGTCCTGAATGTTGGACGCCACGTAGTCGGCGATATCCTGCTTATCCATACTGCCGTCGGTGGAGACGAAGGCCACGGTCATCAGGTTGGTGTCACCGGTTTTAGAGACTGTCACCCCTTGGGTCTGCACATCCTGCGGCAAACGCTTCAGGGCCTGTTGCAGCTGGTTTTGCACCTGTTGCAAAGCCTCGTTGGGGTCTGTACCGGCAACGAAACTTAGGGTAATTTGCGATTTACCATTGCTGCTACTTTGCGACGACATGTACATCAGGTTGTCCAACCCGGTCATGTTCTGCTCGATAATCTGCGTAACGGTATTTTCTAACGTTTGTGCTGACGCGCCCGGATAGGTCGCGGTAATACGCACGTTTGGCGGTGCTAAATCTGGATATTGCTCAATGGGAAGAGAGTGAATGGCCAGTGCGCCGGATAAAGAGATAATGATCGCTAAAACCCAAGCAAAAATTGGGCGATCGATAAAAAAGTTGGCCATGCGTCAAAAACCTCATTATCACCAGTACAGCGTGAAGAACATCAGCAAATAAACAGAATGTCGGTCACCTGGGGGTGAAGTTATATTCTGACAAATAGAGCAGCGCAAAAATTCCTCGCGCGTCGATGCTTTGCACCGAAATTATTATCCAATTCCAATAAGGATGCCGCAATGCGACGTGTAAGCACTTTACCCGCAACCCGCCAAGAAAACGTGGAGAAATAAAGGAGATAATGTAAAAAATAATACCCCTGACACATTATCAAACCGGTAATTTTCCTACGTTCAGACTACTATTTGATGACAGAAACGAGATGTTCACTATTTGCGATTCGAACGAATGCGCGCTGGAGGTGGTCAGAATAAAGCGCCGTTAAAGGTCAATGCAAACAAAAAACGAAGCAGATCAGGAGTTATTCATGGAATTGAATTCAGTCTTTGCTCGCCGATTATATCTCTGTTGGTTGTTGAAAAATGAACCGCGTCTCAACGTGCCGAAATTAATGGCGCGAACCGGCTGGCCGCGCCGCACATTACAGGATGTTTTGAAAGCATTACCGGGGATGGGTATCGAGCTAGAATTTGTACAGCAGGGGATCAGAAATAACGACGGCTATTATCAGATAAAAGCGTGGGGGCCGATTGATGTCGCGTGGATTGACCGCCACCCGGACCAACTGCTCGAAGCCATCGCCAGAGGATAAAAGCCTGTGCGTGGCAGATATTTCCTTTGTCATCCCATCCCTAAGACGCCTATGATGTCTGGCTTCTCTCACTGAATTTTATTGGGCGGGGACGCGGTATGTCATCAAAGATTGAAAATGTCCAAAAGCAGTTACTTTCTGATAACTGGTACGTTTTACACAAATACACCTACGACCTCATCAAGAACAACGGTGAGCGCCAGCCGCAGGTTCGTGAAGTTTACGACCGGGGCAACGGGGCCACCATTCTGCTCTACAACCGCCATAAAAAAACTGTCCTGCTGATTAACCAATTCCGCATGCCGACCTACGTCAATGGCAATGCTACGGGCATGCTGCTGGAAACCTGCGCTGGCCTGCTGGATGACGACTCGCCGGAAGAGTGCGTGCGCAAAGAGGCGATTGAAGAGACGGGCTACGTGGTCGGCCCGGTGCAAAAGCTGTTCGAAGCCTATATGTCTCCGGGCAGCGTGACGGAAATCGTACACTTCTTTGCCGCCGAATATGATGAATCCCAGCGCGCCTATTCCGGCGGCGGCGTAGACGATGAAGACATTGAAGTGGTGGAACTGCCCTTTACGCAGGCGTTGGAAATGATTAAAGACGGGCGCATCAAGGACGGCAAAACCATTATGCTGCTGCAATATGCCCAGACGCAGGGCTGGATGGCCTAGATCTTCTTGTTCAACAGCCACTTGTTAGCTGAACAACCACGCAAAGGCGAGGTAAAGAAAGCCCTTTGCGTGGTCAGCTTTTATGGTCAGAAAGTGCATAATTACTGCGGTAAATGCAGCTTCACATTCCCCGGATGACCATCAATGGCGCTCCACGGCAATATCGACCAGTCCGGTCCTTCGCAAGAACGCATCACGCGGGCAAAGGAAGGGCCAAAATAGACTCCCTTCGCCGTTAAATACCACGCCGGGAAGTGCCACACCTGAGCATCCGAGTAGTCGCAGTCGTCATCACTGTCTTCGGTAGGCTTAACCATCTCTTTAGGATGAGCAACCGTCATCTCTTTCACCAACCAAGGCGCGAACTTTTTCTCGCGATAAGCCGCGAAAGTGTCGAAATCCACATCGCTGGCCCCCGGCGCGGCGCGGTCTTCGGCTTCGCTATAGTGGAAAGGCTTACCTTCGCCGACCCACAGCACGTCTTCCAAGGTCAGCGGCTCGGCGTTTTTCGCATTGAGATTAATCGGCGATTCGCCGAAATCAGGGTGCGCGCCGCCGCAATCATAGTTGGTAAACAGACTGACGCTGACCACGTCAGCCGACATATAGGTCGGCGTCACCGTCTGGCTGTAATCTCCTTCACCAAAGCGCGTCGCGCCGAGCATACAGGCGTGCCAACTGATGACCTCTTGCCACAGGCGTGCGCGCAGCCGGGTATTGATGGCTTCCAACTGCTTCTGCGGATAGCCGGACACTACTTCGAACAGGCTGATGTTCGACTGCGGCTCGCTCCACCACTGAAGGGTGTATCCCATGAAATCTTGCTGCTTGCCTTCCACCAGATTAATGCCAGAAAGGCGCAAATACTCATAAGGATCGCTGTGCATCAGAGAACCCGGATAGCTGTCATCGCCTTTTGCTGGCAGGACCGCTGGCGTTAAGCTAATTGGCAGCGTTTTGCCTTTCGGGTCAGTCCAGGTGCCTTGCCAGTTACCCTGTGGGTCGTGATCCAGCGTGAGGGATGGGTGCGGAGTGTCATCAAAGTCGTCAGCGCCTTCCGTCAGGCTCAATTCATTGTTTTTCAGCGTGCCGCTCAAAGGCAGGTCCAGACGATATTTCTGATAGAAATAGCGCCCGGTCACCTCTTGCGGCTTATTCAGGTCCAGCTCAACCACCACGTTGGCCTTGCCCAATGTGCCGGTGAATACTGAAAGAGGTTCTTCAGCAAAGGCCGACATCGAGAAAAGCGCCACCCAGACTATCCAAAACTTCATCCGTTTCTCCTGAAAATACGATGATGCTTTTCGCATCTTTATTATCTATTTTTCGGCCCCAGACAACCGCGTTACAGAATATCAGTCTGTTGAGACAGTGAAAGTTTTGTAGCAAAATTAATTTTAATTGCTCGGCATCCTCTTAAGCTATTATCAGGTCGATGAATTCAAAAAAGAGCAGAAAGTGATGAACGCCAATTGGATAACCGCTCCCCTTTTTGTGCTGGCAGGCCTTTTCGCCTCTAGCGCTTTTGCTGATCCTCTACAAACTATCTACAACGACTGGCAGCTCAGTTGTGACAACCTCAACCACTGTTCCGCCAGAAACTCGCAAGACGGGCAGGAGCTAATCCTCAATATTTCTCGCGATGCCGGGCCAGAAGGGCGCGCGGTGATTAAAATTGATTACCAACGCAGTGGCGATGATGCAGGCAGCGAGCAGCCTATCGCCAATCGTTTACAGCTTGATGGCAGAAGTTTGCCGTTTAATCACCGCGAATGGGATGTCAGTAAAAACAGCCTGACAACCAGCAATCGTCTGGTGGTGAATGAGTTTATCGCTGCGATCCGCGAAGGCAAAAGCATTCAGTTAACCGGCAAAACTGACCCACAGCAGGCAGTTAAACCTGCTATCTCTTTGAAAGGGTTTAAAGCCGCTTTGCTGGCAATCGACGCCCAGCAGGGGCGAGTTGGCACCAAAACCGCGTGGGCTAACCGTGGCAATAAACCGGCCACCATGGTTCCGGCCGCACCTGCCGCACCTTTGCAGCCGCGCTTTAGCGAACCTCACCCGTTAACTGACACTGAAATCTCGGCAATCACCCAGAATGCCGCCGCCACCATTGATAACAATGATTGCAGCCTTGAGCCGTCCGAGCGGGAAGTCCACCTGTTTGCCTTGAGTAATGACAAGGCGCTGATGACGGTCAACTGTGACATGGGAGCCTACAACCTGTTTGTGCTCGGCTTCAGCGTGTCGCGTCAGGCTCCTTATAAAACTGAAGATTTGGCGCTGAATATGCCGTTCAAGCTGGGGGATGAAGAAGAGTCTCCGGAGCTTATCAACGCAGACTTTGACCCAAAAACCGGCGAGCTTTCTACCTTTGATAAAGGGCGGGGGATTGGCGATTGCGGCGTGGCGTCGCGCTGGGTTTACGACGGCAAGCAGTTCCAGCTGACCTCGTTCTCCTCCGAGCCAAGCTGCGATGGTTACAGCAGCGGCGGCGAGTGGCCGGTGTTGTGGGTGACGCAAAAACGCTGATTTCCAGCCAGTTCCGTCTTCGTCGCAGACAAAAAAGGCATCCCGAGGGATGCCTTTTGCTTTTGGCGTTTTAGCACATTACTTGAGTAATGACTGAGCCTGTGCCACCACGTTATCCACGGTGAAGCCGAACTCTTTGAACAGCAGATCAGCCGGAGCAGACTCGCCGAAGCTGTGCATACCCACTACCGCGCCGTTCAGGCCAACATATTTGTACCAGTAGTCAGCAATCCCGGCTTCAACGGCGACGCGCGCCGTGACGGCTTTCGGCAGCACGGACTCGCGGTAAGCCGCATCCTGCTTGTCGAAGGCGTCGGTCGAAGGCATAGAAACCACGCGCACTTTAGTGCCTGACGCAGCCAGCTTGTCGGCGGCTTCCACGGTGATCCCCACTTCAGAGCCCGTGGCAATCAGGATAATGTCTGGCGTGCCTTCGCTGTCTTTCAGCACATAACCACCGCGAGCGATATTGGCGACTTGCTCTTTGGTGCGCGGCTGCTGGGTCAGGTTCTGGCGAGAGAAAATCAGCGCCGCCGGGCCGTCAGTGCGTTCAATCGCATATTTCCACGCCACCGCAGACTCGACCTGATCCGCCGGACGCCAAGTGCTCATGTTTGGCGTAACGCGCAGGCTGGCCATTTGTTCGACCGGCTGGTGGGTTGGGCCATCTTCACCTAAACCGATGGAGTCATGGGTATAGACGAAGACGTTGCGAATTTTCATCAGCGCCGCCATACGCACCGCGTTACGGGCGTATTCAACGAACATCAGGAAGGTGGCGGAGTACGGCAGGAAACCACCGTGCAGCGCGATACCGTTACTGATCGCAGTCATTCCGAACTCACGCACGCCGTAGTGAATGTAGTTACCGGCAAGGTCATCACCCAGTGATTTCGAGCCAGACCACATGGTCAGGTTACTTGGCGCGAGGTCAGCGGAGCCGCCGAGGAACTCTGGCAGCACTTTGCCGAAAGCTTCCAGCGTGTTCTGCGAGGCTTTACGGCTGGCGATGTTGGCAGGCTTGGCCTGCAACTCATCAATGAACTTCTGCGATTCGCTAGCCCAGTTGGCTGGCAGCTCGCCCTGTACGCGGCGTTTAAACTCTTTTGCCAGCTCAGGATGCGCTTTGGCGTAGGCGTCAAACTTGGCGTTCCACGCGGCTTCTTTGGCTTTACCGGCTTCTTTGGCGTCCCAACCGGCGTAAATGTCCTGTGGGATCTCAAACGGCGCGTGAGTCCAGCCGATATTTTTACGGGTTGCCGCCACTTCGTCGTTACCCAGAGCCGCGCCGTGCGCTTCGTGAGTCCCGGCTTTGTTCGGCGAGCCGAAGGCAATCACGGTTTTACACAGCAGCAGTGATGGCTTATCGGTCACTTTGTGGGCTTCATCGATGGCTTTCTTGATGGCTTCGGAGTCATGGCCATCAACGCCACGGATCACGTGCCAGCCGTAAGCTTCAAAGCGTTTGGCGGTGTCATCGGTAAACCAGCCCTCGACGTGGCCGTCGATGGAAATGCCGTTGTCATCATAGAACGCGGTCAGTTTGCCGAGTTTCATGGTACCGGCCAGTGATGAGGCTTCGTGCGAGATACCTTCCATCATGCAGCCGTCGCCCAAGAAGGCGTAGGTGTGGTGGTCAACGATGTCGTGACCCGGCTTGTTAAACTGCGCCGCCAGCGTGCGCTCTGCAATCGCAAAACCTACCGCGTTGGCGATACCCTGACCCAGCGGGCCAGTGGTGGTTTCTACACCCGGCGTGTAGCCATATTCTGGGTGGCCGGGGGTTTTAGAGTGCAGTTGGCGGAAGTTAGCCAGTTCGCTGATTGGCAGGTCATAGCCCGTGAGGTGCAGCAGGCTGTAAATCAGCATTGAGCCGTGGCCGTTAGACAATACAAAACGGTCGCGATCGGCCCAGTTTGGGTTGGTCGGGTTATGGTTCAGGTAGTCACGCCAAAGTACTTCGGCAATGTCAGCCATGCCCATAGGGGCACCGGGGTGACCGGAATTCGCTTTCTGTACAGCGTCCATACTTAATGCGCGGATAGCGTTCGCAAGCTCTTTACGAGAAGGCATTATTCGACTCCAGTTAATTAAAGTTCAGCGGCCAGCATGTCTTCCAGCTTCTGCTGGTCAACGGCGAATGTGCGGATACCTTCAGACAGTTTTTCAACCGCCATTGGGTCCTGATTGTGCAACCAGCGGAATTCGCTCTCAGTCAGCGGCTTAGGCTGAGGGGAACCTTTGGTTGAAGGTTCAAGTTTGCGTTCTACCGGCTCGCTGCTGGCTTTCAGCTCTTCTAACAGATTCGGGGAGATAGTCAGGCGGTCACAACCGGCCAGTGCCAGAATTTGTTCCACTTTGCGGAAGCTGGCACCCATGATCACGGTCTGATACTTATGAGATTTGTAGTATTCGTAGATATCACGGACGGATTTAACACCCGGATCTTTCTCGACGTCATAGGCCGCGTTCGGCTCTTTGGCTTTGTACCAGTCATAGATACGGCCAACGAATGGAGAGATCAGATACACGCCAGCTTCGGCACAGGCGCGGGCCTGAGCGAAGGAGAACAGCAGAGTCAGGTTACAGTTGATACCTTCACGCTCCAGCTCTTCGGCGGCTCTGATGCCTTCCCACGTTGACGCCAGCTTGATAAGAATACGTGATTTATCAACGCCTTTTTCTTCATACATCGCAATCAGCTTGCGCGCTTTTGCCAGACACTGTTCGCGGTCGAAGGAGAGTCGCGCATCGACTTCTGTCGAGATACGCCCCGGTACGCTTTTCAGGATTTCTAACCCGATGTTAACGGCGAGTCGGTCGCTGGCATTGATGATTTGAGTCTCTTTACTGCCACCTTTTTTGCGGGCGTAATCCAGCGCGTCTTTGATAAGCCCTTGGTACTGCGGCAGATCGGCAGCTTTTAAGATTAAGGATGGGTTGGTCGTGGCATCCTGCGGTTCGAAATGACGGATAGATTCAATGTCACCACTGTCGGCGACCACCGTGGTCAATTTTTTCAGTGCGTCTAACTGGTTCATCTCTACTCCTTTAAATGCTTTTCGTCTTACAAGCATTGTTATCAAAAATCTTGCGTGCCGTTTGCGCAAATCGTGGCGCAACTTTTATGTGGGGCTCATACCCTGCATCAAATTGTTAACAATTTGAATGTGCTTTTTCTGATTGTTGTGATGGGCCAGAGCAATGGAAAACACAAAAGCTGACGCAAGGCTGAACGTTCAACCTGAGTTGCGCAAGGGGGAACTTTAAGCGTAGTTCATTTTTGCGAGATGTCTTCCGCGAACGAAAAGTAAGCGATGTAACGGCTAGATTTTGGTCGTGCTTCATCGTTTGTCGTGGCAAGTTACCTATACTAGATTTCGTGAAAGGCCCAACTCATGGCCTCTCCGTACTTCTACAGATGACCCTACAAAAACGACCAATAACAACCTCACCTACAACAAGAAAAGAGGCCCCGACAATGGATGAACAGCTGAAACAAAGTGCGCTAGATTTTCATGAGTTTCCTGTACCGGGAAAGATTCAGGTTTCTCCAACCAAGCCCCTCGCCACTCAGCGTGATTTAGCGCTGGCTTACTCTCCGGGCGTGGCGGCTCCTTGCCTTGAGATTCAAAAAGACCCGCTGGCGGCTTATAAATACACCGCCCGAGGCAATTTGGTTGCCGTGATCTCCAACGGCACGGCGGTGCTGGGCTTGGGCAATATCGGCGCGCTGGCGGGCAAGCCGGTGATGGAAGGAAAGGGCGTATTGTTTAAGAAATTCGCCGGTATCGACGTGTTTGATATCGAAGTCGATGAGTTAGACCCGGATAAACTGATTGACGTGATTGCCGCGCTGGAGCCGACGTTTGGCGGCATCAATCTGGAAGATATCAAAGCGCCGGAGTGCTTTTACATTGAGCAAAAGCTGCGCGAGCGCATGAAAATCCCGGTGTTCCATGATGACCAACACGGCACCGCCATTATCTGTACCGCCGCCGTGCTCAACGGCCTGCGAGTGGTGGGTAAAAATATTTCTGATGTCCGTCTGGTGGTATCAGGGGCCGGTGCCTCCGCCATTGCCTGCCTGAATTTACTGGTCGCGCTGGGCCTGAAGCGCCATAACATCACCGCCTGTGATTCTCGCGGGGTTATCTACAAAGGCCGTGAAGAGAACATGGCGGAAACCAAAGCTGCCTATGCCATAGAAGACAACGGGCAGCGCACGCTGGCCGATGCTATCCCTAATGCAGACATCTTCCTCGGCTGTTCTGGCCCCGGCGTGTTGACGCAAGATATGGTCAAAACCATGGGTAAAGATCCGCTGATTTTGGCTTTGGCTAACCCCGAGCCGGAGATCTTGCCGCCGCTTGCCAAGGCCGTGCGCCCTGACGCCATTATCTGTACCGGCCGCTCTGATTTCCCTAATCAGGTCAATAACGTGCTGTGCTTCCCGTTCATCTTCCGCGGCGCGCTGGACGTCGGCGCGACTACCATTAATGAAGAGATGAAACTGGCCTGTGTCCATGCCATTGCCGACTTGGCGATGGCCGAGCAGAGCGACGTTGTGGCCTCGGCCTATGGCGAAGAGGAGCTCTCTTTTGGGCCGGATTACATCATTCCTAAACCCTTTGATCCGCGTTTGATTGTCAAAATCGCTCCCGCTGTCGCCAAGGCGGCGATGGAGTCCGGCGTGGCAACTCGCCCGATTGAAGATTTCGACGCGTATGTCGAGAAGCTCTCGGAGTTCGTCTACAAAACCAACCTGTTTATGAAGCCGATTTTCTCTCAGGCCAAGACAGACGCCAAACGCGTGGTGATGGCCGAAGGGGAAGAGGAGCGGGTGCTGCATGCTACCCAAGAGCTGGTGACGCTGGGGCTGGCGAAACCTATTCTGGTTGGGCGACCAAGCGTTATCGACATGCGTCTTAAAAAACTCGGATTGCAGATTGAGGCGGGCAATGATTTTGACGTCGTGAATAACGAGTCCGACCCGCGTTTCAATGAATACTGGAGCGAGTATTACCAACTGATGAAGCGCCGCGGGGTGTCTCAAGAGCAGGCGCGTCGTGAAGTGATTGGCAACCCGACGCTGATCGCCGCCATTATGCTACTGCGCGGCGAGGCTGACGCGATGATCTGCGGCACCATTGGCACCTATCACGAGCATTATGACGTGGTGGAGAAGGTGTTTGGTTTCCGCGAGGGGGCCAGTGTGGCGGGTGCGATGAACGCGCTACTGCTGCCAAGCGGCAACACCTTTATTGCCGACACCTATGTCAATGATGACCCAACCCCCGAGCAACTGGCTGAAATTACCCTGATGGCGGCGGAAACCGTGCGGCGTTTTGGTATCGAACCTAAAGTTGCGCTGCTTTCACACTCTAGTTTCGGCACTTCGGACGGCGCGTCGGCGGTGAAGATGCGCAAAACGCTGGCGCTAGTTAACCAGAGAGCGCCAGAGCTGGAAATTGATGGCGAAATGCATGGCGATGCCGCCTTAGTGGAAAGCATTCGGCAGGACATCATGCCCGACAGCCCGCTCAAAGGGGCGGCGAATATCCTCATCATGCCCAATATGGAAGCGGCGCGTATCAGCTATAACCTGCTGCGCGTGTCTAGCTCGGAAGGGGTAACCGTGGGGCCGGTGCTGATGGGCGTCTCAAAACCGGTGCATATTCTTACCCCAATTGCCTCGGTGCGGCGCATCGTCAATATGGTGGCTTTAGCCGTGGTAGAAGCGCAAACCGAGCCGCTGTGATGGGGCAGGTTAGCCAAAGAGAAGGCTAAGCAGACAGATAAAAGAAGAGAGGAGAAGAGGCGCTGACTCAGCGCCTCTTATAAAGCTTGGCGTGCTGCGGGAGCTTAAAATTTAACTTCACCAATGCGCTCGAGGGCATCGACGATTAAGTCCCAGAAGCGCTGGTGATCCAGCTTCACCGCCACCTGAGTATGGCAGTCTGCCGGTGGCGCAGCGCGGAAGTCAGCCACGGTCATTCCCAGCGTCAGGGTGCCAGTGAGTTCGATATCAACCGGCACTTTGCGCACTGTCATCACGTTCGGGTCGATGACATAAGCCACGGCGCACGGGTCATGAACCGGCGGCGCGTCGAAGCCCTGACGGTCTTTGTAGCTTTGGCTGAAGAAGTCGAGCAGCTCATTGACGAATTTTGCCGGGCGAGTGCCGACAGCAGCTATACGGCTGTAAACCTCAGGGGTTGCCAGCGCCTGATGGGTGAGGTCCAGCCCAACCATGGTTAACGGCCATTTTTCGTTGAAAACGATGTGTGCGGCTTCGGGGTCGATTTTGATATTAAATTCGGCCACCGCGCTCCAGTTACCCACGTGGTAACCGCCGCCCATCAGCACCACTTCTTTAACGCGTTCGGCGATGCGCGGCTCTTTACGCACGGCTAAGGCGATATTGGTTAATCCGCCCGTTGGCACCAAAGTAATGGTTTTCGGCGGGTGGGACATCACAAGGTCGATGATCAGGTCAATGGCGTGTATCGGCTCAATCTTAATGGCGGGTTCTGGTAGCACCGGGCCATCAAGGCCGGAGTCGCCGTGGATTTCATCTGCGACTTCCACCTGACGCACCAGGGGGCGAGTGGCACCGGCGGCAAAGGGAACGCCGGTGATGTTCGCCACGCGAGCCACGGCCAATGCGTTGCGAGTGACTTTCTCCAGCGTCTGGTTGCCGACGACGGTGGTGACGGCGAGCAGCTCAATCTCAGGGTTGCCGTGGGCCAACAGCATGGCGATAGCGTCGTCATGCCCCGGGTCGCAATCAAGAATGATTTTTTTAGCCATTATTATCTTCTCTTTGTAGGGGGACCTTCACACAGGTAAGTGGATAAAAATTAAGTCATTATCTTTATTTTGGCCGGATTATTTTTTGGCTTGTTGCAGCCACTTATCCAGCTCATTGGCGAACTGCTGGCGGTCGCGCTGGTTGAGCGCCGGAGGCCCGCCGGTCTGCACGCCGCTGGCGCGCATGGTGTCCATGAAATCGCGCATGTTCAAACGCTCTTTGATGGTTTCGGTGGTGTAGCGCTCGCCGCGCGGGTTAAGCGCCACGCCGCCTTTTTCAATCACTTCGGCGGCCAGCGGGATATCAGCCGTAATAACCAAATCCCCCGGCTCGGTGCGTTTGACGATTTCGTTATCGGCCACGTCGAAGCCCGCTTCAACGCGCAGGGTGCGGATAAACTTCGACGGCGGCGTGCGGATAATCTGGTTGGCCACCAGCGTCACCATCATGCCGGTGCGCTCGGCGGCGCGGAACAGCACCTCTTTGATGACGTTCGGGCAGGCGTCGGCATCGACCCAAATTTGCATTACTTAGGCTCCTTGTCGGCCAGCCAATCGCGAACCGGCAGGAAATCACGGTACAGCGCGGCTTCCGGGCTGTCGATTTCAGGCTGGAAGTTATATTCCCAACGCACCAGAGGGGGCATCGACATCAAGATAGACTCTGTTCTGCCGCCGGTTTGCAGGCCAAACAGCGTGCCGCGATCCCATACCAGATTGAATTCGACATAGCGGCCACGGCGGTAGAGCTGGAACTGGCGCTCGCGCTCGCCCCACGCCATGGATTTGCGCTTCTCAACAATGGGCAGATAGGCTTCGGTAAAGCCATTGCCTACCGCCTGCATAAAGGCAAAGCAGTGGTTGAAGTCAGGGGTGTTCAGGTCATCGAAGAACAGGCCGCCGATGCCACGGGCCTCATTGCGGTGCTTGATAAAGAAGTAATCGTCACACCACTTTTTATACTGCGGATAGACATCCTCGCCGAAAGGCTGGCAGAGCTGCTGTGCAGTCAGGTGCCAGTGACGAGCATCCTCTTCAAAGCCGTAGAACGGCGTCAGGTCGAAGCCGCCGCCAAACCACCACACTGGCGCTTCACCGGCTTTTTCAGCGATAAAAAAACGCACGTTGGCATGGCTGGTTGGAATATAGGGGCTGAGTGGGTGGATCACTAAAGAGACGCCCATGGCTTGGAAGCTGCGCCCGGCCAGTTCTGGGCGATGCGCCGTGGCTGAGGCCGGTAAGGTGGCACCATGCACGTGGGAGAAGTTGACGCCCGCTTGTTCAAAAACCGCGCCTTGGGTTAATACGCGGCTGCGTCCGCCACCGCCTTCTTCGCGTACCCACTCATCTTCTGCGAACTGCGCTTGGCCATCGGCGGCGGCTAATTGTTGGCAGATATTTTCCTGTAAGGAGAGCAGGAAGGCTTTTACTTGGGCGATGTCGGGGATCGGTTGACTCATGAGTTAACTCACAGACGTTGGCTTAAAAGACATTCAGCGCCGAATAGGCGCTGAATCAAAAATGGGCCTCAGTATATACCCAAAATCGCCGGATATGCAGGAAGGCTGCAATAGCTGCGCGCATTAATGGCGCGGGGGCTTAGCGCGGCTTGCGTTCGGTGGCGTCGAAATAGCTAAAGAAATTCACGATACCCTGAGAAATTGCCTGAGCAATCTCTTTGCGAAACGCCGTGGTGCTGAGCAACTGCTCTTCGTGATGGTTGGTGATAAACGAGGTTTCCACCAGAATCGACGGAATAGAAGGCGATTTCAGCACCGCGAAGGCTGCCTGCTCGGTCTGCTGGCTGTGCAGATGGTGAATAGGGCGGATCCTCTCCAGCACGTGGTGGCCGAGGGTCAGGCTATTTTTAATGGTGTCGGTTTGCACCAGATCGAATAACACCTGTTGCAGGTAGTTGGTGTCTTCTTTTGCCACTTTGGCACCGGCGACTAAGTCGGCGTCATTCTCTTTTTTCGACATATAGCGCGCCATCGCGCTGCTTGCGCCGCGATTGGACAGTGCAAATACCGAGGCGCCCGAGGCGCTAGGGCTGGTGTAGCCGTCGGCGTGAATCGACACAAAGAGATCAGCCTGATGCTGGTGGGCGATTTCAACCCGCTGATAAAGCGGAATAAAGTGATCGGAATCGCGGGTGAGTTTCACCTCGATATTGCTATGGGAGCCGAGGATCTCGCGCACATAGTTGGCGATTTCTAGCACCACGTGCTTTTCTTCCGAGCCTTCATGGCCCACCGCGCCGGAGTCTATCCCGCCGTGGCCGGGGTCAATCATCACCAGCTTTTTAGCATTCGCTGGCTTCGGAGCCGGGGCGGTTTTGGTGATATGCCGTTGTTCTTGCGCCGCGACGGCGGTGCGAGTACCCAGCACGCCAAAAGCCAGCCCGAGGCCGGATAGCAGCAGTTGTCGGCGGGTTGCAGAAGCAGGTAAAGGTTGGAAATGGAGAAACTTATTTAAAGGGTTAAGCATGGTGCATACCGTCAACGTCAAACAGAATAGTTATGTTATAGAGTATCCTTCCCGTTGGTTCGATCTGATAACTATTACTTTTTATGAATTTTGTGTCGTAAATGAATAAATTAGAAGCGAATGTGAGTAACTGTCTATTTTGATATTGCGTATCAAGCAGATCACGCGATAATTAACCAATACCCATTAACTCTTTAACAAACAGCGGCGAACAGTGATGGACATTCGCATTTACCGACAAGATGATTTCGACGAAGTGCTGACCTTATGGGAGCGCTGTGACCTGCTGCGCCCGTGGAATGATCCTGAAATGGACATTGAGCGTAAACAGAACCACAGCCCTGAGCTGTTTCTGGTGGCAGAAGTAGGCGGCGAAGTCGTGGGTTCAGTGATGGGCGGCTATGACGGCCATCGCGGCTCGGCGTATTACCTTGGCGTGCATCCTGATTATCGCGGTCGTGGCATTGCCAACGCGTTAATTAATCGTCTGGAAAAGAAGTTAATTGCCCGTGGCTGCCCGAAAATTAATTTAATGGTACGTGCCGAGAATGACGCGGTAGTGAGCATGTATGAAAAGCTGGATTACGAAATTCAGGACGCGCTCACCTTAGGCAAAAGACTGATTGAAGACCAAGAATATTAAAGCTCACTGTTAATTGGGCCGATAAAAAGTTAATTGAGCCGATAAAAAGCCCCGACGCACTGCTCGGGGCTTTTTTATTTATCAGCAATCTGGTGGGGAACTTACTTGATGATTTTGATGGATTTCACATCAATCTCAACCGAGTTCCAGTCTTTATCGACTTCACCTTCAATACGCACTTTGTCTTTTGGCGACACGTTCTGTCCCTGCCAGCGGTCGTGGTCGATGTCGACATTAATGGTGCCGCTGTTGTCGCGGAAAATATATTTGTCGCTGCCGGTGCGCTGATCGATATAGCCTTCCAGCATCACCCACTGGTCATCATTCATGGTTTGCGCGTCTTTCACCGTGCTGAGCGCGGTGGTATTGCCAGTAAATCCGCCTTTATTGCTTGGCTGGGCTTGGGTCTGCGGCGCGTTAGGGTCTTGGAAACCGCCAGTCTGCTGAGCCAACGCCGGCAGGGTGCAAAGTGCAATGAGGGTTGCCAGAGTGATCTTCTTCATCATAATAGGTCGTCCTTAATAAACTGGGTCTGGTGAGTGTAGCAAGTCATCCTTTTATGGGACGTCTTGCCGCGTTGAGAATCATTAAAGCAGACTGTTCTTAACGGTTTCTTAAGCTGGGTTAGTTACTTTTCAGTCACGACAATTCGAAGGAAGTATTTCTGAGGCTATGAACCCAGACGATTACAACAACCACGGCATGCTGCGTTTACCGCTGTGGTTCTGGACTATTTTGATTTTGCAGGCGCGCACTTGGTTGCTGTTTGTGATGGCCGGTGCGTCGAGCCAGCAGGGCACGGATTTACTCAAGCTGTTCTATCCCGACACGCAAAGTTTCTGGCACGGGATGCTTCTTGGCCTGCCTCCTGCACTGGTATTTATGTTAAGTGGGCGTCGCCATCTGTGGCCGCGACTGTGGCAAAGTGGCTACTGGCTGCTGCTGGCGGGAATGTTTGTCACCTTTGTGCTGCAAGGGTTGGGGCTGTGGCAGGGGGCGGACACGCCGTCGCTGGTTGATTTGGCTCTGGCCCTGCTCGACGCCGCCGCGCTGGCCTACTGGCTCTTAAGCCGCCGCCTGCGGGCATGTTTTGACGCTTCCCAGCAGGTGACTTAAAGCTTGTTACCTCGTGGCTGAACTTTTTACGCCAATTAGCACTCGAACTGCCGCTGACCGATAAACTCAATTCTGTTTTGAATAGGCTAAACGGAGTCCCGGCAGACTTAAATGGACATGAAAGGAGTGAACCGAATGACGACTATGTCGCACAGGGCGCAACAACAGCCAAGCGTGAAGCACCCGCTGAAGGCTCTTAGCCCACTTTTACTGGCATTACCCCTGCTCTTAACGGGCTGTTCGACGGTCTCTAACATGTCCTGGTCGAGCATGAACCCGATGAACTGGTTTAGCAGTAGCCTGAAAGTGACCGATCAGGGCGTAGGCAAAGTCACCGCCAGCACTCCTCTGACCGAAGACGCGATTAAAGATGCCTTAGACGGCGACTATCGCCTGCGCAGCGGCATGTCGATGAATGACGGCAAAATGCTGGCGTTCTATCAGGCGATGGACGGTAAAGAGGTCAAAATGACCCTCAGCGGCGAGCCGAAGGGCCGCGTGCAGCGCATTGACGTCACCGACCCTAAAGTGGAAAGCGAGTGGGGCGTCAAAGTGGGTACGCCATTTAGCGACCTCTACACCAAAGCTTTCGAAAGCTGTGTCAAAGGCACCGGCGACGACGCGCAGAGCGTGGTGTGTAAAGCGCCACAGAGCCAGCACGTTAGCTATGTCTTTAGCGGCATATGGCACGGGCCGGAAGAGCTGATGCCGTCTGATGACTCGCTGAAAGAGTGGAAAGTCAGCAAAATTGTTTGGCGAGCCAACTAAGCGCCATTCCTTCAGCAATGCTTTAAAAATAGTGCTGAAAACTTCTGCAATGCCTTGCGTCCGCGCAAGGCATTTTTGTTGACTTCGGTTATGATAGCCGCCGTCAAATTTACGAGGATAAAAACGTGACTCAGGTACAGAGTGGCATTCTGCTCGAACATTGCCGTTTCGGCATTTTCATCGAAGCTAAAGTTCAAGGCGAGCTGGATAGTCTGCGGCAGGGTTGCCGTGTGTTTGCTGCCGCATTAAGTGAAATGCAGCAGAAATTTCCGCAAGAAAAACTCGGTGCGGTGCTGGCGTTCGGTCATGACGTCTGGCGCGATCTCTCCGGCGGTCAGGGCGCTGACGAATTGAAACCTTTCGAGCCGCTGGGCAAAGGGCTGGCTCCGGCGACCCAGCGCGACGTGCTGCTGCACATCCAGTCTCTGCGCCATGACGTGAACTTTGCCGTGGCACAGGCGGCGCTGGCGGCCTTCGGCAAATCAATCGTGGTGGAAGAAGAGATTCATGGCTTCCGTGGCATTGAAGACCGCGATTTGAGCGGCTTTGTTGATGGCACGGAAAACCCGAAAGACGAGGCGCGCGCGCGAGTCGCTATTATTCCTGAAGAGCATCAGGACGCGGGCGGCAGCTATGTGATGGTCCAGCGCTGGAAGCACAATTTAACTCAGTGGAATCGCTTCTCGGTCAGCCAGCAAGAAGAGGTGATTGGCCGCACTAAGCTGACCGACGAAGAGCTGGACTCAGAAACGCGCCCGGACACTTCACACGTCAGCCGCGTTGATCTGAAAGAAGAGGGCAAAGGGCTGAAAATTCTGCGTCAAAGCTTGCCTTATGGCACTGCCAGCGGCGAGCACGGCCTGTATTTCATCTCTTATTGCGCGCGTCTGTGGAACATTGAGAAGCAGCTGCTAAGCATGTTTGGTGATCTGGACGGCAAGCGCGACGCCATGCTGCGCTTCACTCGCCCGGTGACCGGCAGCTACTATTTCGCGCCGTCCCTCACTCGCCTGCTGGCGCTGTAACCCCTCGCTATCTCCTTGGCGCGCCTGTCTCGGGCGCGCCACGTTTCGACCTAATCCGCTGTTTCCCGCCTTATAGCTTTTCATGCTTGAAAATTACCAAACAGTATATAAAACCGTTACAGCCTGACGCTGAGTTATAAATACACTGTGGACTACTAAAGTGACTGAGTTTTGCCATGTCGGATGTCCATACACTCAAGGCGGCGCATGAAAATGAACGGATTTAGAAGCGGATTACTCAAGGGTTCTCTCGCCGCCATGCTGCTGGCGAGCGGCGCGGTCTCTGCCACGGAATTACTCAATAGCTCCTATGATGTAGCGCGCGAACTGTTTGCCGCGCTCAATCCGCCATTCCAAAAGCAGTGGGCAGAGCAAAACGGGGGCGACAAGCTGGAGATTAAACAGTCTCACGCTGGCTCCTCCAAGCAGGCTTTGGCCATTCTGCAAGGCCTGAAGGCCGATGTCGTCACTTACAATCAGGTGACTGACGTACAAATTCTGCATGACCGTGGCGACCTGATCCCCGCCAACTGGCAGAGCCGCTTGCCGAACAACAGCTCGCCATTCTATTCGACCATGGCGTTCTTGGTGCGCAAGGGAAACCCGAAAAACATTCATAGCTGGGACGACTTAACCCGTTCCGACGTCAAGCTAGTATTCCCAAACCCGAAAACCTCAGGCAACGGCCGCTATACCTATCTGGCGGCGTGGGGCGCGTTCAATCTGGAAGACGGTAAAAATCAGGATCAGACGCGCGCCAAAATGACTCAATTCCTGAAAAACGTGCAGGTGTTTGATACCGGCGGCCGTGGCGCGACTACCACCTTCGTCGAGCGCGGGCTGGGTGACGTGCTGATAAGCTTCGAGTCCGAAGTGAACAATATTCGCAAGCAATATGGCGACGACAACTATGAAGTGATTGTCCCGCCGGTCGACATTCTGGCTGAGTTCCCGGTGGCATGGGTCGACAAAAACGTTGAGAAAAACGGCACCGAGAAAGCAGCTAAAGATTACCTGAATTACCTCTGGAGCCCGCAGGCACAGAAAATTATCACCAGCTTCAACTACCGCGTGTATGACAAAACGGCGATGGCGGCGGCGAAAGGGCAGTTCCCGGACACCAAGCTGTTTAAAGTTGAAGATCAGTTCGGTAGCTGGCCGCAGGTGATGAAAACGCATTTCGATACCGGCGGCGAGCTGGATAAATTGTTAGAGCAGGGTCACAAGTAATGTTGTTGTCGAGCAAACGCGTACTTCCCGGATTCACCCTCAGCCTCGGCAGCAGCTTGCTGTTCGTGTGTCTGGTGCTGTTATTGCCGCTGAGCGCATTGGTGATGCAGTTGTCACAAATGACGCTGGCGCAGTATTGGTCGGTCATAACCAATGATCAGGTGATTGCCGCTTACAAGGTCACCCTGCTGTCGGCGGGCGTGGCCAGTATTTTCAACTGCTTCTTCGGCATGCTGATGGCGTGGATCCTCACGCGCTATGAGTTTCCGGGCAAGAGCCTGCTCGACGGCTTGATGGATTTGCCTTTCGCGCTGCCGACGGCAGTTGCGGGTTTGACGCTGGCCGGGCTGTTTTCGGTCAATGGCTTTTATGGTCAGTGGCTGGCGCATTTTGATATCAAAGTGGCTTACACCTGGCTGGGTATCGCGGTTGCCATGGCTTTCACCAGCATTCCTTTTGTGGTGCGCACGGTGCAGCCGGTGCTGGAAGAGCTAGGGCCAGAGTATGAAGAAGCTGCCGAAACCTTGGGTGCTTCGCGTTGGCAGAGCTTCCGCCGCGTGGTGTTGCCAGAGGTGATGCCTTCGCTGATGGCGGGAACCGCGCTGTCATTCACCCGCAGCCTTGGCGAGTTCGGCGCGGTGATTTTCATTGCCGGTAACATCGCGTGGAAAACTGAAGTCACCTCGCTGATGATTTTCATCCGCTTGCAGGAGTTCGATTATCCAGCGGCGAGTGCGATTGCTTCGGTTATCTTGGCGGCGTCCCTGCTGTTGCTGTTCGCAATCAACACCTTACAGAGCCGTTATGGCCGTCGTCTTGGAGGTCATTAATGTCTGATATTCCGGCTTACTCAGAGGAAGCGCGTCGGCCAATCGACTGGACCAAATGGCTGTTGATTGGCATTGGGATGCTGATTTGTCTGCTGCTGTTGGTCATCCCGATGATCAGTATTTTCGTACTGGCGTTTTCGGACGGCATTGCGGCGGTGTGGAAGAACTTGTCTGACTCCGACATGCTGCACTCTATCTGGCTGACGGTGTTGATGGCGCTGATCACCGTGCCGGTAAACCTGGTGTTCGGTACGCTGCTGGCGTGGCTGGTGGCGCGGTTTAATTTCCCCGGTCGTCAGCTGCTGCTGACCCTGATCGACATTCCTTTTGCCGTGTCGCCAGTGGTTGCCGGCCTGCTGTATCTGCTGTTTTACGGCACCAATGGTCCGCTGGGGCCGTGGCTGGATGCCCATAACCTGCAATTTATGTTCGCGTGGCCAGGCATGGTGATGGTGACCATTTTCGTCACCTGTCCTTTTGTTATTCGCGAGCTGGTGCCGGTGATGCTCAGTCAGGGCAGTCATGAAGATGAAGCCGCAGTGCTGCTCGGCGCGTCAGGCTGGCAGATGTTCCGCCGCGTGACGTTGCCTAATATTCGCTGGGCGCTGCTGTACGGCGTGGTGTTGACCAACGCCCGCGCTATTGGCGAATTCGGCGCCGTGTCGGTGGTTTCCGGTTCAATCCGTGGCGAAACCTACACGCTGCCATTACAAGTTGAATTACTGCATCAGGACTACAACACCGCAGGCGCGTTTACCGCCGCCGCCTTGTTAACCCTGATGGCGATAGTCACTCTATTTCTGAAAAGCGGCCTGCAATGGCGTTTGAAACGTCACAACGACCGTCTTGAGCGGGAGGATAGCAATGAGCATTGAAATTAACGGTATCAACAAATACTTCGGCCGCACCAAGGTGCTGAACGATATCTCGCTCGATATTCCTTCCGGCCAAATGGTGGCGCTGCTTGGACCTTCAGGCTCCGGCAAAACCACGCTGCTGCGCATTATCGCCGGTCTGGAGAATCAGAGCGCCGGTAAGCTGAGCTTCCACGGCAAAGACGTCAGTCAGGTTCACGCCCGCGATCGTCAGGTCGGTTTTGTGTTCCAGCACTATGCGCTGTTCCGCCACATGACGGTGTTCGACAACATCGCTTTTGGCCTGACCGTGCTGCCGCGCCGCGAGCGCCCGAATACTGAAGCGATTAAAAAGAAAGTCACTCAGCTGCTGGAAATGGTGCAGCTAAGCCACTTGGCCAATCGCTACCCGTCACAGCTATCCGGTGGGCAGAAACAGCGCGTGGCGCTGGCCCGTGCGCTGGCGGTCGAGCCGCAAATCTTGCTGCTGGATGAGCCTTTCGGCGCGCTGGATGCTCAGGTGCGTAAAGAGCTGCGCCGCTGGCTGCGTCAGCTGCACGAAGAGTTGAAATTCACCAGCGTGTTCGTCACCCATGACCAAGAAGAGGCGATGGAAGTCGCGGATCGCGTGGTAGTGATGAGCCAAGGCAATATCGAACAAGTGGGCACGCCGCCGGAAATCTGGCGCGACCCGGCAACGCGCTTCGTGCTGGAATTTATGGGTGAAGTGAATAAAATCAGCGGCGACATTCGCGGATCTCAGCTTTATGTTGGCCCGTACCACTGGCCGCTGGAGAACCCGCCGTTGCATCAGGGCGCGGTTGACCTGTTCCTGCGCCCGTGGGAGATGGAGATCACCGCGCAGCCAACCCAGCGCTGCCCGCTGCCGGTAAAAGTTTTGGAAGTCAGCCCGCGCGGTCATTTCTGGCAATTAATCGTCCATGCCGAAGGCTGGCACGACGAGCCGCTGTCAGTGGTACTGTCTGATTTTGCTGGACAATCTACCCCGCAGCGCGGTGACAAGTTCTACGTCGGTGGCTTGAACGGCCGCCTGTACGCCGGGGACGAAGCACTGCAACCCGTTGCATTGGCGAAAAGTGCCTGATACTTTTTAGCCAATTCAGGTTAAATTTCTAGAAAAAGGGCGGTCTGCGAGCTGCCCTTTTTATCGTCTAATTCTTATTTATTCATTTTTTCATGGTGTTTATAACCCATCGTGATAAGGCAAGCACAGTGAGCACGCTCGAACAGTACATCGGCAATACGCCTCTGGTGAAATTACAGCGACTGACCCATGATCTGGACAGTGAAATTTGGGTCAAACTGGAAGGCAATAACCCAGCGGGATCCGTTAAAGATCGCGCCGCCCTTTTTATGGTCGAGCAGGCCGAAAAGCGTGGAGAGCTGCGCCCCGGCGATACGCTGATTGAAGCCACCAGTGGCAACACCGGTATTGCACTGGCGATGATTGCCGCGCTCAAGGGTTACAAACTCAAGCTGCTGATGCCTGAGAATATGAGTCTGGAGCGTCAGGCTTCGATGCGCGCCTACGGCGCTGAATTACTGCTGATCAGCCGCGCACAGGGCATGGAAGGGGCGCGTGACTTGGCGCTGGAGATGCAAAGGCAGGGGCAAGGTAAGGTGCTGGATCAGTTTAATAATGCCGATAACCCGCTGGCGCACTTCACCACCACTGGCCCGGAGATTTGGCAGCAAACGGCAGGGCGTATTACCCATTTTGTTTCCAGCATGGGCACCACCGGCACCATTACCGGCGTCAGCCGCTACCTGCGCACACAAAGCAGTGAAGTGAAAATTATTGGTTTGCAGCCCGAAGAGGGCAGCAGCATTCCGGGCATTCGCCGCTGGCCGCAGGCCTATATGCCGGGTATCTTCAAGCCAGAACTGGTGGATGAAACCATCGATATGGCGCAGCAAGAAGCCGAAGACACCATGCGCGAGTTGGCTCGCCAAGAGGGCATTTTCTGCGGCGTCAGCTCCGGCGGCGCGGTGGCCGGTGCTTTGCGCGTTGCTCGTGCCAACCCCGGCAGCGTGGTGGTGGCAATCATTTGCGACCGTGGCGATCGCTATCTTTCGACCGGCGTGTTCGATCTCTAAGCCCAAATTTGACTTACAAGTGTAAAATTAGAGTAAAAGCGGCTGCGCGTGGTCGGGTTAGGGATAAAAATAACCAGAACTCAGTTAGGTGGAAATGATGATGAAAATTTTATTGGTCGATGACGATCTCGAACTGGGTACCATGCTCAGCGAATATTTAATTGCTGAAGGCTTTAACGCATCGCTGGTGCTGACTGGCAAGGCCGGGATTGACGGCGCGATGTCCGGCGAGTATTCCGCGATGATCCTCGACATCATGCTGCCTGATATGAGCGGCATTGACGTGCTGCGCCAAGTGCGTAAGAACAGCCGTCTGCCGATCATCATGCTGACCGCCAAAGGCGACAACATTGACCGCGTTATCGGGCTGGAGATGGGCGCGGACGACTATATGCCGAAGCCTTGCTATCCGCGCGAGCTGGTAGCGCGCCTGCGTGCCGTGCTGCGCCGCGTTGAGGAGCAGCAGGAAGCCCCTTCTGACTCCTCCGTCATCCATTATGGTGACCTGACATTGAATCCCGCGACGCGCAGCAGTCAGTGGCGCGGCGCGCTGTTTGACTTGACCGCTTCCGAGTTCAATCTGCTGGAGCTGTTGCTGCGCGCGCCGGAGCGCGTGGTGTCGAAAGATGAGCTGTCTGAGAAGGGGTTAGGGCGTCCGCGTGAAGCCTACGATCGCAGCATTGATGTGCATATCAGCAACATTCGCCAGAAGCTGGCGTCCCTTGCTGGCGGCGATATCCTGACTATTGAAACGGTAAGAAGTATTGGCTATCGCATCAGGTAAACGCCTTCGCGGAAGGCTATTTTGGAAAATCCTGTTCGGATTTTGGTTCACCTTCATCGCCATCACTCAGGTTCTCTGGGTGACTTTTGCTTTCTATAACCACCACGAGCCGCCTGAAAGCGGCATCGCGCGTCGGTTTGTGAAGCTGCAGATCACTTCAGCCGTCTCAACCCTGCGTTCCGGCGGCATGCCCGCTCTCGACGCCATGATGGCCGACTGGCCGGATGACGATCGCCAGTTCTTCTCCGTCACTCCTTCCATGGTGCCTGCCGAAGGCGAAACCCTGAAATCGCTGGAGCCGGGGAAGGCGCCGAAAGAGATTGTCGAGTTTGTGCAGGGGCCGAAAGGGCAGGGCTACCGGTTGCGCTATAACGTCGAAGGGCTGATGAGCGAGTACCGGCCGAAGCACCGCGAGCATATGTTGCATATCCCGACGCCACTGCTGTGGATTGGCGGCCTCGGCGGTCTGCTGTTCAGCGCAGTGCTGGCGTGGAACCTCACCCGACCGATGCTACAAATGCGTCAGGCTTTTGGCCGCGTGGCGCAGGGTGACCTGTCGGTGAGGCTGTTTGCTAAAATGGGCAAGCGCCACGATGAGCTGTCCGAGGTAGCGCGAGACTTCGACTCCATGGCGGAACGCCTGCAAGTGCTGGTTAAAGCGCGCGAGGAGCTGCTTCACGACGTTTCCCATGAGTTACGCTCACCCTTGGCCCGTTTACAGCTTGCGATTGGCTTGGCGCGGCAGAACCCCCTTAACGTCGAAACCTCGTTGCAGCGCATCGAACATGAGGCGGGGCGTCTGGATAAGATGATTGGCGAGCTGTTGGCGCTGTCGCGAACCGAAAACGATCAGATGCCGGATGAGGAGTATTTTGACCTCTACGGGCTGGTTGAGGCGGTGGTCAACGACGCGCGCTACGAAGCACAGCTCCCCGGCGTTGAGATTGAACTGAAACCGGAAACCCCCGAGCAGAATGACTATACGGTGAAAGGCAATGCCGAGCTGATGCGCCGCGCGATAGATAATGTCGTGCGTAACGCGCTGCGTTTCTCCGCCCGTGAGCAAAAGGTGGTGGTGTCGCTGATTCAGACGGAAGGTTGGCTGACGATTGAAGTCGAAGATCAGGGGCCGGGCGTTGAGGAAGACAAGCTTTCAAGCATCTTCGATCCCTTTGTCCGCGTGATGTCGCCGCTGTCTGGCAAGGGCTACGGGCTTGGTTTAGCTATTACGCGCAAAGTGATGGTGGCGCACGACGGCAAGGTCGAGGCGCGCAACGCCACGCCGCACGGCCTGATCATCAGCCTGCAAGTGCCGCACTGGAAGATTTAAACCCAGCAGGCAATCTAGCCAAGCAACACGCTTTCAAGAATGTCAGGCAATAAAAAAGGCGCTTAATCTAAGCGCCTTTTTCACATCATTGAGAGACTTACTTTTTGATACGGATAATTGGCGTTTCGCCAACGGTCACAGTACCAGTCAGTTTAATCAGCTCTTTGATCTCATCCATGTTAGAGATAACAACCGGAGTCAGGGTAGACTTGGCTTTCTCTTCCAGCAGAGGCAGATCAAACTCGATAATCAAATCACCTTTCTTAACGCGTTGACCTTCTTCAGCGATGCGTTTGAAGCCTTCGCCTTTCAGTTCAACGGTATCAATACCGAAGTGGACAAACAGCTCAATGCCGCTGTCGGATTCGATAGAGAAAGCATGGTTAGTTTCGAAGATTTTACCGATAGTACCGTCAACCGGTGCAACCATTTTGTTGCCAGCTGGTTTGATTGCAATACCGTCGCCGACGATTTTCTCAGCGAAAACAACGTCTGGCACATCTTCAATGTTGACAATTTCACCAGAGATCGGCGCTACGATTTCAATAGTGCCAACATCTTTTTTATCATCAGAAACTAGTGATTTCAGTTTATCGAACAAACCCATGATCTTCTCCTAAGCATTAATTTGGGCAGCTTTCCAGCATCGCGCAATTAGCAGAGTGTTTTTTCTTCAATGAACTTGTTAACCAGGTTCATTAACTCTTGCGCCGTAGGTTGGGCCAGAGCCTGGTCTGCCAGCGCTTTCACATCTTCGAAGTTCGTATTACGAATAATTTTCTTGATGCGCGGGATAGAGATAGCACTCATGCTGAACTCATCTAAACCCATGCCCAATAGAAGAAGTGTAGCACGTTCGTCACCTGCTAGCTCGCCACACATGCCTGTCCATTTGCCTGCAGCATGAGATGCGTCAATGACTTGCTTAATTAAAGCCAGTACAGAAGGTGACATTGGGTTGTAAAGATGAGAAATCAGCTCATTACCGCGATCTACTGCCAGAGTATACTGGGTAAGATCGTTAGTACCAATACTGAAGAAATCGACTTCTTTTGCCAGATGATGAGCAATCACTGCCGCAGCCGGTGTTTCCACCATCACGCCAACTTCAATGCTTTCATCAAAGGCTTTGCCTTCTTCGCGCAGTTGCGCTTTCAGCAAGTCCAGCTCTGCTTTCAGTTCACGCACTTCCTCAACGGAAATGATCATTGGGAACATGATACGCAGTTTACCGAAAGCGGAAGCACGCAGAATGGCACGCAGCTGGTCGTGAAGAATTTCTTTACGGTCCAAACAGATGCGGATTGCGCGCCAACCCAGGAACGGGTTCTCTTCTTTCGGCAAGTTCATGTATGGCAGGTCTTTGTCACCGCCAATGTCCATGGTACGAACGATAACTGCCTGTGAGCCCATCGCTTCAGCAACGGCTTTATAAGCCTGGAATTGCTCTTCTTCGGTAGGCAGGCTTTCGCGATCCATGAATAGGAATTCGGTACGATACAGGCCAACACCTTCAGCGCCATTGCGCTCTGCACCGGCGACGTCACGCACGGTACCGATATTGGCACAAACTTCCACCTGATGGCCGTCCAGCGTAATAGCCGGCAAGTCTTTCAGCTTGGTCAGTTCGTCTTTTTCAGTGATGTACTGGTTCTGAACGGCTTTCAGCTCGTCAATAATGTCTGCCGTCGGATTGACGTAGATTTTATTGTTCACGGCATCAAGGATCAGATAGTCATCATTTTTCACCTGTTTGGTCACATCGCTGGTGCCGACGATTGCCGGTAATTCCAGTGAACGCGCCATGATGGAGGTGTGGGAAGTACGGCCACCCAAATCAGTGATGAAGCCCAGCACCTTGTTCAGGTTCAGCTGTGCAGTCTCCGATGGAGTCAGATCGGTCGCCACCAGAATAACTTCATCCTGAATGGAGCTCAGATCGACAATCGCCAGACCCAAAATGTTGCGCAGAAGACGTTTACCGATGTCACGCACGTCAGCGGCGCGCTCTTTCAGGTATTCATCATCCAGCTCTTCCAGAGCCTTGGCTTGCCCTTCAATAACAGAAAAGGCAGCGGCGTCAGCGGAAGCGTGCTCATCTTTGATAAGGGCTATGATTTCCTGCTCAAGCTCTTCGTCTTCCAACAACATAATGTGGCCTTCGAAGATGGCTTCTTTCTCTTCACCGAAGGTCTCGCCTGCTTTGGTCTTGATCGTCTCTAACTGTGCTGAAGCTTTAGCACGGCCTGACAGGAAACGTTTTACTTCCTGATCAACTTCTTCAGGAGAGATTTTTTTCCGGTTGATGACAATCTCATCTTCTTTCAACAGAAGCGCTTTGCCGAAAGCGATACCGGGAGATACTAAAATGCCTGAAATCATAACCCTACCTTTCTCTTGACTGGTTTAAACTATTAAGACCGGGCTACTTACTCGAGCTCTGCCATCAGTTTCACCAAGTGTTCAACGGCTTTCTGCTCGTCTTCACCTTCTGCAGAGAGGGTTACCACTGTGCCCTGAGTCAGACCCAGAGTTTGCAGTTTGAAAAGGCTCTTTGCGCTAGCGCTTTTACCGTTAGAGGTCACTGTGATCTCAGAAGTAAAACCTTTAGCTTCTTTCACGAACTGTGCGGCAGGGCGAGTGTGCAGACCGTTAGGTGCGGTAATAGTAACTTCTTGCTGGAACATTGTTGTTTCCCCAACTTATTAAAGTAATGTTGTGGAGCTAAAGTCTAGCTCAAGAGGCCGACTTTAGCCTGATAAGATTCGCGCCTGACTATGGTTCAGGGGCAAGGTGTGATGCAACAGGAAAAGGCGAAAATAAGCACGTTGTGACAAAAAGAATATCCGGTGCTTCCCAATTCCTATCAACTTCCCATTATGCCGTGTTTCACCATCTTGTAACAAATCAGTAAATCGATTCAGCAGCAGACATTCAGCAAGCTGATTAATTTCGCGCATCGAAATAATTGAAGGGTTAAATACTAAACCTGGCTGATAAAATCAATCACAGACTGCTATAAACTTTGATGTAGGCCACAAAAAAGCACCCATTCGGGTGCTTTTTTAAACGATTTAAAGAATGTGGCATTATTGTTGCAATTCTTTTTCCGTAAACAAATCTGCAAACAATGCGGTACTCAAATAGCGCTCACCGGAAGATGGCAGGATGACGACGATAGTCTTATCGGCGAACTCTGGCTCTTCGGAAAGTTTCACCGCTGCGGCCACTGCTGCACCGGAAGAGATACCTGCCAGAATGCCTTCTTCTTCCATCAAACGACGCGCCATGCTGATGGATTCGTCATTGGTTATCAGAGACACGCGGTCGATCAGGTCAAGATCAAGGTTGCCCGGAATGAAGCCTGCGCCAATGCCCTGAATCTTGTGTGGGCCGGGCTTAACTTCTTCGCCATTCAGAGTCTGCGTGATAACAGGGGAGTCAGTCGGCTCCACGGCAATCAGTTTAACGCTACTTTTCTTGCTTTTCAGGTAGCGACCTACGCCGGTGATAGTACCGCCAGTGCCCACGCCTGCGATGAACACGTCAACGTCGCCATCGGTGTCTTCCCAAATTTCAGGGCCGGTAGTCTTCTCGTGGATCGCCGGGTTAGCCGGGTTGCTGAACTGCTGCAAAATCAAGTAGCGGTTTGGATCGCTGGCCTGAATCTCTTCAGCCTTGGCAATCGCGCCTTTCATGCCTTTCGCGCCTTCGGTCAGCACCAGATTGGCACCCAAGGCTTTGAGCAGTTTACGGCGCTCAACGCTCATGGTTTCAGGCATGGTCAACGTCAATTTATAGCCGCGAGCCGCAGCAACGTAAGCCAGCGCGATGCCGGTGTTGCCGCTGGTAGGCTCTACCAGTTCGATATCTTTGTTCAGAATGCCGCGTTTTTCAGCATCCCAAATCATGTTCGCGCCGATACGACATTTAACGCTGAAGCTCGGGTTACGTGACTCGACCTTGGCCAGAATACGCCCATTGCCAATACGGTTCAGGCGAACCAACGGCGTGTGGCCGATTGTTAATGAATTGTCTTCATAGATCTTGCTCATAACCCGTCCTTTAACTGGTTGGAATTCCGCAGTGTGTGGTTTCAACACTATGAAAATAGTGGGAATCACGAAAGCATACGCGATCGGTTTTCCCAGTGAAGTAAGGAATTGGTATATCTATATGTTATTAAGAAATATGTTTCCGACACAAGGATCAAGATGAAAAAACAGCCACTGGGTTGCGGTGGCTGTTAGGAAAATTGCACTTAGCGGCGGCGCGTTTGGCTTATGTCGTGCCCGTCGACCACGTGCTGATCGCGGTAGCGATCAACCCACATTGCCGTTGCGCCACAAACCGCCACCGGCAGGATGACCAGATTCAGTACCGGGATCATGGTGAACAGGCTGACCAGCGCGCCGAACTGTAAATTGTCGACTTTGTGACGACCGAGCGAGCGACGCATATCAAGGAAGCTGACTTTGTGGTTATCGAATGGGTAGTCACAATATTGAATAGAAAGCATCCACGCGCTAAACAGGAACCAGAGCACGGGGGCGACGGTTTGACCGATGCCGGGAATGAAATAGAGCACCAGCAGCACGATGGCGCGCGGGATGTAATAAGCCAATTTCTGCCATTCGCGCTTCATGATGCGCGGCAGATCTTTCATTATTCCCCAGATGCCGGTGTCGGGCTGGATTTTCCCGGTCAGGCGGGCTTCGAGCTGCTCCGCCAGCAGGCCGCTGAACGGCGCGGCTATCAGGTTGGCGATGGTACTAAAGAAGTAGCTGAACACCAGCAGGACCGAGAGCACGGCAATCGGCCAAAGCAGGTAATCCAGCCAGCTCAGCCAGGCCGGTATCTTGCTCATCATGGCTGGGATCCAGTCGCCCAACTTGGCGAACAACCACCAAAATGCGCCACCCATCAGAACAATATTCACCAACAGTGGCAAAACCACAAAGCGACGAATGCCAGACAAGGAAATCAGTGACCAACCCTTGCTGAAATAGTGAACTCCGTTTACCGCGCTAGCGCCTTGCGAAGATGTCATAAAAGAAATTTTCTCTCTGAGTTGAAGGACGTGGACTATCATATCGATATGATTTTCCACTGGCTAGCAGCGTATTGGCTGAAAAAGCGACAAAAAAAGGTGCCGTAATCATGTTTATTACTAGAAAGTAGTGTCCAGACTTGCACTTATCAACTCAGGCAAATAGAGTTAGAAATGTGAATGTTTGCCGTGGTGGCAATGAATTAGAACAACCTAGAGATAGCAATGATGCAGGATTTGCGTCTGATATTAATCGTTGTTGGCGCGATCGCCATAATAGCGTTGTTATTGCACGGTTTGTGGACCAGCCGTAAAGAACGCTCTTCGCTTTTTCGCGATCGTCCAACTAAACGTGTGAAAAAAGAACGAGAGCAATCTCCGGCCGACGATTTCGTCGACGGGGTGGGTGAAGTGCGCGTGCGTCCATCCTATCCTCAGGATGAACCTTCTTTTGGTGAGTATGATGAACCTGAGCAGGTTGCTCCTGTTCGCACTCAGCCACAGCGCCCACCGCAGGCTCCTCCCGTCCAACAGCCTACTGCACCGCGTCAGCCGGCTCCTCAGCCCGTTGCGGCTCAGGATGATCCGTTGCTGAGTGGTTACTCAGCGGCAGACCCTGCTGATGCACCGCGTCGCGAAACCAGCTTTGCGCCGCAGCACCCAGCGCCGCAGCGTGAAGCGGCACCTCAGCCAGCGCGCGAAGTTGAGAAGCCACAGGCTCCGGTTCCACCAGAAGAGATTCATGCTGATGCTGCACCAGCAGCCAAAGCTGAGCCGCACAATGATTCACCTTTCTCTCTGGCAGAAGAAGCGCCAGTTAAAGAGAAGCTGAAAGAGACCGTTCTGGTGCTGCACGTTGCTGCACATCAGGGTGGCGTGATCGGCGGTGAAGTGTTGCTCAATAGCGTATTGCAGGCTGGCTTCCAGTTTGGCGCGATGAACATTTTCCACCGCCATGTTAGCCCGGCGGGCAGTGGCCCAGTGCTGTTTAGTTTGGCGAATATGGTGAAACCTGGCTCATTTGATCCAGATACCATGTCAGACTTCTCAACCCCTGGTATCACGCTGTTCATGATGGTGCCTTGCTACGGCGACGCGCATCAGAACTTCAAACTGTTGTTACAGTCGGCTCAGCGCATTGCTGACGACGTGGGTGGCATGGTCCTCGATGACGAGCGACGCATGATCACTCCACAAAAACTGGAAATCTATAAAGCGCGTATTCGCGAGGTTCTTGACGCGACGGCGAAATAAAACGCCGGGCGTATCCAGATGTTCAGTCCTTTCCAATGACCCCCGCTTGCCGGGGGTTTTTTATCTTCATGGTGAGTCATGGCCACAATCGAAAATCAAATCAATCAATTACGCACCCAGTTACGCCATCATGAATACCAGTATCACGTGCTGGACGCCCCTGAAATCCCGGACGCCGAATATGACCGCCTGATGCGCGAACTGCGCGCGTTAGAAGAGGCCAATCCGCAGCTGATCACCGCCGACTCTCCGACCCAACGCGTCGGCGCGGCGCCCATTTCAGCTTTTGAGCAGGTGAAGCATCAGGTGCCGATGCTGTCGCTGGATAACGTATTTGATGAAGAGAGCTATCTGGCTTTCTATAAGCGCGTTCAGGACCGTCTGAAAACTACCGAGCCGCTGACCTTCTGCTGCGAGCTAAAGCTCGATGGTCTGGCGGTCAGCCTGCTGTATGAAAACGGTGAGCTGGTGCAGGCCGCCACGCGCGGCGACGGCACCACCGGCGAGAACATTACCGCCAATGTGCGCACCATCCGCGCTATTCCTCTGCGTTTGCAGGGAGAGAATATCCCCGCCCGGCTCGAAGTGCGTGGCGAAGTCTTTATGCCCCAGCCGGGTTTTGAAGCCCTGAATGAAGAAGCGCGTCGTACCGGCGGCAAAGTGTTTGCTAACCCGCGTAACGCCGCTGCCGGCTCTTTGCGCCAGCTTGATCCGCGTATCACCGCAAAACGCCCGCTGACCTTCTTCTGTTACGGCGTGGGCCTGCTGGAAGGCGGCGAGCTGCCGCGCAGCCATATCGCCCGTTTGCAGCAGTTTAAGGCGTGGGGCCTGCCGGTCAGCGACCGCACCCAGCTTTGCACCGGTCGTGACGAAGTGCTGGCTTTCTATCGTCAGGTAGAAACCGACCGCGCTAATCTTGGTTTTGATATCGACGGCGTGGTGGTCAAGATTGATTCCTTGGATATCCAAGAGACGCTGGGCTTCGTGGCGCGCGCGCCGCGCTGGGCCACCGCCTTTAAATTCCCGGCCCAAGAGCAGATCACACTGGTTAAAGATGTTGAGTTTCAGGTCGGGCGTACCGGAGCTATAACTCCCGTCGCGCGTCTTGAGCCGGTGCAGGTTGCGGGCGTGATGGTGAGTAACGCCACGCTGCACAATGCTGATGAAATCGAGCGCTTGGGCCTGCGCATTGGCGACACGGTGATCATTCGCCGCGCCGGTGATGTTATCCCGCAGGTCGTTGGCGTAGTGCTGGCCGAGCGCCCTGAAAATGCCCGCGAAGTGGTGTTCCCGACGCACTGCCCGGTGTGTAATTCCGACGTCGAACGCGTGGAAGGCGAAGCTGTGGCGCGCTGTACCGGCGGCCTGATTTGCGGCGCGCAGCGCAAAGAAGCCTTGAAGCACTTCGTATCACGCCGCGCGTTAGACGTTGACGGCATGGGCGACAAGATAATCGACCAACTGGTGGAGAAGGAGTATGTCAAAAACCCGGCAGACCTGTTCCGCCTAAGTGCTGGCAAGCTTACCGGATTGGACCGAATGGGGCCGAAATCCGCGCAAAATGTGGTAAACGCGCTGGAAAAAGCTAAAGAAACTACGCTGGCTCGTTTCCTCTATGCGCTGGGTATCCGCGAAGTGGGCGAGGCCACGGCGGCGAATCTGGCGGCGCACTACGGCTCGATTGACGCACTGCGCGCAGCCGATGTGGAATCGCTGAAAGGCGTGCAGGACGTCGGCGACGTGGTAGCCAAGCACGTGGTGAACTTCCTCTCCGAGGAGCACAACCAGCAGGTTATCGACGAGTTGCTCAGCCCGGAAATCAACATTCACTGGCCAGCGCCGGTCGTGGTGGTAGCTGAAGAGATTGATAGCCCATTCGCCGGGAAAACCGTGGTGCTGACAGGCTCGCTGTCGATTCTCTCCCGTGACGAAGCCAAAGATCGCCTCACCGCGCTGGGCGCTAAAGTGTCCGGCAGCGTGTCGAAGAAAACCGATTTAGTGATTGCGGGCGAAGCGGCTGGCTCGAAACTCGCCAAGGCGCAGGAGCTGGGCATCGAGGTTATCGACGAAGCGGAAATGATCCGCTTGTTAGGTGATTAATAGCGATGGAAAAAGAAGATTTAATCGAAATCGCCAACATGAAAATGCCTTTCGGCAAGTACGCCGGGCGCGTGCTGATTGATTTACCCGAAGAGTATTTGCTGTGGTTTGCTCGCAAAGATGAGTTCCCGGCGGGCAAGCTTGGCGAACTGATGCAGCTTACGCTAGCAATCAAAAGTGAAGGTTTACAGAGCTTGATTAACCCACTGCGCCGAGGCGGGCCGGGGCTTTCCGGTACTGACGAGTAAAATAAAAGAAGGCGCTGATTTCAGCGCCTTCTGCTTTCTGTCTGCTAAATCAACTTAGTTCATTTTTGCCTGAACCTGAGCTTTCGGCTCTGACTGCTGCTTCGCCAGCTGTTTACGCTGGTAGCGTTTCGCCAGCACGGCGCAGGTCATTAGCTGCACCTGATGGAAAATCATCAGCGGCAGCACCATCATGCCAATCGCGCTGACCGGGAACAGAATATTCGCCATCGGGATGCCGTTCGCCAGACTCTTCTTCGAGCCACAAAATACAATGGTTATCTCGTCGGCCTTGCTGAAGCCCATCCAGCGAGCCATATAGGTGTTAATGACCAGAATAAAGGCCAGCAATACCAGACTGAAGACCACGATAAACAGCAGTGAACCCAACCCTACCTGATGCCAAATCCCCTGCGTCACCGCCTCGCTAAACGCGGTATAGACCACCAGTAGAATTGAGGTCTGATCCGTCTTACCAATCATTTTACGGTGACGCTCGACAAAACCGCCAATCAGCGGGCGCAGCAGGTGCCCGGCCACAAATGGCACCAGCAATTGCAGCATGATGTGCCACACCTGCTGCAAGCTATCGCCGGTAGTGCCCTGCACGTGCATCAACAGGCCAACCAGCAGCGGCGAGACGAAAATACCCAACAGGCTGGATGCAGAAGCGCTACACACCGCCGCCGCCACGTTGCCCCCGGCCATGGAAGTAAAGGCAATCGCCGACTGCACGGTGGCGGGTAGAATACACAGATAGACAAAGCCGCTATAAATTTGTGGGCTGACATCAATCGGGTGCCACCACTGGAACAGCAGCCCGAGCACAGGGAAGATGATAAAGGTGCTGCACATCACCCACAGGTGCAGCCGCCAGTTATTACTGCCGGCGAAGATGGCTTCGCGCGACAGCTTCGCGCCGTGCATAAAGAACAGCAGGCCGATGGCGAAGATAGTCAGGTTGTTGAAAAAGGCGACAAACACGCCGCTGGCGGGCAGGAAAGTTGCCAGCAACACGGTGCCAATCAGCGTTTGAGTAAAGCGGTCGGGTAAAAAGCGCATGAGTTTCTCTGCATGAAAAGGAATAAAGCCATGCCGCTATTTTGAATCGCTGGTATACAATTAAAAAATTGATTTATTTAATGCATTGATGAAATTTATTCATGAACTACTCTCTCAAGCAGTTGCGGGTGTTTGTTGCCGTGGCGCGCTACCAAAGTTTCAGCCGGGCAGGGGACGCTATTGGACTGAGCCAGTCTGCTATTAGCCACAGTATGAAAGAGCTGGAGGCCGAGGTTGGCGTGCGTTTGCTGGATAGAACCACCCGCGAGGTGATTCTGACCAACGCCGGTCAGCGGCTGGCGAGCCGCGTTGAGCCATTGCTCGACGAGCTGCATGCGATGCTGCTTGATACCCGCAGTTTCGGCACTCAGCATAATGGTCGCGTGCGCATTGCCGCTAGCCAGACCATTTCCGCCCAACTGATGCCCAGCTGCATCGCCCGTAGCCAAAAGGATTATCCCGACATCACCATCTTGTTGCGCGATCAGGCGCAGCGGCTGGTGCTGAATAGCGTGCGTAATGCCGAAGTGGACTTTGGCATAGTGATCGAGCCGGGCATTAGCCCTGACCTTGAGGGGGAAGTGATTCTGCACGAGCCGTTCTTGCTGCTGTGCCGCGAAGACCATACTTTTGCACGGCAGAGGGCGGTGAAGTGGCAGCAGCTCAGCGAGCAGCCGTTAGTGCTGCAAGATTATGAGTCGGGCAGCCGCGTCCTGATCGACAATGCGCTGGCGAAGCAGGGGATTGCCGCCAATGTGGTGCAGGAAGTGGGGCACCCGGCCACGCTGTATCCGATGGTTGAAGCCGGGCTGGGCGTCAGCGTCCTTCCCGCGCTGGCCCTGCCTTTGCCGCAGGGCAGTCAACTGGTGGTCCGCACGCTGGAGCCGGAAATAAACCGCGCTTTGATGCTGGTGCGGCGTAAAAACCGTTCGCTGTCGCCCGCCGCGCAGGCTATTTGGGAAGAGGTGAAATGGCAGGCAGCGCAGCTGACCAAAAAACGCAGCCTGCAAGGATTGCTATAAAGCAGGCAATCAGACGTAAATATCGACCTGACCGGCAGCCTTTTTATCGTCATCCTTTTTAGGATTGGCTTTTTCAGCGTCGAGCATGGCTTTCTCAGCTTGCTGTTCAGCTTTCTGCGCCTGTTGCTGCTGAATCTGTTGGATCTGCTGCTGCAACATAATGATTTGCTGGCGAATCGATGCGATTTGCTTCTGCACTTCTTCCTGAGACTGGTCGCTTTTTTTCGACAGATTTTTTAGCTGCTGGGTGAGTTTATCAATCTGCTTATTCAATTGAGCAATCTGGCTACCGCCGCCGCCAGACGCTGATCCCATAGAGATATTGGTGGTTGTGCTAATCGTACTCATTACTGCCTCGCTTATTTTTTGCCTGTTATTGCATACACGGGTACTTAACAGGTATCGGCAAGGCGGCGGAGATCTTTAAGATTGCGGCAGTTGGAGGCGCAGCTTAGGCCAGCGCGCTAGCCAGCCTTTGCTCTGCACGCGCTCCAGCAGCACTAAGGTATTACCGTGGCGCGGATTAGGCGTTATGCTGAACTCAAACAGCTCGGCGGTGCCGACCGGGGCAACTAGCTCCACCTGATTGTTATCATTTAGCTTCGCGCCAATCACCGTCTCGGTCTCCACCCAATAACTCATGGCTTCGCTGCTGGAGGAGTAGGGGGCATGGTCATGCATAAGGTGCATCCGCGCCTGATTCTTCACTGACCAAGGCAAGTCGGCAATATCTCCCAGCTGCCGCTCATACTCTTTTTCGACGTCGAACGACGTATTCTGAGGATTGAAGTAAATCACGTCGATATCATTGAGCGGCGTGCTTTGGCCGAAGTCGTGCAGACGGTCCCATACCAAATTGCGAACAAATCCCGCCGCTAAGCACCAATCGTTCAGTGCCAGCTGTTTCGCGGCACGCAGGGCCAGCATGCGCATCTCATCTTGTTCAATCCACTGGATTATTTGTTGCTGTCGCTGTTGCTCGCTCATTATCTCGTCCCTTATCGAAATGATGGACAGTATAGATAAATGTGGGAACCAAAGAGGGGAGTTTTAAACTGAATTTTTTGGCGAGGTCTAGAAACGAAAAAAGCGCCTAAAGGCGCTTTTCTCTACTCCCTGTAATAAGGAGTGGTGGGTCGTGCTGGATTGATTCGGCCTTCGGCCTCACCCTGCGGGCAACGCGTTGCGTTGTCGTCTCGCTTCGCTCGGCTCGAACCAGCAGCTGGTTCGCCTCCATCACGGTTTGGGGCATGGTGCTCTAGAAACGAAAAAAGCGCCTAAAGGCGCTTTTCTCTGAATTGGTGGGCCGTGCTGGATTCGAACCAGCGACCAATTGATTAAAAGTCAACTGCTCTACCAACTGA